>AMFO01000413.1_pt1 | contig 31528 bp, 27 predicted proteins | sample 552608 | NCBI WGS metagenome assembly AMFO01 (sample SAMN01893955, study PRJNA167987) | microbial mat metagenome | biome: hydrothermal vent | place: USA: Loihi, Hawai'I | collected 2003-05-01
CCAACCCCCCGGCAGCGCAAGAAGATACACCAGACTGGTGTACAGGCCGTAGATGGCGGCGGCCGTTCCTATGTCCATCCCGAGGCCGGGATTCTGCTCGACCGTGGTCGCGGTCATGAACAGGATCAGGAGGGCGCGCATCCCGTAGTACGAGAAACGCTCCCACATCTCGGTGAAGAACAGGGTGGCGAGCCCCCGAGGATGACCGAAGAAGTGGTTGTTGTCCGCGGGCACGGACCCCTGCGCGGTGCTGGTGCTCACGATCTCGAACTCCCGTTCAGGCGGAGCGGGGCCGTCCGCACCGACCGACCGCCGCGTGTCACGAGAACTACGTGGCTGAAGATGGCCTGATTTCGGGCTTTCCTCCACGTCGCGCAAGGCCGGAGGCCTCGCCGGGGAGATCCGCAGGCATCGGTCCCCGGTTGGACCGCACAGCACGCAGTTTAGTCGCACACCCTCCGGGCGGACTGGCGATCGACTCCCGGACTTCGTAGGATGCGTACCCACCGTGGTTCCGGTGGCGTGGCGAGAGGAGGACAGCCCGCGAAGCGCAGAATGCGAGGTGCCGCCGCCCGCCTGATTCGAACCGTCGCACCCGCACGTTCCCTCAGACCGGAGTAGAACTTCATGCGACGCACCCTGCCTCTGGCCGCCTTAGCGCTTGCGCTGTTCGCGACCGCATGCCAGGACTCGACCCAACCCATCGCCCCTCCGGATCCGTCACTGACCGCGATACCGGTCGCGGCACCGGCCGGCGGCGCCCAGCAGGCCGAGCGCGTCGTACCCGGCCACGTCGTCGCGCGCCTCGCCGCGGACGCTACGGACAGCGACGTGGCTGCCGCGTACGGCCTCCAGGTGGAGCGTCGGGCCGCCGGCCGCGCGTTCACCGTGTTTCGCGGGGCGGTAGGCAATGAGCGCGCCATGGCGGCGCGACTGCGCGGCGACGCGCGCGTCGTGTGGGCGGAGCCGGACTATCTGCGCCAGCCCACCGGCATCGATCCCCGGCTGTGGGCGTTCTACAATCCCGGTGGGCTGACCATCACCTTCACCCGGGGAAGGAACAAGGGACAGCCGGTAACGTCGAAGATCTCGACGGATGACGCGGACGAAGACAACATCGAGAGCTACGCCGCCGGCGGCGCGCCCGTCTCGATCGCGAGCATCGACACCGGAGTCGACTTCACGCATCCCGAATTCCTCCCCGGACAGCTGATCGCCGGATGGGATTACGTCGACAACGACCCCGATCCGACGGACGGTGACGGCCATGGGACGCACACGACCGGGACGATGGTCGGCCAGAGCGTCGGCGTGGCCGGCGTATCCGGGGCGGGTCCGAACGTGACGGTCTACGTGTACCGGGTGTGCGGGCCGGCAGGGTGCGCCTCGTCAGCCATCTCCAGCGCCATCCGTGCGGCGGCCGATGCAGGTGTGGTCGCCATGAACATGAGCCTCGGTGGCGCGTCGGAATCTCAGGCCGAGAAGGACGCGATCGCGTATGCCGACGGCAAGGGCGCACTCGTGGTTGCGTCGGCCGGAAACGACGGAACCGGCACCGTGAGCTGCCCGGCGTGCGACCCGCTGGCCATCTCGGTCGCGGCGAGCAACTGGCAGGACCAACTGGCGTACTATTCGAACTGGGGCCCCGGCCTCGACATCACCGCCCCGGGCGGAGAGATGTACTCCAACACGACCGAGGAGGCGGGCATCTACAGCTCCGTGCCCGGAGGCTACGAGTACCTCCAGGGCACCTCCATGGCGGCCCCGCAGGTGACCGGTACGGCAGCCATCACGGCATCGGTCACCGGCCTCCGCTCGGCAGCGCTGCGGGCGCAGATCGAAGGGAGCGCCGACGACCTCGGAGCCGCCGGCTACGACGAGACCTTCGGCAACGGACGGCTCAACTCCTACCGTGCCGTCACGGGATTGACGCTCGATGAGGGCGCGCCGCCTCCGGCGGGTGTCACCGCGAGCTTCACCTACTCATGCAGCGGCCTGGCCTGCTCCTTCGACGGATCGGGGTCGACCGGAAGCATCACCAGCTACGGATGGGACTTCGGCGACGGCACCGCGGGATCCGGCGTGACTACGAGCCACACCTACGGTGGAGCCGGGAGCTATACCGTGACACTCACGGTCTCGGACGGCACGGCGTCGGACGCGACGTCACAGACCCTCACCTGCACGCAGCGGGGCAAGAAGGTCCGCTGCAACTGAGCGATCCGGCCGCCGGGGCCGCCGCGCGGTGGCCCCGGCGGCTCATCCGAAGCTCAGCAATCGGGTGATGTTGAAGCCGACCCGCCACTCTCCGGATTCGAAGTTGAAGGGCGTGCCGGCGAGGAACTGCGCCGGATTGACGCGGATGGAGTTGGTCAGGATGATCTTGAAGAAGTGTCCCCCCGTCTCCAGCTCTATGCCGAACGTACCGGCATCGTGGCGCAGATCGCCGCGTGCCTCGCTGAAGTTCCACTCGCCGAGGAAGCTGAAGCCCTTCGTGGCGTACCACTGCACGTGCGTGCCGAGCGAGAACGCGTCGTCGGCCTTCGGCGCGTCGATGATCGGATTGTGGAGCCAGGAGGGAACCACGCCCAGGGCGAGCCCCGCGACCGGCTGCACGTCGACGATGAGCTGGCCGTAGCCCTGCACCGGCGTGTCGTTCGGGTGCCCGGTGGCATCGGTGTTCCACGCCACTCCTCCGTTGATCGCGACCATCCAGGGCACCGGGCCGCCGCCCTCGGCGAGACGGACCTTGAGACTCACGTCGAGGTTGTCGTCGAGGTTGCTGCGCAGCACCCCCAGCAGCGCGCGGTCGTGGATCGCATAGGCCAGGCCGAGCCGGTTCTTCACCGGGCCGTCGAAGCCCCACAGCGCATCGCTCCCGTCGGAGACCGGCGGCAGAAAGCGGTGCGAGATCTCCACCAACCATTCTCCCTTCTTCAGCGTCCCGGCCGTGGGAAGGTTCGCCGACTGGGTGGAGTGGAACACCGTGACGGGCACCGCGGTCGGTGCCGAGCGCCGCCGCCAGCGCACCGGCCGCTCCTGAGCCGCGGCGTGCCCGGCCATGGACAACAACCATACGCCGAACACAGCCGCGAGCGCCCGTCGCGTGCAGACGTTGGACATCATCACCCTCCTGCGGGCCGAAGCGTGAAATCCAGTTCGAGGCGGATCTCGTCGGCCAGTTTGAGGAACATCACTCTCGGAATCTCGATGTCGTAGTCGGACAACCGCACCTGGAACGAACAGAAGGCGCGGTACCCGGCTCCGGCGGGCGACACGTCGCAAGGTATGCGCACCTCGCGTTCGACACCGTGGATGGACAGGGTGCCGGTGGTATCCACGCGATATCCCCCGGTGCTCAGGACGGACACGCCCACCAGCGCACCCTGGAAGGTGGCGTACGGATACCGCTTCACCTCCAGGTAGTTGTCTCGCATGTGCCGGTTCCGCAGCCCGATGCCCGTATCCAGGCTGGCGAGATCCACCTCGAAATAGAACTCCGTGTCGTTCGTCTCCATGCCCATCGACAGCGCCGGCTCCGTGAGCAGCACATAACCGTCGATCCGGTCCGTGACGCCGTCGAACTCCTCGATGGAGGCGCGCGAGATGAACCGTACGACGTTGGCGGCGCCGGTGTCGACGTCGAATTCCTGAGCCGGGGCCGGCCGGGGTGCGGCGGTCGCCACGACCAGCGCGGCGGCAAGGGCAAGGGCTCCACCCCGGCCCGCCGCGCGGCGCCGCATGCTCAATTGGCCTTCGCGCCCTTGTTGATCCAGTTCTTGATGTTGGTCAGGTCGATGTTGTCGAGCGGCGTGCCCCCCAGCGGCATCCGGGAGCCCGCCGTCTGGCGACCTTCCAGCTTCATCACGATGTAGCTGTTCTGGGCGTCGCCGGGGATGACCCGGGTCTGCGTGGGATCTCCCGTGGAGGTGACGCCGACCAGGTTCGAGCGCGCCGCACCCTTGCGAAGGTCCATGCCCGCAGACTTGGCCGCTCCGTGACATGAGGACGAGGAACACCCCCTTCGGTCGAAGATCTCCTGGATGTCATTGGCAAACGAGGGGTCGTCCTTGATCGAGCGGGGCTCCGGCGTGTCGCCGCCGTTGCCCGGAGCGGTCGGGCTGTCCGAGCCGCCGCAGGCAGCCAGGAACGATGTGACCAGGAAGAGCGCGGCGTACGTGGGTAGCTTCATGGAGACCTCTCGGCTGGAATGGAATGGCCTGACTCGTTCAGTCTCCGCGTACGGTAGCGGACACGTCGACCGATAAAGCTTGAAGTGCCGGCGGAGCGCACGTCAAGGCCGGGTGCTTGCCCACCACATACGAGACAGCCTCATCGAGATAACACGTCCCCGCCCCGGGGAGGGGCCGCCGTGCGCCGGGTGACGTGGAGCCCGGCCCCGCGGGCCCTCACCGAAGCACCGCCGTGCATCACGCTACAGCAGCACGAGCACGTAGGCCACGGCCAACGCCATCTGCGCCAGCGCGAACGGGAGCGCCCGCCGTACGAACGCCCCGAAGCCGAGCCGGAAACCGTGCTTGTGGATGATCGTCACCGCGACCAGGGTGGAGGCCGACCCGATCGGCGTGAGGTTGCCGCCCAGGTTGGTCCCGAAGATGACGGCCCACCACAGCGGGTCGGTGGCGGGACGGAGTGCGCCGTCGGCCAGCGGCATCGCCGCGACGATCTTCGCGAGCATCGCCGCCAGAGGGATGTTGTCGGTCACGGAGCTGAACGCGGCGGTCGACACCATCACGGCCCCCGTCCCCGCCGTGGGCCCCCATCCCACGACCCACGCCAGGCCGCGGCCGATGAGCGCGAGGACCTGCGCGTGCTCCATGACGTTGATGACCACGAAGAGCGCCGCGAAGAAACCGAGCAGATCCCAGTCGATGGTGCGGTAAAAGGCGTCCACCTCGTGCTTGTAGGGGATGAGCATCACCGCGGCGAAGGAGAGCGCCACGAAGCCCATCCCGAGGTCGGAGATCACCGGCGTGACCGAGGCGCTCGCGATGGCCACGATGAAGAGCACGAGCATCACGGCGCCGAAGAAGAAGAAGCCCCTGCTCTCGATTCCGTCGTTCTCGTCGAAGCCGGCCACGAGCGCGCGGGCCTCGGTGCGCTCGTCCTCGTCGCGCAGCCCCCTTACCTCGAAGATCGACGCCCCCATGAGCAACGTGACAATCATCGCGACCAGCACGAACGGGCTCGCCTCGATGAAGAAGGTGACGAAGCTGATGCCCGCGGCCGTGCCGACGATGATGTTCGGCACGGACGAGATCAGCGTCAGGAGCCCGCCGATGTTCGTGAGCAACCCCTCGACCAGCAGGAAGCCCAGCAGCTTGTCTCTCCGGCCCAGCCGGTCGAGCGATACCGCCGACAGCGAACCGACGATGATCATCGCGGTGACGTTGTTCAGCACCGCGGAGAACACGACCGTCATCACGCCGTAGAGCCACAGCAGCCGCAACGGATCTCCGCCCGAGGCCTTGGTCAGCTTGATCGCGATCCAGGTGAAGAGCCCCGAGCGCGACGTGACGTCGACGAAGAGGCTGGCGCCGAGAATGATCGTGATCACGCCCCAGTCGATCCCGGGGACGTAGACCGGCAGATCGACCGGGTGGCCGCCGATCATGTACGGGCCGTAGGGCAGCGGCAGGAGCAGCGCGCCGAGGAGCAGACAGGCGATCGCGTACAGCCCCACGACCAGCGACTTCTTCGCGTGGAGCTTCTCCTCCAGCGCCAGACTCGCGATCATCGCCACGAGGAGCGCGGCAAAGAGGAGCGTGACCCCCAGAGGCACCGCGGGTCCGTTCGCCTCCATCACAGCAGGAGCAGGGGGAGCGAGCGCAGCTCGATCGCCAGCGGGTAGGCCAGCCCATGCATCGCGAGCTGCTCTTCGTCCTTCGTGTTCATCACCAGCAGATCCACCTCCATCTCGTCGACCAGGCGCCGGTACTCCGCCAACCTCCGTCCCGCGGTCACGACCTCCTCGACCGTCACCGGAACCCCCTCGCGCGCCAGCGCACGGGCGCAGCTCGCCATGTAGTCGCGCGCGTCGCGCGTCAGGCGCTCGAGGATCTCTGCGCGCGCCGCGGCGGTGTCGATCGAGGGAATCTTCGCCACCGCCGCGATGAAGCGCTCGAAGGCCGCCTCGTCTTCCACGTTGGCCAGGATCAGGCGGCCGCCCGTCTCCGTGAAGCGGGCGGCCCAGTTGACCAGCCGGTGGTCGCCGTCCAGGGCGTCGGTCATCGCCATGACCACGTCGGTGTTGACCGGCGCGCGCCCCGGCGGCGATTCGGGATGGGGCATGACCAGGACGGGCGTGGTCGTCACCTGCGTCAGCACGTCGACGTATTCGCCCAGCGTGTAGGGCCAGCGCCACGAGTCGCTCTTGAGGTGGCGGTAGGTGCAGATGAGCCCGGGGCGTTCCTCCTCGACGACGCCGAGCAACTCGGGCACCGAGGCGTACTCCCCGCCGCCGGCCACCCGCCAGCGGACGTTCTCGCCGCGCTCGAGCACGCTCAGGAACGAACGCACCCTCGCACCGAACCCACGCGCCTCGTCGCCGATCCGGTCGCTGACCACCAGGACCGACTCGACCTCCACGCGGCGGTACTCGAACGGCGTCTTGGCCGCGCTCCGGAAGACCGACTCGAACTGGTCGACCTTCGTCATGACGGGGGCGCTTCTCCCTCCCGGTAGCGCGCGAACCACGCGAGCACGTACTCGACCTTCGCAATCAGGTTCGAGGGACGGCTCGCAATGCCGTGGCCCGACTGCTGGATGCGAACCATCGCGGCGGGCACGTGCCGGAGCTGCAGCGCCTGGTAGAACTGCTCCGTCTCCGAGGGCGGGGTGCGGTGGTCCTGCTCTCCGACCATGATCATGGTGGGCGTCTTCACGTTGCCGACCAGAGAGAGCGGAGAGCGCTTCCAGTACTGCTCGTGATACTCCCAGGGCGGTCCCGGGAACCAGTACTGGACGTAGCTCGGGTACCCGTCCGACGTCAGCGCGAAGCTGGTCCAGTTGATCACCGGCTTGGCCACCACGGCCGCCCGGAAGCGGTCGGTCTTGCCGACGATCCACGCGCTCAGCACGCCGCCGCCGCTGCCGCCCGTGACGTAGAGCTGGTCGGGGTCGACGAACCCGCGCGCGACGACCGCGTCGACGCCCGACATGAGGTCGTCATAGTCCTGCCCCGGATAGTTGTGATGGATGAGGTTGCCGAACTCCTCGCCGTAGCTCGTGCTCCCCCGGGGATTCGCGTAGAGCACCACGTACCCCGCGGTGGCGTAGATCTGGATTTCCGCGGCGAAGCGACTGCCATAGTTGGCGAACGGCCCCCCGTGGATCTCGAGCAGGAAGGGATACTTCTTCGAGGCGTCGAAGTCCGGGGGCGTGACCAGCCACCCCTCGACGTCGCGTCCGTCGTACGACGACTTCCACCACATCTCCTCGACCATGCCGAGGGTCTTGTGCCCCAGGAGATCGTCGTTGAGCCGGGTCAGACGGCGGGTCTTCGCGCCCTTGCCGCCGACCGCCAGATCGGCGGGATGGTCCGGCCGGGTGTGGGTGAACGCGATGCGCCCGTTGCGGCTGACAGAGTACTGCCCCCCACCGTACGGACGGCCCAGCGAGAGCCCGCCCACGTCCGCCACCAGATTCTCGATCTTACCGTCCAGCGACGTATACGCCACGCGCGTGTTGCCCTTGTCGTCGTACTGGAAGTAGATCCCCCGGCCGTTGGCGGCCCACGTCAGCCGGCCCACGCTACGGTCGAGATCGCCGACCCTGTGGCTGCCGCTGCCGTCCGCGTTCATCACGTACAGGTGGCTGACCTGGTAGCCCTGATACCGGTCGTCGAAGCCCGTGTACGCGATCTTCGAGCCGTCCGGCGAGATCCGTGGCCCGCCGTCGGGTCCGTTGCGGTCGGTGAGCTGCGTGACGTCCCCGGTGGCCACGTCTACCCGGTAGACCTCGCTGTTGCGGGGGTGATAGACCGCGTCGTCGCGGCGGTTGGCCGAGAACACCAACGCCCCGGAGTCCGGCGTCCACGAGGCCGCGGAGCCGTCGTTGTACGGCCCGAAGGTGATCTGGCGCGGCGTGCCCCCCTCCGCGGGCATCACGAACAGGTGGCGATGGCCATCCTCGAGGTAGCCCACACCGTCGGCGCGGTAGCGCACCTTGGTGATCACCTTGGGCGGCGCCGCCCACTTCGCCCCCTTGGGTTTGGGCGGCAGGTGCGCCAGCGGCTTCTGCTTCTCCGGGACGAAGATGCTCATGGCGATCCACTTGCCGTCGGGCGACCAGGTCAGCCCCCCGGGCGAACGCGTCAGGTGCGTCAACTCCGCGGTCTGGCCCGTGTCCATCCACCGGACGAAGACCTGCGAGCGGTCCTCGTCACTCGAGACGTACAGCAGCCGCTTGCCGTCCGGCGACCACCGCGGCGACGACGCGTTGGCCGTGCCCTCGGTCAGCGGGCGCAGGTCGCTGCCGTCGGCGTTGACGATCCACAGGCTTGTCCGGCGCCGATCCGTCATGATGTCGTAACCGGCCCGCACGAAGACGATGCGCGAGCCGTCCGGTGAGATCTGCGGATCCTGCGCCACCTCCAGCTCGAACACGTCGAGCGCATGAAAGCGCGTCGGGTCGCGTTCATCCGCGGCGGACGCGGGCGCTCGAGCCACGTCGGGCGCGGGCACTCGAACCGCAACGGGAGCCGCGGCATCGGATCGGGCCACCGCCTGGGATTGGGCGACGACGGGAGCCGCATAACTTCCGGCAACGATCATCAGCGCTACGGCAGCCGCCGCGCATCCACGCACGTTCGACATCTCGACCTCCATTCCACGATTTCGGGCAGGGCATCCCGCGCTCGGCGGACACGATAGCGCCCCGCGCGGCACGCGGCCACGCCCCGGGACCCGGCGTAGCTCCCTCGCGCGGCGCCATGCGGCGCGGGAACGAAAAGGTGCGCGTCGTCGTTCGTACGTATGTTCGCCCGAGCCGCGTCCTCCCGTTCCCCGACCTTCCAGGCCGATCCCTTGCCGAGGCTTCGCTCCGACCGCGACGAAACAACCCGATCCGGGCGTCTCCTCTTCCTGATCCTGGGCGCGTGCGCGCCGCTCGTGGCGGCATGCGGCGACGGCCCGGCCGGCCCCGTCACGCCCACAGCTACCGTGGCCGGCGTCGTCCACGGGCCGGAAGGCGTCGCCGTATCCGGGCTCACCGCGCGGGTGCGGTGGGATGGGATGGACGAGCGCAGCCCGGTCGCGGCGGACGGCTCGTTCCTCGTGGCGCTGCCCGACTCGGCCAGGGGATTCGGCTTTCTGACCATCGAGCCCGACGCGTCGGCCGAGCTGCTCCCGGCGTGGGTGCTCCTGACGCCGGGCGACGCGGGAGGCAAGGGCAACGTCGTGTTGCTGCCCCGCACCTGGACGGTGGCTGAGGGCCAGCACGCCGGCGCCGTGGTCGACATCGACCCGGACATGGCCGCCGACGCGAGCGTGCTGCCCAGCTACTGGGGCTTCCAGTACCCGTTCCGGCAGGACGGCTTCTTTCAGGCCATCCTCGACCGGACGCTGTGGACGGGAACGATCCGCACGTGGCCCGCCGGCTCGTTCCCTCTGCCCGTGGCGATCGACCGGGAGGGCTCGCGCGGCGCGATCTTCACCGCGGCGGATTCCGTGTTGCTCTGGCAGCAGCTCGACCGCATCGAGCACGCGCTGGGGCGCGACGCCTTCCGGCCCGCGCGCATCGATGAGATCGAGCTGAACCCGGCATCGCGCAAGCCGCAGGGCGCCGTGCTCGTCCAGTTCGACACCACGCAGTCGTTCCAGGCCCTGGGGCGCCCCGACACCGACCGCAACTACACCTGGTTGCTCGGCGCCGACACGTGGCAGTGGTCGGACAACGAGATCCGGCGGATGGACGTGGCCAGCGCCGACATCGTGGGGGGAGCCGCGATCTTCCGCTCGCGCGACCTGCTCGGCGACCGCCAGCTCGTGGCGCACATCTTCATGCACATCCTGGGGGCGGGCCACGGCTGTAGCTGGGTCAGCGTCCAGACGTTCTGCGCCTCGAAGCAGGTGGACCTGCCGAGCCCCGAGGATGTCGCGTACCTCGAGGTGCTCGAGATGGCGCGCGAGATGGAGAAGGAGTTCCGCACGCGCTGGGGCGTCGTCGCGGCGGTCACCGGCTTCCGCACGGTCACGCTCGGGCTTCCCCCGCTTCCCGTCTCGAACGTCGTCTTCGGGCCCAACGCCGCATCCGACATGCGCTGAACGCACACCGGGCGGACTGCATCGCTTCATTCCGACGCCTCCCCGCACCTGCGCCTCCCCGCGCCTGCGCGCCCCGGCACTTGCGCGCCCCCGCACCCGCGTGTTCCCTCCAGTTTCGCGGGCGACTGCCGATACTCCGGAATGTCGGGTGTCTCCGCACTCCTCGCCGGCACACGGCGCCCGCGGCAGGGGGTCCCCCCGGGGGATTCTCTTGCCAGCCCATGGGGGGAATCACGTTGCAGGCCATGACAGTCCAACCCAGCCCGGAGATGGCCACGCATGCCCCCGTGGGGCTGGCGGCGGTCTCGATGGGTGGGCGTCTGCTCCAGGCGAACGAGGCCATGGCGGAGATCCTGGGATGCGACGGCGTGGCGCAGCTCATGGCGACACCGCTCGGCATCTTCCATCAGGTTCCCGAGCTCGCCGCCGAGATCGTCCTGGAACACCTGGAGCAGGGAGCGTTCAGGGGGCTGGAGATGGACTTCCGCCACCTGAGCGGCGCCGCGATCACCGCGCGCGTGAGCGCCCGAGTCAGCTACATCGACGGCACGCCCTGCATCCTGGCGGCCGTCGAGGACGTGACCTCGATGAAGGAGGCGCAGCGGGAGTCGTCCCACAGCCAGAAGATGGAGGCCGTCGCGCGCTTCGCCGCCGGGGTGGCCCACGACTACAACAACCTGCTCACCGCGATCATCGGCGAGGCGAGGCAGCTTCTCGGCGAGCTGCCCGACGAGGCGGAGTGGCGCGACAGCGTCACCGAGATCCTGCGGGCGGCCCGCCGCGCCGGCACGATCACGCGCCGCCTCCTCGTCTTCAGCAAGTCCGAGGTTACGCGCACCGAGACGGTGGACCTCAATGCCGCAGTGCAGGCCCGCGAGCCGACGCTCCGCAGGCTCCTCGCGGGCGACGTGGACCTGGAGCTACGGCTCGATCCCGGGGCCGGCCCCGTCCGGATCGACCCCAGGCACATCGAGCAGATGCTGTACAACCTGGTCTCGAACGCCCGCGACGCGATGCCGGGCGGGGGCCGTGTGGTCGTGGAAACCGGTGCCGCGCGCGCGCCCGATGACACGGAGGGCCTGGACTTTCATCCCCCGGTGGAGCCCGGCGACTACACCTCACTCGCCGTGGGCGATACCGGCATCGGCATGAATCAGGAGACGCGGCGCAGGATCTTCGATCCGTTCTTCACGACCAAGCCGATCGGCGGAGGCGCGGGTCTCGGGCTCACGACCGTCTACGCGCAGGTCCGCCGGGCCGGAGGACACATCTCCGTGCTCAGCGCGCCGGCGTACGGAACGCTCGTGCGCATCCTTCTTCCCGTGTGCGCACCGCAGAGCCAGGCGGAGCCGGACGAGGCCGCGCGCCGGGCGCCGCCCGGCGAGGGAACCCGCGACCAACGGACGCGCACCGTCCTGGTCGTCGACGACGAGCGCCCGGTCAGGCGGGTCATGAAGAAGGTGCTGGCGCGGATGGGATGCACGGTGCTCGAAGCCCCCGATGCCTTCGCCGCTCAGGAAGTCGTGAAGTCACACCCGGGCCCCATCGACCTGCTCATCACCGACGTGATGATGCCCCGCATGAAGGGCACCGAGCTGGCCCAGTGGCTGGCGGAGGAGTGCCCCGGTGTGCCCGTTCTCCTGGTCTCGGGCTACACCGACAGCCCGCTCATCCAGGAGTGGGTGGACCGCGACCCCGACGTCTTCCTGGCCAAGCCATTCGAGCCCGAGGAGCTGATGGAGCAGGTCGAGAAGCGATGGGGGGCCGGGTAGGGAGCGGAGCGTGACCGCCCCTGGCGCACGCGGGCGATGTCATGCACGATCCGGCAGTGTACATCCACGCCGGAGGTTCCATGATTCACTCGAAGGCGCGTCTCCACGGGGTGCTCCTCGCCCTGCTGGCCACCGCGGCCTGTGAGGGCTCGGAAGGCGGACCCGCGAGCCCCGCGGCCCTCGACTTCTCCGCCATCGCTTCCACGATCCTCTCCCGCCTGGACCTGCAGCCGGGCGAGCGCGTGCTCCTGGTCGCGGCGCCGGGCCGCTTCGACCCGCTCGTCACGCTCCTCCGCGAGGGAATCCGGCTGGCGGAAGCGGAGGATCTGGGAGCCGTGACGGTCGCCGAAGAGGCGCCCGAGGGGTGGAGTACCGCCTTCACCCAGGTCCTGAGCGACGCCCCTGAAGACGCCCTGCCCGCCCTCCTCAGGGAGGTGGACGCCGCCGTGATGATGCCGGGAGCCACTCCCTCGCATCCTGTGTACGCGGCCATGCAGGAGGTGCTCCGCAACGGACACGGGCGCACCGTGCACTTCCACTGGGCCGGAGCCTACCGGCTGGACGGCACCCTCCTGCCCGACAGCCCCGGGATCGACGCCTTCTTCCAGAGGGCGCTCACCGGCACCGACTACGACGCCCTGGCCCGGGCGCAGCGAGACTTCGAGGACGCCATGCGCGGGGCCGCCACGGTGCGGGTCACCACGCCCGCCGGCACGGACCTGTCGTTCCGGATCGGAGACCGGCCCGTGACCCGGCAGGACGGCGACGCCTCGGCGGCCCGGGCGGCCCGAGCGCGGGTGCTCGTCGACCGGGAGGTGGAGCTGCCCGCCGGCGCCGTCCGGGTGGCGCCCCTGGAGGAGACCGTCAACGGCCGTATCGCCTTCCCGCCGTCCGTCTGGGGGAAGCAGAGTGTCCGGGGGCTCGTCCTCACGTTCGAGGCCGGCAGGGTCGTGGACGCCCGTGCCGACGCGGGTCTCGCGGCCGCGCAAGCCGAGATGGACGCCGCGGGAAGAGCCGGCCGTGCGTTCCGCGAGTTCGCGCTGGGGTTCAACCCCCTGCTGGCCGTGCCGGACGAGGATCCGTGGATCCCGTACTACGGATACGGCGCCGGGGTGGTCCGCCTCTCCCTGGGCGACAACACCGAACTCGGAGGCAAGGTGGGCGGCGGGTACGTGCGCTGGAACTTCTTCACCGACGCCACCGTCACGGTGGACGGCCAGACGTGGGTGGAGGCGGGCAAACTTGTAAGGTAGCCACCCGGCGCGGGCGGGTTGACACGAACGTGCTCGTGTACGCGCGAGACCGCTCGGACGCCCTGGTCGTCGCAGCCGCCCTTGCAGCCGACTGCGACTACCTTCTCAGTGAGGACCTCCAGGACGGGCAGGTCGTGGACGGGCTCACGGTGATCTCGCCGTTCACCCACGAGCCCGGGGCGATTCCGGGAAGCTGACGCCGCGGCGGCGCCCCGGGCGATGTCCGCGGCCGCGTCTCCGGGGAGTACTCCGTCACTTTTTCATGATCCCACCCTCTCAAGGAACGAGGTCTCGGGCGATCCAGGGCGGCTCAGCCGAGGGGGCCGGGTTGCGGAAAGAGTGTGTCGGTGGCTAGGCTGGCCCTCATCACCTGTGACGGTTCCCGCCTGCGACACGCCCCTCAACTCCCTGCCCGGATGCCCTCCCCGCCGACTCCCGCAAGCGCCATAGCCTTGACGTTCGCCCTCCTGGGCACTCTGGGCTGCGCGTCCGCAAGCCATACTGCCGGAGATTCCTGCCGCTCCGATCTGCCTCCGGACCCTCGCTCGCTGACGGAGGCGGTCGACTCGAGCGCCCTTCAGCACGCAGTGGAGTCGGGCTGGGTGCCCGGGACCGGCCTGGTGCTGGCCACCATCCGGTACGACTCCACCGGCGCCATGGCCGATGTGGAGGTGATCACGGAGTCGATGCTGGAGGTTATGCGAACGCGCGTGGCTCAGGCGGTCCGGTCGGCGGCCCGTCCAAGGGCCGAGCCGAGGCACCGCGTCCACCTCTTCATCGGTGAGGGGACGGTGCACGTCCGGAGGGTGCGCGGCTTCCGTACGTGTGGTCCCCGCATCCTCGATCCCGACTGGCTGGCAAGCCAGCTGCGGGCGGAGGCTCCCGCGCTCAAGCTCGCGCGCCCGGTTCGCGTCCGGCTTTTCGTTCGGGTCGGGGCCGACGGCGCCGCCCGTGAGGTGCGCGTCGCCGACAGCTCGGGCAACCCCGACGCGGACGCGGCGGCCGTGCGGGTCATGACGGGCGCCTCCTACGCCCCTGCCGTCGCCGAGGGGGTTCCAGTGCCCGTGTGGGCGTCGTTCCCGGTGACCTTCCGGCCCGCACCGCGGGCGCGACGGTGACGTCCGCGCAGATGGTTCGCACATACCGGCCACGCGTATCGCAGTAGCGGAGCACCCGGTACCTGGCCGCGGAACACGTAGATCCCGCCTTGCGCGTCCACGCCAATCTCATCCACCCTCTCGAACTCAAACCCCCCAAGCGCCCTCCAGCATGCCGGTGGCCAGCTCCTCAACGACCCGTACCGGCCCCCGCCTCGCAGGCGCCCCGGGTACGAGAGGGGCCCGCCTTACGACCCCGGCGCCCCGTGCTTCATGAAGATCTGGATGACGCCACTGCGGGCCCGCGCGCCGAGAATCCTCTCCGCGGCCGCGCCCTTGACGACTTCGATTCGCTCGATGCGGTCTCGATCGAGGCCGTTGAGCGCGGTCGTGGGGTCGGCAACGGGCACGCCGTCGACGTAGACCAGCGGCTCGGCACCCACCGCTGAGCGGACGCGTCCCGGAACCCTCTCGAAGACGATGGCGGCCGGAGGGCTCACCCGCAGCGTGTCTCCGCTGACCACGCCCCGGCTTCCCGTGATCTTCATCGCGAGTCCGTCGGTCTGGCCTTCGACCGTGACGCCGGGGGAGGCCGCCTCGTTCGCCGTTGCGGCGGGCCCGAGCCGCCCGACGCGGCCCGCCGGCTCGACCCGGCCTGCCTGCTGGACCTGCCCGGCCCGGTCGACCCGTTCCACCTGGGGCGGGGTCGGGGTGTCGCAGGCCAGGAAGAGCGCCAGTCCCCCGAGCAGGACGCCGGAGCCCACAACCGTCAGCGATCGCCGCTTTCCACCCGACATTGCCATGATCATCTTCAACCTCCGTTCCAGGGCGCTCCCGCGCCGCTCGATCAGCGCGGCAGCCGGTGCCGCCGTCCCGGCGCCCCGCTCGGCGAGCGTCACGAGCATGCGCCCGTACCGCACGTGGGGAATCCCTCCGCCGAGCACACGCGCGTCGCAATCCGCCTCCACCGCCAGCCGCAGCCGCCGGAGCATCCACCACACGCCCGGGTTCCACGGGAGCACCGCCGCGACCGCGAGGCCGAGCGCGAGAAGTGCCGGATCCCTCGCCCCGCGGTGTTCGTCCTCGTGACGCAACACCATCTCGAGCGCGCCCGTCTCCAGCGCCAGCACCCAGCGCGGCAGCACGATCCGGGGACGCACGATGCCGACGACCGCCGGGCCCACGGCCCCGGAGAGCATCACCTGTCGGCCGCGTACGACGGCCGGCCGGCACCGCCCGAGCTCCGCGCGGAGACGCAGCGCGGCGCCCGCGGCCACCAGGAGCACGACGAGCGAGGCCGCCGCCCACAGACTCAGGAGCAGCCGATCCGCCGCCGGTCCCGCCCACTCGTAAAGCGTTTCCGCTGAAACGCCGCCGATTCCCAGGGCGTGGAGAAGCGGCCGTGGAAGCGGAAGCATGGGCCCAGGAAGGATCGGTGCCGATGCGGGGCTCGCGACGGTGGGCACGGCGAGCGGCGAGCGGAGTGGCGCGAGAAGCGTCCACGCCTGCGCCACACGCACCCACGCGGGCGCCAGCACGGCGGCCGGCAACGCCGTCGCCCAGATCCATCGCGCGGGCCGGCCCAGACTCCTGAGGCTTCGCTCCAGGAACAGCGCGCCCGCGCCCACAAGGAACGTGACGACCCCGATATACGCCATCCACAGCGCGATCATCGGTCACCTCCCGGCCGAGGCCGCAGCCCGGGTTGCGGGGGATCCTCCGCCGCCTCCGCCGCCTCCGGTCGCCCCGGCTCCTCCGGCTGCTCGGCGTTCCCCGGACCCTCGGCCGCCTCCAGCTCCTCCAACATCTCGCGCATCCTCGCCAGCTCGTCGGGCGGGATCGGCCGTGCCTCGACCAGCCTCGCGAGCAACAGCTCCGCCGAGCCTTCGAAGATTCTGTCGAGGATCCGCGAGAGCGCGCTGCCGCCTGCGGCGTCCGAGTCCACACGGGGAGCGTAGCGGTAGGCCCGCCCCTCGCGCGTGTGCGTCACGGCCCCCTTCTCCTCGAGGATCTGCAGGATCTTGAGGATCGTCGTGTACCCGACCGGAGCGCCGAGCGCCTCGCGCACTTCGGCGACCGTGCCCGAGCCACGACGCCACAGGACGCTCATCACGTCCAGCTCCCGTTCGGTGAAGGTGGGATCCTTCACACCGTGCCTCCCGGAGCGCGTGCCGGACAATATTACGAAGCTCTTCGTAATTAAGATACGGCCGCTCTAGCTCCGTTGTCAACGCTGCGGACAGGAGGTCCACGGACGCCCCTCCCTCACCTCCTCCACCGCGGCACGTAGCGGGGGACGCGCGACCGGTATTCCTCGTATTCCTCGCCGAAACGCTGAGCCAACTCGCGCTCCTCGAGGACGACGATGAGATGCAGGAGCGGGAGCGTCGCCAGCGCCACGATCCAGGCCCCGGAATAGTTGGCGAACGCGGCGTACGCCAGCGTGCCGAGCGCGACCTCCACGTAGCGGGGATGGCGGATGAGCCGGTACAGGCCTTCGGTGAGGAGCCGGCCCCCGCGACCGTCGCGCTGCAGTTCGGGCACGCCGGCCAGGGTCCGTACGGTCAGGTCCTTCCTGCGCTTGAGCGCGATCCAGCTCGAGCCGATCACGAGCGCCACCGCGACCCCGACGAGGCCCCGGTGCGTGCCGAGGTCCGCGCCCACCAGCCAGGCCCGCATCCGGAACAGCCCCACGAGCCATCCCAGCATGAGCACCGTCATCACGGTGAACGTGACACGCGTCCCGACACGCCTCCAGAACCGGATGAAGGGATGGACCACGAACCACCAGGCGATCGCCGGAGGCACGCAGACCACCGTGAGCACGGCGAAGACGTATCGGATTCTGGCCATGGTTGAGGAGTTCCCCCGAAGGTGCGCCTCAATTGGCCTCGTCCGGCGCCGGAGGACAAGGGCCTGCGCGCCAGGAGGGCGCGCAACTTGATCGTCGCGGGGGTAGTAGCGCAGGCCCCAAGAGGCCGTGTCCCCCCGGCGCGCCCGGGGCCGCGCGCCGGCACGTTCGGTTGACGCCGTGTGTTGCGGTGGGTAGAATTCTACCGCAAAGGTAGATTTCCACCATCATTGCCGCGCCACGTCCATGCCCCTGAACATCAAGAACCCGGAGGTCGAAAGGCTCGTCGAGGAGGTCGCCGACCTCACGGGAGAGACGAAGACGGAGGCCGTGCGACAGGCGTTGCTCGAGCGGCGGAGAAGGCTCCGCTTCCGGGTCGATCCCGCCGGCCATAGCGCGCGCGTCCGCCGCTTTCTGGAGCGCGAGGTGTGGCCCCGGGTACCCGAGGAGCAGCGCGGTCGTGCGCCGGCGAAGGACGAGCGCGAAGCGATCCTGGGCTACGGTCCCGAAGGCGTATGATCCTCGACGCGTCGGCCCTGCTGGCCATCGTGTTCCAGGAAGCGGGCTGGGAGGAGGTCCTCGAACGGATCACCTCAGCGCAGGCCGCCGCGGCCGGGGCGCCCACGCTCGCGGAGGCCGGGATCGTGCTGCACGCGCGTCTCGGAGAGGACTCGGCGGGCGTGCTCGAGCGGATGCTCGACGAGCTGGACATCCAGGAGATCCCCTTCGGCGAGATCCACTGGCGAGAAGCCGTGGAGGCGTTCCGGCGCTTCGGCAAGGGCCGGCACCCGGCAGCCCTGAACTTCGGAGACTGCATGACGTACGCGGTGGCCCGGCTCGCGGGCGAGCCCCTGCTCTACACCGGAGAGGACTTCAGCCTGACGGACCTCGAGTGCGCGTGAGGGAGGAGGCACGCCCCCGCAGCATCTCGAAACCGAGCAGCGCGAGCGCCACGGCCCAGAACACGTAGTGCACCCGCGGCGTCCCCAGATCGATGTACGCCACGAGGAACGCCGAGGAGATCAGGATCGTCATCGCCGCCATCGGCGCCGCGAACCGGCTGTACTGGGCGAAGGTGACCCGCACGCCGTCCTTCTCGGCCATTCCCACGGTCGTCACGTTCGCCGAAGCCCCGACCACCGTGGCGTTGCCTCCGAGGCACGCCCCCAGCGACAGCGCCCACCATAGCACCGAGGTATCCCCATGGAACGTAGGGATGAGTTGGAGGATGACCGGGATGCTGACCGCGACGTAGGGGATGTTGTCGATGAACGCCGACAGGATCGCCGACATCCAGCACACGAGCAGCGCGGCGAAGATCAGGGTGCCCTGGTCGCTCAGTCCGAAGGTGGTCCGGACGTACTGGATGCTTGCCCCCATCCCGTGCGCGACCGACGCAATCAGGCCCGTCTCGACCGCGGCGCCCACCACGATGAAGAGGAAGATGAAGAAGCTCAGGGTGGGCCACTCGATGTCGTTTTCGAGGATGTGCAGCACGCCGTGGGCGCGCTCGTGCGGCGTGGGCCGGTGCGTCTTCAGGTAGAGCACGTCCTGGACGACCAGCGCGACCGCCGCGCCCAGCACCGCGGGCACCGCCGCCGGAGTGCCTGTGAGCGAGTGTGTCACGAAGCCGGCGAGGATACCGACGCAGACGGCCATCATCCACCGGAAGAGCCGCGGATCCTTCAGCTCGATCTCCTCCTCGACGAACGTCCCCGCCTCACGCGCCACCCGGTAGTCCTCGCGGTAGTAGCGGGCCAGATACCACTGGAGCACGACCATCATCACGATGATCGGCGCCGTGAGGTTCTCCACGAAGTCGAGGAAGCTCAGCCCCACGCCCGAACCGATCATGATGTTCGGGGGATCGCCGATGAGGGTCGCGGTGCCGCCGATGTTCGACGCCACGACCATGGGCAGGAGGATCGCCAGCGGGGCGAGGCCGATGCGCCGCGCCATCCCCGTGGCCATCGGCGTGACGAAGATCACGGTCGTCACGTTGTCGAGGAACGCCGACGTGACGGCGGTGAACCAGGAGACCAGCCGCGCCGCGGCCATCGGCCGCCCCCCCGTGCGCGCCAGCAGACGCGCCACCGCCCACTCGAAGGCGCCGGTGGACTTGAGCACCCCCACCACCGTCATCATCCCCCCGAGGAGGAAGAGGACGTTCATGTCGATGTGCCGCGCCGCCGCCTGGAAGCTGATCAGCTTGTAGGGCGTCAGGTACGTCACGGCCCACAGGAACGAGGCGCACACCATGGCGATGAGCACGCGGTGCGCGGCCTCCATGGCCAGCAGCACGAAGAGCGCGAGCACCACCACGCCGACGATGGCCTGAGAGACCGGATCGGTCGTGCTGACCACGCCGGTCCCGCCCTCCTGGGCCCACAGGGAGGTGGGAAGCAGCCAGAGCAGCAGTACGGACACGGGGATCAGACGCGCGGACGAGGGAACGCGGACTCGGGTGCGTGACGCGCCGCCGAGCGGCGAGCGTCGTGGATGACGCTCCGTACGGATATGGTGGACCGAACGAAGGATCGAATTCACGAAACCCCGCGCGATATCGTTCATGGGCAGGCCGGCCCTCCCCAGGCAAAGGAGTCGATGCTGGACGCCCGGAGCGAGGAGGCCGGACGTCGTGACGGCGCGCCCGGTCCGGGCCCTCCCGGCGTGGCGACGGCCTGGTGCGGACGTGGGGGCACGCGGTGCCGAGGGGCGGATCCCGAGGCCGTGTTTCCACCCCGTTCCGGCCAGGCCGACGGCGAGGGTAGGGTCGGTTCGGAAACGCCGCAAGAGAAAGAAGCCCCCGGCGCCGAAGCACCGGGGGCTCTTCTCGCTCCGCTCGGCACTGCGTCAGTGCCGCGTCGCGCCGTCAGGCGCTCCTACCGTCAGCCTCCCTTGCCCTTCTTCGTGGACTTTCCGTCCTTCTTCTTGGACTTCTTCTTGGACTTCTTTTCCTTCTTGGACTTTCCGTCCTTGTCCGGGTGGACGGTGATGCTGTCGCAGCCGGTGAACTCCACGCCGGACATGCTGGTGGCCGACAGGCATCCTTCAGTGCTGCTCGCATCCCAGCCGATCTCGCTGGTCTTGAAGTGCAGCACCAGGTCGTCCACGCCGTCGTCGTTCACGTCCTCGACGTGTCCGAGCTCCTTGTGGGCGGGCGTCGCTCCGTTGGGACCGAAGGTGATGGTCTCACGGTCGAGCGTCGTCGCGTCGAAGGCGCCGTGGCTCAGCACGGCGACCGGCGTCACGCCGCCCTTGCCCAGGTTGATGGGGTTCACGTCCGAACCCGGATGGATGTCGATGATCAGGCTGGCAGCCGCGTCGAAGGGGAACGCGTCCAGATCGTCTGGGACACCGTCGTTGTCGTCGTCGGGATCGTTGAGATCGGAGACCCCGTCGCCGTCGTTGTCCGGCGGCGTGGAGGTGGCGTCCAGCGGATCCGTGCCGTTGTCGATCTCGTCCTGATCCGTGTAGCCGTCACCGTCGTCGTCCGTGTCGGCGTTGTTGCCGATGCCGTCGCCGTCGGTGTCCACCCACTCACTCGGATCGGTGGGGAAGGCGTCGTTGGCGTTAGCGTAGCCGTCGCCGTCGATGTCGTCGTCGCAGACGTCTCCGATTCCGTCACCGTCCAGGTCGGCCTGGTCGGCGTTGGCAACGTTCGGGCAGTTGTCGCTGTTGTCCCCGATGCCGTCACTGTCGGTGTCCACCGACTCTGTCGGGTCGTTGGGGAAGGCGTCGATGTCGTCCGGGACACCATCGCCGTCGGTATCGACAGCCACGGGCTCGGCGGTCAACTGAATCGTGGTCGTGATGGAGAAGCTCGAACCGAAGGTGTGCCGTTCGGCCTGGAAGATGTCCAGGGGATAGTCCTGACCGGGGGTCAGACCCAGGGCATCGAGACTAACGCTGCTCGACTCCGCTCCGTGCACACCACCCAGGTTGATCACCAGGGTTCCACCGATGTAGACCCACACGTCGTCATCGCCTACGAAAGTGAATGTCTCTCCACCCTGATAGGTGAACGTCGTGTGGATCTCGGTGGTGAAGTGGAAGTTGTGCGACCGGCCCTCATTGCCGAACCCCTGACCGTCGATGGGGAAGTAGGCGCCATTGCTATAGGTGTACGTCCCGTCGGGCTGCCGATTCAGGACCAGCTCAACGGGGATCGCGACATTGACGCCGCTCACGGTCCGGTACCACTGATCGAAGTTCTGCTGTCCCGTCGTGGTGGGTGTGGTCGGAGAGCCGGCGTACACAGGCTTGCCATCCAAACCCAGGGTGCTGGTCACGATGCCTCGATCGTCGGCAACAAACGCTTCGAAATCGGGATGCGCCTCATGGAAGTCCCGGACCATCCCGGCCAGCGTGATCGTGGCAGGGGGATCCCACCGAGTCGGGTCGTTGGGAAACGCGTCGCTGTTGTCGCCCACGCCATCGCCATCGGTGTCGGCCCACTCGGTGGGGTCCAGGGGGAAGGCGTCGGCCTCGTTGAGCACGTTATCGCCGTCGAGGTCGGGGTTCAGGGCCGGCGGGGGATTGGTCGTCGTTTCGAGGCGATAGTTGCCTCCGGCGAGGCCACCACCGTCGAAGATGATGAACGACAGCGTGTGGGTACCGTTCAGCGTGAGGCCATACGTCGGGGCCGCGCTCAGCGCCGCACCGTCCGTCTGGAATCCTACCAGCGTGCCGTCGATGTACACCCACGAACAGTTGTCGGCCATGAGCTGGAGCTGGAAGGTGCCATTCCCGGTCACGGTCGTCTCGTACTTGGTCCAGTTGTACCCGCTGGGACCACCCGAATTGTTCGACTGGAGGTCAGCCCATGCGTTGATCCAGGGTGCGCCCCCCGAGACCTTCCCGGCCCAGGGATGTCCGCCCGTCCCGAAATCAAATGCGGCGTGGGGGTTCTGCCAGTTGGCGTCCAGCCCGACGGCCGGCGTCTCGACGCAGACGGTGGTGGGCCAGTTCGGGTCGGCCGTAGCCGGAAGGATGGGATCCCAGGCGGTCACGCCGCTACCACTCAGGAACACCAGGTGGTTCGCCACGTGCGTGAACGACGGCGCCTGGACGAACGGCTCCGTCGGGGCCGTGGGCGTCTCGCTACAGGCCGTGGCAAGAGCCAGGGCTGCGGCGAGTCCCAGAAAGTTGGTACGACGCTTCATCGGGTCGGTCTCCTCTGTGGGCCCGGGGCACGGCCCCACGAAACTGGTCAACACGTCTGGTGCGCCATCGGCCAACCCCGCCCCTGACCTGAGCAACGGCCTCGAATCGGCGCTACACTACAACACTCCCACCGACGCGTCCGCGGTCCTATAGAACCTTAGGACAGCCCGGATCTAGAACTTTCGATGTAGGCCTCGGCGGGTCCGGAGGGGGAACCCGGCTGCAGAGCAGACGCGCGAGCTACGTAAGTTGTGCGTTCACAACAAGGTAGCGGACCGGACCGGCGCGGGGGCAGACGCGGGAGGGCGTGCGTGGAGGTGCGTTATCTATGCGTTAACGCCCGTAAGAACCCCAGCCGGGAGGCGAACGCTTTTCCTTATTGTTACGGAAAGGGGCGTCAGCGCCCGCCGGCTCCCGTCGCCGTGCAGGCTTGGATCCGGTGGAGATCGGACTCGCCGATGAGCCCCGCATCGCGCCAGTGCCGGGCCAGGGACAGGACCTCCGCGACACGCTCCTCAGGCAATCCATTCGGTCCTGCCGCTCGACCGACCAGGTCCCCGAAGGTGGCCCCCGGAGGCTCCGCCAGTGTCCGGTTGGCCACACCCGTGTCGCAGGAACCGATGACCAGCGTCGGGCGGAGGTCGGAGTCGGGAAACGCATCCACCGGGTCCTCGACACCGTCGCGGTCCATGTCGGAAGACGCCTCGTAGGTGACGACGGCGTGATACTGGAGCGCCAACGCGCCTCCCGCATTCCAGAGGGTCACGCGCAGGCGGTTGGTGCCGCCGGGATCGGGCGGAAACGCCACGGTGAAGTTCGACGCGGGCCCGGCGAAGTTCGACGTGGCTTCGGGCTCTTGCTGCCGTCCGAACTCCACGCCGTTGACGCTCACGGTGGCCCGGTTGTCGGCGAGAACCGAAAGGGAGATCCGGCCTACCGCGGCCTCCTCGGGAAGCTCGAACGCGTTCTCGAACGTCACCGTGGTGCAGCATTCGAAGCCGGGCGGAGCGCGCGTCGTGCCGTCGGGCACCGAGGAGACGTACCCGGTCCCCGCGACGGGGCTGCCGTAGGCGGGATGCTTGGCCACGACGTAGGCCGGCTGCGGAAGAGCGCCGTCGGGACACGCCGGCCCGTCGCAGGCGACGATCCGGTTCGACGGGTCCCGGCCGTCGACGCTCGTGATGGCGCTCCCCAGGACGACGAGGTTCGAGGGAGCCGCGGGCGCCCTCGTCGCCGGGCGCCCATCGAGGAGAAGGGACCGGGCACCCACCACGGCCAGGACGAGGACGGCGAGGACGCCGGCCCACCTGCCGACCCGGACCCACAGGCCGGCCAACCCGGCTGGGGTTGCCGTTTCGGTCACAGGCCGGGCTGCCGTTGCCGCCGCGCGTGGGGTTGCCGTTGCCGCCGCGGGCGGGGTTACCGGCTTCTCCGGTCCGCCGGCGTCGGTGGCGGAGGAGGACGCGTCGGCCGGCGCCGCGACCTCTTCCCGGAGGACAGCCACGAACTCCAGTACCTCCGGATCCGGTTCGGTCCCGAGGTGCTCGCGCACGAGGGCCTCGTGGATACCGGCCTGCTTCAGGGCCCCGATCCGGTCTCCCGCGGCGGTGAGGGTCCGCAGGAGGGCCAGGGCCAACCGGGAGGAATAGGGGTCCGTGGCCGCCTGCTTTCGCCTCCACGAGACCGCGTCGGCAAAGCGCCCCTCCTCCTCGGCCGTCCGGGCCAGCGTGTCCAGCGCCTCGAGGTAGACGCGGGCCCACTTCTCACGCTCTGCCTCCACCCACCGGTTGAAGTCGTCGAGTCCCGGCATCCGAAACCCGTCGAGGAAGGGCCCCCGGTAGGCCTCGACCGCCCGGTCCAGCGCACCCGCGGCGACGGCGTCGCGGAAAGTCCAGAGATCGATGGTGAACCGATCGGGATCGAGCTGCAGCCCACCGGCGGACTCGGGCAGAAAGATCTCCTCACCGAGATCGCGCCGGAGACGGTGGAGCACCTGTCGGAGGCTGTTGCCGGCACGCGACGGAGGGCCGTCGGGCCAGAGGAGGGCCGTGATCCGCTCCCGGCCCACGGCCCGGGGCGCGCTGGCCGCCAGGATGGACAGGAGCGCCTGCGGGTGCCTCCGGCGCGCGACCGAGGTGGGAGACAGGTCGGGCGCCTCGAGGGTCAGGCCGCCCAGCAGGTGGAGTTCGATCAAAACCGCTCGGGTGTGTTTCGTGGGAACGCCATCGAAACAAGATCGGTTGGCGACGGCTTCCGTGCTACCCCGGTGGGGGGGCCGGCCGAAAGAGGGAGGGATCGGGAGACCGCGGGGGGGCCGCGTCCGCTCCTGTCGGAAGATCCGGGAACCCGCCTATACTCACTGTCCGCGTCCGGGATCGCGTGAATCACTCCTGAGCGGGACCAGCCCCATGAAACCGATGCAGCTCGACACTCCGGCGGGACCGGCATCATTCAGCGATCTCGCCCTCGACTTCACCGGCACGCTCTCGTCGGACGGCACGCTCCTGCCCGGCGTGGAGGAGCGGCTGAGCCTCCTGGCGGGCCGCCTGCGCATCACCGTCGTCACCGTGGACACGTTCGGCACGGCCAGGGCGGCGCTGCGTGACCTGCCCGTGGCGGTCCGCCTGGTGCGCGACGGCCGGGAGAAGGCCGACGTCGTCTCCGTACTCGGCCCCGGCGGCGTGGTCGCCATCGGCAACGGCCGTAACGATATTCCCATGATGGAGGCCGCCGGACTGTCCATCGCGGTCATCGGACCCGAGGGCGCCGCCGCCCGCCTCCTGGCCGCTGCGGACGTGGTCGTGCGCGACATCCGCGACGCGCTTGACCTGCTCTCGCACCCGCTGCGGTTGAAGGCGACGCTGCGGGATTGAACGGTGAGGGACGCGGGGGCCCGGTGGGCGTTGCGGCCGCCGCCGCGACTCATTCCCCGAGAAGCTCCTTCAACCGCGCCCGCATCCGCTCCGTGTGGGAGCCCTCCCAGTACACCCGGTCGCACTCCGGGCAGTGCGCGAACGTGTGGTGGCGTTCGGCCACGCGAGGCGGAACCCTGGGGCGGGCCTCGTCCTCGGGCAGCGGCACGAGAAGGGCGTTGCACACGGGACAGCGCGAGAAGAGCCGGATCGCGGACGCCAGGCGGAGGTGCGTCACGATCTGCGTGACCTGGGCGTCCACGTCCTCCGAATCCAGGATGATGCAGTTCGATACCCGCCACTCGTCGCGAAGGCGGCGATCGCGCGTGAGGATGTAGCGTCCTTCGGTCAGGCCGCGGCGCACCAGATCCTCATCGGTGATCCGAGGATCGTACGCCGTGTCGAACCCCAGGATCCGGAGCCAGCGCGCCAGACGACCCAGCATGGCATCCGCGATGAAGCGGGGCTCCGTGGCCGACAGGGGCGGGCCCAACCGCTTCTCCAGCCCGACCCGGGCGCCGCACGTGCAGTGGATCGTGCGGCCGAACTGGAAGAGCGTGACGTCGTACTCGCGCCCACACGCGGAACAGGTGACGGCCATGGGTGGAAGCTGCCGCGCGGGGGCGCGAAAGACAAACGCGCCGGCCCCGGCGCACACCGCCACCCACCCCTTGACGCCTAAGACGACCGGTCATATTATCCCGCATGCCACATGTTCGCGCAGAGACCGTCACGCACCACGAGCCCGGCCCGCACCCGGGTCGCGGCGCGTCGGTGCGTGAGCGGCTGCTCGAGTGCGGGCTCTCGACCTTCGTGCGGCAGGGCTACCACGGTACGGGCATCAAGGACATCGTCCGGCTGGCCGGCGTGCCGAAGGGCTCGTTCTACAACTACTTCGACAGCAAGGAGGCGTTCGGCGCCGCCGTCATCGATCGGTACGCCGGGCGCATCCACGAGCGGCTCGACGCGATGGCGCAGGCCCCGGGCGATCCCCTGGAGCGGCTCAAGGGGTTCTTCCGGACGCAACTGCGCACCCACGAGGAAAGGGGATCCGGCTGTCTGTTGGGCAACCTCGGCGCCGAGTTCGGGGGAGATAGCGAGGTCATGCGCCGGGCGCTGGCTCGCGGCGTGGAGGGCATCCGTGAGCGCTTCGGCCGATTGATCGCTCTGGCGCAGGAGCGGGGTACCGCGCGCTCGGACATCCCGGCGGAGCGGCTCGGGGGGCTCCTCTTCTCGGCCTGGGAGGGGGCGCTCGTACAGATGCAGGTCGAGGGCTACGCCCGCGCGGCACGCGAGTGCTGCGACCTGCTCCTCGACGGATTCTTCAGACCGTAGCACGATGACGAACCCGCGAGCCACGCCGCAGCGCCGGATGCAAGACGACCGGTCATCTTGCCACAGGGTCCTACGCGCCCGTGGGCCGCGCGCGCCACACGCGCGCCCGCGTCGCACGCCCTCCAATCACACGCAACGAACCGTAACCACATCGGAGAAGAGACGATGACGGACTTTCCCCTTCACACCCTCGAATCCGCTCCCCCCGAGGCACGGGAGATGCTCGAGGCCACCACGAACCGCTTCGGTTTCCTGCCGAACCTCATGGGCGTCATGGCGGAGGCTCCCGCCACGCTCAAGGCGTACCTGTCGCTGGGCGAAGCGTTCGGCGAGACCTCCCTGACTCCGGTGGAACAGCAGCTCGTGCTGCTCACGGTCAGCCGGCACAACGGCTGCTCGTACTGCATGGCCGCCCATTCCCTGGGCGCGGCGATGGCGGGCATGGACGAGGAGCACATCGAGGCACTGCGCACCGGCGCCGCGCTTCGCGACTCCCGACTCGAGGCGCTGCGGCGCTTCACGCTCGCGGTCATGGACCGCCGCGGCTGGGTCCCCCACGAGGAACAGGAGGCGTTCCTGGCCCATGGCTACACCCGGCGGCAGATCCTCGAGGTGCTGGTGGGCGTCGCCATGAAGACGTTGAGCAATTACGTGAACCACATCGCGGGCACGCCGCTCGACGAGGCGTTCTCGTCGGCCGCATGGAGCCCGAAGGGAGGCAGCGTCGAGACGGCGGAAGAGGCGAGCGCCGCGACACCCGCGCACCCCTCCGCAGACAGCACCGCCCCAGTTCCCGGAGCCTGACACTCATGGGCGAGTCCCTCGAGGAGTTCCGTACGTCGTTCTTCTACGGTTCGCGCACGGACCTGTCCTTCAAGTTCCTCAAGAACCTGTCGGATGACGACGCGGCCCGCTTCTTCCAGGAGCTGCTGTGGTGGATCGGTGAGGCGTTCGACACGGGCGACGTGCAGCCGCTCATCGACGCGGTGTACGAGGCACAGGTCCGGGCGTACGACGCCAGGGACCCGGCCCCGTGGACGTACGACGACGCGCCGTTCACCCCGCTCCACAAGTCGCTGGCCGACGCACGCGTCCTGCTGATGACGTCGAGCGGACACTTCGTGCGCGGAGACGACCCGCAGCCCTTCGGCGTCCCTGACATGAGTCAGGAAGAAGCCATCGCCCGCATCGGCGACTTCCTCCGCAGCGCCCCCGCCCTCTCCGTGATCCCCCGCCACACCCCGGCCGCCGACATCCGCGTGCGCCACGGGGGATACGACGTGCGCTCCACCGTGCGCGACCTGAACGTGACGTTTCCGCGCGACCGCCTCGTCGAGGCGGAGGCCGCCGGACGCATCGGCCACCTGGCGGACGAGCTGCTGTCGTTTCCCGGCGCCACCTCGCAGGGCCGTCTGCTCGACGTCCTGCCGGAGTGGATCGCGCGGATCCACGACGCGCGCATCGACGCGGTCGTGCTCGTCCCGGTCTGACCCGTCTGTCACGTGTCGGTCGGACACGTCGCGCGGGAGATCGAGGCCTCCGGCATTCCCACCGTGGTCATCATGGTGCGTGCGTTCCGCCACGTGGCCGAAGCGATGGCGGTGCCGCGGGCCGTGATCACGCGCCACCCGATGGGCCGCCCGCTCGGCGCGCCGGCTGACGCAGAGCGTCAGCGCGCCGTCATCGAGGACGCGCTCGCCCTGCTCGAGCGCACGCGCTCGGGACCCATCTTCGCCGAGCGGGAAACTCCTTACCGCCCGGGCCGCTTTCGTACCAAGGAGTCTGACGTAACCTTGTGCACGGGGCCCGGGAGGGATCCATCCAGATGAATGCAACGGACACCATCCAGCGGACGATGCCGGACGAAACCGCGAGCGGCAGCGGTGAGACGGCGCTCAAGGGCGCCGTGACGCTCCCCGTCATCGAGGTCACAACCCGGCGGGACTGGCTGCGGACGCCCGACGGCGCCCCGCGCGGCTACATCCAGGCGGAGGAGCTGGCCGAAGTGTGGTTCCACACCGGCACGATCTGCAACCTCGCCTGCCCGTTCTGCCTCGAGGGCTCGCGCCCGGGCGATGACCGACTGGGCACGATGACGCTCGCCGATGTCGTGCCCTTCATCGACGAGGCGGTCGACCTCGGCGTGCGGCAGTTCTCCTTCACCGGCGGCGAGCCGTTCGTTGTGCGCGACGTGCCGGCGATCCTCGATTACGCGCTCGAGCGGGGCTCATGCCTCGTGCTGACGAACGGCACCCTTCCGCTGCGCCGCCGTCTGGGCGAGCTGGACGGCCTGCTGCACAAGCCCCACCCCCTCAGCTTCCGTGTCAGCCTCGACTATCCGTCTCCCGAGCGGCACGATGCGGGGCGCGGCGCGGGGACCTTCCAGATGGCGCTCGAAACCCTGGGCGAGCTGCACAGGCGGGGCTTCCACGTCTCGGTGGCACGCCAGATCGACGCGCATGAAGACGCCTCCCGGCTCCAGGCGCAGTACCGGGAGCACTTCGCCGGCGTCGGCATCCACGAGCCCGTGCGGATCGTCGCCTTTCCCGACCTGCTCGGCCCGGGCCAGACGGCCGACGTGCCCCTGATCACCGAGGACTGCATGACCCGCTACCACACGGCGGAGTCGCGCGCGGCGTTCATGTGCGCGTCGAGCCGCATGGTGGTGAAGTCCAACGGGCGGATGCGCGTCTACGCGTGCACCCTCGTCGACGACGACGAGGACTACGATCTCGGTGATACGCTCGCCGAGAGCCTGAAACCGCGGATCCGGCTCAAGCACCACCGTTGCTACGCGTGCTTCGCGTTCGGCGCTTCGTGCAGCGAGCTGCGGTAGGTCTGCCTCCTCAGCTCCGCTCGCTCTCCTCGGGAATCGCCTCCCTCCTGAGCAGCAACGCCAACGGCACCCCCAGCGCGAAGAGCACCGCGGTCAGCGCGAACACCCGGTTGTACCCCATCACGGCGGCCTGGCGCAGCGTGGTCAGGTCCAGGAGGCGGAGCGCGGTCCGGTGGGCGCTGCCCGCATCCAGCCCCGTGGCCGCCATGCCGCGCGTGGCGCCGGCCAGCCACGCCCGGGTGGGCAGGTCGTATGGCGTCAGGTGCTCGACGAGTAGCGCGTGGAAGCGCGTGGTGCCCTTCGTCAGCTCCGTAGCCGACAACGCCACGCCGATGCTGCCGAACACCTGCCGCACCACGTTGTAAAGGCCGCTCGCGGCGGTCATCTTCGGCTTGGAGATCGTCGAGAGCGCCGCCGTGGTCAGGGCGATGAAGATCAGGCTGAAGCCCACCCCCTGCCATACCTGGGGCCAGAAGATGTCCCAGTAGCCCACGAGCGTGGTCAGCTTCGACAGCTCCCAGAACGAGTAGGCGCTCACCGCCAGGCCCGTGGCCACCAGGAAGCGCGGCCCCAGCCGGTTGTAGAAGCGCCCCGACAGGGGAAACATGACGGCCATGGCGCCGCTGCGGGGCATGAGCGCGAGCCCGGATTTCATCGCGGTGTAGCCGAGCAGGTTCTGCAGAAAGAGCGGCAGGAGAAAGAGCGAGCCCATCAACCCCATCCCCAGGATACCGCCCAGCGTGGTGGCCACCGCAAAGGAGCGGTCGCGAAATATCCGCAGCTCGACGGCGGGGCGCGCGGTGACGAGCTCGCGCACGACGAACAGCAGCAGCCCCGCGAGTGCCACGCCCGCGAGCCAGCGGATGTACGGAGACTCGAACCAGTCGTGGCGCTGCCCACCCTCGAGCAGGAGCTGCAGCGATGCCAGGCCCACGGTCATGAGCCCCACGCCCAGGTAATCCCCCATCCCCCTGCGGCGGATGAGGTACGGGGGATCCTCGACGAAGCGGTTGACCAGATAGAGGTTGAGCGCGCCGATCGGCACGTTGACGTAGAAGATCCACGGCCACGAGTACTGATCCGTGATCCAGCCGCCGAGCGTGGGGCCGATGGCGGGCGCGAGCACGACGCCGAGGCCGTAGATCCCCATCGCCATCCCCTGCTCCTCGACCGGAAACGTCTCGCGGAGGATCGCCTGAGAGATGGTCATGAGCACGCCCCCGCCGATGCCCTGGAGCACCCGGAAGAAGACGAGCACGGGCAGGGTGCGCGAGACGCCGCACATCATGGAGGCGCCCGTGAAGAGCGCCACGCTGGCCATGTAGAAGTGCTTGCGTCCGAAGCGCTCGCTCAGCAGCGCGATGAGCGGCATGATCACGACGTTGGCCAGGATGTAGCCGGTGACCACCCAGGTGATCTGCTCCACGGTGACGCCGAGGTTTCCACGGATGTCGGGCAGCGCCACGTTCACGATGCTGGAGTCGAGCACCGCCATGATCGTGCCGGTCAGCACCGTACCCGCCACGACCCACTTGTGCGGTTCGCCGCTCCGCGCAGGCGCCATCACCCTGGCTCCGGCCCGTCCGTCAGCGTATGGCTACGTGCGTGGTCACCGACATGCCAGGCCTCAGCGGCCGGTCGGGCCCGCAGGTGTCGACGATCCGGATGCGCACCGGCACGCGCTGGACGACCTTCGTGAAGTTGCCTGTGGCGTTATCGGGCGGCAGCAGGGAGAACTGCGAGCCGGTGTGGGATCCCCGGGTACCGAGCTCGAATTCGCCCTATAGTGAGTCGTATTACAATTCACTGGCCGTCGTTTTACAACGTCGTGACTGGGAAAACCCTGGCGTTACCCAACTTAATCGCCTTGCAGCACATCCCCCTTTCGCCAGCTGGCGTAATAGCGAAGAGGCCCGCACCGATCGCCCTTCCCAACAGTTGCGCAGCTGAATGGCGAATGGCGCCTGATGCGGTATTTTCTCCTTACGCATCTGTGCGGTATTTCACACCGCATATGGTG
>AMFO01000318.1_pt1 | contig 31441 bp, 37 predicted proteins | sample 552608 | NCBI WGS metagenome assembly AMFO01 (sample SAMN01893955, study PRJNA167987) | microbial mat metagenome | biome: hydrothermal vent | place: USA: Loihi, Hawai'I | collected 2003-05-01
TCCTGACACCTATGGCCATCCACAGGCCAGTCTTGCCGACGGCATTCACAACCCGATATATCATAGAGCCCTGACGGACCCGGCGTCGTCGCTGAACAACGCGATGAGCCTTGCCAATCAGCTCAGCCCGTTGGACAAGCTGGTGGCATTCAATAATCTATTCCACCCGACCATCACCCCACCGCCACCCGGCGGCTACAACTTTCCCGATCCTTTGGGTGGGCATGGTCCGTCGTTTTCGCCGAGCCGGCCGGGTCCGGGGCCAGCGCCGACGCCGATGAACCTGTCGAGCCATCCGCTGAGCACGCCCAAGGCGGGCGGATTCACGGTGCTTTCGCACACCGGCTACAGCTCGCGCGGGCCGTATGCGCTGGAAGGGCCAGGGGCGACGTCTCCTGCGGCCTCAGTTGGCCCCGGCACCTCCTTTCCAACAGGCCCCAATGGCATCACGCCGAGCCTGCCGGGGGCTTCGATCAGCCATTCATCACCCATTTTCAAGCCATACCACTCGACCAGCCATTACCAGAGCATCGGCCATGGCGGCATGGTCACGGGCCTCCCGGTTGTCCTTGACCTGAACGGCAACGGGGTTGAGATCAGCCTGAGCACCAAGGCGGCGTTTGACTATGACGGCGACGGGTTTCGCGAGCCGACGGCGTGGGTTGCCCCGGGGGATGGCTTCCTGGTGATCGACCTGAATGCCGACGGCACGCGGGGCGCGGGCGACGGCAAGATCGATCAGGCGAAAGAGCTGGTGCTGAGCATGTGGGGGCCTGCGGGCTCGACGGATTTGCAGGCGATTGCGCAGGCGACGGACGCAGCGGGCAACAAGATATTCGACACCAATGGCGACGGGCTGCTGACGGCGGCCGATACCAGCTTTGGCGAGTTTCGGGTGTGGCAGGACCTCAACCAGAACGGGACGGTGGAAGCGGGCGAGCTCAAGACGCTGACGGCAATGGGGATCAGCCAGATCGGGTTGTCCTATGACACGGCCTCGCCGTTTTCAAGCACGGCCAATGATGTCAGCGTGGGGCTGGCAACGCTGAAGGGCAGCGCCAGTTTCGTGCGCAATGGCCAGACGATCAAGGGCGGTGTCGGCGACATGATGCTGGCCCATCAGAGCCTTGGCTGGCGCAAGGTGGTGACGGCGACGGGCTTCAGGATCGAGTTCGAAAGCGGGGCCACGGCGGCACACCGCGCTCTGGCCGCGACGGAGACGAACTTCAACCTTGGCGATGACACGACCGACTGGGTCAGCGCGGCGGGCAATGCCGGGGCGAATGTGCTCGACGGCAGCGCCAAGAGCGGCAGCGTGTTTCTGGACGGCGGCGCGGGCAATGATACGTTGCTGGGGGGCGCTGGCGATGACGTTCTTGTTGGCGGAGCTGGTGCTGACGCGATGCACGGGGGCGCGGGCAATGACGTGGTCTATGCGGATGCGGCGGATGTGATCGGGGCCGGGGCCGGTGCTGCGGTCACGGGCGGCGCGGGCTATGACCGCCTGGTGCTGAGCGCGGATGCGGCGTTTTCCGGCGTGGACATCGACGCGCTCGGGTTCGAGGCGGTGGTGGCGAGCGATCTGGCCAACGTGATCACGGGCCACAAGGATACGGTTGATTATTTCCTCGACGGCAAGGGCGGCAATGATACGCTGACCGGCGCTGGTGGCAGCGACATGCTGATCGGCGGGGCTGGCGATGATACGCTCACCGGCAATGGCGGCAAGGACGGCCTGTTTGGCGGCGCGGGCAACGATACGCTCAGCGGCGGGGCCGGCGATGACGTGCTGGCCGGGGGCACGGGCAGCGATACGCTTGAAGGCGGGGCCGGCAACGATATCTACCTTTACAACCGCGGGGATGGCACTGACATAATCCATGATCATGCGGTGGGAACCTATGCCGCGAAGTACAATTACTATGAAAGCGTCAGGCATGGCTCGGGCAAGAATGCCAGCTATGTGAACGAGCTGCGCACCGGCTATCAGGCCAGGACCGGCGCAATTGACGGCGGGATCGACACGCTGCAATTCGGGGCCGGGATCGATCTTTCGGACATCATCCTGAGCCGGGTCGGCACCGACATGGTTGTCGAGCTGCGCGACAGCGTGAATGCGGACCTTCTGGCGACAGGTGACAGGATCACGATCCGGAACTGGGCAGACCAGAAGAGCCGGATCGAGAACTTTGCCCTTTCGGACGGCACCAAACTGGATTTCAGCGACATCATGCAGGCCCGGCACGGGATGGGCGGCAATGACGTGCTGACGGGCACCAATGGGGGCGATTTCCTGAATGGCGGCAATGGCAATGATACGCTGAGCGGCGGCGCCGGCCACGACATCATCACGGGTGGCGCCGGAATCGACGTGATCGATGGGGGCGCGGACAAGGACTTTCTGTTCGGGGATGCGGGCAATGACACGATCACGGGGGGAAGCGGCAACGACTACCTGATCGGGGGGACGGGCAACGACCTCCTGCAGGGCCAGGCCGGGGATGACGTGCTTTCAGGCGAGGACGGCACCGATACGCTGAAGGGCGGTGCCGGTGATGACACGCTGTCGGGCGGCGCCGGCAACGACGTCCTGACCGGCGGGCTGGGCAATGACACGCTGAACGGCGGGCTGGGAGATGACATCTACATCTTCAACCGCGGTGACGGCAAGGACGTGATCGACGAAAGCGCCTACCAGCAGGTCACCCAGACCTACAGCTATCAGACCGGCAACAAGGTGCAAAAGACGGTAGGCTCGGGCAAGAGCGCAACCACGGTCTGGGTCAACGAGGTCAGAACCGGTACCCGCCAGGTGACGCAAGCGGTCGAGGGTGGCCACGACACGCTGGAATTCGGGCATGGCATCAGCATCTCGGATCTTGTGGCCAACAGTGTCGGGGCCGATCTGGTCATCGACCTCCTGCCCTTGCCCCGGGGGCCGCAATCACCGATGAGGTCACCATCAAAGGCTGGACCACGCCGCAGTTTCGCATCGAGACACTGCGCTTTGCCAATGATTTTGTCGTCGATATCAGCCAGATCGACCACGCCCAGACGGGCACGGCCGCAAATGACACGATCTCGGCCGCCCCCGGCCAGGCAAGCTGGCTGGCGGGCGGGGATGGCAATGACATCCTGAACGGCTCGTCCGGCAACGATATCCTGATGGGCGGCAGCGGCAGTGACACGCTGAACGGAGGCACCGGCGATGATGTCTATATCGTTGCGCGCGGTGACGGGGCTGATGTCATCAATGACAGCGGCAGCACGGCCGTGGGCACCAGCACGACAGCCCCCGGCGGCGACAAGCTGCTGTTTGATACCGGCATCGCGGTCGAGGACCTGGTGCTCGAGCGCGTCGGCAACGATCTCAAGGTGCATATTGGCGACAGCGCCAACATGACCACCCGGCTGAACGCGATGACCGATACGGTCACGATCCGGAACTGGGGCACCGCGGCCAACAGGGTCGAGCTGTTCCAGTTTGCCGACGGGATGGATTTCGACTTCTCGAGCCTCACCAATACATATCTTGGGGCCGACTTGACGGGAACCGGCACCACCGTGGCGTCGCATGACGTGCTGACAGGCTCGAATCTCGCCGACTGGATCGACGGGTTTGCCGGCAATGACAGGCTGACCGGCAATGGCGGCAATGACTTCCTGCTGGGCCGCGATGGCAATGACACGCTGAATGGTGGCAATGGCGACGACGTCATGTCGGGCGGCAACGGTAATGACACGATGAACGGTGGGGCTGGCAACGACGTGATGACCGGCGGTGCAGGTGATGATGTGGTCAATGGCGGCACCGGTAATGACGTGGTCCTGGGAGGTACCGGGAATGACACGCTGAATGGCGGGAATGGGAACGACATCATTCTGGGCGACAAGGGCAACGACACCTATGTTGCCAGCGCAGGCAACGATATCTACCGGTTCGGCTTTGGCGATGGTCAGGACGTGTTCCAGGGCAGCACCCGGGCGGGCATTCAGGGCACCGACACGGTCGTGTTCGAACAGGACGTTTCGACCTCGGATCTGTGGTTCGAGCGGGTCGGCAATGACCTCTGGGTGAAACTGCTGGGCAGCGAAGACAGGATCGATTTCCAGAACTGGTTCTACTCCAACAGCCCGAGCGCCTATATCTCGGGGTTCCGGGCCGGCAACCAGTTCCTCGACCACTCCAAGGTGCAGGCGCTGATCGATGTCATGCAGCCGCTGACGGCCAATGATGGCACTACAGCCTATGGCGTAACCGCGCAGGACATGCCGGCGCAGGTCCATACCGCGATTGATACGGCATGGGTCACGGCATGAGCGCCAGGAACGGTTCGTCGGCCGAGGCTGGCGACAGTGGACAGGCGACGTCGAACCTGGAGATTCTGGGCGAGCTGTGCTGGCTCTACAGCCACTCGGAGATCCATGCCGACTGGCCGATCGGGTGTTTGCAGCAATGGCTCTTGCCGGCAATCCTGCACAAGCAGCTGCGCCTCTATCGCAAGGACGGCCGGCCCCATGCTTTTGTCTCCTGGGCCTGGATGACCAAGGAGGTCGAAGAGGCCTATGTGATGAACACGGCCAATCTGCAACCCAGGGACTGGGTTGGCGGAGATCGGCTGTGGTTCATCGATCTCGTGGCCCCCTTTGGCGGCGCGACAGCCGTGATGCGGGATCTGCGCAACAACGTGTTTCCCGAGCAGGTGGCGCGCTTTCTGCGCATGCGCAAGGGCGATGATACGCTGAGGATCTTCTATGCTCACGGGGCCCGGGCGGTCGCAAGATCGAAAGACCCCGCGGCCAACCCGCCGGTTGTTCTGCGCGGGAAAGCCAATTGAGAGTAACCGCACGGCAGCAGGGCGCCCGGGAATTGCGGGCCGCCCTGAGAAAATCCCTCGCAGCGCTGGCGGCCGTGGGGGTGTTCAGCGCGGCCGTCAATCTGTTGATGCTGACGGGCCCCCTGTTCATGTTGCAGGTCTATGACCGGGTGCTGGGCAGCCGGTCCTCGGCAACACTTGCGGTGCTGTTTGCGATCGTCGTGTTTCTCTATGCGCTGATGGGGATCCTCGATCATGTGCGCGGCAGGGTTCTGGCCCGGATCGGGGCGCGGTTTCAAGCCGGCCTGGATGGGCGCGTGTTTCAGGCGGTGCTGCGCCAGGCCGAACATCCGGCGTTTCGCGAACGCCCCGCATCCGGTCTCAGGGATCTGGCCAGCATCCAGACCCTGCTGGCGTCACCGGTTCTGGGCGCGCTGTTCGATCTGCCCTGGACGCCCGTCTTTCTGGCCATCCTGTTCTTTTTTCACCGATGGCTGGGATGGGCCGCCATCGGGGGCGGTCTGGTTCTTCTGGTTCTTGCGCTTGCCAACCAGTGGATGACCCGCAAGTCCCAGATGAGGGCGGGCAAGCTGGCGGCCCGGGCCGAGGCACGCACCGAGGAAAGCCGCAAGCATGTGGAGACCGTGGTCGGGCTGGGCATGGCCGCGCCCTTTGCGGGGCGCTGGGAACAGCTGCGCAGCGAGGCCTTGCGCGCACAGATGTCGGCTTCGGATCTGAACGGGCGACTGACGGCCGCGACCAAGGCGTTCCGGCTCTTGCTGCAGTCGGGTGTTCTGGCGCTCGGGGCGTGGCTGGTGCTGCAGGGGCAGCTGACACCGGGTGCGATGATTGCGGGCTCCATCCTGCTGGGGCGCGCCCTTGCCCCGGTCGAGCAGGCGGTCGGCCAGTGGGCGCTGGTGCAACGGGCCATGACGGCCTGGAAATCGCTGTCGGTTCTGCTTTCGGCGGTGCCGGCCACAAGCGCGCCCATGGACCTTCCCCGGCCCTCGGCCAGGCTGAGCGTGCGCGATCTGGCAGCCGCACCCCCCGGTGAGAGAACGCCCGCCCTGCAGGGGGTTTCCTTCGAGCTTGCCCCGGGCGAGGCCATTGCCGTGATCGGCCCGAGTGCTTCGGGCAAATCGACGCTTGCACGCGCGCTGACCGGGTTGTGGCCGGTGCTGCATGGTGAAATCAGGCTTTCCGGGGCCACGCTCGGGCAATATGACCGGGAAGCACTGGGGCGCTATCTCGGCTATCTTCCGCAGGAAGTCGTGCTGTTTGCCGGCACGGTGCGTGAGAACATCGCGCGGTTTGACCCGGAGGCAAGCGCACAGGACATCCTGCGCGCGGCCAAGGCAGCGGGCGCCCATGAGCTCATCCTGTCGCTGCCCGATGGATATGAAACCGTCCTGCATGAGGGCGGCGGTCGGCTGTCCGGGGGGCAGCGCCAGCGGATCGGGCTCGCACGCGCCTTTTACGGGGACCCGGTCGTTCTCATCCTGGACGAGCCGAATTCCAACCTCGACGATCCGGGCATACAGGCGCTGAACCGGGCGATTGCCGCGGCCAAGGCGGCGGGCAAATCCGTTCTCATCATGTCGCACCGTCCCTCGGCGCTCGCCGCGTGCGAAAACGTGCTGTTGCTGGAAGGCGGAAGAATGCGGGCGTTCGGCCCGCGCGACGAGGTATTGCGCCGCTTCATCAAGGGATCGCCCTCGGTTCTTGCCGCTGCAACGCAAAGGGGCGCCCCGAGCCATGGCTGACATCTGGTCGCCCCGCCGCAGCGTGCTGTTCGGCCTGGCGGTGCTTGTCTTTGGCGTCGGGGCTTTTCTTGCCTGGGCCGCGCTCACCGAGATCAACGGGGCGGTCGTGGCTTCGGGATTTGTCGAGGTCAAGTCGCGTCGCCAGGTCGTCCAGCATCGCGACGGTGGAATTGTTGCGGAAATCCTCGTCCATGACGGGGACAGGGTTGCACGCGGTGGGCCGATCATCCGTCTTGATGACACCCAGCTTCGCGCACAGGAAAAGCAGCTGCGCCGACAGCTGTTCGAGGCCGAGGCGCGCCTTGACCGGCTTGCGGCGGAAATCCGGGGCACCGATGCTCTGCGGTTTCGCGAAGGCTTGCGCGATGCGGCCCGGCGGGACAAGGCCCTGGAGAAGGTTCTTGCCGACGAGGCCGCGTTGTTCCAGACACGGCAGATGGCCCGCAAGCAGATGCTTTCCCAGCTTGACGAGCGCAAGACCCAGACCCGGGCCCTAGTTTCCGGGCGCAAGCGTCAACTGGCGGCGGGGCGCAAACAGCTGGCGCTGATAAACCGCGAGCTCGAGACCCAGCAAAACCTTCTCGAACGCGGTCTTGCCCAGGCGTCGCGGGTTTCTGCGCTTGAACGCGAGGCCGCGCGGCTGGACGGCATGATCGGTGAACTTGAAGCGGGTATTGCGGAAGCGAAAAGCACCATCGCCGGATACGAGATCGAACGCCTGGCCAATATCACCAAATGGCGCGAGACCGCCCAGGGAGATCTGCGCGCCCTGCAGCCCAGGGCGGCGGATCTGCGCGAGCGACTGCGCGTTGTCGAGACACGCCTTTCACGACTGACCCTCAAGGCGCCGATGGCCGGTATTGTCTACGGGATGCGCGTGTTCACGGTTGGGGCGGTGGTCCCCCCGGGGGGACAGGTTGCAGAGATCGTTCCGGCCGATGCGCCGCTGGTTCTTTCCGTGCGCATTGGCGCAACACAGATCGACCGGGTCAAGCTCGGCCAGAAGGCGGTGGTGAAGTTCCCGTCCTTTGCCAGCCGGATTGCGGCGGATTACACTGGATCCGTCAAATATATTTCTGCCGATGCCGTCACGGATCCGAAAACCGGGCGGCGGTTTTACCTGTCGGAAATCGCACTGTCCGAACAATCCGAGCGGGCGCTGAGTTCGCAGAGGCTGTTGCCGGGCATGCCGGTGCAGGCCTTTATCCAGACCGGCGCGCACTCGCCGCTGTCATTTCTGCTCAAGCCGTTCATGGATTATCTCGATTACGCCTTTCGCGAGAAATAGGCCTGCGGAATGGATGTCTCGCGGCCAGCATCATGTTCGAAACGCGCCCTGCCCCTCCCACTCCACCGGAAACCCTTTCAGCAACCGCGCGAGCGTCACCTCGGGCCCCTGCCGCCCGTCGAGGATCGCCTCGACGATGTCGGGCGCGAGCAGCGTGAGCCGCAGGACGCGCGTCATGTAGGACGGTGCGATGCCTTCGTGCTCGGCAAGATCGTTGATGGTCGTGAATTCACCGGATTCGAGCATCCGCTTCCAGCGGAAGGCGCGGGCCAGGGCCTTCACGAGCGTGTTGTCGGTCCTGCGCTGAACCGGTGCCCCGGGTGGCAGTTGCACCTCCTTGCGCCCGCCGCGCTTGATGATGCGGAACGGGACGTGGATCGTGATGGTGTCGGGTGTGGCGGTGGGTTTCATGCAGCCGCTCCCATGTCGCCGGCCAGCATCTCGCGCGCGAGGCCGTGGAGCCCATCCACCCGCAGCCGGATATCGAGCCCCTCGGTTCCAATGTCGATCCGATCAACAAGCAGGGCCACGATGCGGGCCTGCTCGGCGGGGAAGAGTTCGTCCCACAGCGGGTCAAGCTGCTGCAGGGCGGTGCGGGCGTCGGTTTCAGTGACCTCACCATCCTTCGCCCGTGCCGCCTTCCACGCCCCTGCCACGATCTCGGGCTGGCGGAACACGGCCCGCAGTTGGTTGACAACGGTCGCCTCGATCTGGCCTGCCGGCACGCGGCCGACGGGGCACGTTCCGGCCCCATGCTTCAGCACCGTCTGGCTGACATAGTAACGGTAGAGCTTGCCGCCCTTGCGGGTATGGCTGGGCGAGAACGCCGCGCCATCCGGGCCGTAGAGCAGCCCCTTCAAGAGCGCCGGCGTCTCTGCCCGGGTGCGCGCGGCCCGCTTGCGGGGGCTTTCCCGCAGGATGGCGTGAACCCTGTCCCACGTCGCGCGGTTGATGATCGCCTTGTGCTCGCCGGGATAGCTTTGCCCCTTGTGCACCGCCTCGCCGATATAGGCGCGGTTGTTCAGCATCCGGTAGAGGAACTTCTTGTCGATCCGGTTGCCCTTTGGGGTCCGAAGACCGCGTTTTTCCACCTCGCGCGCCAGCTCCGTGCCCGAGCCGATCTCAATGAAGCGGGCGAAGATCCAGCGCACATGTTCCGCGCGCTCTTCATCGATGACCAGCTTGCGGTTTTCGACCCGGTAACCGTATGGCGGCACCCCGCCCATCCACATGCCCTTCTTGCGCGAGGCCGCGAACTTGTCGCGGATGCGCTCGGCCGTCACCTCGCGCTCGAACTGGGCGAAGGAAAGCAGGATGTTCAGCGTCAGCCGGCCCATCGAGGTGGTGGTGTTGAACGACTGGGTCACGCTGACGAAGGTCACGTCATTGCGGTCGAACACCTCGACCAGCTTGGCGAAATCCGCGAGCGAGCGGCTGAGGCGGTCGATCTTGTAAACGACCACCACATCGACCAGCCCATCCTCGATATCGGCAATCAGCCGCTGCAGGCCGGGCCGGTCCAGCGTGCCGCCCGAGATCCCGCCATCGTCGTAGCGGTCGCGCACAAGCACCCAGCCCTCCGAGCGCTGGCTGGCGATATAGGCCTCGCAGGCCTCGCGTTGTGCATCGAGCGAGTTGAACTCCTGCTCCAGCCCCTCCTCGGAGGACTTGCGGGTGTAGATGGCGCAGCGGCGCTTGATCTTCACGCCCGTCATCGCCGGCTCCGGTTCTTGAGCCCGAAGAACACCCAGCCGTTCCAGCGGGTGCCGGTGATGGCGCGGGCGACGGACGACAGCGACTTGTAGGGGCGGCCCTGCCATTCATAGCCGTCCGCGGTGACGGTGACGACATGCTCGATGCCCTGCCATTCGCGGATCAGGCGCGTGCCGGCGATGGGCTTGAGATCGGCCCGGATGCGGCTCTTGCTGCGGTCGCCGCCGTCGAGTTCTTCGCCGAGCCGTTCCAGGCGCTTCACCGTCTCCGGCCTCAACCCGCCATAGGCGAGCTCCTGGATGCGGTAGGCCAGCCGGCTTTCGAGGTAACGCCGGTTGAAGGGCGGTGGCTCGCTGTCGAACAACTCGCGCCACTGGGCCTTCAGTTCCGGGGTCTTCATGGCCTTCAGCGCAGCCAGGCGCGCGGGGATGGGATCATGCGTGTTCATTCGGTCCTCCGTTCGGTTGGACCTGCACTACCGCTCTGAACGCCTGAGTTGTGAAGCGGAAATTCTCCTGTTCTCTCGATATGTTGCCCCTGTTCCCGCATCCGCAGGCGGATCAGGCCGAGGGCCAGCAGGTTGCAGAGTTCCGCCCGGCGCTCGCGGGGCGTCATGTTGGCAGGTGGCAGGGGGTTTGGGCCGGCACGACCTGTCATCGGTGTAATTCCTTGTGTTGGAAACCGCCCACAGGATCGGCTTTCAATAGGAAAATACAAGCATAATCAAATCGGTAGGGAAGATGTGCGTAACAGCTAGAAATCTTTCGAAGGCAGTCTTGAGAAAGGTTGCGCGTCAAATGGCATCCTTGGAATCCCTTGCACTGAATCGGCCCGAGGCACCAGAGCGAGGTACAGTTCTGCCAACGCACGAAGCGAACGAAAAATTCGTGATTGATCCTTGGAGGTCGCAGTTTTACGTCAATATTTCGACAACTAATAAGAGACTCGGAGGCACACTCATGCAGATTGAGAAAAAGTATTTCACCATTGAGGAAATTCTCGAACGCTGGCAGATGCCGGAGCATGATCTGGGTTATCTCGCCGAAAACGATGAGTTGCGCCTGTCGATCCGAATCTACGACGTTCCGATGGAATTCGGCGAGTTTCGCAGGTTGAAATCTGGTGGACGTCGTTGGTCTCCCAAGGAGAGGACGATCTATTCTGGCCTCGTCGATCTGCATCCTGGTGACGCCTATATGATCTTTCGCTGCTCCGAGCGGAACGTATTTGGCTTCCGCCAGCCTGATGGAAGCTGCATGCGCGTGCACTACATGGCCAGTCCGGTCCTCGTCATGCTTGGAGATCTACTGATACGTCGTGAGGAACGGGACAGAATCGAAAAGGTGCGAGGCTTTAAGGCAGCAGAGCTTTGCTCTGGGGATACGGGCTTTTCTGCGTCGCCGGACTACCATCACGTGTGCTGCAATGGGCAACATTACTACCTTGGGGATGTCCAGGCACGCGTAGTGAAGGAACTACATAGCGCAGCAGCTCGAGGCGAGCCCTGGCAAAATGGGAAGCGCCTGCTGACTGTTGCGCGGTCACGTAGTATGCGAATGGCTGACGTATTCAAGTCGCAGTCCAATTGGCGCGATCTGATCGAATCTGACGGTCGGGGCCTATACCGACTTAGAACTGAGGTCGTCCCGGAAGAGTGAAGCGGTTGAGGGGGATGGGTATCCCCCTCTTTGTGGGATGCCCCGGGGATCGCCAGCGGATGACGGTCCCCACCTCAGCTTAACAGTCTGATTATTCGTGATAATTTTTTCTTCCTAAATCCCCCCGCGATCCCCACGACATCCCCCTGCAGGATTTCCCATTGTGCCTCCGAAAACAAGACGGAGGCCGTGATGCAGCAACGCCATCTCAACCAGATCGAACTTTCGCGACGGTGGAACATTTCGCACCGTACACTTGAACGCTGGCGCTGGACCGGGGAAGGCCCTCCCTATCTGAAGCTCGGTGGCCGGGTGCTCTACCGGCTTTCCGATATCGAGGCGTTCGAGCAAAGCCAGCTGCGGCGCGCGCGCCTTGTCAGCGATGCGGCGGAGCGTATCGGGCAACGACCGCGCCGGCTGACGGCGGATCCTGCGCGCGCAAGCGCTACCAGCGCGCCATGCGCCGGTTGAGGGAGGCTTTCGATGAATTCGTCTGAGCGCGTGTCCCGTTTCGTGGGCCCGGGTGGCTTTTCCCAATCGAATGGCCCGGGAAGGTCGCGGGCCGCCGCAAAGGATGAACCGATGAACGAACATGACTCGGTCGCGTCAGGCGAACTGGTTCGCATTCCCGGCCTCTACCGCCGCTGGGAGTTGCCCGAGGTCCTGAGAAACCACCGCACCTATCGCATCGAGAAGGCCGGCGCACACAAAGACGGAACGCCGCTCGTCGCGATCTATGCCGATGCCACATGCCCGCCCGGGACGTTTTCCGGAACCGATGAGTAGAGGCAGGACATGGAGATGCTTGCAATGCCCGATACTGCCTTCACCGCCGCCAGCCGCGCGGTCGATCCGCTCACCGACATCACCTTCTGCGCCTGGGTCGGTCAGGCGGCGCCGGGCGATTGGCTGGAATACCACCGGGGTTTTCTCGGCATCGACGTGATGCCCGGCATGTCGACCTTGAGTGACAAGGACCGCCAGCGCCTCGCCACCCTGGCCCGGGCCGCGTTTCGTGCGTGCGAGGCGGGGCTCGTGCATCTCGTGCAACAGCGCCTCGGCCCCGACCGCTTTGCCTATCTCGCCGTCGCCCGGCCCAAACCCCGCGCGACACCGGTGCCGCTCGAACGGCTGCTGACCGAACCCAAGGCCGCGTGATGCACGGCTTTCTCGATCACTTCGCCAATCATGGAGACCCGTTCATGCCTTACCCCGACAACGCCCCCACGCCTGACGATCTGCCCGGGTTTGATGCGAGCGAGATCGCCCGGTTGCCTGTCGATCTGCTCGCCATTCTCGAGCGCGAGGTGGACGAGCGGCTGAAGCAGGCGAAGGCCGCGAAGGCCCGCCTCGATGGGGCGCTGACCATCCGCTACGCCACCCGCGCCGCCGAGGAACGGCAGGCAGCCGGCAAGGACACCGGCACGGTGCGGTTTGACGACGGTGACTTCACCGTCATCGCGGACCTGCCCAAGCGCGTCGAGTGGGACCAGGAGCAGCTGGCCGCGATGGTCGCGCGCATCCGTGCCGCCGGCGACGACCCTGCCCATTATGTCGACGTCACCTACAAGGTTCCGGAACGCAAATACGCCGCCTGGCCCGAGGCCATCCGCAAGGGCTTCGAGCCCGCGCGCACCGTCAAGACCGGCGCCCTGAAGGTCGCGATCCTGCTGCGGGAGGGTGCGCAATGACCGCAATCGCCCCGATTTCCCCCGACGCGCAGGACCTTCCCACCCTGATCGACCGCGCCGCCAGCACTCTGGCGGGGGCCAAGACCGCCGCCGAGGTTCTCGAGGCGCGTGACATGGCGGGCCTTGCCTATGACGTGGCCAAACGTGCCGCCCGGCTGCAGAGGGCCAAGAGTGCCCATGACGATCTCGTAGCGGCCGCCCATCGTGCACAAGCCCATGCGCTCGAGATCGAGGCCCGCGCCAAGCGTCGGCTCGCCGACGAATACGATGCCGCGCAGGCGCGCGGCGAGGTGGCAAGACATGGCGGAGGGAGAAACTTCAAGGTTGGGTACGGCAACGTTGAAACGACCGCCGCCGATCTTGGCCTGCGCCGCGACCAGATCCACGAGGCCCGCCAGATCCGTGACGCCGAGGCAGCCGAGCCCGGCATCGTCCGGCACGCGCTGAACAAGCGCCTCGAGCAGGGCGAGGAGCCGACCCGCGCCGCTCTGCGCAAGATGGTGGTTGCCGCAGCCAGGCGAGGGATGCGCCCGCAGCGTCCCGCCGGCCGCCGCAATCCCCTCCACGTCCCACCGACGCCGGAACGCGCCGCCTGGCAGCATGTGACCGGCACCTTCCGCGCCTTCGCTGAGTGGGCCACCGACGAAAACCTCGCTCTCGCCCGACAGGGCATGCGCGAGGCGCGGGACGACCCGTTTCACCATCTCGACGCCCGGGCCATTGCCCGCGGTGCCGAAGTTTTCACCAGGATCAAGGAGTGGTTTGATGCTCAATAGCCAATCGGCGACCTTTGCCGCATCTGTCTGGGAGATCGCCTCCCGCCTGGGCAACAACGCGCCCAGGATTGCCGACGACATCATGGAGGCGGCCTTTCCGCTGACCTGTTCGCAGGCGCGCGAGGAAGGCGCGTTGCGCATGCTGCGCACCGGGATCGTCTCGGAGGTCAAACGCATCCTGCGCAATCGGGATGACGGGTCCGGCCAGGCGGATTTCTCGGAGATCTGCGCTGCTTTCGCGCCGCTCGTGAAGGACCTGCGCTCGAAATCCTATTTCGTCGAGAGCGCCGAGGAATATGTCGCGATCCCGGATCTGATTGCCGAGCCGGCGCTGCTCGATGATGCGCGGCGCTTCATGCGGCGCAAGGGGATCGAATGCCTGGGCGAAGCAGATCGGCTGGATGCGCTCTACGCCGCGGTGACCAGCAGCGATCCCGCAACGTCCCGCAAGCCGCAGGGGGTGCCGGCATGACCCTCCCGATCATCACCGCCGACCAGCGGCTGGCCGAGATGCGCGGTGTCAAGGCCGCCATCTTCGGGCCAAGTGGATCCGGCAAGACCACGCTCTTGCGCACGCTCAAGTCCTCGACCACGCTGTTCTATGACCTCGAGGCGGGCGATCTCGCCGTCGAGGGGTTGCCCATCGACACGATCAGGCCGCGCACCTGGACCGAATGCCGGGATTTCGCGGTATTCATCGGCGGCGCCAACCCTGCGCTGCGAGACGACCAGCCCTACAGCCGCGCGCATTACGACGCGGTCTGCGCGCGCTTCGGCGACCCGGTGGTGCTCGACAAGTACGACACCGTGTTCATCGACTCGATCACGGTGGCCGGGCGACTGTGTTTCCAGTGGTGCAAGGGCCAGCCCGAGGCCACCTCGGAAAAGACCGGCAAGCCGGATGTGCGGGGCGCCTACGGGCTGCATGGGCGTGAGATGATCGGCTGGCTCACCCATCTGCAGCACACGCGGGCGAAGAACGTGATCTTCGTCGGCATCCTCGACGAGAAGCTCGACGACTTCAACCGCAAGCAGTTCGTGCCGCAGATCGAGGGCTCCAAGACCGGGCTGGAACTGCCGGGCATCGTCGACGAGGTGCTGACGCTGACCCTGCTTCCCGACGATCAGGGCGCGCCGCGGCGGGTCTTCGTCTGCCAGACGCAGAACCCATGGGGTTATCCGGCCAAGGACCGGTCCGGTCGGCTGGAGATGCTCGAGCCCCCCGATCTGGGCCGCCTGATCGACAAGATCCACCAGCCGCTGCCGCTTGATGCCCGCCCGCTGGTGCTCGACCCGCCAATGATCCCGGCGCCCGCCACCACCCCAAAATCCGATCCCTCAAACTGAAAGGACCAATGCCATGTCTGGCCTGTGGAACGATTTCAACGACGCGCAATCCAATGCCAACCTCATCCCCAAGGGCACGCTCGCCAAGGTGCGGCTGACAATCCGCCCCGGCGGGTTCGACGACCCCTCGCAGGGCTGGACCGGGGGCTATGCCACCCGCGGCGCGACCGGTTCGGTGTATCTCAACGGAGAGTTCACCGTGCTTGAGGGCCAGTATGCCCGGCGCAAGATCTTCACGCTGATCGGGCTTTACAGCCCGAAGGGGCCGGAATGGGCCAATATGGGCCGCAGCCTGATCCGCGGCATGCTCAATTCGGCGCGGGGGATTTCCGACAAGGACCAATCGCCCCAGGCCCAGGCGGCGCGGCGGATCAGTGGCTTTGCCGATCTCGACGGGCTGGAGTTCGTTGCCCGGATCGACATCGGCGCCGATGGCGACGACAAGAACGAGATCCGCTCCGCCGTCACGCCCGATCATCGCGACTATGCCCGCATCATGGGGACGGCGCCCGCGCCGATGCCGCCTGCGGGTCCGACGGCTCCGGCCAGTGCCCCGCAGGCCCCCACCGCCCCGGCAACCCCGGGCCGCCCGTCCTGGGCGGATTGATCATGCCGATGCCCGCTATTGACATGAAAGGCCGTAGTTTTGGCCTTTTGACTGTGGTGGAGCGCTTTGGCGCTTCACCCAGACCTAAATGGCTTTGTCGCTGCGCTTGCGGAAACTTGACCGTCAAGGACGGAAGCCACTTGCGTCGAGGACGTGTCAAAAGCTGCGGCTGCGCAACCCGCGCGATGATCGCGGCTGCTCGCCGCACGCACGGGATGACGGGGCACCGTCTGGACAACATCCGCAGAGGCATGATTGCACGGTGTCACAACCCGCGATCAAAGGACTACAAGCGCTACGGCGCGCGGGGCATTCGGGTGTGCCAGGAATGGCGGGATACCCCTGCCTCTTTCTATGACTGGGCACGTGCGAATGGGTATGCGGATAATCTGAGTATTGACCGCATAGATGCATCGGGCGGTTACAGCCTTGAAAACTGCCGCTGGATTCCGTTGTCCGAAAATGTCGCGCGCGCAAGACGCGCAAAGCGTCAGAACGCGGCGTGAGCCATGTCGCGCAAGTCTCACCCCCGCCCGCATCGCCTGCGCATCGCCCGGGCCGTGATCGCCTCTGGCATCCGCGTCCGCTGCTCTGCGCCGTCTGCACATCGCGCACCCGCGGCTTCGGTTGGTTCGACCCCCATCGGCCGCGTCCGCACCGCACCCGCCGCTGGTTCTGCTCGATGGGCTGCCAGGCAGCCTTCACCCGCAAAGCAAAGAGAGGTTTGAACATGGTCGACTTCACCGAAGAGGAAACCCAGGCGCTGCCCGCCGTCATGCGCGCGCTCGCCCCCGAGATGGAGCGAATCGGCTGGGATCGCCCGCTGGGCCAGCTGACCCAGAACGACATGCACAGGCTGATCGTCACCACCATCGAGGCGTTCCGCGCCGAGATGGCCGAGATCGCCGCCGAGTCGGAGATCCCGTTCTGATGCTGGACTACAACCATCGCCCCGGTATCGCCGAACGTATCAACGGTGCAATCGACGCGGCCCTTGAAGCCGAACAGGCGGCAACCCCACCGCGGGACTATCTCGGCGCCTCCCGCCTGGGGCAGTCTTGCGAGCGCGCGCTGCAGTTCGAGTTTGCCCACGCACCCAAGGACGAGGGTCAGGAGTTCTCGGGCCGGTCGCTCCGGATCTTCGCGATCGGGCATGCGCTTGAGGATCTCGCCATCAGGTGGCTGCGGGCCGCCGGGCTCGATCTCGCCACCCGGACACGGGACGGTGGCCAGTTCGGCTTTTCGGTCGCCGGCGGACGCATTCGCGGCCATGTCGACGGGATCATCATGGGCGCCCCCGCCGCCATGGGCCTGCGCACCCCCTGCTTATGGGAATGCAAGACCATGAACGCGAAGAACTGGCGTGGGACGGTGGCCAAGGGGGTGACCGTCGCCAAGCCCATCGACCCACCCGACACGCCCGAGGACACCGCCATGACCACCGATCACGATGATCGCCAGACCGACGCCGACCAACCCGGGGAAAACCTTGTCCATTTCAACCCCTGGCGCGACTTCAACGACGCGGCACCGCAGATCGACCCCTTCGGCGACGAACCCGACCCCGCGCAGATCGCCTCCTTCATGGAGGTGGTCTTCGGCTACTCGGACGGGCTGATCCCGGTGCGCAGCTTCATCGACAAGGGTCAGGGGATCGACGGTCGGCCGCACAACATCTGGATCGCGGCCGATGAGACGGCGCCCGAGAAGATGGCGACCTTCGCGAACTGGGCCGCGCGGGAAGGAGCGGCGGTCTATGTCATTCCCGGCACGGTGACGGAGACCGGACAGGCCAAGGCCGCCGACGTTCACCAGATGCAGGCCGTGGTGGTTGATATCGACACCGGCGACATTGCCGCCAAGCGCGCCCATCTCGCCCGCCACCTCGGCCCACCCACGATGGTGGTGGAAAGCGGCGGCATCACACCCGAGGGGCAGCGCAAGTGCCACATCTGGTGGAAACTCACCGAGCCTGCCGAAGGCGATGACATTGCCCGTGTGACGCGCCTGCGTGGCGACATCGCCGCCAAGGTCGGGGGCGACATGCATTTCCGCTCGGCCCACCAGCCGATCCGGGTGGCGGGCTCGGTCTATTACAAGAACGGCCTCAAGACGTTGGTCCGCATCGTCGAACTGAACGCGCGGCTGGAGCGCGATCTCGACGAATTCATCGAGGCCGTGGCCGACATGCCGCCCGCACTGGGTGTCAATCTCACGCCGGACTTCACTACGCCCGACAAGCCCGCGGTGGACGACGTTCTGGTCACCCCGGTCCGCGAGGGCGGTACCGACGACTGGTCCCGCTTCGAGGGCGCTTCCGCTGCCATCGGGTATTTCATCCGGCTGGTTCACGAGGGCCGCCTGTCCAAGGACGAAGGCTGGGAGGCGATCTGCGGCTACAACGCCGCCATGCTGCGCCCCCAGTGGCCGGTGGAACGGCTCAAGCGCGAATCCGAACGCCTCTGGGCCCGCCATGTCGAACGCCACGGGCCGCCGCTCGTCCGGCTCGACAGCGCCGCGCCCGTGCCCGAGGATCTGCCCACCTTCACGCTGGGGCAGCTGCTCGACGACACGAGCCCCATGCCCCCCGACCTGATCGGCCCCCGCGTGCTGACGCCGGGCGGGCTGCTGGTGCTCGGCGGCGCGCCCAAGGTCGGCAAGAGCGACCTTCTGATCGCCTGGCTCGTGCACATGGCCGCCGGCGTGCCCTTCCTCGGCTTCACCCCGCCGCGGCCCTTGCGCATCTTCTACCTGCAGGCCGAGATCCAGTATCACTACCTGCGCGAGCGGATGCAGCAGATCGGCCTGTCAGCGGACCTGATCGCCGCCGCGCGCGACAACTTGGTCGTCACCCCGAAGCTGAAGATGTTGCTCGATGCCGAGGGCAGCGCCCGCGTGGCCGCGGCGATCAGGGCGGCGTTCCCCGACGAACCGCTCGACATCCTCTGCATCGACCCGATCCGCAACCTCTTCGACGGCGGGCCGGCCAGTTCAAATGGAGGCGGCGGCGAGAACGACAACGCCGCGATGATGTTCTTCCTCAAGGACCGCGTCGAGGTGCTGCGCGACCACGTCAACCCCGACTGCGGCGTGATCCTCGTTCACCACACCAAGAAGCTCTCCAAGCACCAGGTGAAGGAGGATCCGTTCCTCGCGCTCTCCGGCGCCAGCGCGCTGCGCGGCTTCTACACCACCGGGCTGATCCTGCACCGGCCGGACGAGGAATCCAGCGAACGTCGTCTTGAGATCGAGCTCAGGAACGGCCCCGCCTTGCCGGCGAAGCTCGTCGACAAGGTCAAGGGCGCGTGGGTCGAGATCAACCCGATGAACGAGCGGCTGGTTCGGGCCGAACAGGGGGTGAAGTTCGATGCCGAACGCGTTCGGAAACAGGACGTGATCCTTGCTCTGTTGCTCGACGAGGCGGCCGAGGGACGGCTTTACACCTCCACCCAGTTCGGGGCGGCCTTTGAGAACCAGCACGGGCTGGGCAGTCAATACACCATCCGCGACCGGCTGAGCGTGCTGGCGACCAAGGGCTTCGTGAAGTTCCGTCGCGACCTGGCCGCACATGGATACCCCGCCACGCGATCACACTTCGGCTACCTCTGCGTGGAGGGCATGCGGTTTGGCCGCGAACCTGTGGTCGATGCCGAGACCGGGGAAGTCCTGGCAGAGGGTGAACCGGTCCTGCCGACCCACTTCAAATGTCCACATTCCGGGCGTGCCAGGGAGGTCGAGAACCCTGCCGTCTGGGTCTATCCGGAGGGGTTGGATGAGTGACTTCGTCATATGACAGAGGCCTTTGTCATCCTCATGCCTTTGTCATGAATTCAATGAAATCAACAACTTGGCGATGACGATGACAAAGGCCCGTGTCATACCCCTTTGTCATCGAAAACGGGAGAAAGAAACGTGAAAACAGATACTTGCAAGGATCGGATGAGGAAGAGTGGGAACCCCTATACTACGTATGAGGGGGGCGACCTCCAGTCCGCCCCCTCATACGACGGAAGTATCCGCGCGACAGGCCAGCGCCAGCCCACCTCTCATGACGGAATGCGCGTACCCGAGGGGCAACGCCAGCGGGTCGTCCGCAAGATCGATTTTCGAGTGCTGCCCGCCCCGGGCACGGTGCTGATGCATGAAGGCCAGCGATACGTGATGGTCGGGTCGGATCTGCATAAGCGCCGCGACGGAAAGACCATCCCCATCATCCTCTGGAAAAGCCACTGCGCCGAGTGTGGAACGCCATTCCAATGTTCAAGCGGCCTCAAGTCCGGGTCGTTGAACCGCCGCTGTCCTGTCCACCATGCGCCTGGCAAGGCCGTCTCCGGCTCGGGGCGCAAGCGGGTGTCGCGGCATCTGCGCAAACACGGCAGGCGCAAGAAACCCTGAACCGAAATCCGACGACGGCGGCCGTTACCGCCAAGCATCAACCGCCGTCGTCTTCCACCCGAGCAGCCAACCAGAAGAGGAGACCACCCATGGCTGATACGACTCTGCCCGGCACCGAGCCTGGCGCAACCCTGAATCCCCCTTCCCGCACCATCCTCGCCCTCGACCTCGGCACCACCACCGGCTGGGCCTTGCGCAGCCATGATGGGCTGATCACCTCCGGCACGGTCAGCTTCAGGCCCCGGCGGTTCGATGGCGGTGGCATGCGGTATCTGCGCTTCACCAACTGGCTGACGGAGATTGACCGGCTGTCCGGCCCGATCGAGGCGATCTGGTTCGAGGAAGTCAGAGCCCACAGGGGCGTGGACGCGAGCCACGTTTATGGGGGTCTCATGGCCACCCTGACCACGTGGGCCGAGCTCCGCGGCGTGCCCTACGAGGGCGTGCCGGTAGGCACCATCAAGAAACACGCAACCGGCAAGGGCAATGCGCCGAAGCAGGCGATGATCGAGGCCGCCCGCGCCCGGGGCTTCAGCCCGGCCGACGACAACGAGGCCGATGCCATCGCCATCCTCATGTGGGCGATCGAGACCAGGGGAGGGCTGGCATGAGCAGTCCACGCATGTTCGGTCTCGAGAAACGTGATGGCCATGAGATCGGTCGCGATCCGCAAGGGATGTCTCGGGAGGATCTGCATCGCGCCGCTGCGCTGATCAGTCCTGATAAAACTCAAGGGAAAATCGGCAATTCGATGCACGAGGGGGCGCAAGTGCCAGACACCCCTCCTGCAAATTCATCCCTGAAAATTCTGGGCGACCAATCGGGAGACTCGGCATGAAGACCATGCGCTTCACACCAAGGGGCTATGGCGGCCGGCGCCGCAGCCCCGAACAGGTCAAGCGCGACGGCTGGCACGAGCAGGGCCTGCTGGCGGTGTCGCTGGACGACGACCGGCTGACCTGGCCCGAGCGGGAACTTGTGCGGCAACTCGGTGAGAAACTTTATGGCAAGAGGCAGGAGGAACGAGATGGGTGAATGGACAACCGCGCGGGTGCAGGATCGGCTGGAACTCGCGGCCGAGGTATTCCGCCAGATGCCGCCCGTGAAGCCACAGGGGTATTTCAGCGCGTGGCCCGAGGTTTTCCACAGCTTCGCCGATCAGGTCGGCCAGAAGCCGCGGATGCGCCGGCCGCTCCCCAGCCCGCGCATGATCTCGCAAGCCGAGGAAGCGCTGCTGTGGCTCAGGTGGCTCGAGAAGGACGACGCGCGGATTGTCTGGTTGCGTGCCAACCGCACGCCGTGGAAGAGGGTCTGCTGGGATGTTGGCCTCAGCCGCCCCGCCGCCAGCCGGCACTGGCAATACGGGATCGCGCTGATCACCTGGCGGCTCAATGGGCGGGTGCCGCCTTCGAAGCGGTCGAAGCGCTTCGTGATCGAGAACGCCGACAGGCTGTCAAGGAAAATCGTCCTGTGAAAAAATTTTCGGGGAGACATCGCAGGGGGTGTTGCCGATGCCCGGCTCGGTCTACAAATCGGGCAAGGTCGCACGAGACGTGAGAGACGGATGGAATGGATGAACGAGGCAGTTGAAATGGGCAAGCGCGGACCGGTTGACCGGAAAAACCTTCTCCGGTGTCGCGTAAGCCTTTGATTTCGCGTGTCCTTTCTGTTCACCACCCTATTCGGGGGGGCTTGGCGCAAGGCTTGCCCAGTGACGCCGCCGAAAATACCCGTTTCGTTTCGCTTTGCCGCAAAACCCAATGAAACAAGGGGCTGACGGCCCCCAAAACCCCGCCTGAAACGAAACGGGGGTCGGCCCCCATTTCGCTTCGCGGAGCTTCGGTTCGTTTCGGGGCGCTGATGCGTTTCGTTTCGGCCACCACACCAGGAACAAGCCATGGACGTGATCGAACTGCCTCTCGGGCAGATCATTCCCTATGCGCGCAATCCGCGCCGCAACGAGAAGGCGGTGGCCGCCGTCGCCGCTTCCATCGCGGAGTTCGGCTGGCGCCAGCCCATCGTTGTGGACGAGAACATGGTCGTGCTTGCCGGGCACACGCGGCTGGAAGCGGCGCGCCAGCTCGGGCTTGAGACCGCGCCGGTGCATGTGGCCAGGGGGCTGAGCGAGGCCCAGGCGCGGGCCTTCCGGATCATGGACAACCGTTCGGCCCAGAACGCCGAGTGGGATGAGGACCTGCTGGGGCTGGAACTGGGAGACCTGCTGGAAGCGGAGTTCGATCTCGGCCTGACCGGGTTCACCGAGGACGAACTGAACGCGCTCCTATCCGGGGTCGAGGAAGCGGCGGCCGAGGATGCCGACGAGGTTCCCGACGCGCCGGAAGACCCGGTCAGCCGCCCGGGCGATCTGTGGCTTCTGGGCCCGCACCGGCTGCTCTGCGGCGATGCCACCGTGGCGACGGACGTGGAGCGCCTGCTTGGGGACAACAAGGCCAACATCTGCTTCTGCGATCCGCCCTACAACGTCGATTATGCCGGCGGCGTCGGCGCGGAGAAGGCCGGCAAGGATCGCCGGATCAGGAACGACGCGCTCGGCGACGAATTCGGCCAGTTCCTGTATGATGCCTGCGTGTCGATCAACGCGCACACCGCCGGCGCGGTCTATATCTGCATGTCCTCGAGCGAGTTGCACACGCTGCAGAAAGCGTTCACCGAGGCTGGCGGTCACTGGTCCACCTTCGTGATATGGGCCAAGGACAGGTTCACCCTTGGCCGGTCCGACTACCAGCGCCAATACGAGCCAATCCTTTATGGCTGGCCCGAAGGCGCCAAGCGCCGCTGGTGCGGGGCGCGCGACCAAGGGGACGTGTGGCTGATCGACCGGCCGGCGAAGAACGAGTTGCACCCGACGATGAAGCCCGTTGCGCTGGTGGAGCGGGCGTTGCGCAACTCGAGCCGCGTGGGCGATCTGGTCTTCGATCCCTTCGGCGGCAGCGGCACGACGCTGATCGCGGCCGAGACGACCGGACGCAAGGCGGCGCTGCTGGAGCTTGATCCGAAATACGTGGATGTAATTGTCGAACGCTGGCAGCGGTTTACCGGGCGGCAGGCGGTGCTGGATGGTGACGGGCGGTCTTTTGATGAAGTCCGTGACGCGAAGGCGGACGCCACATGAAGCAGTCTCGGCTGATGTCGCTTGTCGAGGCCATCGCCAACGTGGCCGTGGGCTACGGCGTCGCCGTTTTCACGCAGATCCTGATCTTCCCCGTGTTCGGGCTGCACACGACGCTGGTGCAGAACCTCAAGATGGGCGGGATATTCACCATCGTCAGCCTGGTCCGGTCCTTCGCCCTGCGCCGGCTGTTCGAGGCGCTCCGTGTGCGTTCGATGGGGCATGATGCAAACCCCTGACAAGGAGCAATCGCGTGTCATCGGCGAGCCAGCCAATCGGGGTGATCGCGAAGCTCCTGGACCTTTCGGAGCGGCGGGTACAGCAGCTCAGCCGCGAGGGCGTGATCCCGAAGGCCACGCGCGGGCAGTACGACCTGATCGGCTCGGTCCGGGGCTATGTGCGGTATCTGCGCGACCAGGCAGCGAAGGCGCAGGCCGGCGCGCCGGACTATGCCGCCGAGCGCGCCCGCTTCATCCGGGCCCGCGCCGATCTGGCCGAGATGGAGGCCGAGGAAAACGCGGCGCCGTGATCGCGGCAGGCGACGTGGAGGCCGCCTGGATCGCGGTGCTGGCGCTCTTGCGCACGCGGCTGCTGGCGCTGCCCGACCGGCTGGCGCCGCAGCTGCAGGGTGCGGCCTCCCCGGCGGCGGTGCGGGACGTGTTGCGCAGCGCCGTGCGCGAGGCGCTGGAGGAACTGGCGGCAACGGATGTGCGCCGTGAGCGAGACAACGACGATCTTGACCCTGCAAGGGACGGCGGTGTTGCAAAGGGCGGTGCGCCGGGCGCTGAAGGCGCTGACCCCGCCGCCGGAGATGACGATCAGTGACTGGGCCGATGCCAATCGCCGGCTGAGTTCCGAGGCGAGCGCCGAGCCGGGCCGTTGGCGGACCTCCAGGGCGGAATACCAACGCGGGATCATGGATGCGATCTCGGATGCGCGGGTGGAGACAGTTGTGGTGATGTCAAGTGCTCAGACGGGCAAGACCGAAACCCAACTCTGTGCCGTCGGCTACCACATCGGCCAGGACCCGGCGCCGATCATGGTGGTGATGCCGACCGAGCGCGATGCCGAGACCTGGTCGAAGGACCGCTTCTCGCCGATGGCGCGCGACACGCCGTGCCTGAGAGACAAGATCGCCGACCCCAAGTCGCGCGACGGCAACAACAAGATCCTGCACAAGCGCTTTCCGGGCGGGCATCTGACGATTGTCGGGGCCAATGCGCCCTCGGGGCTCGCCAGCCGGCCGATCCGGCTGCTGCTGTGTGACGAGGCCGACCGCTACCCGTTCAGCGCCGGGGCCGAGGGCGATCCGGTGAATCTGGCGAGGAAGCGCACGGTCACCTTCTGGAACCGCAAGATCGTGCTGGTCTCGACGCCGACCAACAAGGGGGCAAGCCGGATCGAGACGGCCTATGAGGAAAGCGACCAGCGGCAATACTGGGTGCCGTGCCCGGAGTGTGGCGAGGCCCAGGTGCTTACATGGCCCCAGGTCAGATGGGACAAGAGCGAGCAGGGTGAACACCAGCCCGAGACGGCGCATTACGAGTGTATCCACTGCGCCGCGAAGTGGGACGACCAGACAAGATGGGCTGCCGTTGGCAAGGGCGAATGGCGGGCGCGGCGGCCCTTCGCCGGTATTGCCGGGTTCCACCTCAACGAGATCTATTCGCCCTGGGTGCGGCTTGAGGAGGTGGTGAAGGCGTTCCTGTCGGCGCGGGCCGGTGGCGACGAGGCGATGAAGACCTTCGTGAATACCTCACTCGGCGAGACCTGGGTGGAGACAGGCGACGCGCCCGACTGGCAGCGGCTGGCGGGTCAGAAGGAAGACTGGCCGGCGGGCACGGTTCCGGAGAAAGGGCTGTTCCTCACCGCCGGGGCCGATGTGCAGAAGGACCGGATCGAGGTCGATGTCTGGGCCTGGGGGCGGGGGCTTGAAAGCTGGCTGGTCGATCACATGGTGATCGAGGGCGGTCCGGCCGATCCGGAGTGCTGGCGGCAGTTGACCAATCTGCTCGGCCGGACCTGGCGCCACGCGAGCGGCATGCATCTGACCATCGCGCGGCTGGCAATCGACACGGGCTTCGAGACCTCGGCCGTCTATGCCTGGGCACGGACCGTGGGATTTGCACAGGTGGCGCCGGTGAAGGGGGTGGAGGGCTTCAACCGGGCGGCTCCGGTGACGGGGCCCACTTACGTGGATGCGACTGTCGGGGGCAAGCGGCTGCGCCGGGGCGCGCGACTGTGGACGGTGGCGGTGTCAACCTTCAAGGCCGAGACCTACCGCTTTCTCAGGCAGGAGCGGCCGACCAAGGAAGAAATCAAGGCCGGCGCCACATACCCGCCCGGCACCGTGCACCTGCCGGGCTGGGCGGACAGCGAGTGGCTCAAGCAACTGGTCGCCGAGCAACTGGTGACGGTGAAGAACAAGCGCGGCTTTGCGAAGCTCGAATGGCAGAAGCTGCGCGAGCGCAACGAGGCGCTCGATTGCCGGGTCTATGCCCGCGCTGCCGCCTGGATTGCCGGCGCCGATCGGTGGTCGGAGGCGCAATGGGCAGAACTGGAGCGGCAGGCGACGGTGCCGGCCGGGAACAGCAAACCCGGTGGGGCGCTGCACCGACCCGCCCGCCCGGCACTGCGACGGCGACGAGCCGTGCGCTCAAACTACATGGGGTGATCAGTGGCGCTTCGTTGCGCGGCTGCGGTGCCCGGCCAGAACCCGGCGACGGAATTCGGCAATGAACGCCAGATCGGTCTCGATCCCGTGCCTGTCGATGTCGTCGGGATCGAAGCCGCCTCCGGCCCAGGTCCGCAGGTGATCGTGGTCCGGGTGGCCGGGGTCGTTCACGGCTTCGAGGAACCCTTCGAAACCGGGAATGCCGCCGACATCCTCGGGCGGTGCGCGCCGCGCTCCATCGACGAAGACAGGGTAGTCGATGCCCGGGTCGCCGTCCCGCCTTTCTTCGATGCGGATCCGGCAGCGCCAGTCGTCGCCGAAATCGTAGATATAGGTGAACTGCTCGACGCCGCGCTCGATCAGTTGCGCGAGACGCAGCCCCCTGGCCTTGTAGACCCTTTGCCCGAAGGTCTCGGCCCCGGGCAAAGGGTCGCCATAGGCACGTTCGCCGACACGGAATTCGTAGAGATGGGCGTGTTCCCAGCGCATGAGGGCCTGAATGACGTCGTGCAGGGTTGCAAGCGCGATGCCCGTGGGCACATCGACACGCCGCCAGATGCGGGGCTCGGTATCCTCGAGCTCGATCATCAGGCGGGCGATCGGTTCAATCATGGTGGATCCTTTCGTGAACGGCAGTGGGGAGTCAGCCCTGCAGGGTCTTCTGCACGATCCCGGGGTCCTTGTCGATCAGGGCCAGCAGGACGCGTGCCGGGCCTTCGGGGCGGCGTCGGCGCTGCTCCCAGTTGAGCAGCGTGCCCTTTGCAACCCCGATGCTGCGGGCAAACGCCGCCTGCGACAAGCCGGTGCGCGCGCGGATGGCGCGCACGTCCGGCTCGGGCACCTCGATCTCGTGAATGGTGGCGGGGCCCTGTCCATGCGCATGGGCAATGGCTTCCTTCAGCCCCCGTTCGATGCTCTTGAACGCGTCGCTCATCGCCTTGTCCTCCTGTAGCTGTCGGCCAGCGCCTTGCCGAGGGCCTTGACGGCTTCGGTCTCGGTCCGGCTGAGATTGGCCTTCTCGTTCTTGGCGAAGACCGTGATCAGAAACACCGGCATGTCCTCTTCGGGTGCAAAGAAGTGGATCACGCGGTAACCGCCGCTCTTGCCGCCGCCCGGCCGCGCGAAGCGGAACTTGCGGATGCCACCGCCGATCGACACGCCGCTCATCGGATTGCGGGCGATGTAATCGATCAACGCCATGCGCTCGGCGTCGCTCATGATGGCGCGGGCACGGCGCTGGAACTCGGGTGTCTCGACGACGGTCACGATGGTCATGACACCAGATAGGCGTCATTGGCGCATATGTCAATGGCGCACGAGGAAGATACCATGCCAACATTGACGGAACTGCAAACCCGCCGCGAGGCACTCGTGGCCTCGCGGTCCTCGGGCGTGGCGCGTGTCACATACGAGGGCAAGACGGTCGAGTATCGCAGCCTTGCCGAGATCGACCGGGCGATCGAGGCGCTGGAGCGGGAGATCGCCGCTGCCGAGGGACGGCGCATCGTGCGGCATCTGCGGGTGACGACGGACAAGGGGCTCTGAGCGGTGAAATTGCTTGACGCGCTGCGCCGCCGCAAACCCGGTGGTGCCAAGGGGGTGCGCGCCCGCCTCGAGGGCGCCATGGCCCGGCGCCGGCTCAGGGGCTGGCAACCGCCCTTGGAGAACATCAATTCGCTGGTCGCCTCGGGCGGCCCGCGTCTGCTGGCGCGTTCGCGGGAACTTGTAGTGACCAACGGCTATGCGGCGAACGCCTGCGAAGCCTGGGCCGCCAACCTGGTGGGGGATGGCATCAAGCCGTCGTCGCTGATCGAGGATGGCGAGTTGCGGGACCGTGTCCAGCGCCTGTGGCTGGCCTGGACGGATGAGGCGGATGCCGACGGGCTCACCGACTTCTACGGGCTGCAGGCGATGGTGGCCCGCGAGATGTTCGTGGCCGGCGAATGCTTCGTGCGGCTGCGTCCTCGGCGGCCGGAGGACGGGTTGCGGGTGCCGCTGCAGTGCCAGTTGCTGCAGTCCGAGATGCTGCCGTTCGACAAGACCGAGACGGCTCCAAACGGCAACGTGATCCGCTGCGGCATCGAGTTCGACAAGATCGGGCGGCGCGTGGCCTACCACTTCCGGCGTCGCCATCCCGGCGACAGCACCGACAGGGGCGATGTCCTGCCCGAAACGGTGCGCGTTCCTGCCGCCGACGTTCTGCACATCTACCGGCCGCTGGACGCGGGCCAGATCCGCGGCCTGCCCCATGTGGCGCCGGCCATGGTGCGCCTGTTCCTGCTCGACCAGTACGACGATGCCGAGCTTGACCGCAAGAAGACCGCGGCGATGTTCGCGGGCTTCATCACCAAGGCCGCGCCCGAAGAGCAGCTGATGGGCGCGGTCGAGGATGGGGAGGATGGCACCGGCATTGCCAGCCTCGAGCCCGGGACATTGCAGGTGCTGCTGCCGGGCGAGGACGTGACCTTCTCAAGCCCTGCCGATGTCGGCGGTGGCTACGAGGCGTTCCAGTATCGCACCCTGCTGGCAATCTCGGCCTCGCTGGGGCTGCCCTATCACCTGGTGACGGGGGATGTGCGGCAGGCGAACTACTCGTCCTTGCGCGCCGAGCTGGTCGAGTTCCGCCGGCGCTTCAGCCAGCTGCAGCACGGGGTGATCGCGCATCAGCTCTGCCGGCCCATCTGGGAGCGCTGGCTGGAGACCGCGGTGCTGGCCGGGGCGCTGGAGCTGCCCGACATGGGCGCAGCCCGGGCCGTCCACTGGATCCCGCCGCGCTGGGACTGGGTGGATCCCCTGAAGGACATCCAGGCGCAGCTGCTTGCCATCGAGGCGGGGCTGATGTCGCGGCGCAAGGCGGTCGAGGCCACCGGTTACGACATCGAGGAAATCGACCGCGAGAACGCGGCCGATGCGACCCGCGCCGCTGAACTGGGGCTGAGCTACGGCACAGGCCCGAGCCAGAGGCAGGGAGCGCGGGCCACACCACCGCAAGAAACTGAACCCAACAAGGGACCCTGATCCATGACCAGCTGGTACATGATCCGCGCCACCGCCGAAGGCGCGGAACTGTCGATCCATGACGAGATCGGCGCCTATGGCATCTCCGCCAAGGACTTCATCGCGGACCTTGGCAGGCTGCCGAGCGAGGCCGCGCTCACCCTGCGGCTCAACAGCCCCGGCGGTTCGGTCTTCGATGCGGTGGCGATCTACAACGCGCTCAGGCGCCACGAGGGCAAGGTGACGGTGAGCATCGACGGCATCGCCGCCTCGGCCGCCTCCTACATTGCCATGGCGGGCGATGAGGTGGTGATGCCGGAAAACGCCTTCCTGATGATCCATGATCCGTCCGGTCTGGTGATGGGCACGGCCGGTGACATGCGCGCCATGGCCGAGGCGCTCGACAAGATCGCGGGCGCGCTGGTCAAGGGCTACGCAGCGAAGTCGGGCAAGGCGGAGGACGAGGTGGCCACGCTGATGGCGGCCGAGACCTGGTTCACGGCGGCCGAGGCGGTGGAGGCGGGCTTTGCGGACAGCATGGCGGAACCGGTGAAGATCGCGGCCAGCTTCGATGTGACCCGCTTCCGCAATGCGCCCCCGGCGGTGGTCGAGGCGCTGGCGCGGTGCGACAATGCAGAAACGCAGGACAAGCCGGAGACCGCCACCACCTCAATCGCTTCGGCCGCGACCCCGCCGACGGGCGATCCACCGGCCGTTCCCGCCACTCCGGACCCCGCCACCGCCCACACCGAGGCAATGGACTACGCCCGTGCCGTGGTCGATCTCTGTTGCCTCGCCGGCCAGCCGCAGATGGCCGCAGGCTTCCTCGAGCGCGAGGTCCCACTTGAGGAGGTCCGCGCGGCGCTGCTGACGGCGCGCGCCGAGGCCGATCCCGAGATCACCGCCCACCATCCGCAACCCGGCCCGGGCCCTTCGGCGCGCCCCTGGGCCGACATCATCAACCGCACCTTCAAGCGCAAGGGATAACAGATCATGCCCGTTCTCACTGAAACCACCCACCCCGGCGGCTTCCTCGTCTGGGAGGCCTTCCGCGACTACACCCGCGAGGTCGTTACCATCGCAACCGGGACCAGTAACCCGGTGCTCAAGCCCGGCACCGTGCTGGGCAAGATCACCGCAACCGGCAAATACGCCGCCCACGACCCGGCCGCCGTCGATGGCACCGAAACCGCCGTCGCCGTGCTATGGGCCAAGGCCGATGCCACGGCTGCCGACGTGCAGGCGGTGGTGCTCCTGCGCGGCCCCGCCATCGTCAACGGCAACGACCTGGTCTTTGTCGGCACCCTGACACAGCCCGAGATCGATGCGGCGCACGCGGCGCTGGCCGCCGCCGGCATTCTCGTCCGATAAGCAAGGAACACCATCATGCCCACCATGGACATCTTCGACACCGATGCCTTCTCGGTGATCGAGCTCACCCGCGCGCTTGAAAACATCCCCTACAAGCCGGCCACGCTGACCGGCTCCGGCCTGTTCGCAGACCGCGGCGTGCGAAGCCGCACCGTCGTGATCGAAAGCCGCGACGGCACGCTCTCGCTGATCCCGTTCTCCGAGCGCGGCTCGGCCTATGAACAGCAGATCCCGGAACGGCGCGACGTGCGCGCCTTTGTGTGCCGCCAGTTCAAGAAGCAGGACGTGCTCTGGGCCTCGGAAATCCAGGGCATCCGGGCCTTTGGCACCGAGAGCGAGACCCAGCAGATCCAGCAGGAGGTGGCAAGGCGGCTCAAGCGTTTGCGCAATGACGCCGAGGCCACCTTCGAGTATCACCTCCTGAACGGCATCCAGGGCAAGGTGCTCGACCCCAAGGACGGGGCGGTGGTCATCGACTACTTCACCGAGTTTGCCATCACCCCGGCCACCGAAGTGAACTTCGATCTGGCCAACACCAGCCCGGCCTCGGGTGCGCTGCGCAAGAAGTGCCAGGCGCTGATCGAGAGCGTCGAGGGCGATCTCGGCGGGCTGTCCACCGGTGCGGTGCAGCTGCGCGCCGAATGCGGCTCGGCCTTCTTCTCGGACCTCGTGGCCCACAAGGAGGTGCGCGAGACCTATCTCAACACCGCCGCGGCGGCCGATCTGCGATCGCGCGTCGCTGACGAGGTTAGCTTCGGCGGCATCACCTTCCGCCGCTACCGGGGCAATGCCGTCTTCGGCGTGCCGCCTGACAAGGCGTACTTCTATCCTGAAGGCGTCGAAGGGCTGTTCGAGATCTACTATGCCCCGGCCGATACCTTCGAGACGGTCAACACCCTCGGCCTGCCGCTTTACGCCCGCTCGATCCCCGACCGGGACCGCGACGAGTGGGTGCGGCTCGAGATCGAGAGCAACCCCCTGCCGATCTGCACCCGGCCGCGGGTGCTCAGGACCGCACGGCGGGCGTGATGAATGCCTTTGCCGTGGCCATGGATGCGCTGTTCCAGGACGTAAACCTCGGGCTGGATGCGACCTGGTATCCGGCCGGTGGCGCGCCCCAACCGGTCCGCGTGATCCGCAAGGCCCCGGACGAGGTGACCGGCTTCGGGTCTGCGCAGATCCTGTCAGACACCACCCTGGTCGACGTGCGGACA
>AMFO01000545.1_pt1 | contig 31376 bp, 28 predicted proteins | sample 552608 | NCBI WGS metagenome assembly AMFO01 (sample SAMN01893955, study PRJNA167987) | microbial mat metagenome | biome: hydrothermal vent | place: USA: Loihi, Hawai'I | collected 2003-05-01
CCCTACCGCCGCAGCACTGGCGATTGCGCTCGTCGGGGGTGGTTTCGCCATTCTGTACGACCGACGGCGTCGGCAGTAGAAGCAGCCGCCCGTTGCTGCCGCCCAGGTGGACTCCCCCGGTCGGGGGAGGCTGGTGCCATGACGGAAAGCAAAGCAGATGCGTCCTAAAAGCCGTGGTTTTCAAAGGGATGTTCCCTACGCATCTGCTGTGTCCCGCGCCATCGTATGCGCGCAGAAGGAAGTCGTGCCCGAATGGTAGCTGCGTGGGCAACCCGGTGCATCACACGAAAAAGCCCGCGTGTCGCGAATTTTCCTATTGCAATGTGCGCTCAAGGCCACTACCTTACGCACCGGTTTAAGTTCGCGCGGCTATCCGCCGCGCGCGGAAGGTAATACGAACGTGTGAGCACGCCTCGAGGGGGGAGCAACCTTGATGAAACGAATGCAGCAAAATCTTCGCCTAGCAACAATCACTGCAGCCTTTGTCCTTGCGGTGCTGCTTGCCGGTGGGTTCGCCAACTCGGCACTAGCGTCGGGTAACAACGGACACGGGAGTGGCGACCACGGTGACTCGGCCTGGTCGAACGCCGACAGCGACAGTCATAATAACAGCCAAGTGCCGGAGCTCGATCCGGGTTCGGCCGGCCTCGCCATTGCACTCGTCGCCGGTGGTCTTGCCATCTTGCGCGATCGCTGCCGCCGGCGATCCTGATCGCCCACCGTCTGCGGTGGTTGTTGCTCACGCGCGTCCATCCGAGACAAACATGCGTAGCGTAAAAGTTGGCTGAGTCATCCGTACTCGTGCATCCCGACCCACCGCTGTAACACACCGGCTCGACCGCACCGTAACCACCTGAAAGCGGACGTGTCGGACCGCGGGCGGGCGATCCAAAACAGTCGGAACTGCCAAAGGACCCCGAACCATGCTCAGTTCAACAGACTTCGGGACATCTCCCTGCGAAGCTATCTGAGACTCGGCTAGAGCGCGTTCCGCTTCGGGCGATGCGCCCGGACGCACGATCCGCTACACTTAGACTCGACGCACCTGCCGGCGCACAACATGCCATCGAACACGCCGGCCAACCAAGAGGGCGACTTGGATAAACCCCAGCCGAGCAATGCTGGCCCGATCATTCGCCGTTGCGCGTTGCTCGGTCTGCTCTTACTGGTCGAAGGCGGCTATCTCGGCGTCCGCTTCGATGTCGATTCGATTCGCAATGTCACGCGCACATGGTGGGGCGAATACCTGCCCCGCCTGTCGGTTCTCGTTCCACAGATCATGATTGCCGCGGCAACCGTCGCTGCGCTGATTGGAGGCCGGCGTTTTGCCAGCGAACTCTCGCGTGCGGTCTCGACGGCATCTTCTTTACACCGGACCTGGCCCTACCTACTGGCGCACCTGACCTCTTATGGAGTATTCGTACTGCTCACACGGGAGGTTTTTGAAGGAACCGCGGCGGCCTCGATCCTCCAGCTCGCGCTTTGGGGCCTCTCGGGAGTCTGCTTCCCCGCGTTTCTACTGGCCACGGCACTGCCGTTTGAGGCCGTCACGTCGATCGTCCGCGCCACCGCCAAACTCCTTATCGCGGCCGGCATCGCCGGAACCGCCGCCTGGTTGGTAGGCTACCTGCTCGAGTTCGTGTTGCAGCCGCTGCAAACAGCAACCCTGACGCTTGCCTACAAGTTGCTCGCGCTGGGTGCCGTCGATGCAGTGCACAGCATTGCGAATCTCACGGTGGGCACCGAGCGTTTCAGCGTTTCGATCAAACGCCAGTGCTCCGGCTACCAGGGCATCGGCATGATCTGGGTGTTTCTAGGTGTCTATCTCTGGGCGTTCCGCGACGTACTGCGGTTTCCACGAGCACTGCTACTCATTCCGATTGCAACCGTCGCCGTGTGGACGGCCAACGTCGTTCGGATCGTCGCGTTGATATGGATCGGAAGCTGGGGTTGGGAAACAGTCGCCCTTGGCGGCTTTCACCGGTACGTGGGAGCATTGCTCTTTTCGGGAATCGCTCTTTCCATCGCGTACGCCGCTCACCGCTCGCCGCTGTTTTCTACCGATGTGGCTCGTTCCACATCTTCAGCATCGGACGGTATGACGGCCGCGTACCTGTCCCCAATGCTCGCGATCCTTGCCACTGCGCTGGTAACCGGTGCGTTCTCACCCGGCGAGTTCGACTATGCCTACCCCCTGCGTGTACTCGCTGCAGGAGGATGTCTATGGCGGTTTCGCCATGCCTACGGTGAGCTTCGATGGCGTCTTTCACCAATGGCTGTAGGAGTTGGAACCATCGTCTTTCTGCTGTGGCTGCTTCTGGCAGGCACAGACGCACAAGACACCGTCCCCTCGCCGCTTTCCGTCCTGGCCACCCTACCGGCCGCGGTCGCCTACGGTTGGGCTCTCTTCCGCCTTATCGGTGCGGTCGTAGCCGTCCCAATGGCCGAAGAGCTGGCGTTTCGCGGATACCTGGCACGGCGTGTATCCGCAATCGATTTCTTACGCGTCCCCCTGACCAAGGTGTCATGGCTGGGAATTGCCGTCTCCTCCTTGGCCTTCGGGGCGCTTCACGGTCGATTCGTCGCAGGAACACTCGCCGGCCTCGCCTACGCAGTGGCAGCCAAACGCGGTGGGCGCCTCATCGACGCCGTGGTCGCGCACGCCACCACCAACGCCTTGCTCGCGGCGTATGTTCTGATTACGGGTAATTGGAGCGTTTGGGGCTGACGGCTCTCGCGCGAGAAGAAACAGACGTGTCCGACCGAATCCGAGACAAACAACGACGCCGATTCCTCAAACGCGCCGGACTGGTCGGAGGCCTTCTCGGCCTAGGTGCCGCCGGCGCCGTCCTGCCAAAGCTGCTCAAGTACCGGACTCAGCTTTTCCTGCGCGCCAACCCGCCTACCCTGGCTCCTCAACCCCGTGCGGTCTGGGCCGGCTCGACCGTCAAGGCCTACCGCCCACTCGGACGCACCGGCTGGAAGATGTCCGATATCTCGTTCGGCGGTGCATACGTTCGAGACCCGGAGGTCGTTCGTCTGGCGATCGACCGTGGGATCAATTACTTCGACACGTCTCCGGACTATTCCGACAACGATTCGGAACGCACGATCGGCGTCGGTATCAAAGGACATCGCAACAAGGTATTCATCGCGTCGAAGTTCTGCACCACGAAAGGGCACCTTCCGGTGAACGCTTCGGTTCCCGAGATCATCGCAGCCGTTGAGGCGACGCTCGGCCGACTTGGAACGGATTACGTGGACCTCCTGCACATCCACGCATGCAATTCGGTCGACCGCCTGATGGCGCCGTCGTTCCACGAAGCGTTCGACCGCCTGAAGGACCAGGGAAAGGCCCGGTTTCTGGGCGTCTCGAGCCACACGCCCGAGCTGGAGAAAGTCATGAACCATGCCGTCGACAGTGGTCGCTTCGACGTGATCATGACGGCGTACAGCTCAAAGAGCTGGCCTGGCCTGCCGAAAATCCTCGAGCGGGCGCATGCCAAGGGCATTGGTGTCGTTGCCATGAAGACGCTCAAGGGCGCGTACCACTCGGTGCTTCACGACTTCTCGCCGACCGAGCGGACGAGTTTCACGCAGGCAGCCTTCAAGTGGGTGAACGCCAACCCGAACGTATCCGGCCTAGTCGTGACGATTCATCGGCCGGCTCAGATCGACGAGTACCTGTATGCATCCGGGGAAAAGATCAGCGACGACGACCTCGCTCTTCTCCACAGGTACGATCGTCTGGTCGACTCCCGCTATTGCAGACCCGGTTGCGGTGAATGTCTCGATCGCTGTCCCTTCGATATTCCTATCAACGACTGGCTTCGTTATGCCATGTACTACGAAGGCTACGGTGCTGAGCGCCGGGCGATCCTGTATTACCAAGAGAGTCGACGCCGAGTGGGGCACGGAGCCGAGGTCTGTTCTTCCTGCTCGGCACCGTGCCAAGATGCCTGCCCGTCCGGAATTCCGATCCGCGGGGAGCTCATGCGCACGGATCGTTTGCTTCAAGTGTAAGCTTGCACGGGTGTTCGTCGATGAAATCGCTCAGCCGAGAGACGGCATGCCGTGATGAACGCGTAACAGCGGCCGGTCTACCTGCGTCTCGATCGCAGCAGCAATGACCACGTCGCGGGCGGGACGGAGAAGAAAAAACCTCCACCGACTCGAATCGTCCCCGAGCGATGGGTCGAAGTGCGCTTGCGGCGGCATCCCCTCACTCAAGTCGAACCCCACACGACTCAAACCCACCCCCAGCCCAATCCCGATGGCCTTCGCGTATGCTTCCTTGAGCGTCCACAGTTCCAGGAAGGCGCGGTCACGTTCCGCGGTGCGGAGCTGTGCAAGCCACGCCCGCTCGGCCTCAGAGCAACAACGCTGAGCCAACGCCCGGCTGCGCCGGATGGGACGACGAGCGACCTCAACGTCTACCCCGACCCTGCCGGTCCCGGACGCGACCAAGCAAACAACGGCATCCCCACTGTGGGACAGGCTGAAATGAGCATCGGGAAGCGGCTTTGGGCCTGTAATCTCGGGACGGCCGCGCTCATCGCGGCGCAACCGCCAGGCCGCCGGCACACCGCCGAACCGATAAGACAGAGACAAGCGCAAGAGAATGCGACCGGCCACGTAACGACGACGCGCTCCCTCGTGGACGTACTTCGACGCGGCAGTTCTTTCTTCGACACTCAAGATCCCATGGGCAAGCGACTCGACAGGATCTCCTCTGCACTCCCCCTCCCATCCCCGCGTGGGCGCATGCCACAAATCGATCGACGGAGACCCGGAACCGTGCTGGCCACATCCCGTCTTTCTTTGATCGTTCATTGGCTCTTCAAGGAAGCTCTTATATGCCGCCGTGCATCGCAAACTCGGAACCTGGAACGAAGCGCCGCGGGTCGCGCCGCGCCCGGACCACACCGATTCAGCAAAAGACCGATGATTCGAGGGGAAAAAACCCGGCTCGTCTGATCACAGACAACACAGATCGGTTGCCCCGATACCAATCTTGAGGCATTCAAGTATTGTTTGCCGCTAAAACGCGCGCAGCTCCCGGTACGCCGTATGACATCCGACGCGGACACTCCGGTCCACCACCAAGGCATATCCGTCACCCTGACGGCTCTCGGCGACTTGATGCTGTCGGGAACATGGGACCTGCAGGAAGACATATCCGAACCCTTAAGGGAGCTCGCCAAGGCTATCGCCGGAGATATCGTCTTCGTCAATCTCGAATCCTCCCTCGAAGCATCCGAGGGACACATTGAAAAACAGCCTCGTATCCTGACCAGGCCGGCAACCATCCAAGCCGCCCTCAAGGCCCTTGGTGTCAGCGTGGTAACCCTCGCCAACAATCACGTCTTTGATGGCAACCCGGCAGGTTGTCGCGCCCTACGCGAACTCATCGAAGAGAGCGGTGTCGGTCACTTCGGTGCCGGCGACACGCTCGATGCGGCAGCGCAGCCTTACATCATGGAAGTGTCCGGCCTCCGCCTCGGGTTTCTTGGATTCGTCAGCGCCACGACAGAACTTTCCCACATCGCCACAGTCACCACGCCGGGTGTAAACGCCCTCCTGGATGCACGTGACGAAGAACGAGCCCGCAGGGACGTACAGGCCTTGCGCAACACGGTCGATCACGTACTCGTTTCACTCCACTGGGGGGTGGAGTACTGTGCCCTGCCTTCGCCCGATCAGATCGCCTTCGCTCGCTCACTGATCGACTCCGGCGCAAGCGTTGTCATCGGACACCATCCTCACGTCGTCCAGGGAACCGAACGCTACGGCACCGGCCTGATCGCCTACAGCCTCGGCAACGCTACGACGACCGACCACTACATCGACGGTCGCAGAGCGATCCGTCAGACCGAGCGCACCTGCAGCTCGTGTGCGTTGCGGGTCACGATGGATGCGTCCTCCGTCGTGGCCTTCGAGCTGATCCCACTCCGGTGTGTCGGAGCAACGGTGAAGGCAAACGACGCCAAGGCCATGCGATACATCGAAGCGGCGAATCGAAGTCTGGCTCGCGGGATCTCACCGGCGCGCTGGCGCCGTGTCCGTATATATGAAGATGTCGTTCTTCGTACACTTCGAAAACTGCACCCTTCTGTTCTGCGAAGCCTGCGGCCCCAACATTTCACCAAGTTCTTTCGGAACATCGTGCGGGCGGTACGCGGAAGGCCCCCGGCACCTTAACAAAGCGTAAAGCACTCGCCCCATGCGACCAGCGGTGCCAAGCACCTTGTACGGATCGGTATGCTAATCTAGCATAACGAGGAGGCGTCACGACAGCCGTCCGCTGGAGTTGCGTATTGTATACTACGGCATTCAAAACGTTGATTTTTCCTGCCCTCGACCGATTGAACGGTACGCGCATCGCCGACGTGCTCAAGCACCTTGAAGAAACGGAATCCTACAGCCGAGAAGACCTGATTAGCCTACAGAGCGAGAAGCTGTCTCAAATTCTCTCTTGGACGAAGGACAACTCTCCATTTTATTGCGAACTCTGGGCAAGAAAGGCGCACACGCCGCGAGTCGCCTCGGAGTATCCCGAGCTCGACGGCCTGCCGATTATCACCAAGGAAGACCTTCGGCCGAGACTGAGCGACTTTCCTCTTTCGGCGTATTCCGGCCGGGTGCTCGAGGTACACACGAGCGGGTCCACGGGCTCACCGATGACCTTTTATCGCTCGATGGAACAGGAAAGCTGGTTCTGGGCGCTGCGAATCCGTATGTGGCAGTGGGCGGGCTATCGTCTGGGCACCCCCTACATGGCCATTAATCTCAATCCGCGGAAAGCACTGAAGAAAAGACTGCAGGATCTTTTCTTCCGCTGCACGTATCTGACGTACAATTCCGACAACCAGAACTCGCAACTGATTGTGCAACTTCTGAAGCAGCGGAGGATCCTCCACATCAATGCCTTCGGCTCCTGCCTACTGGCCCTCGCGCAGTACATGCAGCGAAACGGCATCGCCAACCCAGGCGTCGAAGTCCTCACCTCGACAGGCGACAACCTTTATCCAACCCAGCGCGAATTGATCGAAAAAGTCTTTGGCGTCGGTGTCCATGATTACTACGGCGCCGGCGGCGAGGGAGTACATCTAGCCTCGCAATGTCGCGAGCGCAACGGCTATCACATTCATATGGAAAACTGCATCGTCGAAGTCATCTGCGGCGATCGTCCGGCACGACCGGGAGAAACAGGTCGTATCGTGGTCACTCAGCTCGATAACTACGCCATGCCCCTTATCCGGTACGACCTTGGGGACCTAGCCACCGTTATCGAAGACACGCCCTGTGCCTGCGGTCGCGAGCACCCACGACTCGGCTCGATCGAAGGCCGGGCTTGTGACATTGTCACTACCCTCGAAGGGGCGGTTCTCCTGCCCCAGTTCTTTTTCATCGGCCCGTTCAAGATGCTCGAGCACGTCCATCGCTACCAAGTGGTGCAAACAAGACCGGACGAAATCGTAGTAAAGCTCGTGGCGGAGAACGGTTGCGATCGAAAGCGCGCGGAGCAAAGCATTGCCGACGAGATCGCCCGTGTCACCAACGGGACACTTCACGTGCGCTTCGAGTGGGTTGCACAGATCGAACTGGCCGGCATTGGTAAGTTTCGTCCGGTGATCTCGGAGATCACACCACGCTGACCGGTGCGAACAAAAGCCCGCGGAACCGATCGCGGTCAGAGCGCATACGCATAGCTCAGTGCATACACGGGCTGGGCCTCGGCGGTCATCGTCTGCCGTGCAAGACGCTCAGCCTTCTACGGAGGACTATCAACTCCGCCGGATCAAAGAATCCCGTGGCAAGCAACGCGAGGGGAAAAGCCAGCAGACCCGTCGCCAGGTGCCAGCCCAACGACGCTGCAGTGATGGCCGGTGACACTAGCGTCCCAACATAGAACACGGCACCGCCAGTACAGAGCAACTGAAACAATCGCCGAAATTCGTATGGTACAGGGTAGCTCCGCTGCGCAACGGCCGCCGTACCCAACGCCTGGAACAAAAACGCAGCCGCGGTCGCCCATGCCGCTCCCATCATTCCCCAGTGTGGAATGAAGAGAAAGTTGAGGCCCAGATTCAACAATGCGGCGGCCATAGCAACCGGCGGTAGCAACCGTGTCTTTCCAGCGATGTGCACGCCGGGAGAAACACAGTACATGACTCCACTAAAAATGTACGCCAGGGCAACCAGCGGCACGACTTCGTAAGCCCCGCGGTACCCCTCTCCGACAAGGACCAGCAGCAGCACACGAGAGAGAATCGCGAGGCTGACGCCGGCTCCGACTAGAACCAACGAGAAGTACGTGAGTGTGCGCGCATAGAGTTCACGGTGTCCCTCCTGCTTGCTCACCGCGAAGGCAAAGGACGGCCAGGCAAGCTGGAAGGGCCACACGATGGCAAGCTGCAAGATCATCCCGAGCTTGTAGCCCACACCATAGACACCCACCTGATCCAATGCTTCGTAAAGTCTCAACACGTAACGGTCGGAAAGATTCATCGCCCAGCCGGAAAGAGCGACTGGAAGAACCAAAAGGCCGAACCGAAGCAGCGGCGACGCGAGGCGGCGTACGGGTCGCCAATCGACATCACGGCGGACCAGATAGAGGGCCAACGGTATGGCCATAATGTTGGAACAAAGGTTTCCAGTCAGTACACCACGAACGCCTTGATCCAAAACCACGACGAGGACGATGTTCAGTGTCATTGCAGCAAGAAATTGCAGCAAGCTCAGCACACTGTAGGCAACGGCTCGTTCCTGCGCGCGCAGCCCGGCAAGGAATAATGCGATTAGACTCGATACGATCCCTGTCGCCACGACAAGCTGTAGAAGCACCGGATCCGCCCGCTCACCGATCAGCACACGACTCAGAGGAACGGAGCAGCCGTAGAGTAACGCACCTGAGATAATCAGCACCGGAAGGTCGATGTAGATGCTGGTGGAGAGAATGGCTCGCTGATCCCCTGCGTCTTCGCAATCACGGTGGTAGCACTTGATGATCGCGGAAGGCAGTCCCATCAACATGAACGGATACGCCACGGCGAGAAACGCGGACAACAGCTCGAGCACCCCATAGTCGCCGGGATCGATGTACCGAGTGTAGATGGGCAGGAGCAGAAACCCGACGCTGCGCTGCGCCACCGCAGCCAGCGCGTATACGCCGGTTGCCGATAGTACCCGGCCCAGACCAAGGTTGCCGGAAACTTCGCTCAAGCTAGAAACTCTAGCACTCGAGGTGGTTCTCACTCGGGTCGAAAGCTGATCTAGTATCGGCTAGTCAGTCATCGTCGCACGACTCGCCACCGGCTGATTCCGGCTAACGATCAACCGAGTCGGCCATTAGACCTCGGCGCCCCGCCCTGCGCCGACAAGCCCGTATTTCTTCATCCGGTAGCGTAGCGTTGCCCGGCTGAGTCCCAGGAGTCGGGCCGCCGCGCTGACCCGGTGACCCGTCCGCTCGAGCGCCTGCTGCGTAAGCGATCGGACGAGAGAGTCAAGATCGATACCGCCCTCGGGCAACCGCCAGACGTGCCTGGTTTCGGCCCCTAAATCCTCGGGGATCGTCGCGGCTTCACGGATCGGAAAATCCTTGGACGTCAGCAGGCTGCCGTCGCTGATGATGACGGCATATTCGATGGCGTTCTGGAGCTGGCGAACGTTCCCCGGCCAGGGAAGCCGCGTCAGATACGCAGCGGCCTCGCGCGAGAGACCCGGCACTCGCTTTCCAACCTGTCCCTCGAGACGCGAGAGGAAGTAGCGCGCCAGCGGAACGATGTCTTCTCGCCGGTCGCAAAGCGGTGGTACGTGCAACGGAAAAACACACAAGCGGTAGTACAAGTCTTCACGGAACGCGCCCTGTTCGACCAGCGTATCGAGGTCGGCGTTCGTGGCGGCGATAATCCGCGCCCGAGCCTCTACCGGGCGTGTCGAACCCACTGGATAGTACGTACGGTTCTGAAGAGCCTGTAGCAGCTTGGCCTGCATCGACTGCGACAATTCGGCGACTTCGTCCAAGAGGATCGTTCCGTCACCCGCCACTGCGAGCAGTCCGGGCTTGTCACCGACAGCCCCGGTAAACGCGCCGCGCCGATATCCAAACAGCTCACTTTCGAGCAGTGCCTCAGGAATCGCCGCACAGTTGACGCACACGAACGGCGATTTGCTCCGCCGACTGTTCGCATGGATTGCACGGGCGATGACCTCCTTGCCTGTTCCGCTTGCGCCCGTGATCAAAACTGTACAATCTTGTACGGCAATGCGTGCTGCCAGCTCGAGTACCTTCAGCATGGGAGCTGAACGGCAGACGATGCCGGAAAAATCATGTTTGGCGTAAAGTGCGCGGATCCGTTGCCCCAGATCCTCGGCAGACCCGACATAGTCGGTCGCGTTCCGTGCAGCGGTAAGCAGCCGCTGGCGGTCGAGCGGCTTGACCAGGACGTCACTCGCGCCGGCCTTAAGCGCCGCAACAGCCACATCGGCACGGTCGCGGTCCGTGAACAACGCAACCGCAGCATCGGCGTTCAGAGCGCGAATCCGGTACAGCAACTCGACGCCGTCGAGTTCGCCAAGGTCGAGATCACTGAACGTAACTGCGATGGTTCGCTCTCGATGACAACCGAGCGCTTCGCTTCCGTTGCAAGCTTCGAACACTCGCATGCCGTCCTCACGCAGCCATGCCGAGCACGCTCGACGCTCCACCTCCAGAGGGCTGACAACCAACACCGATGGCGCTACATGGCTCATTTCATTCCCCCCAGGCATCGCGCCGGTGCCCCGTCTGCCGTGCAGCAAGGATGCGGTGCGTTGTTTCATTGCATTTCAATGGTTTTCCCCCCATCTCTTCAAGTACCGGTACGGGTTGCTTAAGTAGCCCGACGGAGCGGCCCGTGTCAAGGGGTATGGACCATTTCGACCACATTGGCCTCGGCTGGTCCATCGACTACCCCCCAGACGGGGATACGAAGTGCCTCAACACCTGATACGGAGTCTGTCGTTGTCAGCAACACTGAAGACTTCGGATGATTTGCACCACAAACCGGAGGAAATGGTCCAAGAGCGAGAGAAACCCTTCAAGAAGCACCATGCAACCAATAGTGTAACTATCTGTAATAACTTGCAATTCAATTGTTACAACCATTTGGATCAAGGATTGCTACGTTGCGTGCTGGACGGAGAGACTTTCCGGACCGGTCGGAAACGGATGGGGCGGATTTTTGGGCCGCCCATACACGGAGGCAACGGTGCATGTCACAGTTCGCGGTTGAAGCAGCCATGGGGCGATTGATCTGCGACGACTCCTTCCGCTCCGATTTCCGCCGGAACCCGAAAGTGGCAGCCGAGCGTGCGGGACTTGAGCTAACGGCCGTTGAGCTGGCCAGCTTGCGGTCGGTGAGCATCGGAGCATTGGAACGGTTGGCGGCTTCGCTCGACGACCGAATTCGAAGAGCCGAGGACGAGATACCTAAGGGAGTGAGCAGAAACCTGTAGCGCCTGTAGCGAAGGTTTATGGAGGTCGGATGCATTTGCGCGGCCTCGAAGCATAACTCGAAGCATAAGAAGCATAAGAGGTAGGACGGGCCGGCCCCAATCGGGGGGCGGCACCGACCCAGGCTCCATGAGGGAGCAAGAAACAGATTTAGCTGAAGCGCATGAGGGGCAGCCCCTCGTGCGGGCGGACCGCAAGGGGGTCCGAGGGGCGGAGCTATGCACGGACTCCACCAGTGGGAGACGCACCTAGGATGACGAGACGCAAGTGGCATGTCGTCGTGGCCAAGCAGCACCAGGAAGCGCTCGTACAGGCGACCTTGGCTGAAAAAGGTTTGGCTACCTATCTGCCGAGAATGCGGCAGTGGCCACCGCCGCCGGTAGGCAGCTCGATCGTACCGCTGTTTCCAAGCTACGTGTTCGCCCACCTGGCGATGCCAGAGGATTTCTACACCGTTCGCTGGGCGGTGGGGGTTCGTCAACTCTTATCGTTTGGAGACCAACCGGCGCTCGTGCCGGATGAGGTCATCGCATACCTTCGAAGCAACGAAGACGAACACGGTCTGATTCGACCACCATCGGTGCGGCACCGACCGGTAACGGTGCGAATCGCCCAGGGGACGTTCCGAGGCTTCGAAGCAGTCGTGGAACGGCGACTTTCCGCCAAGGAAAGAGTCGTCGTCCTAATCGACTTTCTACAAAGGCAGACTCGCGTAGAACTGCCGGAAACATGGTTGAGGCAAGCATGAACAAGGCAACAAAAAAGAACCCTGTCTCGTTTTTCACAAGTCTGTGCGGCGTGGTGGTCCTCACGGCTGCAGCCGTCTCGGCTGCGGGGTGTGCGAGCCAACGCCTACCGGCGCCGGCCGATCTGAACACGATGGCGGCTCAAGGTACGCTGCAGCAAGAACCGGCCCCGTACCGCCTGCAAGTCGGAGACGACCTGTCGATTCGTTTCTATTCGAATCCGGAACTCGACCAAGACGTGATCGTTCGGCCGGACGGAATGATCTCGGTCCCCTACCTCGATGACGTGCAGGCTGCGGGACTGACCCCGGCGGAACTCGACGCCCGACTCACAAAAGCCTACACGGGAGAGCTGGCCACGCCCCAAATCACGGTCATTGTGAAATCATTTGCAGGCCACAAGGTCTTCATTGGTGGCGAGGTCGGCTCGCAAGGGGTCATTCCGCTCAGCGGTGGCTTGACCTTGTACCAAGCGATCCAAGAAGCCGGCGGGTTTCTCCCCACTGCGCACCGTAGCCAGGTAATCGTCATTCGCAAAGGACCGGACGGCCGGCCAGTGGGACACGCGGTGGACCTCAAACCCGTCCAGACCGGGGAGGATCCGGGTAATGACGTCCTTCTGAAGCCTTTCGATGTAGTCTTCGTACCGCGATCGAAAGTCGCCAACGTGGGGCTGTTCGTCCAGCAATACATTCGCGACGCCTTGCCCGTCAGTCCTTATCTCGGATTCAATCTTTTCTAACTCCGAAAAACACGATCACGTGTAAGGCTGTACGGCCCACAAGGAAAATCTCATGACTGAAACACTCAACGAACAGCACGCACAGGAACCCGACGCGCTTCCCTGGCAGGAACTCGTCGCGCCGATTTTCCGCAGGCGAAGACTCATTACCGTCGTCGTAGTCATCGGCGTCACCCTCTCGACGGTTCTGGCCTGGCTGGATCCCCCGGTGTACGAGGCTACGGCAACGCTCATCGTACGTCCCAAGCGGGCCGACATCACGGTATCGCCCGATGCCGGTAGCGGGGTCGTCATGGAACGGCTGGGAGCCGAGGCAATCAACTCGCAGGTTCAATTGCTCGAGAGCCGAGAGCTTTTGCGTGGCGTCCTTGCCAAGTACATCAGCGAAGAAAACGCACGGCAGGGGGTCGAGCGCCCGCCGAACCTGCTGGAAAAGTTAACTTACCCGCTGCGCCTACCACAGATCATTTATAACAAGATGCACGATGTGCCGGACCCCGACCCACTCGAGCGCCTGGTATCGGTAGTAAAGCAGGGATTGGCCGTGTATCCGGCCAAACGCTCGAACTTGATCTTCGTAAGCTACACGGGCGGAAACCCCAAATGGGCGGCAAGAATCGTCAACGATTTGGTACAGGCACACATTCAGCGCTACTCGCACCTTTCGGGCGAGTCCGACGCTCTTCGCTTTTATCGCGAACAGCGGGAGATCCTCTCCCAGAAGCTCGCCCAAGCGCGCCAGGCTTTGCAGGAGTTTCGCCAGCGAGAGGGGATGTCGCTCACGCTGATCGACGAAACACAGCTAAAATCACGAATTGCAGAACTCGAGTTGGCCAAGACCAACGCCGAGGCGTCTCTGGCCGAAGCCGCCGCACGAGAGAAGTTCCTGCGCCAAGAGCGCAAACGGCTTCCGGCAGCCGCCGAGGGACAACCTGCGGTGATCGGAGTCGAAGCCGCTCAGATGCTCCAGCAGCGGATTTTGGAACTCAAGATGACGCGTAGCGAACTCCTTTCGCGCTATGCGCCCGGAAGCACGAAAGTAAAGGAAATCGACCGCCAAATCGCCGACATGGAAGCGTTGCTGTTGGGACAGCAAACCAACGGTAGCACGGGCGAGGCGGTCGCTGCAGCAGCACTGGCTCCATCGTACGGGCAGATCGACCTGCAGATTGTCCAAACGCGAGCAGACATTGCCGCGGCCAGAGCCAAGATTGCGGCCCTCACCAATGAGCTTGCCGCATACCACGACAAGCTCGCGCGCATCGAACAGATCTCGTCGGAAAAGGATCGGCTCGAAAACGAAGTCGAAACGACGAAGGCCGCCTACCTCAATTACATGCGTAAAGAAGAAGCGGCGCGTTTCTCGGATGCACTCGATAAGTCGAGCATCGTCAACGTCAGTGTTGCCGAGAAAGCAACCGCCCCATCGTTGCCCATGCCGTCCAAGCGCGGCCTTTTTGTGTGGTTCGGATTCATCGTCAGCTTGCTCTTGGGCGTAGGCCTGGCGTTCCTGCGCGATCGGCTCGACCCGGCAATAAAAAGCGCAACCGAGGCCAGCCGTATCGCAGACGCCCCGGTTCTGGCGGAGATTCCGTCCTGAAGTCCTGATATGGAACCAGGCAGCGAAACACAGGTCTATTTGCAGTACTTCGGACTGCACACGGACCCGTTTGCGCTCACACCGGACCCGGCTTTCCTCTATTTGAGTCCCGGCCATGCCGAAGGCCTCGCCGGGCTCAAGCTCGGCCTTTACGAGCGACGCGGGCTGATCGCAATGATCGGCGAAGTCGGAACCGGCAAGACCACGATCCTGTACTCGCTCCTGAGCGGACTCGGCCCTAACATCCAGACCGCCTACATCGCCAACACGACCCTATCGTTCGACGGTATCCTGAGAACGGCCCTGCGCGACTTCGGCCTTCCGCACGATTGCGCTGAACGAAGCGAGCTGCTTGCGATCTTGAACAGCTTCCTGCTCGACTCCCACAAGCAGGGCAAAACAGTGGCTCTGATCGTCGACGAGGCCCAGAATCTTTCCGACAGCGCCTTTGAGGAACTGCGGCTACTCTCGAATTACGAAACGTACAAGGCCAAGCTGTTGCAGATCATCCTCGTCGGTCAGCCCGAACTCGAGGCGAAGCTCTCGAGCAACAAGCTCAGGCAGGTCAACGAGCGCATCGCCGTTCGGTGCTACATCAATCCACTGAGCCGCAGGGAGGCCAGGCGATACGTCGATCATCGGATTCGTGCCGCTGGCGGTTCTCTCGACTTGTTCACGCCGGCCGCCGTCCGCTTGGCAGTCGAGCGCTCCCGCGGAATCCCACGACGCATCAACATCCTCTGCCACAATGCGCTGCTCTTCGCCTACGGTCGCGGAATGCACCGGGTTACGAGAAGCGTCATGGCGGCGGCCGCGCGCGAGCGCGAAGGCGGCGGCCTGGTGCATGTGGCCACCCCTCGGCAGCGGCGCTGGCGGCGAGATCACAGTTACGGGTGGCGGCACTCGGCAATGACCTGGGCTCTTGGCGGAGTCGCGCTGGGAATCGCATGTGCGCTGGTGGTCGTTTCCTCGCCCATTTGGAAACAGCAGAAAGCACGACGCAATACGGTCGTCGCAACACCTACTGCCCGGGCAGCCGCTCACGGAGAGCGTGTACTCGCGGCAACTGTAGAGTCCACATACCGCGCGACTTCTTCCCCGGCGCCGCCAGCGCACCAGGCCGATCGCCGACGCCGCCGGCGCCGTCGTATCGAAGCATCTGCCACGCGACCGCCAATCGTCAGCTCAGCGCCGAATCTCCGTCCTCCTGAGATCGGATTGGTTCAGTCTCAAGCGTCGTCGCAAACTGCTTCGGCTGGTCCAACCACCGCGGTCGTCATCGAGAAACGCACCATCTCCGAACCGGAGCGGCCTGCAACAGCAGCAGCAAACGCACAGAAGACACCGGGCCGGCGACCGGCATTGCATGACCGTACGGTTGTGCGCCCCACGAGCGAGCAGCAAGTCGAAGCACCCAAGACCGTTGTACGCTCCAAGGCTGAGCAGCCGGCAGGCGATCAAAAGGTCCTGGCAAACACCCAGGCTGCGGAACCGGCAGGCCCGCAAAATGCAGCGGCAGTCACGACAACCAAGCAGCCGGTGCTCGTCGAAAAAGCTGCCAGCCCACCTGAGCTGCCAACCGAACCTGTTCGGACAACACAGAATTCAGCGAGCGCTGGTACAGCAGGTGTGGCGGCGAGCGTACCCGTCGATACGGCCGGCGAGTCCGGAACGACAGCGGCGGTTTCGTTCCCCGTTCCCGCTGCTGTGGCGCCAGCCTCGGAAGCGCAGGCCGAGGCGGACTCAAGTGTTAAGCCACAGCCGGTATTGCAAACCATTGTGGTACCTCAAGGCAAAACGCTGTCGGAGCTGACCCTCGCGGTGTACGGACGTTTCGATCGCAAGTTGCTGCGCCAGTTGCAGGACGTCAACCCCTCGATCCAGGACCCCAACGCGATTCGCGCGGGCGATCACTTGTTGTTCCCCGCCCTTTCCTTGCCACAAGACACCTCCCGCGGAGGCACACGAACCGATGAGTAACTACTTTCAGACTCTAGAGCGACTCGAGCGTACACTACGCGAAGGGGCCAAGCAGCCTCCCGCCGAGTCAGGAACGTCAGAGCAACCGGTGGCAGCACCAGCCGAGTCCGCGCCGGACCGAGCATCGGTAGTCCAGCTCGGCGAGATCCTTGCCCCGGATGCCGGTGCTACCGGTACCGGCCGGCGCTTTTCATCTTACGCGCTGTTGCTCGACAACATGAACGCACTGGCCAACGGTAAGCCGATCTCGACCGTCGTCTTCGCCGCGGCCTCTACACGGGAAAACGTAGCACAAGTCATCGGTGGCTTGGCCGAAGAGTCTCGACGCCGGAAATTCACCCTTTGCCACGTCGCCCTTGGACAGTGGCAGGGAAAGCCGGTTCTCAAAACCCGACCAGCAGGCCCCGGCGATGAAGCCGCAGCAATCCCCGTCGCTCTCCGCGGCGGCCCACTCGAGGAACCCGCGGTTCGCTGGTTCGAACAAGCCCGTTCTCGTCACGATCTCATCGTCATCGAGGCCCCTCCTCTCGGGCTCTCGCTCGACGGAGCGATGCTTGCCCGGCACTGCGACGGCCTGGTTCTCGTTGTCGAACCGTTCATCACCACGCAGGTGGCGCTTCGCGCCGCCATTCAGCGAGCGCGCAGCACATGTAACGTTCTCGGACTCGTGGTGCACGGCGCCCGTGACGACATGCCCCGCTGGCTCCACCAAGTCAGCTCCCCGTCTTCCGCATCCTGAAGATGCGCCTGCCCGCGAGAGGTTCCGCAGCGGAGACGCCTCCATGAGTGCCAAACGACGCCTGATCATCGATTTCCTCAAAGTAACCGACCTTCTCATGGTCGCACTCACTTTCTGTATCTCGGCTTTGGTCACCGCCAGCGGCCTCGAGACTCGCAACTGGTACGGTGCGTTGGCCACGCGCGTCGCGCTGGGAAACGTCTTGTTCGTCCTCGTCTATTTGCTGCTCTGGCACGCTACCCTGAGAGCTTACGGCCTTTACCGCTCATACCGGATCTCAGCGGCATCGCGCGAATGGCACGACCTTGGGCTCGCAACGGTAACGGCGATATGTGTACTGATCCCCGCCGCCGCCGTACTCCAGTTCCAGTACGTCACCCCGGCGTTCCTCTGCCTGTTCGGTGTATCGGTGTTTATCGCGCTTGCGACAGAGCGGCGCCTGCTGAGAGCCGTTGCGCGACGGATTCGCATTTACGGCCACAACCTCCGCAATGTCGTGATTGTCGGCGACGGAGTGTCCGCGATGGATCTCTGCGCCGACTTCACCAAGCGCAGTGACTTCGGCTATCACGTATGGGCAGTGGTGGACGTAAACGCACCCATGCTGGGTGGTCGAGAACATGAGCAGGTCGTTGCGCGCGTACGCCAACTGATCGACAACAATCCGATCGACGAGGTATTCGTCACCCTGCCGCTCGGCACAGCTTCGGCGCTCATCGGCGAACTCGTGGCCGCATGTGAGGAGCAAGGCACAACGAGTCCGCGTCGTCGCGCGGATTGCCGACCTCGACTGGGGCCGCGCTGACGTCGATGAAGTGAACGGCACACCGGTCTTGACGATCTCGAGTGGACCGCGCGAAACCATCGGTCTGTTCGCCAAGCGACTGATCGACGTGATCGCGGCGACGCTCGGCTTGATCGTTTTCGCTCCGCTGTTCGTCGTGGTTGCGGCGGCAATCAAGCTCGACTCGCCCGGACCGGTGTTCTTCGTTCAGGAACGGGTCGGTCACAACCGGAAACGGTTTCGCACATTCAAGTTTCGGACGATGGTTGCCGATGCACCCGCCATGCAGGCTTCGCTGGAACACCTGAATGAGGCACGCGGCCCGATTTTCAAGATCCGCAACGACCCCCGTGTGACACGAGTCGGCCACTGGCTTCGTCGCACGAGCATCGATGAGCTGCCACAGCTCATCAATGTCGTACGTGGAGAAATGAGCCTGGTAGGGCCACGACCGCTGCCCGTGCGGGATGTCGAGCACATCAGCACCCGCTGGCACAAGCGACGTTTCAGCGTCAAGCCGGGCATGACGGGCATGTGGCAAGCAAACGGGCGCAGCCTCGATTTCGACGAGTGGATAAAGGAAGACATGCATTACATCGACAACTGGTCGCTGACGCTCGACATGAAGATCCTGCTCAAGACGGTGCCGGCCGTCATGTCTCGCACCGGAGCGCACTGAAGTGTCGGACCGACTTCCAGGAACGCACATGAGCCTTCCCGTTACCGTTATCGTTCCTTGCTACAATGAAGAGCCGGGACTCGATCATCTGATCGAACGCCTCGACCGACTGCGAACAGGACCTGGCGCCCGATGGCAAGTCGTTTTCGTGGACGACGGCAGTACCGACCAGACGTTCAACCTGTTGGTGCGTGCGGCGGCTACGAGGCCGTGGATAGAGATCCTGCGACACGACGAAAACCGCGGTCTCGGTGCAGCTCTACGAACAGCGTTTGCGCAATGCCGCACTCCGATCGTGTGCACAATCGACAGCGACTGCACGTACCCTCCCGAACGGCTTCCCGAACTCACGGGATTGGTCGAACAAGGCGCCGACATTGCGACCGCTTCGGCATGGCACCCCAGCAGCGCCAATGCCGAAGGCAGTGCATTCCGCATACGCCTGAGCCGGCTGGTTTCGAACATTTACAAACTGCTCATCGGGCAAGACGTCTACACGTTTACTTGTCTGTTCCGCGCCTACCGGCGCGAGTGCCTGGATCGTATTCCGTTTTATAGCAATGGGTTTGCGGCGGTCGCTGAGATCATGCTTCGTGCGATGATCAGCGGCGCCGACGTACGCGAGGTGCCGATGCCGCTCGAGCAACGTCGCTACGGCAGTTCCAAGCTCAAGATCGGCGATGCCGTCGCAGCGCATCTGGGTCTACTCACGATGACCTCGGCGCTCGTGGGCGTTCGCAGGGTTCGCGAGCGATGGGACAGCCCTCCACCAACAGACTCCACCGACTCGGAGGCGGCATGAAAGAAGAAACAGCCCGGATAGGAATCATCGGCCTCGGTCGCGCCGGCCGCGTACACCTCGAGGCGTGGCAGCTCGTCCCCGGTGCCAACGTCGTGGCGATCGCCGACCCTGCCACCGAAGCACGCGCCTACGCACGGAGTGCCGGATATCGCACGTATTCGAGCGCCGAGAAAATGCTGGAACGCGAACGGCTTGATGCAGTGAGCATCGTCACTCCTCCCGCCGATCATGCGACCGCTGCAATTGCATCGGTCAAGCACGGTGTGCACGTACTGTGCGAAAAACCGTTTGCACTGAATACATGGGACGTCTTTCGAATGCTCCAGGCAGCACAGGACCAACGGCGACTGCTGCTCCTCGCGACCAAGTTTCGTCACGTACCAGCACTGCGCGCAGCGCAGGATCTGATCCGGAGCGGCCGGCTCGGCGAGATTGTGTCTTTCGAGATCAGTTTCTGCAGTCGCGTGGACATGGCTGCACGATGGAACGCCGATCCAACGATCGCCGGTGGTGGTGTAATCATGGACAACGGATGTCATGCAATTGATATTGCAGCATTCTTGTTCGATCCGGTCAGCGCCATTCGAACGACGGTGCTCAAGCGACTGCAAGAGATCGACGTCGAAGACTCGGCAACGATCGAGATTCGAACCCGTTCGGGCATCGTCGGTCGTGCCGATGTGAGCTGGAGCGTCAATACCGGTCGCGACAGCTACGTGACGGTCTATGGGGCCGACGGTGCTATCGAAATAGGCTGGAGATCGTGCCGGATGCGGCGCGGCGACCACGGCTGGCAGGAGATTGGTGGCGGTTACGACAAGATCGACTGCCACCGCCGCATGTTCGCGTCATTCGTTCAAATGCTCCGCAGCAACGGAATCGGCTGTGCGCCGTGGATCGACTCCAAAGACGCGGTTGCCTGTGTCGCGGCGGTCGAAGCTGCATATCGGTCGATCGATTCGGGCACCTGGGAATGGGTCACTGCAGAGCAGCCGGAAATGGAAGAACTCGATGCAGAGGTCGGGGCCTGACGTATTGAACGACTGTTCTCCCATCATCCGGAAAGCCAATGTCCGGATCCACCCGACCGCTATCGTCGAAGATGGAGTGGTCATCGGCGAGGACACAGCCGTCTGGGACAACGCTCACTTGCGCGGGCCGAGCACGATTGGGCACCACTGCATCATTGGCGAGAAGACCTACATCGCGTACGGGGTGCGTGTCGGCGACTTCGTCAAGATCAACGCAATGGTTTACATTCCAACCGGCGTTACCATCGAAGACCGTGTCATGATCGCCGCCGGCGTGATTTTTACCAACGACCGCACTCCGCGTGCGTTCGTCGATGGAGAGGACGGCCTGGCACCGTCTAGTCCAAACGAGGATACACTTGAGACACTGGTTCGTGCGGGCGCGTCGATCGGCGCCGGGGCCGTCATCGGCCCCGGGATCGAGATCGGCCGCTTTGCAATGGTGGGAATGGGCGCAGTCGTCACCCGAAGCATCGCAAATCATGCACTCGTCTACGGAAATCCAGCCCGCGCAGCCGGGTACGTCTGTGTGTGCGGGAACCTCCTGTGGCGCGCTGACGACCTGGCGGGAACCGGCAGCGACGTTACTTGTGCTCGATGCGGCCGATCGGCAACGGCCACGCGGAAGCGGACGGGTGATGTTGAGATCCGTTTTTCGCAGGCGGCTTTAGGCTGAGCACGAGTCCCTCAGGTCCTCAAACAACCTACTCCTTCCAGGAGGACATACATGATGAAATCGCCCATGAGTTTCCCGTCCGATGCGGACGCAAGCGGCCGTGACCTTGGAAGCGAAGAACTCGAGCTTCTACGCCAGGTCATCGAGTCCGGCACGCTCAATTGCACAAAGGGAACGCAGGTACGTCTGTTCGAGGAAGAGTTTGCCGATGTGTTCGGCGTATCGCATGCGCGTGCGGTTACCTCGGGAACGGCTGCCGTCCATGCCGCCATTGCCGCGATCAATCCAGAGCCGGGCGATGAGATCATCACCACGCCGATTACCGACATGGGAGCCATCACCCCGATTCTTTATCAACAGGCGATCCCGATCTTCGCCGACGTCGATCCGGTCACTCTCAACGTCACACCGGACACGGTCTCCGAGCGCATTACCGAGCGAACCCGCGCGATCATCGTCACGCACTTGTTCGGCAACCCATGCGACGTCATCGCCATCAAGCGACTCGCTGACGCACGCGGCATTCCCGTCATCGAAGACTGTGCACAGGCATACCTGGCCGAGCAAGACGGACGCATGGTCGGCACCATTGGTGATATCGGCTGCTTCAGTCTGCAGCAAGGAAAGCACATGACCACCGGAGAAGGCGGGGTCGTCATCACGTCCAACCCGGCGCTCGCCCGGCGAATGCGGCTGTTCAGCGACAAAGCCTGGGGCTACGGCGATCCCGACCCCGACCATTACTTTCTCGCTCTCAACTACCGAATGACCGACCTCCAAGGTGCCGTCGCACGCGCGCAGCTCGGTAAACTGCCTTCAGTTGTCCAACGCCGCTGCAAGAGTGCAACGGAACTCACAGAGCTGCTTCGGGGAACACCGGGACTTCGGTTGCCGATTGCAGCTAAAGGAACACGCCACGTTTACTGGAAGTATCCCCTGATCGTCGACCCCGAGATCGTGCCCGGCGGAACCGACGCCTTGGCGGCCACCCTGCGCGAGCACGGAATTGCATGCGCTCCACGTTACATTCAGAAGCCGGCCTTTTCCTGCCGCGTATTCACCGAACGAAACACCTATGGCCGCAGCCAGTGCCCGTTCACCTGCGAGCACCGCAACGGGAGCGGTCCGGTCCATTACGATCCAGCAGAGTATCCGGGCACCCTGCGGGCACTCGAACGCGTGTTGGTTCTCGCCTGGAACGAGTTTTATACATCGGACCATGTCGCCTGGATTGCACGGTCGATCCGGTCTGGAGCAGGACTGTAATGCAGCAGGCCAGATCAAAAGAGTCCAGTGCCGAAAACACCGCCTCTGGCCGAACGTCGCCCGTGCACACCACCTCGGACAGGAGCATTTATGGGCTCGGCGCCCTCGCAACGATCGAGGAATATTTGCACGCCTGCCCGATCTGCGGCGCTGACGATTTGCGCCACTACTGCCGGGTACCGGCGCTGCACAACGAGGGCCAGTACATTCGATACGACCAGTGCCACGGTTGCGGAACCGCAATACGCAACCCGCGGATGCCGAGACACCAGCGCGAGGCCAGCTACGAGCAACGACAAGTCTCTCCCGAGACGGTTCGGCACGATCCAAGTACGCAATACCACTACCGCGTCGTGCTGAGTCGAATCGCCCGCGCCACAGGTGCGTTGCATGGCAAGACGCTTCTCGACTTTGGATGCGGCGCCGGGGGTTTCCTGCTCGAGGCTCGCGATGCCGGGCTCGTGCCTGTCGGAATCGAGCTTTCAAAACCAACCGCTCGGTACGTTACCCGACAGTTTTCCATTCCGGTCGAGCAAGCCCCAGCCGATGCAGTACGTACAGCCGGCGGTCTCTTCGACATCGTCGTCAGCACGCAGGTGTTCGAGCATCTCGTCGATCCGGTCAAGACCCTGCGCGAATTGCGTGACAGTCTGAAACCGGGCGGGCTCCTGTATATCGAGGTCCCCAACCTCAACGATACGCGTGAACGCCTTCGACGCGGATGCCATATGGATGACTCACATCTCTTCTACTTCACGGCACGGAGCATGGCAGGTATGTTGCGCGCGAACGGCTTCGATATCCTTCGCGTTGAGCAGGGGCTTCGCACCTACCGCCGTCTTGGGAGTTTGGGTCGCAGGTTGCCCGACGTCTGCCACGAAGCGCTGCAACGGATGCTCTCCGCGTTGGGCATTCGTACCCAGCTTGCGGTGTTGGCCTCGCACTCGGGCGAGGACATATAGAAGCTCCGCCCCGGACGGGTGCACGCAGGCGCCGTCACGATAGAAAGCCCACAACGACTCGGATGCAAGATAAGCCCTTGATACACAGCCAACAGAGGCGCAGCCTCACCGCGCACGCATCCTCCCCGTTCATCGCGGTCGGCACCGGCATCAGCAGCGCTCTGGCCGCCATTGCAGCGCTCATCGCCGCACCGATCGCCGCTTTCAGTCACCACTGGCTGTTCCTCGATCTCGCGATAGGTGCCGTCGGCGTGCCCGAGTACGAGGTTGCAAACGTCCGCTTCGACGTTGCGGATCTTATCTACTTGGTGATCGCCGTCCACCTTCTCCTGGCCTGGCCTCAACTGCGGCGCCGGTCCCACTTTGTCCGTCCGATTCTCGGTCTTTGGATCCTTGCCTGCACTCTTCAGACGGCAGCGTATCTATGGACGCACCCTTACTACTGGAGCAACTTGCACCAGGCCATCTATCAGGCTTATCGATATTGCGTTCGGCCCAGCATCTACTTCTTTTTTGCGTCGATTCTCGTCGCCTCCAGGCGGGAACTTCTTCGTCCCACGCTTCTGACCATCGTCGGCTTTGGATGTGCTCTGTCACTCTGGGGCAGTGTTCAAGGTTATACAGGACAAGAAGTCCGAGCGTCGTTCAATACTGGAAACATGCTCGGCGCAGTTCTAATAGCCCCCGCCGTTCTGACTATCCATTTCCTGCTCGTAGCACGATCGCGTGCCGAGCGGTTGGGCTTCACCGTGGTACTGCTCGTCATCACACGTGCGTTGCTCTTTTCGCTCTGCCGCAGCGCCCTCTTAGCTGTCACCGTCGGCGGCAGTCTCGTATTCTTCGCGTCTTACCTTCGCAGCGAAACGCGTCGCAGTACCCGGCGCCTTGCCGGAGCAGTCCTACTGGCGCTTCTCGTCGTAGCTCCTGCGTTACCCTGGATCATGACTCGTCCAACCGTTGCGCCCATGCTCGCAGCGTACGATCCGACCGCCGACAGTAACTTTCAGTGGCGGATTACCGAGCGTTGGCCTCACTTCACACATCAACTGCTTGAACATCCCTGGGCGGGTACCGGCACCGACACGGACTTGACGCTTGGCCCTGCCGCCAACACTCCGCACAACGGCTACCTTTCGCTCGCGCTGCGCTATGGCATTCCCGCAACCGTCGTCCTGCTTCTTGTTCCCATCGCCGCCATCGTGAGGGCGGCACATGTCGGGCTACTGAACTCGCGCTCAAGCAATTTTCTAGTCTCGATGAGCATTGTCGCCAGTATTATCGCAATCTGCATTCACAACCTGACCGACGGCGTCTTGGTTCAGCCGTATGTCGCGCGATACTTCTGGCTTCTTGTCGCGCTGCTCGCGTCCCCAGGCCTGTTACGCGGTACGCCTGCGGCTCCGTCGCCCCGAGGCTACGCGGGCAAGTAGCATCAGCGCCGTCCGCGAATCAATTCATGCTCGTGTTCTGGCACGAACTGTGCTACGGATAAAATATCATGCGCAATATGAAACTTTGCCGAGTCACGTCACAAATCGCGCTTGCACTTCTTGTGCTTTTAACGGCACTTCCATCGGCTACGGCCGCACAAACCAATGGAACGAAACCACCAAGGGGCTACCAGTCGCGGCCCTGCGGCTTCGATCTTGACGGTGACGGGATCAAGGGTGAGCCAACGCAGGACTGCAAGGTTTGCGACGCCACCGTGGACGGCAGCGGCAACATCGTTGCTGGAACGCTCGATCCCGACGGCGATGGCACGAACGAGGACTTCATCTACGTGGATTGCGCGGGTGGAACTGATGCCTCGGGGTGCGGTACTCCAGGGAACCCACCTTGCAAGACCATTACATACGCCTTCGGCCAGACCGACGGCCCAGCCGACGGGGCCGAGGACATTGTGTGCTTCAAGGGGACATGCTCACCGAGCTATTTGGATATTCCACAGTCTGGCGTGGCGGGCTCTTATACCATTGCTGCCAGCGGCAGCCAGAAATACGACTTTCAGTACCCGCAAGACCCGTTCATGCTCGTCGGCTGGGACACCGACGGCGACGGCGATTATCCACCGCACGACCCGGACGAGACAGCCGTGCTCGAAGGTGGATCGGCCGCCGGATGCCTGTACCGTGCTTTCGACAATGGCAATTCTGTTAGCTACCTAGAGATGGCGCACTTTACTGCACAGAACTACGGAAAGTGTTCGGACGATAGTGTTTTCCCATACACGGACAGCGGTTTTATGAAGTTGCGCCCCCGGGCCTCAGCTTCGACAATGAGTCATCTCTACTTCCATGACTTATCGCTTCAAGACATCAACTACGAGAGGTCTAGTGAATCTGATCGTATCATTTTCTACGCCTTTATGGCTAAGGCCGTTTCCACGAGTATTGACTACATCAGCTTCGAGAACCTGGAGGCACTGAACTTTGCCGGCAACTTCGTTCGCGGTTCCTGTCGGGAGGATTTGTCTATCGAGTGTCGGGGAATCCGTATTCAGAACCTGACGGCCACTGCGCATTCCTGCGACTACGACAATTCCCGTGGGAGGCAATGTCCGGGAACGGGCGTGAAAGCGGCCGCCATCGTGACGAAGTGGTGGGGCCCATGGAACAATGTAGAAGTACTGGACTCAACCTTCGACATGCAGACGGACCCCTCAGACGCAGAATACTGGGTCCCGATTCCGTACGGGCACGGATGGATTGGTTTGGCGGGTCAGTGCATGCAACACATCGCATTCGTGAATAACAAATGCAAGAATTGCGCAACCGCCTTCACGTGCCATCCTTGGGCGGCGGCGAATTGGTGCCACCAGCGCCCCCCTGACGACATCCTCATCGAAAGCAATGAAGCTGTGTGGACCGTCCAGAACCAGTGGAACGGTCCAGATTTCTATTCGACACAGCCTGGGGGAACCAAGGGATCGGAGCAAGCCTACTGCGGGAGTGTAACGGTCCGCAACAACTTTGCCAAGCTCCCGTCTGGTATTTATCAAGAGTATGTTATCAGCATCGCGGGTGGCAACGACGCCGGCCCGGTGAGGGGAACGTACATCATTGAGAACAACACGTTTATGGGGGCACAGGATGCCGTCATCAAGTTACAGAAGACACAAACCTATATGCCGCAGAGTTTCGTTGTACGGAACAATATCTTTGGTGCAGACGGAGCCGACTTTGTATCGGCGGACTACAAACCGTCGAGTTGGCTTTCGGACCATAATGTTTTCACCGGAAAGCACGATACCTCACCGTATTACTGGAACGGTACCAGCTACTCGACACTCGCGGATTGGCGTTCTGTCACCAACGGGGACGCCAATTCCAAGGAGTGCACACCGTCGTTCATCGGCGGATCTTCCAACGATCTACATCTCGACCCAACGGATACCTGCGCCCGCGACTCCGGCAGTACCATCGCGTCCTTTGACCGTGATTACGACGGTGACCCCAGACCGATCGGCGCCGCGTGGGACATAGGTGCCGACGAAGCACAGGAAGCGTCGACCCCGGTACTCCGGTCGGTAGCGCCGCTGCCTTAGGTGCATCGTATCTAGCCAGCGGAAACAATTCGCTTCTTTGCCCGGCACCGCTCCGAAGTCGCCTCGGGCCTTCGCTCATCGCTAATGCCACCAGCCGAATCTAACGTCACAAGACCGCCCTTGCGCATTGGGTTCATCGGCGCCCGCGGCGTTGCCAATACCTACAGCGGTATTGAAACGTACTATTCGGAGGTCGGGTCGCGCCTGGCAGCCCGGGGACATTCGGTCACCGTGTACTGTAGAAGCTACTTCACCCCGCCCATGCAGCAGTACCGTGGAATGATCGTCCGCCGCTTGCCCGCGGTTCGAAGCAAACACTTCGAGACCGCCAGTCACAGCCTCCTCGCTACGCTCGACGCTTTGACAAGGCGATTCGATATCATCCAGTATCACGCCATCGGGTCAGCCCCTCTGGCACTGTTGCCGAGGCTGCTTGCAACAAAGACGATCGTGTCCGTACGCGGACTCGACTGGCAGCGCGCTAAGTGGGGCGGCGTGGCCCGCCGGTATTTGCGAATTGGTGAGTGGGCGAGCGCACACTGCCCAACGGGCACCGCCGTCGTTTCAGAAACCCTAGCGCAATATTACCGTGAGAAGTACCACGTCGATGCGTGTCACATCCCGAACGCCCTCGGTGACCTGAATGGAGCCGGTGGGCGTGATGTCGCGGAACTCGGGCTCTCACATCGTGGCTACCTACTCTATACGGGCCGCTTGTCTCCCGAGAAAGGAATCGGCGAGCTGATCGAGGCCTTTGCGGCTACAGCATGCAGCCTAAAGCTCGTCCTCGCCGGAGGCGGCAGCTATACAGACGAATACGTTCGCACGCTACGAGAACACGCTCCCTCAAATGTCGTATTCCTTGGCCCGGTGGACCGCGCCACGGTACACCGTTTGTATGAGTCCTGCTGTGCCTTCGTGCTGCCATCCCACATGGAGGGACTCTCCCTTTCTCTGCTGGAAGCTCTTGCCTACGGCACCTGCATCATTACAACGGCAATTCCCGAGAACTTGGAGGTTGTTGGCAATGCTGCGCTCACGTTCCCACCCGGCGACGTAAGTGCCCTAGCAGCATGCCTGAGATCCATTAGTGCCGACCCAGCTTTGGCCGACCAATACCGGCGTGCTGCTAGGGCACGCGCTGAGGCGTTGCCGGACTGGGACGAAGTCGCGGAAAGAACCGAAGAGTTCTTTTACAAGATCCTGAACGGCGGGGCGAAGCGCATTCACCGCTGACGGCTATACCCCAGCTCAACTTAGAACCATGGTCTCCACCAAACAACCCGTTCGCATACTATTCCCGATTACAAGTTCCGACGTGGGTGGTGCAGAACGGATCGTTGCAGCGCTCTGTGCCGGGCTCGACCGCCGGTACTTCGTACCGATACTCTGCACCCTCCGTTCGGCGGGAAGAACCGCCAAGAGGTTGCACGACGACGGTATACCGGTCATCAACCTCGGTCTTTCACCTGATACAGGACCGATCGATCTCCTTCGCACGGCTCGTCGTCTCGCAAAAGTGATGGATGATGTCCGGCCGGCGATCGTTCATTCTTTTTTGTACCGTGCCAACGTCGCCACCCGGATTGCATCACGCCTGGTCACACGTCGGCCCTTTGTCGTCAGTGGCCACCACAGTCTCAGCCCACCCCCCTCATCGCACATCCAGGGCTCGCTCGCGGTGCTCGCTGAACGACACACGTATAGATGGTCTGACCGCTGTGCTGCCGTGTCGCGTGCGGTGCGTGATTATCTCGTCAATGATCTCGGTGTGCCGGCACGAAAAGTAGTTATACTGCCAAATGGAATCGACACGCGTTCGTTTGCCCGTACGAACGGCTGCCGGCCCGAACGATTTCGTGCCGAGGTCCCCCCAGGAAGAGTCGTCCTGGGCGCCGCCGGACGTATCACGAAGGTCAAGGGCTTCGACGTCCTGATTGCAGCGCTCGAGCGGCTAAGTCACTCCGGCGTCGACGCCCACTTACTCATCGCTGGGGACGGTCCAGAACGCCCTGCCCTTGTCAAACTTGCAGGCCGGCATGATCTCTCGGACCGAATTTCTTGGCTTGGCATGGTTTCGGACGTTCGCAGTTTCTATCGTGCCCTAGACCTGTTCGTCCTCTCGTCGCGCCGTGAGGCATCACCAACCGTATTGCTGGAAGCAATGGCTTCAGGCATCCCGGTCGTCGCCACACGTTGCGGCGGGTCGACGGAAATGATCGACGATGGGCGCACCGGGCTTTTGGTCGAATCCGAATCATCCGACGCCATTGCATCTGCGATCCGTTACCTTGCCTCCGATTCTACATTGCGCAAGAGCCTCGCCCGCGCGGGGCAGCACGCAGTGCAAGAACGCTTCGATGTCGGCACGATGACCGCTCAACATGAGCGCTTCTACGAGCAGTGCCTCGGTCGCCAGAACTCGATTCCATGCGCCGCCGCACGCTGACGACGGCCGCCTCTGCTCTTGCGCATACGAGCGGACTCAACCTTGGGCTGCGCGTCTTTCGACGCCTTCTCGGACGACACGCCGTCTACATCCTGGCCTATCATGATGTCACGGAGCTTCCTGCGGACGAGAAAGAAGGGACGATCTGCGCGGAGCGATTTCGCGCACATCTGGAGTTCTTGCGCCGTCACTACTGCGTGGTGCCCCTTGCTGAAGCGGTCGATCGACTCGCTGGGAAAGCGTCCCTGGAAAGAGACTTCGTCGCGATCACGTTCGATGATGGGTACGCCGGCAATTACTATTTCGCATGGCCGGTCCTACGCTCTCTCGGCCTAACAGCCACCATCTTCGTTACGACAGGATTCATTGATGGCTCTCCACTCTGGTTCCACCGCGTGCGCGATGCCCTCACAGTCCTGAGGCGCCGATCTCACGAAGAGCTGATGCACATCCACCGACGTATTCCGGCGCTCCAGATTACAGCCACAGAGTTTGATTCCGAACGTCTATTGGGCGACCTCAAACGCATGACTGCCGAGAAGCGTGAGTCCATCGTGGCCGCGCTCAGCGAAGAAGCCGGATCGCCGGCGCCGGATGCACAAGCCATGACGTGGGATCAAATCCGGGAGCTAGCTGTCGCTGGCGTTGAAATCGGATGTCATACCGTATCGCATCCGATTCTCTCGCAACTAAGCCCTGATCGCCAGAAAGAAGAAATCCTCACGGCAAGCCGCCGACTCGAGCAAGAGCTGGGACGGCCGCCCCGCTTCTTTGCGTTTCCCAACGGCTCAGCATCCGACTTCAATCAGGTTTCACTCCGCATCCTGCGTGATGCAGGATTTCGCGGAGCCGTTACCATGGTGCGCGGCTCCAACGGCCCTTCCGCCGATCTTCTAGCGCTCAAACGTATCGGTGTCGGCAGCGACCCACCGTTCGTCCTTGCTACGCGCTTGAGCGGCCTGTTCAACGCGGCAGTCGGTCGGCTTTCCGAAAACACGCTATCGACACCGGCCTGTTAGCCGTCGAATCGAGAACTGGCTTTTTTCCCATGCGTATCGCCTACATCCACTACCTTTCCAAAGGAGCGAGTGGCCTACAGCACGTCCATTCCTTTGCCCAGGCGGCGCGCGCACTCGGCCACGAGGTTGACGTCTACTCCATGGACCTCGCTTCTGCTGTCGAAAGAGAGATCGCCTCAACGCAACAGTCCTGGACGAAGTTTCGCAGTATCCTGAAAAAACGTTTTTCCAGGCACCTTCACGATCCTAAGGAGTTTGTGTGGAATCTTCCGTACATCCGGAAAGAAGTCGCACTGCTGCGTAATTCCCGACCCGATGTCTTGCTTGTGAGATCCAGCCAACTCGGTGTGTCCGCTGCAATCGTTGCACGCCGCCTGTCGATACCGCTCGTCCTTGAGATCAACGCGCCACCTGAGGAGGTTCGATATTACGACGAATACGTGAGCCTGATGCCACTGCACCGCTGGGCGGCCAGTTTCCGCATGGAACGCGCCCAACGAATCACCGTCGTGTCTTCTGCTCTACGAGACCACCTGGCGCAACATTACGGTGCCCCTGCGGAGAAAATAACCGTCGTTCCAAATGGTGTCGATCCGCAGGGTGGGATCCCCGGGTACCGAGCTCGAATTCGCCCTATAGTGAGTCGTATTACAATTCACTGGCCGTCGTTTTACAACGTCGTGACTGGGAAAACCCTGGCGTTACCCAACTTAATCGCCTTGCAGCACATCCCCCTTTCGCCAGCTGGCGTAATAGCGAAGAGGCCCGCACCGATCGCCCTTCCCAACAGTTGCGCAGCTGAATGGCGAATGGCGCCTGATGCGGTATTTTCTCCTTACGCATCTGTGCGGTATTTCACA
>AMFO01000068.1_pt1 | contig 31313 bp, 32 predicted proteins | sample 552608 | NCBI WGS metagenome assembly AMFO01 (sample SAMN01893955, study PRJNA167987) | microbial mat metagenome | biome: hydrothermal vent | place: USA: Loihi, Hawai'I | collected 2003-05-01
ATGCGTAAGGAGAAAATACCGCATCAGGCGCCATTCGCCATTCAGCTGCGCAACTGTTGGGAAGGGCGATCGGTGCGGGCCTCTTCGCTATTACGCCAGCTGGCGAAAGGGGGATGTGCTGCAAGGCGATTAAGTTGGGTAACGCCAGGGTTTTCCCAGTCACGACGTTGTAAAACGACGGCCAGTGAATTGTAATACGACTCACTATAGGGCGAATTCGAGCTCGGTACCCGGGGATCCCACAACCGTCTTGACGCATGCACTCAAGGCCAGCAGCAACACCAGAGGTATTCTCCATCTTGCCAGGCTCTTCATGAATGCCCTACCAGAACCATAACAATACAAAACCTCCGACCACCAATGCAGCCACGAGAAGGGTCAGGATCTCGAAATGGCGTTCAACCAGGGTCCGGAAACGAACCCCGCCCCACTTTAACAGCGCGCCTTCGAGAAAAAAACGCGCTCCACGCGACACGAAGACCGCCGCCAGGTACCCGGGAAAGCCCAAACCGAACGCGCCGGCGGCGATGGTGACCACCTTGAAGGGAATGGGGGAGAAACCGGCCACCAACACCACACCGAGGCCATAGGCATGAAACAGTTGCTGAACGTGCAGGTATTGGGGCATGGCGCCATAGAAATCCAGTAGCGGTCGGGCAACCGCGGCGAAGAAAAGCATGCCGATGGCATAGCCGACACAGGCGCCGGCGGCGGAACCCAGCGTGGCCACGGTCGCCAGCCGCAGGGCAATGGCCGGCCTCCCCAAAGCCAGTGCCAGAAGCAGGATGTCCGGAGGGATGGGGAAAAAACTGGCCTCGATCACGGCGATGAAGAAGAGGGCGACCTGCGCCTGCGGATGCCGTGCCCACCCCAAAGTCCAGTGATAACATCGTCGCATCCACGCCGGCCTGAGCAGCCCGAGCAGGCGCCCGGCGAGGGTTTGGCTCACGTTCTCGGATTCACTTTTTGCGCACAAGTGGCACGAAACTGCAGGGATCGAAGCATTCCTCCCCGAACTCCTGACCGCGCTTGCGCAGGCGCTTGAGAACATGACTGCCGTTCGTGCCCACCGGCATGACAATGACGCCGCCTTCCCGCAGTTGTCCGAACCATTCCGGCGGCACCTCGGCCCCTCCGGCCGTGGCCAAGATGGCATCAAAGGGCGCATATTCGGGCCACCCCTCCGTTCCGTCTCCGCACTTCAGCATGACATTGGCATGACGGGCAGCGCGCAGGTTGCGCCGGGCGCGTTCCAGAATACTGGGAATGCGCTCGATGCTGTAGACCCTGCGGCACAGACACGAAAGCACCGCGGTCTGATAGCCGCAGCCGGTGCCGATTTCCAGCACCCTCTCATCGCCCTGCAAACCCAGCAGCTGCGTCATCTTGGCCACGATGTACGGCTGGGAGATGGTCTGCCCCCCACCGATCGGCAGCGAGGAATCCTGGTAGGCATGGCAGATCAACGCCGGATCCACGAACAGATGCCGTGGCACTTTTCCCATGGCCTCGAGAACGCGGGGATCGCGAACGCCACGCCCGGCAAGCTGCTCCTCCACCATCCTTCGCCGCGGCCGCTCAAAGGCATGGCTCATCCCCCAGCGCCGCATGCGTTCACCCGCGCGGGTGGCAGGCGCGGGGGACAAAACGCCATGCCGGAAAATGGTCGGGACGGCGGGATTTGAACCCACGACCACCAGTCCCCCAGACTGGTGCGCTACCAGACTGCGCTACGTCCCGTTTTCTCACGTCATTCGTGCAATAGTTGATATATCTCTGCCAGCTCGCTGCGGATCCGCTGCAGTCTCTCCTGCACCGAATCCTGCCGCATGAAATGCTCGAAGTCACCCGTGAGAAGTCGCTTCTTGGCTCCCTTGATGGTGAAATTCAGATCGTAGAGCAGATGCTTGATCTGAAGAATCACATAGATGTCACGATGCCTGTACAAACGCCGGTTGCCGCCCTTCTTGACCGGTCGGATGTCCCGGAACTCCGTCTCCCAATAGCGGAGCACATGCGGTTCAATCTGACAAAGCTCGCTCACCTCCCGAATGGAGAAGAACAATTTTTCCGGCAATTCCGGGAGTGCAACACCCGCCTGACGCAGGGCTTCCGCCCTTGGATTCATTCAACCCCACCAAGAATCTTTTGCTTGAGAATGCGGCTGGCACGGAATGTCACCACCCGCCGCGATGAGATCACGACCTCCTCGCCGGTTTTGGGGTTGCGACCGCGGCGCGGTCGTTTTCGACGTACGCGGAAATGGCCGAAGCCGGATATCTTGACATCCTCTCCCTCGGAAAGCTTCCTGCGAATCGTTTCCAACACCGCGTCCATGATCTGCCCGGACTCCTTCTTGGACAACCCTACACGTTCATGAATGATGTTGATGATCTCAGCCTTGGTCATGGTGGTATCCGCTCCCCTGCCCCGTCCGGTCTCGAATCTACATGCGAGAATATTCGAAACCCCATGTTATGTCAAAGGTTTCTCATGTTGACTCCGAAATCAGCCCGCCGTGAAGACGGAAGATCCGGTCGCTGGAACCCGCGAGTTCACGGCTGTGCGTGACCATCACCACCGCCGCTGCTTCCTCGCTGCACAAACGACGCATGGCCTCGTAAACACTTGCGGCCGACTGTTCGTCGAGGTTGCCGGTCGGTTCGTCGGCGAGCAACAAGGACGGAGCGCCCACCAGGGCCCTGGCCACGGCCACCCTCTGGGCCTCACCGCCGGAGAGCCGCCCCGGGCGATGATCACGCCTTGCGGCAAGACCCAGACGCGCGAGCAGATCCATGGCGCGCTCCCGAGCCGGCCGCCGCTTCTCGCCGCGGACGAGAAGCGGCAACATCACGTTCTCAAGCGCGGTCAGCTCCGGAATGAGGTGATGGGCCTGGTAAACAAAGCCGATCTTGCGGTTGCGAATCGCCGCCATTTGCCTGGGTGACAAGTCGAAAAGGTTTTCATCCTCGAGTCGGACCTGCCCTGCGTCCGCCGGTTCCAGGGTTCCCACCACATGCAGAAAGGTGCTCTTGCCGGATCCGGATTCACCGACAATGGCGACAAATTCCCGCGCTCCCACATCCATGTCGATGCCGTTCAATACATGGATCACTCCGGCGGGTCCTGAAAAGGATTTGTGCAGCCCTCTCACCTCAAGCAGAGGTGGGTGGGATGGATCGGGAACGGTGTTCATCCGCGGTGATCACTCATAGCGCAGGGCATCGGCGGGCGGCACCTGGGATGCCCGCCAGGCCGGATAGAGTGTGGCGACAAAACCCATCACCAGGCTGACCGCGACAACCACCGTCACGGCCACCGGATCGATGATGGATGGCACATGATCGATGTAATAGACATCGCTGGAGAGGATCTTGATCCCCGTCGTCTTTTGCAACCAGGCCAGGAGCACGTCCAGTTTCCAGGCCAGGAGCAATCCGAAGATCGCACCCGCCGCCGTGCCGGCGCCGGAGAGTACCCCGCCCATGCACAAGAAAACACGCATCACCGAAGAATGCGTGGCGCCAATCGTTTTCAGGATCGCGATTTCCTTCTTTCGTTCCATGACCACCATCACCAGTGAAGCCACCATGTTGAACACCGCCACCAGGACGATCAACGACAATATGACCCCCATCACCACCCTTTCCATGCGCAGGGCGCGAAAGAAGGAACGGTGTTGCTGCATCCAGTCACGGACCCAGGCCTGGGGCNGGCAGTATTTCACGCACACGGCGAGCCACCCCACGTGCCTGATCACGGCGGAAGAGGTGCAATGCGATCCCGGTGACGCGATCTCCCAGGCGATTCAGCAATTGCACGCCGCGCAGGGGGGCAATGACCAGGCCGGCATCGTATTCGTAGAAACCGGAGTCAAAGATGCCGGCAACCCGGAAAGCGCGCATGCGCGGCGCAAGCCCCCCCGGCCCGACACCCGCCGCCGGTGAAACCAGATTGAGGCGATCACCCACACGGAWGTCCAGTCGGTGTGCCAGGTCCTTCCCCACCACCAGCTTGAACGGTGAACCCGCAGCCAGGTCCGCCAACGAACCGGCGGTCATGCGGCGCGCGATTTCCCGCTCACGGCGAACATCCACCCCCTTGAGCAACACACCGGTCGCGTGTGCGCCATGGACGGCCATCACCGGAATGGAGATGTAGGGCGCGGCCCGCTCGACCTGCGGCAACTTCTCCACTTTCGCCAGCCATTGCCGCCACGGCCGCAGATAATCGCCCGGCCCCTGGATGTCTACATGCGATGAAAACCCCAGAATACGGTCCTTCAATTCCACGTCGAATCCGTACATCACCGACAGCACAACGATCAACGCCGCGACACCGATCGCAACGCCAAAGGCCGAACTCCAACTGATCAGGGAGACGAATCGCTCATCCCGCTTCGATCGCAGGTACCGCAGGGCCAACATCCATTCATAACGCATCGAACAGGGATCCTATCCCGGATTATTCACGAGATCGCGCCCGCCCACCGCTACGACGCAGGCAGGGGCGGAGGGTATCATTACGGTGATCGGCATAAAGGCGGTGACTGGTGATTCGTGGAACCAGAGGACGGAATGAATATTTTTCTGCCCCCTGATCCCTGATCCCTGACCCCTGACCCCTGATCCCTGACAAACCTCCGTCCTTACGTCCCGCATGCACATGCCCGACGCCTTGATGAACAAACTGGACCACCGCAAGCAGCGCTCCCTCTTCACGCAACCCTTTGGTCCATGTTGGATAATGTATTCTCTGTCGCATGCTCTTCATGAACATCCGCGCTACATCAGATAGCGGAGATAGAGATACAGGTGCGAGAGTACGATGCTGATGAGCATCAGAACGAAGGCATGCTTGGTGAATTGGATGAAGCTAATCGGGTGCCCGGCGCGCTGGGAAAAACCGGCCACGATGAGATTGGCCGAGGCGCCGATCAGGGAACCGTTGCCGCCCAGACAGGCACCCAGCGCCAGGGCCCACCACAAGGGGACGATGGCCTGATCGCCCCCGAAGGCCGGGGCCATGTTGGCGATCAATGGAATCATCGTGGCCACGAACGGGATGTTGTCGATCACCGCCGAAGCCAGGGCCGAGACCCACAGGATGGCGGCGGCCGTGGCGTTGAAATCCCCGCCCGTCCACTGCAGGGTCTTGTGGGCCAGCCAGGCGATGACTCCGACATGTTCAACACCGGTGACGACGATGAACAGGCCGACGAAGAAGAAGATGGTGGTCCATTCCACCTCGGACATGACGGCATCGAAGGACTTGTTCTTGTCATCGAGATCGTGACCCCAAGTCTGGAGGAGGAGCAGCAGCGCGGCGCCGAACAAGGCAATGGTCGCCGGCTGCACGTGCATGGTGTGGGCGGCGGTGAAGCCCGTGATCACCAGCCCCAGGACCAGCAGGCATTTCTTGAGCAGCGGCACATCCTTGATCGCCTCGCGCTCATTGAAGGCCATCACCAACTGCTGCGCCTCGGCGGAAGCACGCAGGCCGCGGCCGAACAAGAACCAGATCAGGATCAGAGTCACGAACATGATCGGCGGGATGATCGGGGTCAGATTGACCAGGAAATCGTAGAAACTCAGATGTGCCTGCGAACCGATCATGATATTCGGCGGATCGCCGATCAGCGTCGCCGTGCCGCCGATATTGGAAGCCAGGACCTGCGAGAAAAGAAATGGATAGGGCTTGACGTGCAACGCATCGGTGATCAGGAGGGTGACGGGTGCGATCAGGAGCACGGTGGTGACATTGTCCAGGAAAGCCGAAAAGACGGCCGTCACCACCGACAGCATGACCAGGATCCCCCACGGCCGCCCTCCCGCGAGCTTGGCGCTCTTGATGGCCACGTACTGGAACATCCCGGTCTTCTGGCTTACGGCCACGATCACCATCATGCCGGTCAGCAAGCCGATGGTGTTGAAATCGATCCCCTCGATGGCCTGCTCCTGGGTCAGCACACCGGAAAGGATCATCAACCCCGCCCCCAACAGTGACAGCACGGCGCGGTTGAATTTTTCCATCATGATGGCGCCGTAGACGACGAGCAGGAGGCTCACCGCGATCCATACGGGCTCGAGACCGAACAAGGTATGCAGGGGCTGCGCCTCCGCCTCAGCCATCGTGGCTCTCGTCGAGCTTCAGTCGCTTCAGGGTCTCCAGCACGTCCCTCGGGGTGATGATGCCGAGCAGATGCCGCCCGTCGTCCACCACCAGTACGCAGCCGTGGGGATTCCCGCGGGCAAGGGCGGCCGTGACGGCAAGCAAGGAGTCGGTTGGATGCACCGTCACCGGATGCTCATCCATGCAGGCCGCCACCCGGGTGCGTTTCACCTTCAGATAATGGCGCCGCAGAACGCCGATATCCGGCACGAACGAGACATCCCCGAGTTCGCCGCTGGCGATGTACTCCGGTAGCAGATGTGCGACGATGGCGGCGGCGGAGAGAACCCCTCGGACGACCCCCCTGCCGTCCACGACAGGCAAAATACGATGCCCTCCCGGGTGCATCTTCGTAAGCGCCTCCTCGACGCGTGTATTTGGATGGATGGCGACGGGCGTGCTGCTCATGATATGTTCGGCGTGCATTTCGTTTCTCCTTCCGGACCGGGAAGTCGGCTATAGCGGCCGCATGTGCGGAAACAGCAACACATCGCGAATGGAATGCTGCCCGGTCAACAACATCACCAGTCGATCGACGCCGATGCCGACGCCCGCGGCCGGCGGCATGCCGTATTCCAGCGCACGCAGGAAATCCTCGTCCATCCCCGGAGCCTCCCTGTCCCCGGCCGCGGCGGCGCGCGCCTGTTCCGTGAAACGGGCGCGCTGGTCGTCCGGGTCGTTCAGTTCGGAAAAACCATTAGCAATTTCCTTGCCACCGACGAAGAGTTCGAAGCGATCGGTAAAGAAGGGATCCTCGGCGCATCGACGCGCCAGGGGGGATACATCCACGGGGAAATGGGTGACAAAAACGGGCTGGACCAATTCCGGTTCGACCAGTTCCTCAAACAGCGCCGCCAGATAGTGGCCGGCCTTCCAGGTCACCAGGGGCTTAAAATCCTCGATGGCCTGCATGCAAACCGTCGCCAGCAGGGCCTTGTCCCTTGCGTGCCCTCGTAGATCCGGTCGCTTGTCGAACACGGCCTCATCCAGGCGGATGCGGCGGAACGGCGGGCGCAGGTCGATCTCCGATCCGTCCCAGACCACCCTGTCCACGCCGATGGCGGCGGCCGCCTCCCGCACCAGGGACTCGGTCAGATCCATGGCATCGTTGAAATCGGCATAGGTTTGGTAGAATTCGGCCATCGTGAATTCCGGATTGTGCGTTGCATCCAACCCTTCGTTACGGAAATTGCGGTTGATCTCGAATACGCGCTCAAAGCCCCCGACCAGCAGGCGCTTCAAGTACAGCTCCGGCGCGATGCGCAGGTAGAGATCGATGTCCAGGGCATTGTGATGCGTGACGAAAGGCCGGGCGGCCGCTCCTCCCGGACGCACCTGCAACATCGGCGTCTCCACTTCGATGAAACCCCGGGTCTCCAAACCCTTCCGCAGGGCCTTGAGGATCGCCGTTCGGTTACGAAACAGCGCCCGTATGGAAGGATTGACCATCAGATCCACATAGCGTTGGCGGTAGCGGATCTCCTTGTCGGCCAGGCCGTGCCATTTCTCCGGCAGGGGGCGCAGGCATTTGGTGATCATTTCCACATGCTCCGCACGCACGGACAACTCGCCGCTCCGGGTTCGAAACAGGGTGCCTTCGACGCCGACGATATCCCCCAAATCCCACTTTTTCGTGAAATCGTAGGTTTCCTCGCCAAGAATGTCGCGGTTGAGAAAGAGCTGAATGCGACCCGATCCGTCCTGGATATGCATGAAACTGGACCGACCCATGATCCGGTGACTCATGATACGGCCCGCAAGCCGGAATTTGAGGTCCTCGCGTTCAAGACGCTCCTGATCCCAATCGCCGTGGCGTGAGAAGAGATCGGCACAACTGGCATCGGTTCGGAAGGTGTTGGGGTAGGCGTACCCGTCCGCGCGCAGTCGGGCAAGCTTCTCCCTGCGTACGCGAATCTGCTCGCCGGATTGATCCTTCTTCATCTGTATCCGGCCTGGGATCAGGCCCGGCTGTGCAAATCCACGTCGGCGAAGAAAAAGGCGATCTCAGCGACTGCGGTCTCTTCGGAATCCGATCCGTGAACGGCATTGGCTTCGATGGATTCCGCATGATCGGCACGAATCGTCCCCGCTTCGGCCTCCTTTGGATCCGTGGCACCCATCAACTGGCGATTCAAGGCGATGGCGTTTTTGCCTTCGAGAACCATGGCCAGAATCGGACCGGAACTCATGAATGCACAGAGATCGCGGTAAAAAGGGCGATCCCTGTGTACGGCATAAAATCGTCCCGCTTCCTCCGTACTCAGATGCAGCATGCGACTGGCGATGACCGAGAGTCCGTTCTCTTCGAAGCGGCGGATGATGTCTCCGATTACATTCTTGGCCACGGCATCCGGTTTGATGATGGAAAGTGTACGTTGAACAGCCATCTGTTCTTCCCCTTGAACTGAAGCAATCGCAGCACGTGACTGCGTGGCGCGGCACTCTAATGCACCGGCACCCTACTTCCAAGCGCGGTACTGCTCCGACCACGCATGTGAGTTCAAAGGTATTCAGGCAGGCTCTTCCTCACTTCGTCTGCGGTTGCCTGGGTCAGATCCTTGTCGATTTCCCGGGCCAGCACGGCGGACACCGCCGGGGAATAATGACGTCTCAGCAACCCGAGGAAGGCCGGGGAGGCCAGCACATAGAGCTTGCGCACCTCGCCCCGCTGGCAGGCTTCATCCAACACGTTGCCAAGGCGTTTGGCGAAGCGAAGAGCCTCCTCCTGCTTGGGTTCGACCTGTTGGGTCATCGCATGTCGACCGGGGGCGGCGCGGTCGAAGGCACGACCGGGCAGATCCGAGGTCAGTTCGCGCTCGTGCATGCGTGCGGCCGGTTGCTCCAAAACGGCTCTTTCCTCCAGCTTGCTCCTGGATTTCTCGGCTGTGTAGATGATGGCTCGGCTGCTGTTTGCAACCAGAATCCATACAGGCTTCATATTGGCCTCCCTGAAAACGGAAATCGGGTTCCCTATCCATGTTTATAGTCCCCTCTCCCACCCCTTTGCAAGACGGGATTCCCGATGTCCGTCAGGCACTTACGCCGACCGGGCGATAATCCCCCCTCCCAGAAGTTCTTCGCCGGCATAGAAAGCCGCCACCTGTCCCGGTGCCGCCGGCAGTTGCGGTGTACCGAAGCGAAGGCGGGCGCCACCCGCCTCCCACCGCGCGCAGCAGGCGGCCGGCTGCATGCGATAGCGCAGTCTCACGCCGAGTTCCTCTCCGGGTACGGGGCGACGAATCCAAACCATATCTTTCACCTTGACGGTGTGTACAAGGGCCTCTTCCGGATGCGCAACCACCACCCGGTCGYCGTCCGGCTCCAATGCCACCACAAGCCAGGGGCCGCCGGCGAGACCCAATCCCTTGCGCTGGCCAAGGGTGTAGCGGGCGATGCCGTCATGGCGGCCAAGCACGCGCCCGTTTGTATCGACGATGTCGCCGGGGAGCAAGCCCGAAGCGGCGCCCTCGCGCCGCAGGAAGGCCACATGATCACCACCCGGAACAAAACAGATGTCCTGGCTCTCCCGTTTCTCCGCCGTCGGCAATCCGAAGGCCCGAGCCAGCCGGCGTGTTTCATCCTTGGCGAAGGCACCCACAGGAAACAGGATGCGTTCAAGCTTGTTCCGCGCCGTCGTGGCCAGGAAATAGCTCTGGTCCTTGCGGAAGTCAGCACCCGTGAAAATGCGCACACCGGTGTCGTCATCGCGGCGACGGACATAGTGGCCGGTGGCGATGTAGGGGGCATCAAGTCGGTCCGCCACCTCCATCAAGGTGCCGAATTTCACAAAGCGGTTGCAGCGCTCGCAGGGGTTCGGCGTGCGCCCGCTTTCATAAGCACGGATGAAGGGATCGATGACGTGGGTACGGAAGTGCGTGCGCATGTCCATGACGTAGAACGGGATACGCAAACGGTCGGCCACTCGCCGGGCATCGTAGGCATCCTCCAGTGCACAGCACGAACCGTGACGGCCGGCATTTTCACGCGAGTAATCCCAGACGTTGAGAAACACACCCAGCACCTCGGCGCCGGCCTCCTTGAGCAGAGCCGCGGCCAGGGACGAATCCACACCGCCGCTCATTGCCGCGATCACGCGCTTGCCTTTCAACCAGGAGAAATCGGGTCCATGTCGCATTTTTTCATTCTATGCGCGAATCATCCGGGAGACAATCGGTGCCGGCCTCGACAAGCCGGGAGATCGAGGCCGGGGCGCCTCGGTCGGGCGCCAGAATAATCCGCGTCAGACGACGATCTGTTTTGGCACCGGCAGTGCCAGGCCCATGGCGCGAAGCATCAGGAGCCTTTTTGCCGGCCCGGCGTTGCCGACCGCGATCATGCCGGCATCGCGCAGGAGGGCCAGCCAAGGCCAGGAGTGGGTAAAGAGATGATGAAAACCTTCCATGGCGGCGGCAACGCTCAGGATGTCGGGAAGACGGGCGCGCGCGTAGCGTTCCAGCACCTTGGCACCACCAATATCTTCCTCGTAGTGGCGGGCATCGGCGATTTCCTGGGCAAGCACCATGGCGTCCCGCATTCCAAGATTGACACCCAGACCCGCCAGGGGATGAATCTGATGCGCCGCATCCCCGATCAGGGCCGTTCTCGGCCGCACCAGATGCCGGGCCATCTGCGTGCGCAACGGAAAAGCGGCGCGTTCCCCGACGGCCTCGATTTCCCCCAGAAGCGGACCGAAGGCGTCGAACAACTGCACCCGAAACGCCTTGTCGTCGAGATCCAGAAGGTGATCCGCCTCCGCCTCCTCGGCGCTCCAGACGATCGAGCAGACTCCCTGGGTGAGAGGCAAGACGGCCAGTGGACCGGTGGGAAGAAAACGCTGGTATGCGGTTTGGCGATGCGGAAACTGGGTCTTCACGGTGGCCACAATGCCCTTCTGATGGAACTCGTGCCGCCACACGCCAATTCCAGCGGCGCCTCGCAGCCAGGAGCGACCACCGTCCGCACCCACAACCAGTGAGGCGGAATAGACGCGACCGTCGCCCAACGTCACTTCCACGCACCCTCTTCGCCAGCGAACAGATGCCACGGCATCCGGACAGTGCCACTCGATACACTCGCTCTCGCAGGCCGCATCGAGAAGAGAGGAGTGCAGCAGACTGTTTTCRACGACGGCGCCAAGGGCCTCCAAACCCGCTTCGGCGGCCTCGAAACGGATGCCTCCCGTGCCCTGGTCGTCCCATACGYGCATGGTGAGAATCGGCTCGGCATGCATGCGAACGCGCTCCCAGACTCCGATGCCTTCGAGCACCCGGATTGTACCGGCCACGATGGCCGACACGCGGCAATCGCGGTCCAGGGACAAGCGCGGCTGCGCCTCCTCCCGCTCGATGATGGCGATCTTCAAACCCGTCTCCTTGAGCGCGCAGGCCAGGGTCAGACCGACCATGCCGCCACCGACGATGACGAGATCAACGCTTCGATTCATCCCTGGGGCCATGTCGAATCCAGGCTCATCCGCCGTGGACACGTGCCTGCGCCAGGCCCGTGGTACGGTGCATCAACCAGTCCTTCAGACCCGGCAGGCGATCCATGGTTAAAAGACCGATCCCCCGAAGCAGGCGCAAGGGCATCAGATCGTTGGCAAAAATGAGATTCAGCCCCTCCGTGAACAGACTGACGGCGAGCGTATCCGGCCAGCGCCGCTGGCGATACGCCTCGAGCAGCACCGGCGCGCCGAGGTCACGCCCGTCCTCACGCGCCGCGACCAGAAGATCGAGCAGGGTCATGATATCGCGCAGACCCAGGTTCAATCCCTGTCCGGCCACCGGATGCAACGCATGGGCGGCATTGCCGACCAGGGCCATGCGCCCGGCGGTGAAGTTTTCGGCCAGGCGGTATTCGAACGGAATGCATGCACGTGGACCTGTCTCGGCCAGACCGCCCAGACGCCCGCGCATGTAATCGCCCGCGGATTGCTCCAGTTCGCGCAGAAACCCGGTGTCGTCCTGGCGCATCGTCCAGGCGGCCTCCCGCGGTGGCAGGGTCCACACCACCGAATAGCGGCAAGGATCAAGCGGCAGGAAGGCCAGGGGGCCGGACGGGCGGAAGCACTCGTAGGCCACGTTCTTGTGCGGCTTTTCCGCCCGCACCTCCGCCACCAGCCCGAAGCGATTGTGATCCCARCCRWARCTWCCRAGACCGSMCAATCGCCGCARRCGRCTGTCCGTRCCRTCGGCCGCCACCARCAGSCGGCAGWSKATCCGCATCRARCGCCKYCCCTTCTCMAYSCCGAYCGYCACMYGMKMCTCYGYRCTCTCRCAYGTYYGAACCCYRGCCGGMGCCAGCACMCGRACGCTCTCGGGCATGCAGTCGTAGAGAACCTGCAACAGGCGGTCGTGCGATATCACGCATCCGAGGGCCTCGATCCCGGCCTCGGTGTGATGCATGCGCACCGCACCCGGGTTTCCCGGCTCGTGTACGTGGACGTGGCGGATCGGCACCGCCCCCCCTGCCGCCACGGCATCCCAAACACCAAACTGTTCGAGGCAGAGGCGGGAACCGAAGGAAAGTGCGATCATGCGCTCCGGTGATCTGCCCGGCCGCTTGGGCAGCGGCCGGGCCTCGACGAGAACCGTGGAGAAACCGCGCCTTCCCAAGGCCACGGCCAGCGCCGCACCGACCAGTCCGCCACCGGCGACGAGCACATCCCAGACCTTGCCCGCCCTTTTGCGCATACGCTTCCTCAGCTCCCCCTGCATACTGGACACGGATCGCCGACCTCGAGTCCCAGCATTCCCGCGGCATSGCCCTGATTGACGGCGATTTCCACCAGGCCGACGGCATTGACATACCAGAAGGCCTCACCGACCCCGACTTCCGAGAATGTGCGTGCATGGCGCACCCGGCAGCCGCCCACCTGGAGACYGTCGCTCAAATCCATGCCGGCGGCACGGATCCCCGTCATGGCATTGCCGAAGCGATCCACATAGATGATCTCAAAGAGATCGTGCGGCCAATCCTCGCCCACGGGACTGGAAAACGGCCGCCTGGACGGCTCGCGACCCGAGGCCAGCATGGCCGCAACCGGGGCAAAAAGATCGCGGGCATGGAAACTCGCGGACAAACGCTGCGGCTTCCATGTGATCTCGTACCATCGGGCATCGCCGGCGTGGTGGGCGACCACCGCCAGAAGGCCGTTGTCCGGCCCGGTGAACACGCGCCCATCGGCCTCCAGGATCAGGGCCTTCCTGGCCCCACCCACTCCGGGATCGACGACGCAGACAAAAACGGTCCCCGGAGGGAAATCCGCCACCAGCGCCGCCAGCAGGTAGGCGGCCGGCCGCGGGCGGAAGGCCGGTGCATCATGCATGAGGGAGACCACGACGTGAGCGGATGCCTCACCTCCCAGATGGCGGGCCAAAGCGGCCTGCAGTTGGCCCACATAAGGCCCCCGCAGACCGAAATCCGTGAACAGTGCAATCATGGCAAAAGCTTGACACATATCGGCGCGATGACAATGCTTAAGCCCAATTGCAGCGCATCCGCCTGCCATGCCGGGATGGTGAAATTGGTAGACACGCCAGACTCAAAATCTGGTGCCCGCAAGGGCGTGCCGGTTCGACTCCGGCTCCCGGTACCAATCCATTTGATCTCGTTGCACAGGAGCCATGGAAGCGGGTCAATCCGGATTTTCATGGATCATGGATGGTAAAGGATCGGTGAATGGGGATTGGTGATCGGGGATTGGTGATCGGTGATTGGTGAATGGTGATTGGAGAATACAAGTCAGCAACCATGGCGCCTGATTCCCGAACTGGACAACTCCCCATGACGTATCTTTAGTCCGCATCGATTGGCCGTGATCTCTTATCGAGGATCGGAGCCCGGCAAGCGGGCGATATGAATCACCGTTCCACGGCCTCGGCAAACCTACGGCTCAGTGGCTGGTGCCCGCCGAACGGTGGATCTTGTTGTAGACGTTGTACTTTCCGGATGGCTTCTTCATCGGCAGGCGTTTGATCTCCTTCAAGGTCCTGGCATCGTAGACAACGACGGCCCCGTCCATGTCCCAGATGCTGACCAGGGCATAGCGGCCGTAACGATCAAACTCGACGTGCGCGGAGGTTTTCCCCGGCGACGGGCGCAACGTCTTGACGATCTTGAGCGTGCGCTTGTCGATCACCTGCATGGCATCCCTGTTGGGGCCAAAGAACACATCGGTCCAGGCGTAGGGCGTGTTTTCATGGCTGCGGATGAAGAAACCCGGACCCAGGGTCTTGATGCGCCGGATCGTCTTCCAGGTTTTCATATCGATGATACTGACGATCCCCTGTTGCAGATTTGGCGTGGCCATCACTGTCCGGCCTTTGTAGGTCCAGGTGATGCCGGATCCGAGATGCGGCATGCCCGGCAGGTCGATGCTGGCCACCACGATGCCCCGATCCAGATCGACCACACGCCCCATGCCACCACCGCGCCGGGCGCCGATGAGATAACGGTAAGGCTGGTCAAACATGAAATCGTCCAGGGGCTCGCCCACGTCGATGCGCCGCAGGGGGAAACGCCCGTTCTTGTACGAAATCTCCCAGACCTCGGGCAGGTCCTTCAAGGCCACGATGAAACTGTCACGCGGCGCGGCCTGGTAGACGGCGCTGACGCGCGAACTCTTTTTGCGTGCRCGRTCCATSRCCGGAAYCAGCTTGATCAGGGAGAGGTCGCGGGCATCAAAAACCGCGACGTCTCGCGGCAGGCCGTTGCCGACCATGACGTAGCGGCCGTCCCCCGAAACAGCCAGATTGCGGGTGTTGATGCCGGCGCGTGTCTCCGCGATCATCTTCAGGTTGTACAAATCGAACTTGCTGATCCAACCATCCCTGGAAGCAAAATAGACGTAGCGCCCATGCGGGGAAAACTTCGGTCCCCCATGCAGGGCGCGATGGGTGGGAAAGCGGAAAATGGGCTCGAGCTTGTCGCCATCCAGGATGGTGACATGATGATCGCCCAGTTCCACTACAACAAACAGATTCAGCGGATCCGCCTTGTAAACCGGCCGATTGCCCAGGTCCCCGGGATGGAAAAAAACACGATGTGCACCCCGGATCTCGGCCTCGCCCCAATGCGGCGGACGGGAGGGCGGGGCGTAGATGAACTGCACCAGCGACCTGATCTGCGCAGCGGACAACTTGCCGGCAAAGGCGGGCATCTGGGTCTCCGGCTCACCCTGTGCAATGGTGTTGTAGGTCTTTTTCATCGACAAACGGGCCAGGGTCTGCGGCAACAGGGCCGGGCCCATGCCGCCGAGGCGGTCGGTGCCATGGCAACGAGCACAATGCCGGCCGTAGAGTTGACCCACCGTCGGGGGGCGGCCGGCTTGTACGGCCGTGGGAAGAAGACAAAGAACAATCAGCAGGAGGCGGAACATCTGCTCATCCTCTCCGACGCAAGCGCTGCGGCACGTAGGCACCGGGCATCAGGCGTCGCCCGCTGCCCCGGATCCCGATCTCCTCGTCGCTCAGATAGCAACCGGGATCCTCCTGCCAGAAATCACCGCTCAACTGGTAGGCGCGCACGCGCGTGTTGCCGTTGCAGATATCCCGGTAGCCACAGCGCCCGCAGCGCCCCTTCAACGGCCGCGGTCTCGCCTTCAGTCCGGCCATCAGGGGATCGGAGGTATCGGACCAGATCTCGGAAAACGGACGCTCGCGCACGTTGCCAAGCGTATAATTCCACCACATGGTGTCCGGATGCACATGGCCGAGATTGTCGATGTTGGCGATGTTCACACCGGTCGAATTGCCGCCCCATTGCACCAGTTTGGCGCGCATGTGCGCCACTCGTTCGGGAAAATGCCTGCGCACCCAATGCAGAAGATAGACGCCGTCGGCATCGTTGTTGCCAGTGACGAACTCCTTGCGCTTTCCTTCCTCCACGTAGCGCCAGCATGTATCGAACAGGAGATCCATGGCCTTGCGTGTCATGGCGAAAACGGCGTCATCACCGCGGTGGATATTGCCGCGACCGGCGTAGTTCAGGTGCGAGAAATAGAACCGGTCGATATCGTGCTCATCCAGAAGCGCAAGCATGCGCGGCAATTCGTGCGCATTGTCCGCCGTCATCGTAAAACGGATTCCGACCTTGATCCCGAGATCGCGGCACAGTTCCACGGCATGCATGGAGGCCGCGAAGGCCCCCTCCTTGCGGCGAAAGCGATCGTGTGTCGTGCCGATGCCGTCGAGACTGATGCCGACATAATTGTAGCCCGCCGCAGCGATGTCCCCGATGTTGCCTTCATGAATCAGGGTACCGTTCGTGGACAGGCCGACATAGAAACCCATGTCCCGGGCACGATGGGAAATCTCGAAGATATCGGGACGCAGCAGGGGCTCGCCGCCGGAGAGAATCAGCACCGGCACGCCGAAGGCCTTCAGATCCTCCATGACGGCAAACACCTCCTTTGTGCTCAGCTCGCCCGGAAAATCCTTGTCGGCGGAAATCGAATAACAATGCTTGCACGCCAGGTTGCAGCGACGGATCAGATTCCAAACCACCACCGGCCCGGAAGGAGGACGGACGGGTGCAAGCGGCGTCGGATGCGCCAGCTCGCGCATGTATTGCGAAATACGAAACATCAGAAGCGCCGCCGGCCACACAAACGCAGGCCGGTTTTCTTCAGGATACGCGTGCTGAAAAGCACATCGTGCCCGCGATCGAATTGGCCGAGCAAATCGGCAATGGCGTCGATCATGGGCGCGATCTCCGCCCGTGTGCGTGCATGCACCATGGCGAACAGATTGTACGGCCAGTCGGGCGGATGACGGGGACGGCGGTAACAGTGGCTGACAAAATCCAGTGCTCCGATCTTCATCCCCAGTTCGGTGACATGTTCGTCCGGCACATTCCACACGGTCATGGCATTGGCTTTGTATCCGAGAGCGTAATGATTGGGCACGATGGCGATGCGCCGGATGATGCCCGCATCCAGCATGCGCTGCATGCGCTGCATCAATTCCGCCGGTTTCATGCCCAACTCACCGGCCACGGTGTGGTAGGGACGTGGAGACAAGGGCAGGCCGTCCTGCGTTGCGGCGATGATCCGACGGTCCTCCTCATCGATCACGGGTCGTGCTGCCGCGGTCGCGCTCATACCTCGAACCTCAAGCCGACGTAGAACTCATCAAGCCTGGGCATGTCGTAGACCGGGTACCCGCTCTTTCTTTCGATTTCACGCAGAACCTGCTCGACCCGATCCGGATCCTCGGAGGCCACCACAAACCACATGTTGAATTCATGGTCACGCTCATAGTTGTGTGCAACCTCGTCGTAGGCATTGACCAGCCTAGCCACACGTTCGAAATCCTCCCGCGGGATGCGCATCGCGGCCAGGGTGACGCCACCCCCCATGCGTTCGGCACGAAACATCGGTCCGATGCGGGTGATCACACCGCTGTCGCGCAGCGCGATCAGACGCGCACGGAGCTTTTGCTCCGTCAGACCGATACGTTCCGCCGCCTCGCCATAGGGATGTTCGCACAATGGAATGCCATCCTGCAGGGCATTGATGATACGGCGATCGATCTCGCTCAAGCTCATGCCGGAGCCCCCAGCGCCTGTCCGGAGGGCGGGTGTTGCGTCGGGCTGGTGGCGCGTGTTCGGATGTAGTGGGCACCGCATTGCTTGAAGCAGCGCCGGCTGAACAACACCTCATGAGGGATGGTCTCCAGCCGCAGCTCGCGGATCATTCGTTGCAACCGCTGCAACACCTCGTTCCTGCTGCGCGCATGGATCATGCAGAACAAATTGTAGGGCCAATGGGGAAGGCGTCGTGGCCGGCGATAACACAGGCTGACCAGGCCGGTATCGGCAACTCGCCGTCCGATTTCATCCACGCGATCGTCCGGAACATCCCAGACCACCATGGCATTGGCCACATAGCCCAATGGGCGATGGTGGACGACGAGTCCGAAGCGCTTGATGACGCCTGCGGCGCACAAACGCCGCACGTGAGCCAGCACTTCCTCTTCGCTCAGACCAAGCCGGCCGCCGATGATCGCAAACGGCCGCGGCACAAGCGGCAGGCCGTCCTGCATCGCCTCCACCAGGGCACGGTCCAGTTGGTTCAATCCCATTGCAATTCAAAGCCCAGGTCGATGTGGTAGGACCTCTTCATCGGCAAGGCCATCACCGGCAGGGACGTGGAATCCTCGATGTGATCGAGGATCTGCTGTAGACGCATCTCCGTGGCGGCCGTAATGACAAACCAGAGATTGAAGTGATGTTCACGTTCGTAGTTGTGATTCACCTCGGGAATGGCGCTGACCAGCGCCGCTACCTCCTGCAGGCGCGCCGAAGGCACCTGCATGGCGGCCAGGGTGCTGACCCCGACCTTGCCCCCATGATAGACCGGCCCGACTCGGCTCAACACACCATCCTTGTTCAACGTCCTCAGGGCCGACAGCACCTCGCTCTCGCTCACGCCCAGTCCTGCCGCCATATCAGCATAAGGGGTGGCCGAGATCGGCATATCGCGCTGGTAGGAATCCAGCAGCCGCTTTTGCAGGTTGTCGGACTCGGACGCACGCATGGTCACAGGCCGATCTTGTGGGCGCGTGCGGTGAAGAAGATCCCGCTCGGCGCCTTCGCGGGCAGGGTTTTGCGCAGTTTCATGGTGGTTGTATCGTAGATGTCGATGCGATTGGAATCGCGCGCGGAGATCCACACTTGTTCGCCGCGGGGCGTGAACTCCATGTGCAAAACCGCCTTGCCGGGTTTCAGGGTTTTGACGATGCGGTGTGTGGGAACGTCGATCACCTGGACCGTGTCGTTCAAGGGATGGGCGAAATTCACCCAGACCTGCCGACCGTCGGGACGTGCCATGACGAACACCGGCTGGCCGTAGACCGGGATRCGCCCGTCTTCCTTCCAGGTTTCGGCATCGATGATCAACACTTCGTGATGGCCGACGGCAGGAACGAACAACTCATGGCCGGCCTTCGTCCAACCCTCCAGGTGCGGCATCTTGTAAACGGGCAGTTTCTTCTCGCCACGACCGTAGTGCGGCAGAATCCTCCGGACCCCGGCCTCGGGATGCCAAAGATCGAGCAGAGCCATGCCATCCTCTCCGAACAACCCGGCGATGTAGTAGCGGCCGTCCGGGGTAATCAGGCCGTCGTAGGGCAGGCGCCCAATGTGCTTGAATTTYCTYACYCYCGGRTGMRCCGGRTYRCGCATRTCGGCCASCCAGATCTCTCCSGCATCGTARAGGSYGAAAACRAARCGCYGRTCYGGTGCATCCACCAGGCCGACCACCTTGGATCGCTGCCCGTGCCCATCGTAGAAGGCAGGAATCTCGGCCACCGGCGCCAAGGTCTCCGCGTCGAAGAACCGGACGCCGCCGGGTGTGTAATTGGAGGCGGCGATCAAGCGCCCGTCTTGGGAAATGGCCCCACCGATGCTGTTGCCGGATTGGATGATACGCTTGACGATACGCCTTTGGAGCAAATCGATCTTGGTCAGTCCGCCGTCGCGGCCGAACACAAAGGCGTAGCGCTCATCCCGCGAAAAAACCGCCGTGGCATGGGAAAGATCGCCCAATCCGCTCACCCGACCCAGRATCGTCCGATGCGTGGTTTCCACGATCAATACCGCACCGGTCGCACGTTCGATGACGATGCCCAGGTCCCCGGTTCCACGCGGTTCGGCATGCGCGGGGACCGGAACGCTCGTGGTCGCAAGCACCAGTATCAGAGCGAACAATCGGATGGCGATAAAAGATCTACTCATGCGGCACACCATGCTGGAGCAGATGGACGAGATAGTCGACATCCGCATCGCTGAGCTGGCCGCGCCATGGAGGCATCGGCGTTCCGGGCACGCCATCGAGGATAATGCGTCGCAATTCATCCGCGCTCCTTGCCGCCATGGAACGTGGCAGCAGGGAAGGACCCAGACTTCCTTTCAGGGTGATACCATGGCATGAGCCGCAATCGTTTTTCAGAAGATGGATCAGTTCGCGTTGTCTGCCGGGGCTCAGGTCTCCTGCGGCGACGGCCGGGGGCGATAAAAACTGAAGAAAAACAAGAACCGATAGCAGGAAGGCATCAGACCTCCGCATGAGCAAGTTCTTGTATTCCGGTATCCCCCTCCTGCTCCGACGATTGAGGGCAGAACCATTCCAATTCATGCGCCAATGAGACCACATGACCGACAATAATCAGTGACGGCGAACGAAAATCAAGGAGTTGCATTTTCTCCGGCAGGCTTTCGAGGGTGGCGATGCAGCGCCGTTGCTGTTTTGTCGTGCCGTTCTCCACCGCCGCAGCCGGCATGTCGGCGGGCAGGCCGGCCTCCTTCAATCGGGTGACGATTTCCTGCAATTGTGCCAGCCCCATGTACACGACGAGGGTTGTATCGGGATCGGCCARRCTTTCCCAATTCARATCCAGCGGCMTGTCGGCKCGGCARTGWCCKGTYACGATGCGSGCGCTYGTYGCCARRCCMCGGTGCGTGAGAGGAATGCCGGCGTAGGCGCTGCAGCCGGCGGCAGCGGTGACGCCGGGAACCACCTCGAAATGAATGTGATGACGCCGCAGATGGCAGGCCTCCTCGCCGCCGCGCCCGAAGATAAAGGGGTCGCCCCCCTTCAAGCGCACGATTTTGCGGCCGGTGCGGGCCAGACGAACCAGAAGCGCGTTGATCTCCTCCTGGCGCATRTGGTGATGRCCGGGWCGYTTKCCRACGTAGATRCGRACCACACCCGCGGGRACGAGATCCATGATCTCYCTGGAKACYARGCGRTCGTARACGACGACATCGGCCTCTTCGAGCARSCGCAGSGCYTTGAYGGTYARCAGYTCCGGRTCGCCCGGACCGGCGCCGACAAAGTAAACACAAGGAATGCTGGCCACGTCAACCTCCCTCCGCATTCGCTTTAAATCGTTTTTCCACAATGAAAAGGACAGGCCGGGAGGAAATCCTCCCGGCCCATCGGATCGATCAATAGATATCCTCTTGCGTATTGTAGAGGTTGAATTTGCCGGTGGTCGTGACCAGGCGCTTGTCCTTGATGACCGTCTTCACCTTCAGCGTCTTGTCATTGATGACCACGATGGCGGATTGCATGGTCGGCTTGTTCCATACCGACAGCCACACCTCGTCTCCGGCCTTGTTGTACTCCGGCTCCACAACGCGCGGCGTACCCTTGACCCCGGCCAGCTTGGCGACATTGATGAGCTTGTAGCCCTTCTCCAAGTGGCGGGTATCGTATACCGCAATCGAGCCGTAGGTCTCCGGGTCCGGATTGAGCGGCAGATCAGCCCACAGATGGTGGGATTTCGGATGCGTCTTGACGAACAGATTGCCGCTGCCCTCCATGTCGAGATGGCGCACGACCTTCCAGGCATACTGCTTGTGCTTCCTCGGATCGGTGCCGATCACGGCCAGCCAATCGTCGCCCAGATGCCCGGTCACCCACACCGGCCCGTACTTCGGGTCGATGAAGTTGGCGCCGCGGCCGGGGTGCGGAATGTGTCCGACTTTGACCCGGGCCACCAGCTTGTCCAGCTTGGAATCGATGACGTCGATGATGTTGGACTTGTTGGCCGCATCCATGAAGTAACGATGCGTGCGCTCCCAGCCGCCGTCGTGCAGGAACTTGTCGGCCTTGATACTGGTGACACGCAAGGCATGGATGTTGGAGTAGTTGACCAGCAACACCTTGCCGGCTTCCTTGGTATTGACGATGAATTCCGGATGGAAGTGCGAAGCCACGATGGCCGCCACACGCACCTCCGGATGGTATTCGCCGTCGACGGTGATGCTGGGCGTGCTTTCGAGACGTAGCGGCTCCAGGGTATCGCCCTTCATGATCAGGTATTGCGGCGGCCAGTAGCAGCCTCCAATGGCATATTCATCCTCGTAACCCTTGTATTTCGAGGTCTCGACCGAACGTGCCTCCATGCCCATCTTGATCTCGGCCACCTTCGCAGGCACCTTCATCCACAGATCCACGAGCACGACTCGCGCATCGCGGCCGACGATGAACAGGTAGCGGCCGGAAGCCGACACGCGCGAGATGTGCACGGCGTAACCGGAGTGAATGATGGTGACGACCTTCTTGGTGTCGCCATCGATCAGGGCCACCTCGCCGGCGTCGCGCAGGGTGACGGCGAAGAGGTTCTGCAGGTTGAGATTGTTCATCTTCTTCTTCGGCCGCTTGCTGGGCGGAACCTCGAGTTTCCAGGAGGCCCGGATCTTCTTCATACCGAATTGCGGCGGCCGCGGCGGCTCATGCTGGATGTAGCGCGCCATGATGTTGATTTCCTTCGGCGTCAGCACACCCTGCCAGGAAGGCATGCCACCGCTGGTGCCGTAGGTGATGGTGGCCACCAGGGTATCGGTGCCGCGTTTCAAGGTGATGTCCGGCGTCAGCGGCTTGCCGGTGGCGCCCTTGCGCAGCACGCCGTGGCAACCGGCGCAGCGCTGGAAGAAGATACGCTTGCCGATCTCGAACTCTTCCTTGGTCATCGGCGGCGCCGTCGGTGTCTGGGGTACCGGTACCTGGGTGGCCCGGCCCTCATATTTCTGCACGGATTTCTTGGCCTTCCCGGCATGGTGGGCGTAGGCCGAGCCCGGTGCCAGGGCAACCAGCCCCATGACGGCAATTATGGCTAAAATTCGATTGATCATAAGACGTTTTAACCTCCTCTTGAGATGAAAAAAACGGAATGGTCCCCCATCCCAGCGACAACGATAGGAAGACAGGGGGGGCGTTTCCTTGATATTGATCAATTCATAGAAATGAAGGCGGTCGAAAAATCGGCAGCCGGCAATGAAGGAAGAAACGGGTCGCCATTGTATACAATACTAGCCTGATCCTTAACCCCTGATCCCTGACCCCCTGATCCCTGACCTCTGATATGTGTTTTTTTGCCACACCTTGACATAAATCAAGGCAAGCTTCTTTCTGGATTTCCAGAGTCCAGACGAATTGGTAAGAAAGCGCGTTACAAGGTGTTTTTGAGCCGGTTCCCGGCCTAGACCGGATTTTTTACGAGACCACGCTGGGGTATGAAATAGATCATGGATCCGTCCCTTGCGACGAAACGCGGCGCTGCGATGATGCGGATTGCTTCCATCTCGGCTCCTGGCTTGTCCTGCCAATGAGGGCTGAGGGCCGAGTGCGGAGGACTGGGCAGCGGCAGATGGTTGCTCGTTGCTCACGGCCAAGTCCACCATGTTCGTGCCATCCAAGCGTGATCCCGTGCCAAATCCGGACTGGCCATGATGGGCAAGGCAATATATATAGAGAAAACATCCGCATGGGTGGAGAACTTGCTCCGAACAGGCGGTGTAAACAGGAGAGGAGGAAAATCATCATGCATATCCGGAAGTACTTGTTCCAGGCCATGTTGTTCACGGCGTCCGTGTTTTTGTTCGGGCAGTTGGCGCAGGCGATCGATTTCAAATTCAGCGGCGAGATCCGCCCGCGCACCGAGCTGGCCACAAACGGCGCCGTAGGGGCGGCCAAAAACCAACACAAGAGCTTCACGACCATGCGTACCCGGCTGGGGATGAGAGCGATCGTGGATTCCGACACGTCCGCCTTCATCCAGCTCCAAGACGTGCGCACGGCCGGCGGCGAAACGGCCACACCGAAGCCGCCTTCCATCACCCAGACCGGCACCAGCGTTTCGGCCAGCGGCCTGGATCTGCACCAGGGCTACATCGATCTCGGCAACGTACTGGGCACCGGCATCCACCTGCGCCTCGGACGCCAGGAGATGATCTTCGACGAACACCGCCTGATCGGCAATATCGGGTGGATCCAGCAGGCCCAGACCTTCGATGCCGCCCGCGGCGACATCGATCTCGGGCAGTTCATCGACGGCCTGAGCCTGACCGCCTTCTTTGCCAAGACGGTGGCCATCAACACCCATCCGACTCTGGGGCAAACGCTTTCCGATCAGGCGACATTCGAATCCAATTTCGCCGGCGAGCGGCTGACCTTCAAGCTCGGCGGCAAGGGCGACCGCATCACCCAGTATTTCTACTATGCCCTGAATCCTTCCCGTACAGGAGCAGGGAAGGATACCACGCCGGATCAAGCCAAGCATATCGAGTATGTGGGCGGCTATCTGCTCAAGCATTTCAACGTGGCGGGCCAGACCTGGCGCGTCCGCCTCGACGGCGCCTACGAGTTCGGCCAGAAAACGACGACGGTCGATATCAAGGCCTACATGCTGACCGCCGCCATCGGCACCAAGTTCGACATCGCACACGGCTTCGGCATCACCGGCTGGTACGATTACCTGTCCGGTGACACCAATGTCAATGACACCACGGTGCGCACCTTCACGACGCCGTACGCGACGAACCACGCCTACTACGGCCACATGGACAAGTTCCTGAACATCCCCACCCAGGGCCTGCAGGACATCGCCGTCAAGATGTGGCTGAAGCCGACGCAGAAGATGAAGTTCATCGTCCATCTGCACCAGTTCCTGAGTGCGAGGAAAAACAGGACCGACGGCAATCCTTCGGCGGCGAAGAACCTCGGGCAGGAGATCGATGCCCACTTCAAGTACCCGCTGGCCAAGCACACGATGCTGGCCCTCGGCTACGGCCATTTCTTCGGCAACGGCACGGTCAGCGCCGGTGTCGGTGGCGACACCACGCTGGATTCCAACTGGGCTTACGGCATGGTGGACTTCAAGTTCTAACCCGCGCCGTCTGACGGTTAAAGGGCCGATCCATCCCCCCCTCGGATCGGCCCTTTTCTTTTGCATTGGTGACTGGAGCAAACGAATCGCCCCTGCCTTCACGCAAGCGCTGGTTTTTGGTGAGCCGGACAGGGATCGAACCTGTGACCCGCAGATTAAAAGTCTGCTGCTCTACCAACTGAGCTACCGGCCCCTTCTTGACATGGCCGTCCTTGGCCACATGAATGGTACTCCCAAGGGGAGTCGAACCCCTGTTTCCGCCGTGAGAGGGCGGCGTCCTGGACCACTAGACGATGGGAGCCTGCGGAAGTTCGCGTTTTTACTGGATTCGACTGCGGGCGTCAATGAAAAGCGTGGCGTTCAGACACAGCCGCCATCCATGGAGCTTTACCACGGGCGCAGCAGCGTTATCTTACGCTCATGGGAGCAGGGCGAATATTCCGGGAGATCGGTCTTCTCACTCTGGCGATTTGCATCAGCTCCTGCATACCGCCTGCGGCGAGGCTCGATGGCCATCCCCGTCCCGTGGCGTCCTCCCCCACCCTTATCCCCGTCGAATTGCAGAAAGATCGAGGAATTCCCGCAAGCCAACAAGCCCGATCCGGTTCCATGGCTTCCTCGCCCAACCCGAAAGCGGCGGCTCCCACGGTTGCATCCGCCCCGAAATTGGAAAAGCCGACGCTTCCGGCACCGGATCCCCTGCTGGCAGGAATCCCCGAGCACGATCTGGCGCGCATTCAGGCGGAGGTCAAGCGCGTCTATTCCCGCTTGTGGCCGACCATCGCCGAGCGCTCCCGCTACGTTCGCGCCCGCCTGCGGCGCGTGCTCCGGCGCAACCGGGCACCGCTGGCGCTGGAAGCGGTTCCGATCGTGGAATCGGGCTACAATCCCTATGCCTTCTCCCCGGCCGGGGCCACCGGATTGTGGCAGTTGATGCCCGGAACCGCGCGCCTGCTCGCCGTGCGTGCACACCGGGGCATCAACCCTCGCCGCAACATCGAGGCCGGCACCGCCGGAGCCGTCCGTTACCTGCTGCAATTGAAGGCCCAGTTCGGCAACTGGCCCCTGGCCTTCGCCGCCTATCATCGCGGCCCGGGAAGCATCACGCGTGCCATCCGCCACCACCCCTGGCGCCCAAGCGACGGTCTGGATCGCATGCCGGTGCCAGCAATCACGCGCACCTACGTGCGCCACATCCTCGGTCTTTCTGCCTTGCTCTGGCGCCATGTGTGGAAATTCCCGCCGCCGTGGCCCGTGGACGTTCTGACCCTGCGCGGCCCCGTCGATCTGAACCTTCTCGCCCGCAAGGCCGGCCTTGCGCGTGAGGAGATCTTCCGCTTCAATCCCGGCCTGGAACACAGCCAGTACCTTGCAACCCGACTCGATCTCTATATCCCCTCCAACCTGTCCGGAAGAATTCGTGCCCACATTCCCGAGGCCAGGCCGGCGCACATCCGCATCCGGGTGCGCCCCGGAGACAACCTGTGGCTGCTTGCACGCCGGTATCGCACCACGATCCACTATCTGCGCCGCGTCAATCCAGGGCTCAAACAGATGCTGCATCCGGGCCAGACCCTGCGGGTTCCCGCAAGGCGCTTCAACGCTGCGGCACCCCCGCCCAACCCCCTTCTGGCCCGAGGCCGCCGCATCCGCTACCGCGTCCGGCACGGCGACAGCCTGTGGAAGATTGCCAGACGCTTTGGTACGACGATTCGGGCGATTGCCCGCGCCAACAACCTGCGCCGGACCGCGATGCTGCGCCCCGGCGACACGCTGTGGATCCTGGCACACGGGCGCCCCTCCTGATCGTTCCTTGAATGCCTGATTCACGGCGCCGTCCGAAGCGCCTTCCTGTTCTTCTCCTTGCCCTCGGCACGCTGGTGGCGGCCTGTTCCTCCGGACCGCAGGAAGGCACTCAATCGTCGCCCGCACCGGCGGTTTCGAACCCCACCGTGACACAAGGGGAAGAGGCCAGGCCCGCACGGGGTGACCGCCTGGTCTCGGCCAGCATCGGGGACGCCACCAATCTGATCCCTCTGATCGCCGGCGATGCCGCAAGCCAGGATATCGCCGGACAGATGTATCTGTCGCTGCTCAAATACGACCGCAACCTGAACCTGATGGGGCAACTGGCGGCTTCGTGGGAGGTTTCCCGCGACGCCCTCACCATCATCTTTCATCTGCGTCCGCATCTTCAATGGACAGACGGCAAGGCCTTCACCAGCGCCGATTGCGCCTTCACCGTGCATCTGATGCTCGATCCCCACACCCAGAGCCCGTTTAAGTCCGATTACGCCAGGATCCGCGGTGTCGAGGCGCCGGATGCGCAGACCTTCATCGTCCACTACAAGGAACCCTACTCGCCGGCCCTGTCCTCGTGGGCCGGTCTCGCCATCTTGCCCCGTCACGTTTTCAAGGGCGTGGATATCATGAACACGCCTCTTTCGCGCCATCCGGCCGCCACCATCGGCCCCTACCGCCTCGTTCGCTGGCTGCCGCAACAGTCCATCCTGCTGCGTGCCAATCCGGAGTATTTCGACGGCCCGGTGTGGATCACGGAAAGGTTGCTCCGCATCATCCCGGATACCGCCACCCAGTTTCTCGAACTCTCGGCCGGCCACCTGGACAGCATGAACCTGACTCCTTTGCAATATCGGCGCCTTTTCCCCAGCAAGCCAAGATTGGTGCGTGAATACCGTCGCTACAAATACCTGGGCTTCGGTTACACTTATCTCGGCTTCAATCTCAAGCGCCCTCCTTTCGATGACGTGCGCGTACGCCGGGCCATCGCCTACGCCATCGACCGCAGGGAGATCGTGGACGGCGTCCTGCTGGGCTTGGGCAAGGTGATCGCCACGCCCTACAAACCGGGCACCTATTGGGTGAACAAACGCATACACCCCCGCCCCTACGATCCCGACAAGGCCCGGCGGCTGCTCGCCGCCGCCGGCTGGAGCGATGAAAACGGGGATGGCATTCTGGAAAAAAATGGGCGGCCGCTCTCTTTCACGATCCTGACCAACAACGGCAACAAGCAGCGGGCCGATGCCGCCGTCATCATCCAACAGCGGCTCAAGCAGGTCGGCATCGCCGTCAAAATCCGCCTGGTGGAATGGTCCGCGTTTATCGAGCATTTCATCAACAAACGCAATTTCGAGGCCGTAATCCTCGGATGGTCGCTTTCGCCCGAACCGGACCAGTACAGCATCTGGCATTCCTCGCAGACCGGACCGCGCCAATTCAACTTCCTGTCCTATGCCAACAAGAAGGTGGACCGGGCCTTGGTGGCGGCAACGCGCACCTTCGACCGCGCACGCCGCAAGCAGTACTACGATCTCGTGCAGCAGGAATTGTACAGGGACGTACCGGTGGTCTTCCTTTACGCGCCCTACTCCCTACCCGTGTTTCACAAACGCATCCACGGCATCAAGCCGGCACCGGCCGGGATCGGCTACAACAGTGAACACTGGTTCGTACCCAAGGCCGAGCAGAAGTACCGTGTGGCCATGCAGCCATAGAGACCTCAACCCAGATCGGGGCAGGCACCTCCCCGTTCCGGTTGCAACGTGGCATGGGCGATACCATGGTCCCGCAATTCCTCCAGCAGGCGCGGCAAGATCTCGGGCCAACGTGCCATGTCCTCCAGGCATACATGCGCCGACAGGGCGAAACGTTCGTCCGGCAACGTCCATACATGAATGTGATGGACATCGACCACGCCGGCGACGGCGACGATGGAATCCCGCAACGACTCGGGATCCACGCTCGCCGGCGCCGCTTCCATCAATTGCAGGGTTGTGTCCCGCACCAGGCGCCATCCGCCCCAAACAAGAATCAGTACCACCACCAACGAGAGCAGAGGATCGATCGGCATCCAGCCGGTCGTGACGATCACGATGCCGGCGCAGATGGCGGCCAGGGAACCCAACATATCCCCCAACACATGCCAGTAAGCGGCGCGGGTGTTCACATCATGTCCATTGTGCAACCAGCGCAGAATGACGAGATTGATTCCCAGGCCGACGGCGGCCACCCCAAGCATCAGCCCACCCTGCACCTCATGCGGATGGTGCAGTCGTTCCACGGCCACCCAGGCGATCCAACCCCCGACGAACCACAGTCCCAAACCGTTCGCCTGCGCCGCCAAAACACGTGCGCGGCCATAGCCATAGCTCATTCCGGCATGAGGGGGACGAGCCGCAATTCGTTGCGCCAGCACGGCCAGGGCAAGGGCCGCAACATCGGACAGCATGTGTGCCGCATCGGCCAACAGGGCCAGGGAATCCGCGAGCCAACCGCCGGCGAATTCGACGACCGCGAAGACGGCCGTAATCCCAAGCGCGGCGCTCAGTGGCCGTGATGCATGGGCCACGGCTTACGACCCGGAAGGAAGGCGGCGCTTCCCCGTTCGAAAGGATCGAAGGGCGGGAATCAGAATTCGAGCTTGAGCAATCCCGTGGCGCCCCACACATCCAACCCGCGTTTTACAAAGCCATCGTACTTGTTGGCGTACTGCGTCCATTCTCCAGCAAGGAGTAGATTGTCCAGAAGGCGGTAATCCAGGCCGCCACCGGCGGTAAAACCGGTCTTGGTATCGGTCACCTTGACGCCGGACGTACGCGTCAACGAGGAACGCAGCGTGGTGCCGCCGACCACGGCATAAAAACGCAGGTATTCCGTGGCCGGCAATTGAAATTTGGCCAGATAGGAGACAAACCAGTCCATACGCACCTTGGTAAAACCCCTGGCGGCGCCGTCGGCGGCCGTACCCACCCGCACCTCGAGACCGAAATAGCGGTGCAGATCCGCACCGATGACGCCGTAACCACCGAAGACGTTGTCGGAATCGTCGTTGGTGGAGAGATTGAAGGCACCGAGACCGGCCCCGATGTAGGGGGCAAAGAAGAAATCCTGAGGGGGATGGAAGTAAAAATCATGCGCACGGGCGCCGGCATGCGCGCTTGTGCCGGCAAAGGCACCGAAAACCAGCATGAAAAGCAGCAAACGGATTTTCCATCTCATGGTCCACCTCCAGATGCAACCAAAACTAGATGCCTCCGCCGCCTTGTCAATATACGCATTGTATTGCATGCTAACCCGCATACCGCACGAAGGAGGATCCAGATCCATGCCAGCGATTGACTTCGATACCGCGCGCCGCAACATGGTGGAAAACCAGATCCGCTGCTGCAAGATTCTCGACCCCGTCCTCCTGGAGACCCTGGAAACGCTGCCGCGCGAGGAGTTTCTGCCGCAGGAAGTCAAGAGCCTGGCCTACATGGATGGACACGTGCCGTTGCCGTGCAGACAGGAAATGCTCACCCCCCTACAGGAAGGGCACATCATGCACGCACTCGATCTCAAGGGAGACGAGCGGGTGCTGGAAATCGGCACGGGCGTCGGCTTTCTGACGGCGCTGCTGGCCCTGCATGCAAAGGAGGTGATCTCCCTCGAACTGCATGAGCCGCTCGCCGAACTGGCCAAGAAAAACCTGCAGGAACACGGCATCCACAATGCCACGGTGATCTGTGCCAACGGCATGGATCCGAAGAACTTCAAGGATCTTGGAAAATTCGATGCCATCGTCCTCGGTGCCGCGCTGCAGGATCTCCCTCAACATGTGGCCGAATCGCTGTGTGAAGGCGGCAGGCTTGTTGGATTTTTCGGCACCAATCCGGTCGTGAAACTGGTGGCCATGCGCCGTCTCGAAAAGAACCGCTGGCAGCGTGAGGAATTGATCGAAACCCTGCTGAAAACCATGGAAGGCCTGCCGGAAAAACGTGAATTCGTCTTCTGAATCGCCGATTGCCCAAGGGTGCGCGCATTCCGGGAAGTGGGGCACGATTGCCGGATGACCACGGATCCCGATCCCTCAGGCAATCCCTCCAGCAGCGTCCTTCTGCCCGGACGTGGCGCCCGTCTTCTGCTCCCGTGGCAGCGGCCGGCCATGTGGATTGTGCTGGCGGCGCTCCTTTCACCCATGCCGGCGGCGGCCGCGGTCATCGCGCCGCAAGCGACAAAGGAGGCCCTGGCGCGGCAGCTCGAATCCGAGTTCAAGCTGCCGGCGCCGCTCGTGCGTTCCACGCTGGCCAGCGCCCGTTTCTCGCCCAGCGTCATCGCCCGCATGCAACGCCCTTATGAAGCCCGACCCTATGCCGAATATCGCCCGCTCTTCGTCAATCCCCGCCTCGCCCGGCAGGGGAAGGCGTATCTGACAGCACACAAGGAGGCCTTTGCCCGGGCCGAACACATCTATGGGGTGCAGCCCGAGATCATCGCCGCCATCCTGGGCATGGAAACCCGCTTCGGCCGCAGCCAGGGCCGTGATCGCGTGCTCGATGCCCTCTACACCCTGGCGGTGGGGTACCCCCGACGCGCGGACTTCTTCCGCAGGGAACTCGGCCATTTCATTCTCCTGTGCCGGGAGGAGCATCTACAGCCCGATCGCCTGCTCGGATCCTACGCCGG
>AMFO01002311.1_pt1 | contig 31225 bp, 24 predicted proteins | sample 552608 | NCBI WGS metagenome assembly AMFO01 (sample SAMN01893955, study PRJNA167987) | microbial mat metagenome | biome: hydrothermal vent | place: USA: Loihi, Hawai'I | collected 2003-05-01
CAGCCGGCGCATCAGTTACCGGATCGTCGACCCGGATCGCCATCCCGCCCTGGTCAAGGACCTAGGCGTGACCGTGGCCCGCACGGTCGTCGTCCAGGCCGGCGACCGGCGGCGCGAGCTGCTGGACCCCGACGAGGGAGCGCTGATCAACGCGGTCTTCCGGGTCGTCTCCGGGGAGCAGCCGGTCGTCTACTTCCTGAGCGGCCACGGCGAGCGGGACATCGCTTCCCGGGACCGGCCGGGATTCGCGGCCTGCGACGCGGCCCTGCGGCGCCAGGGGTACATCGTCCGGCCGCTGCTGCTGGCGGAACGCGCCGAGGTCCCCGGCGACGCCGCCGCCGTCGTCCTCGCCTCGCCGACCCGCGACCCGTCCCCCGCGGAGCTGAGGGCCCTGACGGCCTACGTCGCCCGGGGCGGCAGTGTCCTGGCGCTGGTCGATCCTGGGACCCCCGCCGGGCTGGCGGACTGGCTGGCGAGCTACAACGTCGTCGTGGGCGAGGATTTCCTCGTCTCGGCCGACGGGGCCGCGCGGCAGTTCGGCATGGACCGCCAGGTCCTGGCCGTCCTGGAGTACGGTCCCCACGAGATCACGCGTTCCCTGGGCGGGATGTTCACCTTCTATCCCTACGCCCAGTCCCTGCGTCCCCGCCACGGGCAGGTCGCGGGCCTGACCGCCAGGACGCTGGTGGCCAGCGGCGAGCGCAGCTGGTCGGAGCACGACCTGGACTCGGTCCGCCGGCGGCAGCCCCGCTTCGACGAGGGGGTGGACGAGCCGGGGCCCTTCCCGGTGGCCGTCGCGGTGGAGATCGACCTCGACCGCTTCCGCCGCCGCGCCACCGCCGACACGTCGGTCACGTCCGGCGGGGACCTGGCCGTCGGCGCCGACGCCGGCGGCCTGGCGCCCTCGGTCTTCCGCCGCGAACGCACGGCCCGGCTGGTCGTCGTCGGCGACGCCGATTTCGCCAGCAATGCCTACATCAACCTCTACGGCGACAGGGACCTGCTGCTGAACATCGTCGGCTGGCTGGCCAGGGAGGAGACCCTCGTCGCCGTGCGCGCCCGGGAGACCCTCAGCCAGCCCGTCGTCCTGACGACGACCTGGAAGCGCTGGCTGGCCTGGGGCGGGGTGGCCGGCTGGCCGCTGGCGATGACGGTCCTCTCCGTGCTGGTCGTCGTCCGCCGGCGCCGCGTCGCGTGAGGGAGGAACCGTGAACGGTCGTCTCGCCTTCCTGCCCCGCAGCTCCCTCTTCCTGCTGCTGGCCATCGCCACCGCGGCGCTGTGGCTCTATCGCGGCCGGGGCGGGCCGCCTGCCGCGCAGCGACAGGTCCGGTTGTTCCCCGTCGCTGTCGACTCGGTCCGCGAGCTGCGGTGGCAGACCCCGGAGCGGTCCGTCGTCCTGCGGCGCGCCGGCGCGCGCTGGTCCCTGTCCGGCGACGTCGACGACGTCGTCGATCCGCGCGAGACGGCCGACCTGCTCGCGGAGCTGACCGGCCTGACCGCCGAGATCATTCCCGACGCGCTGGCCGACACGGTCGTCTTCGGCTTCCGCCCCTTCTCGCCGCGCCTCGAGCTCGTCGACCTGGCGGGCCGGCGCTGGCGCCTCAGGCTCGGCCAGCAGAACCAGGCCACCGGCCGGGTCTACGGCCTGCGTGACGGCGTACCCGCCGTCCTGGCGTTGCCGGGGGACCTGGTGGGGCTGGTCGGCGCGCTGCCCGACCGGGTCCGGGCCCGCGAGCTGTGGCCCGGGTTCGCGTGGCAGGCGGTGGAGACCCTGGCCATCCGCCCGCCCGGACGCGCGGCATGGGACCTGTTCGTCCAGCGCGACGGTCGCTGGTGGTACCGGGTGCGCGGGGATGCCGCGGCGCGGGTCCCCGACTGGTACCGCCGCCACCAGCGCTGGTACGACGACCGCCGCCTGACCGGCACCGACGGCACCTGGTGGCTGGCGGCCGGCGACGCCGTCGACGAGCTGCTGGTGGAACTGGCGACGGCCAGGGTCAAGGAACTGGTCCCGGCGGGGGCGGCGGCGGAGACCCTCGCCGTCGTCCGCGTCGCCGACCGCTACGGCTCCCAGCGGCACCGCCTGGATCTCTGCCCGCCGACGGTCGCCGGCAGGGCCGACGCCTGGCGGGACGGGAGCGCCGACGCGGTCCATGTCATCGGCGCCCTGTCGCGCCTGGTCGCCCGACCCCTGATCGACATGCTGGCGACCTCGGTCGTCACCTGGAGCGTGGTCCGCGCCGATTCCCTCCGTTGCGTCTGGGTGGGGCGGGACAGCTTCCGGGCGGTGCGCCGCGACGGGGGGTGGGAGGTGCCCGGCGCGCCCGACGGCGGCGGTCACCCGACCCCCGGGGAGACGGTCCACGACCTGGCCCTCCACATGGAGCGGCTCGCCATCCGCGACGTCTCCCCGCCCGGGGAGGCACCCCGCGACTGGTCGCCGCTGTTCCGGATCACCATCTGGCGCAGCCTTCCCGGTGCGCCGGCGCGAGAGGTCCTGCTGGTCGGCGGCGAGGGCCTGCCGCCGCGGCCCGCCGCCTGGTCGCCGGCCCTGCGCCGGCGCTGCGGGATCGACCGCTCCCTGCTGACGACGCTGACCGCCATCTTCGCCTCGTCCTGGTTGCGGCACTGACCCGTCGCGCACGGACCCGGTCCGTCGCGTCGTCGGGCCGGTGGGATCCGGCCGGGACGTCAGCGGGTCAGACAGGCAGCGATCAGGACCACGGGCGTGGAAGCGGCGGGTGCGTCGGTCCGGGCCGGTGGCCGCAGCGGGGAGGGACCATCGCGCAGGACGACGGGGGAACAGTCGTCGGGCAGCGACGCCAGGGCGTAGGCGTAGGGGGCGATCATCGCCAGGAAACGGTTCCGCTCGGCCGCCGGGACCGGTTCACCGGCGGGCAGGTCGAGCCGGCGCGGATCGACCCAGCGACCGTCCTTGCGCACCCGGAAGTCGAGGTGGGGACCGGTGGCCAGGCCCGTGGCACCGACGTAACCGATGACCTGCCCCTGGCGGACCCGGACCCCCCTGCGGATCCCCCTGGCGTACCGCGAGAGGTGGAGGTAGTAGCTCTCGTAGCTGCGGTTCGTGTGCCGGATCTTGATGTAGCGGCCGTTGGTCTTGCTGTAGCGGGCCTCGACGACGACGCCGTCGCCGGCAGCCCAGACGGGCGTCCCCACCGGCGCGGCGTAGTCGACGCCGTAGTGGGGGGCCCACTTCTTCAGGACGGGGTGGAAGCGGCGCAGGGAGAAGGAACTGGAGATCCGCGAGTACTCCAGCGGCGCCCGCATGAGCTGCTTGGCCAGGCTGTGGCCGTCGGGATCGTAGTACCCGGTGTCCCCGTCGCGGGTCGTGTAACGGTAGGCGCGGTGGACCTTGCCCCGGTTGACGTACTCGGCGGCGAGGACCGAGCCGGTCCGGATGATCCGCCCGTCCCGGCGGATCTCCTCGTAGAGGATGCGGTAGGTGTCGTCGGGACGGCTGTCGCGACGGAAGTCGATGTCCCAGCCCAGGATGTCGTTGAGCTTCGTGGCCAGGACCGTCGGGGCACCGTGGTTGCGGAGGCTCTCGTAGAGCGAGCGGCCCACGCGGCCGCCCACGCCGACGACGTTGCGCTGGACGGGGTAGGTCAGCTCGTAGACGGTGTAGCCGCCCTCGTCCCGGTGCTGCAGGGCGATGTAGGACTCGTCGTCCGTCAGATCGAAACGCAGCCGCCAGAGGGTACCGTCGGACAGCACGACCGTCCGGAAGCGGTCACCGCGGTGCACGCGTGTCAGGTTGCGGTAGGGACGGCAGGCCTTGACCAGCGCCATGATCTGGGCATGAGGGACGCCCCTGGCGCGCAGGGCGTCGTAGAGGGTCTGCCCGCGACTGATGACCAGCTCCTGCTCCTGCGCACCCGCGGGCAGGGGCGGGAGCGAGGGGGCCGTCCCGTCCGCCGGCGCGATGGTGGGAGAGGGTGGAGCGGGGGCGTCGTCCCAGGTACTGTCCAGGGACGCGGCGTGGTCTGGGGGTAGACCGGGAACGGCCGCCGCGACGGTACCGGTCGCCTCCGCCCGGCCGCGCTGTCGCCAGCGGGGGACCAGGGCGATCCCCACGACGAGAGCCACCAGCAGGATGAGACCGACCAGGGAGGTGCGCTCCCGGGACCTGCGTCCTGGATCCTGTTGCCCTGCTGCTTTCATCCGCAACAAGATGCCCCCTGGCAGCCCCGGGAAGCAAGTCCTATTCTGGCCGGGACCATCAGCCCGCGCGTCGAGGGAGGCAGATGCGACCGCTCGTCGAACTCCATGTCCACCTGGAGGGTTCCGTGCCCCCCGCCCTGCTGTGTGAGCTGGCCGATCGCCACGGCCGGCCCGACGTGCCGGCGGCCTGCCTGGACGCCGGCGGCCGATCCTATCGGCGCTGCAGGGACTTCGGCGACTTCCTGGAGCTCTACAAGGCGGTGACGTCCGTCCTGCGCACTCCCAGCGATTATCATGCCGCGGCCCTGCAGCTGGGCAACTCCCTGGCCGGGGAGGGGATCGTCCATGCCGAGGTCACCGTGGGGTACGGCATCCTGCAACGGACCGGTCGTGCCCCCCTGCCGTTCCAGGAGGCCCTCGCCGAGGCGGCCGCCGAGGTGGCCCAGCGCCACGGCGTGACGCTGTCGTGGCTGCCGGACAGTGTCCGGCAATGGGGCGTCGACGCCGCCTGGCGGGACCTGGAGGCCGCCGTCGCCGCCGGCCCGCGGCTGGGGGTCGTCGGCTACGGGATCGGCGGCGACGAGACCGCCCTGCCGGTGGCCGACTTCGCGCCCGTCCTGGCCGCCGCCCGCCGGGAGGGGCTGGGGACGACCCTTCACGCCGGCGAGACGGGCACGGCCGACGACGTCCGGGCGGCCGTCCTGGCCGGCGGCGTCGCCCGGATCGGACACGCCGTCGCCGCGGCCGGCGCCCCCGACGTCCTGGCCCTGCTGCGCGAGGCGAACGTCCTGGTGGAGCTCTGCCCCGGCAGCAACGTGGCCACGGGCGTCGTTCCCGACCGGCTGTCCTTTCCGTTGCGCCGTTTCCTGGCGGCGGGGGTGCCCTGCTGCCTCAACACGGACGACCCGGCCCTGTTCGGCGCCGGTCTGGCGGAGGAATACGCGCTGGCGGAGCGGCTGCTGGGCCTGACCCCCCAGGAGGCCTGGACGATGCAGCGGCAGGCCGTCGCGGCCGCCTTCGTCGCCCCCGAGCGGCGGGAGCGGTTGCAGGAGCTGCTCGCGGCCCGCGCGGGCGCGCCTCAGTCGCCTGACTGCTGATCCTCGACCAGCCGCTGCAGGCGGTCGATCTCGGCCTGGATCGCCTCGTCCTCCAGGCGGGGGAAGAGGATCTCCTGCCGGCCCAGCGCGCCGCCTGCGGGCAGGGGACGGCCCGCCTCCCGCCAGCCACCCCGGTGCAGCTCGCCGTCGACGGGCAGCCAGCTCCAGACCTTCTCCATGCCGAACGGGCAGACCGGCGCCAGCATCAGGGCGACGTCGCGGACGATGTGCAGGGCGACGGCGATCGAGACGCCGCAGCGGGCCATGTCGGTCTTGCGCGTGCGGAACGGCGCCGACTCGTCGAAGTACCGGTTCCCGGCCTGGCCGGCGGTGAAGACCTCCTCCAGGGCGTGGCGGATCTCGAAGCGGTGCAGGGCGGCGGCGTACCGCTCGCGGCAGGCGGCCACCTCGGCCAGGGCCTGCCGGTCCAGGTCGGTCAGGTCGGCGTCGGTCCACGCCGGGACCTTGCCGTCGAAGTACTTGTGTGCGAAGGAGAAGACCCGGTTGATGAAGTTCCCGAAGTTGTTGCCCAGCTCGTTGTTGTGCCGGGCCTGGAGGCCCTCCCAGGTGAAGTTCGTGTCCTTCGTCTCCGGCAGGGTCCGCGCCAGGGTGTAGCGCAGGGTGTCGGCGGGGAACTTCTCCAGGTAGTCGGGCAGCCAGACGGCGTAGCCGCGGCTGGTCGACAGCTTGTTCCCCTCCAGGTTGAGGAACTCGTTGGCGGGCACGTTGTCCGGCAGGATGTACGGCTCGCTGTGGTGCATCAGCATGCCGGGGAACATGATGGCGTGGAAGACGATGTTGTCCTTGCCGATGAAGTGGATCAGTCGCGTCCGGTCGTCCTGCCACCAGGTGCGCCAGGCCTCGGGATCCCCCTGCGCGGCGGCCCACTCCCGGGTGGAGGAGATGTAGCCGATGGGCGCGTCGAACCAGACGTAGAAGACCTTCCCCTCGTGGCCGGGCAAGGGGACGGGGACGCCCCAGTGCAGGTCGCGGGTGACGGCGCGGTCCTCCAGACCCTCCTGGAACCAGCCCCGGCAGTAGTTCAGGACGTTCTCCTTCCAGTCCCCGTGCCGCTCGAGCCACTCCTGCAGGGCCGGCTGCCATTGCGACAGCGGGAGGTACCAGTGGGTCGTGGGGCGCTTCTCCAGGGGACTGTTGTCCAGGACACTGTGGGGATCGATGAGCTGGTCGGGACTGAGCGAGCTGCCGCAGGCCTCGCACTGGTCGCCGCGGGCGCCGGCGCCGCCGCAGAAGGGACAGGTCCCCTCGATGTAGCGGTCGGCCAGGAAGCGTCCCTGGGTGGGACTGTAGTACTGCTCGGTCGTCTTCTGTCTCAACAGGCCCCGCCCGTGCAGGTCCAGGAAGAAGGCCTGGCTCGTCTCGGTGTGGACCGGCCGGCTGGTCTGGGAGAAGTTGTCGAACGACATCCCGAAGCGGGCGAACGAATCGCGGATCCGCGCGTGGTTGCGGTCCACCAGCTCCTTGGGGGTGAGACCCATCCGCTCGGCGGTCAGGGTGATCGGCACGCCGTACTCGTCCGTGCCGCAGATGAACAGGACGTCCTCGCCCAGCAGGCGCAGGAAGCGGACGTAGATGTCGGCGGGCAGGTAGGCCCCGGCCAGGTGTCCCAGGTGGATGTCGCCGTTGGCGTAGGGCAGGGCCGCCGTCACCAGGGTGCGCTCGAAGCTCACGGTCGTCCCCTTTCGGGTGGTTGCCATCGACTCGTCCGTGCTGCAGACTGCCGGACGATGGTGCGAGCAACGTAAGCCACCCGCCCCGGTGGTGGCAAGACACGAACGGACGGGAGCGTGACATGGATCTGGGACTGCGGGGCAAGGTGGCCCTGGTGCTGGCCGGTTCGCGCGGGTTCGGTCGCGCCGTGGCCGAGGAGCTGGCGGCCGAGGGGGCGCACGTCGCCCTCTGCGCCCGCGGCGAGGACGACCTGGCCGCCGCAACGGCGGCGGTGGCCGCCCGCGGCGCCGGGAAGGTCCTGCCCGGGGCCCTCGACGTGACCGACGGCGAGGCCCTCGAACGGTTCATCACCCGGGTCGAGCACGAGCTGGGCCCGGTCGACTGCTGCCTGATCAACGCGGGCGGGCCGCCGGCGGCGTCGTTCTTCGAGCTGGACGACGACCGGTGGCTGGCGGCCTACCGCCTGAACCTGGAGGTCGCCGTCCGGGTCTGTCGCCGGCTGCTGCCCGGGATGCGGGCCCGGCGCTTCGGCAGGATCGTCCAGGTCACCTCGGTCGCCGTCCGCGAGCCGGTGGCCGACCTGGTCCTCTCCAACACGATCCGCCCGGCGGCCCACGCCCTGATCCACCACCTGGCCCGCGAGGCCGCGGCCGACGGGGTGACCCTCAACTCCGTGGCGCCGGGATTCCACGCCACCAGCGCCGTCGAGAGGCTCGTCGACCGCAAGCTGGCCGACGGCGCGGCGGCGTCCCGTCAGGAGGTCCTGGCCGCCTGGGAACGGGAGATCCCGGCCCGCCGGCTGGGGGAACCCGAGGAACTGGCGGCCCTGGTGGTCTTCCTCATGTCGCGGCGGGCCGGTTACATCACCGGCCAGCTCGTCACCTGCGACGGCGGCTGGGTCCGGGCCACCTTCTAGCCCGGACGGTTCGTGGGGGCGCTGCGCGTGGTGCGCTTGACGCCGGGAACCGCACCCTTATCTTAGGGGTTGCAGAACCGACAAGATGAGGAAGACGACCGGGGGGAAACCATGGGCGATATCCTGGTGGCCATGATCGCGTACCTGGTGCTCGTCCAGTGGGTGCTCCCGCGGCTCGGCGTCCCCACCTGAGGCGCCACCTGCTCGATCGGGGATCGGGCGAGTCGCGACGAGGAACGGGACGCGGATGGAGTGAGGTGACCGTACCATGCCGATGTTCGAGTTCGTCTGCAAGGAGTGCGGGGCCGAGTTCGAGGAACTGTTGACCCATGCCGAGCTGGAGGCGGGTGAGGTCACCTGCCCCGAATGCGGCTCCGGCAAGGTGGAGCGGCAGCTCTCCAGCTTCGCCTCCGGTGGTGCCACCGGTGGCACCGGTTGCGGCTCGGGCGGCTTCACCTGAGCGGCATGACAGGAAAGCACTTGCAGTGCGGGGGCGGCCGGCGGCCGCCCCTCGTTTTCGGTGGCGTCGACCCCGGCGCGCCGCGCCGGCGGCCGGACGCACACCCCGGCGACACGTGCTTCGTGCCGCGCTTCCCGGGGGCCGCCGGCGGGGCCGTCGTTGACAACCGCGGGTCCGGTTCCCTATCTTCTGACGCGACATCTCGCTTTCTCGAATCCGTGTTCCCCGGAGGAAGATCATGCGTGGAACGGGCCGCTGGAGTGCTCTCGCTCTCGTGCTCGCTGTCTTGTGGCTGGCCGGCTGCAACGATTCGCCGACGGGCGTCGACTCGTCGGGTGCCCTGGACATCCGGCTCGAACCCGCGGGTGCCGCGGCCGCCTGGCGCCTGGAGGGACACGGACGGGTGGAGACCGGGACGGGCGATCACCATTTCGGCGACCTGATCCCCGGGCTCTACACCGTGACCTGGCTGCGGACCGAAGGGTGGGTGAACCTGGACGAGGAGACGGTGACGGTGACCGTCTGGGCCAACCAGACCGTGGAGGTCGTGGGGCGTTTCGTCCAGGACGCCCCCTCGCACGTGAGCGTCGTCGTGGAGCCCGCCGGCATCGAGGCCAGGTGGGCCCTGACCAAACCGGACGGGGAGATCATCTTCGGACAGGGCAGCCAGGAACTCGACCTGGAGCATGCCGGTCCCATCACCCTCCACTGGGAGGAGATGGAGGACCGGTGGCAGCCCCAGCCGCCGACGGTGCGGGCCGTGGCCTCGGCCGAGGGGGTCACCTTCACGGGGGCCTACCAGGAGCGGCTGCCCCTGGATCGCGGTTTCGTCTGCCTGCCGAGCGGCAGCTTCCTGATGGGCAGCCCCGTGGACGAACTCGGGCACGACGCCGACGAGACGCTGCACCAGGTGACCCTGACCCACCGGTTCTGGTGCCTGCAGCGCGAGGTGACCATCCGCGACATCCTCGAGGGTGCCGTCCTCGGTTCGTACCACGACGCGGCGCGGGTGCTGGTCGAGGCCCACGACTCCGGCCCCAATGCCGACCAGATCGACACCGTCACCTACGCCAACAACCCCAACCTGGTCATCTACGTGCGCAATCCGATGCAGTTCAATCCCTCGCCGACCGCCGAGCGCGTCACCATCTACGACGCCGTGGACGGAAGCACGGAGCTGCTGACCTCCTTCGAGATCGAGGGCGTCAGGATCGACGTCTCGTCCGATGCCGGTGACGATCCCTTCAGCTTCTCCACGGACGTCAGCTACCTGCCCGTGGAGGTGACCTGGCACCTGGCCGCCGCCTACTGCGACTGGCTCAGCCTGGGCGACGGTCTGCCGCGCTGCTACGATCACGCCACCTGGGCCCTGACGGGCGATCCCTACACCCTGACGGGATACCGCCTGCCGACAGAGGCCGAGTGGGAGTACGCCTGCCGGGCGGGGACCGAGACAGCGTTCCATTCCGGTCCCATCCTCAGCCAGGCCGTCGACGATCCCAACCTGGATGCCGTCGCCTGGTACGGCTCGCAGGCACGGCTCCGTCTGGGCATGCTGAAGCTGCCCAACGCCTTCGGCCTCTACGACATGCACGGGAACCTCTGGGAATGGACCACCGACTGGTACGGGCCCTACGCGGAGGGGCCGGTCGTCGATCCCGTCGGTCCCGCCACCGGTGAGCTGAGGGTCACGCGCGGCGGTTTCTTCGCCAGCATGGCCATCGAGTGCCGGTCGGCCAACCGCCGGCCCTACGATCCCGTGTACAACCAGGCCATCGGTATCCGGCCGGTGCGCCTCCACGTCGAGACCCGCTGACAGGCAGCTCGAGGGTCTCTCCTGCAAGGACATGCCGGCGGTCCCGACCGCCGGCATCGTCTTGCCCGGCAGTGGGGGGACCCGCGTGCCCGCGCCATGTCGCGGGGCGGCGAGGCCTGCCGGACACGGGAGAGCAGGACGCGCGATCCCGGTGCGACGCTCAGGGAAGCGGGGCGCCCGTTCCCGGTGCCCGCCGTCCCTTCTCGCCGAGCCGCTCGCCCAGCCAGACGACCAGGGATCCCAGCAGCAGTCCCCCGATGACGTCGACGACGTAGTGGTACCGGCAGTAGACGGTCGCTGCGCTGAGCAGGACGAAGAACAGCGTCATCCACCAGCGGTGGCGGGGGAAGTTCTTCCAGACGTGCCACCAGCCCATCATCGTCGCCGCCACGTGGCTGGAGGGGAAGGCGGCGCCCAGGATGGCGCCGTGGGCGTGGATGTAGCGCATGATGTCGGTGAAGAGCCAGCCGCCCACCGGGATGGGGCCGGTCCGGAAGTACTTGGGGCCCCAGGCGGGGAAGAAGGTGTAGAGGGTGTAGCAGAGCAGCATCGTGGCGCCCAGGTCCCGGATGAAGTCGCGCAGGGCCTGCCAGCGCTCCGGCGAGGGGCGGGACCGGTCGCGCATGATCAGCCAGATCGTCAGCGGAGCGACGAGGTAGTAGCCGAAGTAGGCGAACTCCATCAGCTCGTGGAACCACGGCCACGGCCAGGCCCGCGACCAGGCCAGGCTGGGCTGGAGGCCGAAGAGGTGCTCCTCCAGGTTGATGAGCCACGGGTCGAAGGAGTCGTGGAAACCGTGGAAGACGATCCCGAGCTGGGCCATCTCGTTGTAGAAGAAGGGGAAGGCGAACGGGAGGTAGATCTCGCCGAGGAAGCGCGCCGTCCGGTGGGGCGAGCGGCGCAGCAGGGGCGGGACGAACCAGACGGCCAGGGCCAGCAACAGGTGCAGCGAGAGGTGCCACCAGGGGTGGGGCGTCACGACGGGATTGAGCTGGGGGTAGAAACCGCTGCCGACGAGGTAGACGACGGCCCAGCGATCCAGGTCGATCCGGTAGAGGGAGAGCTTGGCCAGCCTACGGCGCATCCAGCCACCCCGCTTCCCTGTAGAAGGCCAGCGTCTCGCGGAACCCGTCGCCCAGCGGCCGGGCCGGCGACAAGCCCAGGTCCCGCCGCAAGCGCTCCCCGCTGCAGAGCCAGGCCTCGGCCCGCAGGTCCAGCCGGCGGTCCGCTCCCAGCAGCGGGGAGCGTCGCCACGGCGGCGGCAGGAACCTGGCGAGGGCATCCAGCAGGCCGCTCGAGAGGGCCAGCAGGCGGACCCGGCGGTTCCAGGCGACGGCCAGCGATGCCGCCAGGTCGGCGTAGCCGTACCGGCGGCCGTCGTCGATGAAGTAGACGTCCGCCGTCCGCTCGGCCCGCAGCAGGGCCGCGACCGCGGTTGCCACGTCACGGCCGTCGACCAGCGAGAGGGCGGCGATCCGGCCCAGCCGGACGCACCAGCCGCGGCGGGCCAGGCGGAACAACGGCAGGAAGGCCGTGTCCCGTGGACCGTAGAGGGCGGGGGGGCGCAGGGCGGTCGTCGCGAAGGGCCACCCGTCGCGCAGCAGTGCCTCGGCCGCCAGCTTGGAGCGCCCGTAGGCGGTCACGGGGCGGCAGGGAGCGTCCTCCCGCAGGGGACGGTCCGGCGTGGTCGGTCCCGCCGCCGCGAGACTGGAGATCAGCACGAAGCGGCCAACGGAGCCGTCGGCGGCGGCCGCCCGGAGCAGACGCCGGGTCGTCTCCACGTTCCCCAGCCGGTAGCCGGCCTCGTCGCGGGCCCGCACGACCCCGGCGCAGTGGACGACCGCCGTCGCGCCGGCGACCGCGGCGGTCAGCTCGTCCAGCCTGGTGTCGTCCCCCTCCCGTCCCGAGGGGGGCACGAGGGGGGCATCGACCGTCTCGACCGGCTTGCCGGCCAGCCAGCGCCGGTCGCTGGTGGGACGGGTCAGGGCGCGGACGCGCCAGCCGGCGGCCAGCAGCGCGTCGGCGATGTGACTGCCCAGGAAGCCCGTCCCGCCGGTCAGGACGGCCAGGGGTGAGGAGGAGTCGACGGTGGCCACCATCTCACTCCAACGGCAGGTCGTAGATCCGGTAGGTCTTGTAGATCTCCGCCCCGATCCCCTCGAGGATCCGGTTCATGGGCCTGTTGTCCTCCAGGATCCAGCTGCACTCGCCACGGGCGATGCCCCCCTTGAAGGCGGCCTTCATCGTCCGCAGCACCATGGCCATGTCGAGTCCCCGGTGCCGGTGCTCGGGGACGACGCCCAGCAGGAGGGTCCGGGCGTAGTCGATCTTCCTGCGGTCGGCCAGGAAGCGGAAGATGCCGAAGGGGAACAGGCGGCCCCGCACGCGCCGCAGGGCGATGTTGAAGTCCGGGACGGTCATGCTGAACCCCACCGGCTCCCCCTTGTACTCGGCGATCAGCAGGAGATTCTCGTTGACGAGCATCTTCATCTCCTTGGCCGCGAAGTAGAACTCCTCCGGCGACATGGGGATGAAGCCCCAGTTCTGGGACCAGCACCGGTTGTAGAGCTGGCGGATCGTCTCGACCTCCTGCTGGAACCGCTTCTTGTCGATGGGGCGGATCCTGACGTTGCCCTCGCCGCTGATGGCCCGCTTGGCATTGTTGAGCACACGGTCGGGGATCTGCATGCCGCTGGCGTCCATCCGCCAGGCCCACAGGTCCTTGCCCTTGGCCAGGCCGGGGAAGCTCTCCAGCAGCGCGCGGTAGTACGGCGGGTTGTAGGCCATCCCGATGACCGGCGGCGTGGGAGGATCCTCCAGCAGCAGTCCGGGATTGTCGTGGTTCGTCGTGAAGTTCAGGGGTCCGCGCATCACGGCCATCCCCCGCTCCCGCAGCCAGTCGCGGGCGGTCGTCAGCAGGGCGTGGGCGACCTCCCGATCGTCGACGCACTCGAAGAAGCCGAAGAACCCGGCCTTCTCCTGCCAGTGCTCGATGTGGTTGCTGTCGACGCAGGCGGCGATCCGGCCCACGATCTCCCCGTTGCGGCGGGCCAGCCAGAGTCGCGTCTCGGCGTGCCGGAAGAAGGGGTTCTTCCGCTCGTCCAGGAACTCCCGCAGCTGGGACAGCAGGGGGAAGACGTAGTTGGGATCGTCGGCGTAGATGCGGTAGGGAAGCCTGATGAAGGCCTCGCGCTCCCGCTTGCCCGCGACGGGTGTGATCGAGAGGGCCATGTGCGACTCCTTCCGCCTGGCTGTTCCGTGGCGGGGGCGGGGGGACGCTCAGACGACGCCCAGTTCCCGTCCGACGCGGGTCAGGATGTCCATCGCCTCGTGGATCTCGTCCTCGGTGTGGGTGGCCATGAGGCTCAGGCGGATCAGGGCGTCGCCCTTCTCCACGGCCGGGGAGACGACCGAGTTGACGAAGACCCCCTCCTCGAACAGCCGCTGGGTCATCTGGAACGCCTTGACGTCGTCGCCGATGCGGGCCGGGATGATGGGCGTCTCCGACGGGCCGGTGTCGAAGCCGGCCTCGTGCAGCCGCTCCATCATGATGCGCGTGTTGCGCCACAGCTGCTCGAGGCGCCATTCCTCCTCCAGCATGACGTCGACGGCCGCCGAGACCGAGGCGACAGAGGCCGGGGGCATGCTGGCCGAGAAGATCAGCGAGCGGGCGATGTGCCGGATGTAGTGGATCGTGTCGGCGTCCGAGGCGATGAAGCCGCCGACCGAGGCCAGGGACTTGCTGAACGTCCCCATGATGAGGTGGACCCGGTCGGTCAGGCCGAAGTGGTCGGAGGTGCCGCGGCCCTGGTTGCCCATCACCCCGATGCCGTGGGCGTCGTCGACCATGACGACGGCGTCGTGGCGCTCCGCCAGCTCCACGATCCGGGGCAGGTCCGCCACGTCGCCGTGCATGGAGAAGACGCCGTCGATGACGATCAGCTTGCCGTCGGTCTCGCAGGAGGCGAGGACCCGCTCCAGCGACTCCATGTCGTTGTGCCGGTACTTGCGCACCTTGCCGAAGCTCAGCCGCGTGCCGTCCAGGATGGAGGCGTGGTCGGTCCGGTCGACGATGACGGTGTCGTTGCGGCCCACCAGGGAGGAGATGACGCCCAGGTTCACCATCATCCCGGTGGAGAAGACGATCGCGGCCTCCTTGTGGACCAGCCGGGCCAGCTTCTCCTCCAGCTCGACGTGGATGTCCAGGGTGCCGTTGAGGAAGCGGGAACCGGCGCAGCCGGAGCCGTACTTGTCGATGGCGGCCTTGGCGGCCTCCTTGACCCGGGGATGGTTCGTCAGGCCCAGGTAGTTGTTGCTCCCGAGCATGATGACCCGCTTGCCACCGATCTGGACCGTGTTCTCCTGGGCCGACTCGATGACGCGGAAATAAGGATACAGGCCCGCGGCCTGGAGGTCCTTGGCGGTCGTGAACTGGGCAACCTTGTCGAGCAGACCCATGGCGTTCCGTTTCCTTGGCTAGGTCCCGCCGGCGGGCAGGCGCCCGCGCCGGCCGTGTGATCTCCGCGAGAGGGTGACCGGAAAATAAAGCACACCGGGGCCCTCTGACCAACCTTTACTTGTGTTCCGGCGCCCGCGCCCGGCGGGTCGCCAGCAGGACCGATCGCGCCTCCCAGGCGATGAAGACGGCCAGCACCACCAGCCCCAGGGCGATTCCCGCCAGCAGTCCCTTGCCTTGCCCCAGGAACCGGAAACCCTGCCACAACAGGGCGGCGATCGTCGTCGTGAGCATGATCAGCCCCGGGATCAGTGTATAGAGGCAGGGCCGCCCGCGGGCCACCAGCCAGGCCGTCACGACGATCAGGGCCAGGGCGGCCACCAGCTGGTTCGTGGCCCCGAAGACGGGCCAGATCCGGGTGTAGCTGTCGCTGGAGCCCAGCCAGCCGGCCACGGCGACGGTCACCAGCGTGGCGCCCCAGCGGTTCGCCAGCAGCGCGAACCCGCTGCCCAGCTCCTGAAGGATGAAACGCGCTAGGCGGGTCGAGGTGTCGAGGGTCGTGATGACGAAGGCGTTGATCATCAGGATGCCGAAGAACAGGCCGGTGGGCCCGGTGACCAGGGGCAGCCTCTCGACGACACGGCTCAGGCCGGTGGCGAAGGCGACGATGGGGCCGCCGCCGGTGTCGACCAGGTGCTGGAGGCTGCCGGCGGCGGGAACCGCGGCGTCGTCCCAGGGCAGGGCGCCCGCGGCCAGCAGGACGACCAGGCCGGCCAGCGCCCCCTCCAGGATCATGGCCCCGTAGCCCACCCGCAGGCCGTCGACCTCGCTGGCCAGCTGCTTGCTGCTGGTGCCGCTGGCCACCAGGGAGTGGAACCCGGAGATGGCGCCGCAGGCGATCATCACGAAGAGCATCGGCCAGAGGGGGCCGTGGGAGGGCGAGGCCCAGGCGGCCAGGGGCGGGGCCGTGACCGCGGGGTGGGCGACGACCAGGCCCAGGAAACCGCCCCCCAGGCCCAGGTAGAGGATCCAGGTGCTCAGGTAGTCGCGGGGTTGCAACAGCAGCCACACCGGCAGGACCGACGCCAGGATGCAGTAGAGCATCAGGGCCCAGAACCAGAAGGTCAGCACCGGCAGGCCCAGGACCGTCTCGCCCAGGGCGATCGGGTAGGCCCTCCCCAGCCGGATCAGCCCGGCCAGCACCAGCAGGGCGACCAGCGTGGGGACCAGCAACCGGCCGCCCCGGCGCAGGACCACCCGCCCGAAGAGCATGGCCACCAGGATCAGGCCGAACGTGGGGATGACCATGGCCGGCTGGGTCACCAGGGTCTTGGCGGTGATGACCCCGAAGACGGCGATGACCAGCACCAGGGCGCACCAGAGGAACACCGACAGGACCGTCCGGGCCCGGCGGCCCAGGTTCCTCTCGGCGATCTCCCCGAGGGAGTGTCCCTCGTTGCGGACCGACGCCATCAGGGCCGTGTAGTCGTGGACGGCGCCCAGGAAGACCGAGCCCAGGGCGATCCACAGCAGCGACGGCAGCCAGCCGAAGTAGCGCACCCCCAGCAGGGGGCCGACGATGGGGCCGGCACCGGCGATGGAGGAGAAGTGGTGGCCGAACAGGACGGGCGCCGGTGCCGGCTCGAAGTCCAGGCCGTCGCGCAGGGCGCGGCTGGGGACGGGGCGGTCGGGATCGGGACCGATGAGCCGGCGGGCGATCCGGTGGCCGTACCTCCTGTAGCCCAGCACGAGCCACCCCACGAAGACGATGCCGATCAGCAGGGTGTTCATGACGTCTCCTCGGCGAAGACCTCGGCGGTGAAGACCTCGAAGGTCGCGCCGTCGCGCCAGGCGTCCGGCGGCAGGCCGGCCTTCAGGGCCAGGTGGGATAGGGTCGTCGGCAGGTCCCAGCCCTGCTCGGCCGCCACCTGGGGCAGGAAGACGGCATGGGCGGGGCCGTGGCGCAGGACGATGCCGTGGCGGGGGATCTCGATCTCGCGCCAGCTCGACACCGGCTGCAGGGGCGAGAGGACCGAGACCTCGATCTCCAGGTGCGGGACCTCGTCCGGGACGACCGGCAGGAAGCGCGGATCGCTGACGGCCGCGGAGACGGCGTTGTCGACGACGGCCTCGACCAGCGGCTTGATCCCCTGGATGTAGCCGATGCAGCCCCGCAGCCGGCCGTCGCGGTGGAGGGTGACGAAGGCGCCCCGCGGCTCGCGCAGGACGGGCGAGCCGGCCACCTCGTCCCAGCCCGGGATCTGCTCCGGGGCCGGCGGGCGCCGGCCCGCGGCCGCGGCGGTGACGGCCGCGCGGGCAAGGCGCAGCAGGTAGCGCTTCTCGGCGCCGGTCAGCGGACGCGGGACCGGGGCGATCATCGACCGTCGCCTCCGTGGGGCAGACAGGCAGCCGCCGCGGCGTAGCTGACCGACAGGGAATAGTCGCCATCGCGGTCGCCGCTGCGGGCATAGGCGATCTCGACGACCTCCGGCCGTCGGGGCCACGGCAGGCTCATCACCAGGGCCATGGCGGCCAGGCCGCACATCGTGATGCCGGTCCGGTCGGCGTAGGCCAGCAGGCCCTCGGCGTCCCACGCCTTGATCCGCTCCAGGGCGCCGTGGTCCAGGGCGTGAAGCCGTCGGGGTACGTCGTCCAGGAAGGGGACGTAGCCGTAGGCGTGGCCGAAGTGCGTCAGGTCCGACGAGACGATCCACAGGGTGTCGCCGTCGGTCCAGTCGCCCAGGGCCGCGGCCGCCTCGCGGCGCAGCGCGGGATCGGCGGCCGGGACGAGCAGCGGCACCACGGGCGGGACGGGATCGAACAGCCGCTGCAGCAGCGGGAGCTGGATCTCCACCGCGTGTTCCGGCCCGTGGGCTTCGCCCGCGACGACGAAGGCGGGCGACTCGGCCAGGCGCGTCAGGGCTTCCGTGTCCAGGGGTACCTTCCCCAGGGGCGTCTCGAACCAGCGGGCCGACGGCAGGGCGATCCGCTGCAGGGGGACCCGGTGGTTGGGGGCCAGCACGACGATCCGCGCGTAGGTGTGGCCGCGCAGGGTCCGGTAGCCGCGGCCGGCGATGGCGCCGCTGTAGACGTAGCCGGCGTGGGGGACGAGCAGGACGACGGGCCGGCCCGGCAGCCGGGGCAGGGGGCGGTCCGGGGCGAGGAAGTCATCGACGACGCCGGCCAGCACCTGCGGATCGCCGGGGTACCAGCTTCCTGCCAGCACGGGCGGACGGACGGCGGCGGTGGTCATCCTCACACCTCCTGGAACAGTCCTGTCGGTTCTTGCGTCAGGATACCAGCCGGAGGGGGCGGTGGTCCAGGGGACAACCGCGGTTCTGGGTTGCCATCCGCGCCTTCCGGCGTCATTCTAACACCAGAGAGGCGAGATCGGATCCCGACCCCCGAGGAGAAGCGATGAAGATCAGCAGGAAGGCCGTTGGCGACGTCATCGTCCTGAAACTGTCCGGCAAGATCATGGGCGGCGAGGACCACGAGCTGTTCCGCCGGGAGATCAAGTCCCTCGTCGACGAGGGGTTCGTGGACGTCGTGCTGAACATGAGCAAGGTCAGCTGGATCAACTCCACCGGCCTGGGGGTGCTGGTGTCCGGCTACCACACCCTGAAGAAGAACGGCGGCACGCTGAAGATCTGCGAGGTCAACGACCGCATCGACAACATCCTCAACGTCACCCAGCTGAAGCTGGTCTTCGAGACGTACGAGACCGAGGAGGAGGCCCTGGCGAGCTATGACCAGCAGGGATGACGGCGACCGCCCGGTCGCTGCCGACTCCACTTCCGTCGGCCACCGGCCGCGCACACCGCCGGTGACGGTCGACGGCGTCGTCCTCTGGGGCGACGATCCGTCCCGGCCTCCCGACCGCGTTCTGCTGATCCGCCGCGGCCGGCCGCCGTTCGCCGGCCGCTGGGCCCTGCCGGGCGGGTTCGTCGATATCGGCGAGGACCTGCCCGACGCCGTCGCCCGCGAGGTGGCCGAGGAGACCGGCCTGACCGGCATGACGTGGCGGCAGCTGCGGGCCTACGGCGCCCCCGGCCGCGATCCCCGCGGCCACACCGTCTCGATCGTCTTCACCGCCAGGATCACCGGCCCGAAACCGCCGACCGTCGCCGGCGACGACGACGCCGCCGAGGCGTGCTGGTGGCCCCTGGACGCCCTGCCGCCGCTGGCCTTCGATCATGACCGGATCCTGGTCGATGCCGTGGCGTCGCTGCCGTAGAGCCCTAGCGTGACCAGGTCCCGCCGTACCGCTCCCCAGGCCGTCAGGGCGGCCCAGGCCAGTCCCGCCCGGCCGTCGCGCCAGCAGCCGCGCCAGACATAGAGCCGCCAGAAGGTCGTCGGGCCGGTCACCAGCAGGTGGCCCAGGCGCCAGGGGACGGGTCGCGGCGGGCGGGTTTCCGCCTCCAGGGTGGTGTAGCGGGCGATCTTGCCCAGGTAGTGGCGGACGGAGCGGCAGGTCAGGTGCAGGACCGGCGCGCGCAGGTCGGCCACCGCGGCGCCCGGCGGCGGAACGACGGCCTCGTGGACGGCTGCCCCGTCGAACCGCGCTCCCTCGCGGCGGAACAGCCTCAGGTGCCGCTGGCCGCGCAGCTCGCGGCAGCGCATCCGTCGGCCCAGGACCTCCACCGCGAACGGCAGCCGCCACCCCCAGACTCCGTCCTCGTCGGGCCGCCGCTTCCAGGCCAGCAGCTCCTCCCGCAGTGCCGGTGTCAGCCGCTCGTCGGCATCGAGCCACAGGACCCACCCGTCGTCCACCAGCTCCAGCAGGCGCCGGCGGGCGGTGCCGAAGTCCGTCAGCTCCCCGCGGAGCACCCGCACGGTGGCGAACCGGCCGGCACGGCTCTCCCGCGCCAGCAGCTCCGGCGTGGCGTCGTCGCTGCCGGTGTCCAGGGCGACGAGCGCGTCGGCGACGCCCGCCAGGCTGTCCAGGCAGCCGGGCAGGACCTCTTCCTCGTTGCGTACCATCAGCATTGCCGTTAGCTTTCGCACGAGGCGAACGATACCACATCCCGCCCCACGCGGCGGGTTTTCCATGCGACAGCACGAGGAGGACGTCATGGCAGACGCGCCGCTGACTCCCGAGACGGTCCGCGAGGCCCTGCGCGAGGTGAAGGCGCCGGGCACGAAGGTGGACATCGTCAGGATCGACCTGGTGGGCGAGATCCGCGTCGAGGGCGACCGGGTGGCCGTCCAGATCGTCCAGACCAGCGAGAAGGACGAGACGATCGCCGCCGTCAAGGCCGCGGCCGAGGAGCGGCTGCGCAGGCTGCCGGGCGTCGGCGACGTCGAGGTGACCGTCCGCAGGGAGCTGCCGGCGGCCAAGCCCCGGCCGCCCCACAACCCCGACCCCTGGGCCGACCGCGCCCGCCTGCCCGGCGTGAAGCGGATCCTGGCGGTGGCCAGCGCCAAGGGCGGGGTGGGCAAGTCGACCGTGGCCGTGAACCTGGCGCTGGCCCTCAAGGAGGCGGGGCACCGGGTCGGCCTGCTGGACGCCGACATCTACGGCCCGTCGCTGCCGACCCTGCTGGGGACCCGCGAGGTGCCGCGCGCCCTGGACGACCGGACCATCGTCCCGGTCGAGGTCGCCGGGCTGCAGGCCATCTCCATGGGAATGCTCCTGGACGAGGGGCAGGCCGTCATCTGGCGCGGGCCGATGGTCATGGCGGCGGTCAAGCAGTTTCTCAAGGACGTCCGCTGGGACGGCCTGGACTACCTGGTCATCGACATGCCGCCCGGCACCGGCGACGCCCAGCTGACCCTGGTCCAGCAGGTGCCCGTCGACGGCGTCGTCATGGTGACCACGCCCCAGGAGCTGGCCCTGGCCGACGTGCGCCGCGGCATCCAGATGTTCCGCCAGGTCGCCACGCCGGTGGCCGGGATCGTCGAGAACATGAGCTGGTTCGAGTGCGGCGAGTGCGGCACGCGCCACTACCTGTTCGGCAAGGGCGGCGGCGCCCGCGTGGCCCGCGACTTCGACGTCCCGCTGCTGGGGGAGATCCCCTTCGATCCCGACACCCGCGAGGGGGGCGACGCCGGCCGGCCGGTCGTGACGCGGGAGGACCATCCGGCGCGGCGGATCTTCCTGGAGCTGGCGGAGCGGGTCCGCGAGCGGGTGCCAGTCGGCGGGGAGTGAGGAGAGCGCGTGGCTGCGGCGGGAACCGGTGACGGTCGGGGCGGCATGGCCGCCGGGGGCGGGCCGTGGTGGCTCACCGACCGCCCCGCGGTCCTCCTGCTGGCGGTGACCGCCGCCGCGTCGGTCCTGTCGGTGGCCGTCAGCCAGATCGCCCTGGGGGCGACCCTCGCCTGGTGTCTCTGGCTGCAGCTGCGCGGCCGGCCGGTCTGGGTCCGGACCGGTTTGGAGTGGCCGGCTGCCGCACTGCTGCTCTGGGCCCTGGCCGTCCTTCCCCTGTCCACCGACGTGGGTTCGAGCCTGCTGCACAGCCGCCGCTTCTATCTCTTCACGGCCCTCTGGCTCGGCGCCGCCCTGGCCGGCACCGATCGTCGCCGACGCCTGCTGGCGATCGCCCTGCTGGTCGGCGCGAGCGTCGACGCCGTCGTCAGCATCGTCTTCCAGGCCTGGTTGCCCGGGCGCTGGGATGCCCGTCTGCCACTGCTGCAGCACAGCACGATCACCGGCGCCTGGTTGATGATGGGCGCCGCCCTGCTGGCCGTCGGCTGGCTGCTGGCCGGCCGCGGCAGGCGGCGCTGGTGGTCGCTGGTCCCGCTGGCGACGGCGATGACGGCGGTCCTGCTGACCCGGACCCGCAGCGCCTGGATGGGCCTGGCGGCGGGACTGGTGCTCCTGGTGCTGGCTGCCGGCTGGCGCAAGCGCCTGCTGCTGATGGCAGCCCTGGTGCTGGCGATCCTGCTGGGACCGGCGCCCCTGCGGGAGCGGACGGCGACGATCGTCGATCCCTCCTACCGGACCAACAGCCAGCGGATCGACCTCTGGCGCACCGGCTGGGAGCTGGTCCGGCAGCGTCCCCTGCTGGGGGTCGGCGACCGTGACCTGCGGGAGTTCACTCCCGGCGTCGTCCGCTACGACGGCGGCCGGCACGTCGTCCACATGCCCCACCTGCACCAGAACTTCGTCATGCTGGCGGTCATCTGGGGAATCCCCGGCCTGCTGCTCGGGACGTGGCTGCTGCTGGCCATGGGACGACGCCTGTGGGGCGCCATGCGGTCGGCGCGGCGCGCGGGCAGGGAGGTGCCGCTGGCCTGGGCCCTGGGCGGGTGGGGGCTCTGGGTGGCGGTCATGGTGGCAGGCCTGTTCGACTGGACTTTCGGTGACCAGGAGCTGAGCCTGCTGCTGATGCTCGTCGTCGGGATCGCCCTGGCACCGGACCGTTCCTCCGCCGGCCCGGTTCAGGCGTAACCCAGCTCCTCCAGCTGCCGCCGGACCCGGTCGCTGATGTCCTCCCAGCGCTGGCCGTCCTCGTCCTCGCCGCACTCCTGTCGCCACCGGCGGACCACTTCCAGCAGACGGTCCCGGACCTCCGGGCTGGTGCCGGAGTGGTCGTGCTCCTCGGCCGGATCGCCGGCGAGGTCCGACAGCCGCAGGGCGCGGCTGCCGTCGCGGGAGGCGATCAGCTTCCAGGTCCCCTCGCGCACGGCGACCAGGTCCGGTCCGTAGGCGATGTTCTCGCTGGGCAACAGGCGCGGCGCCGCCGCCGGTCCGCCCGCAGCGGCCTCGCGGGGGAGGGGACGGCCGGTCAGCCATCCGGGAGCGTCCGCCGGCAGACGGAGCGGCGGGACCTCCAGCCACCGGCAGAGGGTCGGCGCCACGTCCAGCAGCGAGACCGGTTCCTCCCGGACGACACCGGCGGGGATGTCCGGCCCGCGGACCAGCCAGGGAACGTGGAGCAGTTCCTGGAAGAGGGTGTGGCCGTGGCCTATTCCCGCCAGACCGCGCGGATCGTGGTCCCAGGCGCGCTCCACCGCCGCGTGCTCGTGGAACTCCTCGCCGTGATCGGAGAGGACGGCCATGACCGTCCGCCCCGCCAGGCCCCAGCGTTCCAGCCGGTCGGTGATCTCCCCGATGACGGCGTCGACGTGCCGGACGGCGGCCCGGTAGAGGGCGCGCTTCAGGGCCAGGGCGCGGGGCAGGGCGGGGTCGCCGGCGGAGGCCCGCCCCAGGGACGGGACCCCGCGGGCGGGGTCGCCCCACGCGGCGAGGGCCCGCAGCTCGGTGTCGGTGATCGTGGTGGGATCGAGGCCGCTCCGTGCCAGCTCGGCCTGCAGGTGCTCCCGCGGCGGCACGGTCGGCTCGTGGGGGTCGTTCAGCAGCAGGAAGCAGAAGAACGGCCGGTCGGCGTGGCTGCGGATCCAGTCCAGGGCGCCGGCGGCCACGTCCCGGGCGTCGTGGTTGCGGTAGCGGTACCAGTGGAACCCCCGCTGCAGCCCGAAGCCGACGAACGGGTTGGCGACCGCCGCCGCGGTGGCGTAGCCCTCGGCGGCGAGATGCTCGGCCAGGGTCGTGATCCGCGGCGCCAGGCTTGCCGGTGCCGTCTCGGCCATGTTCCGCACCGGTCCGCGCATGCCGGCGCCGTGGAGGCAGGGGGCCAGGCCGGTCAGGGCGGAGGCGAACGACGGCAGCGTCCAGGGGGCCGGGGCGGTGACGTCGGCGAAGAGCGTCCCCTCGCCGGCCAGCCGCGCCAGGTGAGGGGCGACGGCCGGGTCGCGGGCGATGTCCGCCCGCAGGGTGTCGACGGCGACCAGCAGCAGGTTCGGCGGCCCCTGCCGATCCGGCGCCAGGCGGGTGGGACGCCAGGGACGGGCAATCGCACGCAGCCAGCGGTCCCGCCTGGCCGCCCAGCGACGGCGGCGCAGCAGGGGGGCGAAGGGGTCGGATGAGATCATCGGGCCTCCATCCGTGGTGGGATGACTGGACAGGTCAGCACGGCGCGACTACTGTACCGTCCCATGACACTGTTGGCCGCCACAACACCGGAGCTGATGCTGCCGCGCCTGGTCGCCGCCACGCGCGAGGAGGCGATCCGGTCCATCGCCGAGCACCTCGCCCGCCAGGAGGGGATCGGTGACGGAGCGGCCCTCGTCGACGAGGTCCTGGCGCGGGAGCGGGAGCGCGAGACCGACGTGGGTCGCGGCATCGCCATCCCCCATGCCCGTTCGCGGGTGGTCTCGCGGACGCGGCTCGCCGTGGCCACGCTCGCCACGCCCCTGGCGCCCGTGGCCGCCGACCGGCCCCCGGTCGATCTGCTGCTGCTGATCGTTGGTCCGCGGCGCGATCCCCGTCCCCTGCTCCAGATCCTGGCCCGGCTCGCGCGGCTGCTGCGTCGTGAAGAGTTCCCGGCCGACCTGCGCGCCGCGACGACGCGCGCGGAACTCTGGGAGGCCTTCCGACGCCACGCCGCCGACGTGTGATCCCTTCTTGCTTGGCGGGCGGGGCGACGGTATTGTAACTGTCCTGTGCGACAGCGACAACCTGTCCCTGTTCCTCTGTCCTTCATCCGGCAAGGGAGAAGACGCCGATGACCCTCCGCTCTCTGACCCTCGCCGCCGCGTTGGCCTGCCTGCTGGTCGCGTCGGCGCCGCTGCGCGGTGCTGCGGCCACGGCCGACCATCTCGTCCTGGACGAGATCGTGGCGTGCGTCCGCGTGCCGGCCAGCCTGTTCGGCAGCGAGTTCGTCCGTATCGCCAATCCCACCGACCAGACCGTCGACCTCTCGCGCGTCTACCTCACCAACGCCACCTACCGGGACGGCGACGCCCTCTACTGGCAGCTGGTCGAGGGACCCGGCGGCAACGCCGGCGGCGGCAGCGGCGGCAAGTTCCACTGCCGCTTCCCCGACGGGGCGACCCTGGCACCGGGCGCGTCGGTGACGATCGCGTTGAACGGCAGCACCGAGTTCTTCTCGGCCTACGGGCACGAGCCCGACTACGAGCTCTTCGAGGACGCCGCGCTGCAGCCGGACTCCGTGCCGGAGATGGTGGAGGCCTTCCCCGGCGCCATCAACCGCGGCCTGGGGACCGCCGGGACGAACGTTCCCGGCTCTGACGGATGGCTGCCGGACGCGGCCGGCTCGCTGGTCCTCTACAGGTGGGACGGCCAGAGCGACCTGGTCCAGGACCTGGACTATCTCTTCTGGGGAACGAGCCTCTCCGTCCGCGTCGACAAGACGGGGATCCGCGTCGACGGTCCCGACGCCGACAGCGACAGCACCGCCTACCTCCCCGACACCCCCGTGGCCGACCAGCACTCCGTCGCCATGTACAGCAGCAGTTACGTGCACAACTTCGGCCAGGCCCTGCTGCGGGCGACGGCCGGGGACGAGGGTGACGAGACGACCACCGGCGGCAACGGCGAGACCGGCCACGACGAGACGAGCGAGCCGCTGGACGTCACCTGGCAGGCCGGTGCCCAGGACGCGACATCCGACGGCGGTGCCGCCTCTCCGGCGGCGATCGTCACCGGCACCGCCCTGACCCCGGCGGCACCGATCGCCGACCAGCCGGTGGCGGTCACCCTGACCCTGCAGACCCCGCCGGACGCGACGATCGCCTCGGCGACCCTCTACTACAGCATCGACGGCGGGGCCTGGACCGACGTGGCCGCTTCCGACGGCGGTGACGGGACCTGGAGCGCCGACATCCCCGGCCAGGCCGAGGAGACGACGGTGGCGTACTGGTGGACCGTCACCACGGACGGCGGTGCGGTGACGACCTGGCCCGCCGGCGCTCCCCTGTGGCACGAGAGCTACCTCGTCAACCCGGCGCCGGTGCCGGGGGAGGGGCCGGCCAAGCTGCTGCTGAGCGAGGTCTGCGCCCTGGGTTCGGACCAGGAGTTCATCGAGATCTACAATCCCAACGATTTCGACGTCGATCTCTCGAACTACTACCTGACCGACGCCATCTATGCCAGCGGCAACCAGTTCTACTGGCGGATCGTCGAAGGCAACCCGTCCCAGAGCACAATCGGCGGCGGGGCCTACGACGATTTCCACGCCCGGTTCCCCGACGGGGCCGTCCTGAAGAGCCACGCCTACGCCGTCGTCTCCCTGGCGGGCAGCGATCGCTTCTTCAATGCCTTCGGGATCATGCCCACCTACGAGCTGACCGAGGACGGCGAGGCGCCCGACGACGTGCCGGACATGCGCGAGGTCTTCCCCGGCAGCAACCAGCCCGGTCCTCCCTACGACAACCAGCCGGGTCTGTCCAACTCCGGCGAGCCGGTCATCCTCTACTACTGGGACGGCCAGAGCGACCTGGTGACCGACATCGACATCTTCGTCTTCGGCACCAGCACCTCGTACCGGTTCAGCAAGAACGGTGTCAGCATCGACGGCCCGGACCCCGACGCGGTGCCCACGTCCTACGCGCCGGAGACGCAGGTCAGCGCCCAGCATCCCTTCGCGCTGGTCCACGAGTTCGGCTACTCGTTCCAGCGCCTCTCCCTGGACCCGGGCGACGAGGGACAGTCGGTCGGCAGCGGCAACGGCGTGGACGGGCGCGACGAGCTGAGCGAGGACTTCGCCCAGACCTGGACCATGGACAACGAGGCCGATCCCGCCGACACCTCCCTCCAGGACTACAGCAGCGAGCTGTTCCTGAACGTCCCCGCCCGCACCTTCCTGCCGCGCCTCGGCGAAAAGCTGACCATCAACTTCCCGGCCCTGCCGGGCAGCGAGACGATCGTCCGGATCTTCGACCTGGAGGGCCGCGTCGTCCGCACCCTCTACGACAGCCGCTTCCAGCGCCCGGGCCCCAGCAAGTTCATCGACTGGGACGGGCGCGATGACCGTTTCGAGCTCGTCAAGGCGGGCACCTACATCGTCCACCTGTCGTCCGTCGACGAGACCACCGGGCACCGGGAAGAGTTGACCGCGCCGGCCGTCGTCGCCACGCGTCTGAGCCAATAGAGAGGGAATGTCATGGCCAGGAAACTGATCATCGTCGTCGCCGCCCTGTTCCTGCTGCCGGCCCTGCCGGCGCGGGCGGCGTTCGACAACGTCGACGTGAGTCCGCGGGCCCGCGGCATGGGCGACGCCTTCACGGCGACGGCGGACGATGCCTTCGCGCCCTACTTCAACCCGGCCGGCATGGCCCTGCAGGCGCGCTCGTCCCTCGGCAACAGCTACGTCGAGCCGTACGGCCTCGATTTCCACGACCTGCTCTACTTCGGGGGCGTGCTGCCCATCGGCGAGCGGTACGGCGCGGTCGGCTTCGGCATCCGCCGCTACGCCACCGAGTACCAGGGGCAGGACCTGGAGACGGAGACGACGTTCACCGTCGCCCACGGGATCAAGCTCTACGAGGACCTCCACTCGACGATCGCGCTGGGGACGGCCGTCAACGTCTACCGGCTCGAGTTCGGACAGACCGTCTCGGGCCTCGATCCCGGCGACGACGTCGTCGCGGGGATCGACCTCTCCGTGCTCGTCGTCCTGCACCGGCGGACCCGGCTCGGGTTCATGATCCACAACGTCAACAATCCCCAGATCGGGCTGGACCAGGAGGAGATCCCCCAGCGGCTCCACGGCGCCGTCGCCTACGAGCCCTACAGCGGGGTGACGACCAGCTTCGAGGTGGAGAACACCGTGGACGGGGAGACCCAGTACCACGGCGGGATCGAGTTCACCGTCCTGGACGTCCTGCACCTGCGCTCGGGCGTGATGACCAATCCCAACAAGCTGGCCGCCGGCTTCGGCTACGACTACCAGGGACTGCGTCTCGACTACGCCTTCACCTCCGGCGGTGGGACCCTCGACGCGACCCACCAGTTCGGTCTGACCTTCACATGGGGCGGTGAGACGCCGTGAGAGCTGCAGCGATCAGGAGCGTCCCGGTCCTGGCCGTCCTCGGGCTGGCCGCGCTGCTCTGGAGCGGCACGGCGGCGGCCCAGCAGCCTGCCGGTACCGCGCCGCTCGACCTCAACAGCGCCAGCCTGGAGCAGATCCAGGCATTGCCCATCCCGGCGGAGCTGGCGCGGCGGATCTACGACTACCGCACCTACGTCAGCTTCTTCGGCAGCGTCTACGACCTGATGGAGATCGAGGGGATGACCCCCGAGATCCTGGCCCGCCTCAAGCCGCTGGTGGAGACCCTGCCGCCGCCGCCGGTGGACGCGTCGCTGGCCCGGCTGGCCGCCTCCTACCGGCAGGTCAGCCGCTACCTGGGCCAGGAGGGGGCCAGCGAGGGCCTGGTCGACGAGTACCTGGACATGATGCGCGACCCGGTCGACATCAACCGGCTCGACCTCTTCGACCTGATGTCGTTCCAGAACGTCTCGCCCGTCGACGCCAAGGCGATCATCGAGGCGCGCAAGCGGCTGGGCGGGTTCCAGAACGGCCGGCAGCTGCGGCGCAGCGAGGGGCTGCGCTACTGGGCGTACCGGAACATCCGGGACTTCGTCGTCTACGGCCAGCCCCAGCTGAAGGAGCACAACGAGGTCGTCCACGGGAACTACGAGGTCCGCTACTACGACACCCCGTTCGTGCTGGACGACGCGGAGGTCGCCCGCAACCTGGTGGGGCGCGGTGACCCGGCCATGCTCCACAAGCTGACCCTGAACCTGGGAGTCGGCGTCCGGGCGGGCGTGATGACCTTCCGCGACGTCGACGAGCACGCCTGGAACGAGACGGTCAAGGGGTACTACGGGGTCAACGACAAGTGGATCGGCCCGTTCCACCTCAAGCGCCTCTACTTCGGCAACTACCGGGTGTCCTTCGGGCAGGGCCTGGTCATGGACAACACCGACTACAAGATGTCGCGCAAGACCGGCTTCGGCTGGAACAAGCGCCCCATCGGCGTGCGCGGCGACCTGAGCCGGAGCCACGAGTTCGCCCTGACCGGCGCGGCGATGGAGGGGAGCATCGGCCGGTTCCACACGACCCTGTTCTTCTCGTCGGACCGCAAGGACGGGATCCTCAACCCCGACGGGACGGTCAACCAGTACGTCCTGATGCAGCCGCGGCCGCCGGTCTGGTGGCTGGACCAGCACCTGGCGTACGAGCCGGGCCGGACCTACGCCGCCCAGGACACTCCCGACACGCCGACGCTGCTGCGCAAGGACGCCTTCCGCGAGGACATCATCGGCGGCAACCTGAAGGTCATGCTGGGCGACGCCTCCTACGTCGGGGTGACCGCCTACCAGGCCGACTACGACCGGGCCTTCCGGGCCGACCCGACGACCCTGGTCTCGGCCTACGCCATCGGTCGCGGCTACCTGGAGGCCCGCGACAGCGAGCTGTGGGAGGGGTACACGAGCGTCGTCGACGATCCCGTCACCGGTACCCGCCGGGAGCACAAGTTCCGCCGCGTCTACGGCGCCGAGTTCCAGACCGTCTTCGACAACGTCTCGCTGGCCGGCGAGTACGGCTACCTCCAGGACCCCGATGCCGGCTTCCTGAAGGGCAACGGCAAGGACGCCCTGCTGCTGAACGCCTACGCCCAGTGGAGCGACCTGAGCCTGCTGGCCATCTACCGGGACTACGACGTCGGCTACGACAACCCGTACAACCGCGCCTTCGCCAACGACGGCCGCTACGAGCAGACCCTGCTGGACTCGCCGTACCGGCTCAACGACGATCTCTACTCCTGGCTGTCGCTGAACACGCCCCAGCCCAAGCCGGAGAAGGGGCTTTTCCTCAGCAGCCGCTACCGGGTCAGCCGCAACCTGATCATCTCGGGGCTGGACTTCGACCAGTGGGAGCGGAAGGCCGACGGGGCGGACATGCGCCGCTACACCCTGCGCCTGGAGTACCAGCCCATCTTCAACCTCCGGCTCCGGATGCGGCACCGGTACAGCAGCCGCTCCGAGCTCGACGACTACGACGTGCGCTGGTTCCGGTCCTGGGAGACGCGCTGGGAGCTGCACGCCCTGCTCTCGCACTACGATCGGCTGAAGCTGATGTACATGACCAGCAACGTCAATTTCCCGCCCCGGCCTCGCCTGAGCGGCACGCCCGACGCGCCCCCGTCCGGAAGCTACGACGGGGTCCCCGGTGTCGGTACCGCCGCCATGCCGGCCCATGCCTTCCAGGTGTCGCTGGAGCATCACCTGTCGCCGCTGGTCAAGCTGACCCTCAGCAGCGAGATGTACGACGGCTTCCTCTGGAACTTCGAGGGCAACGAGTTCGTCGTCGTGGACGGCCGCGGTTTCCGCAACTGGTTCAAGGTGGAGAGCCGCGTCTCGGATCGCCTCCTGTTCCAGCTCAAGGTGACCCGCGACCACAACCTGCCGCGGACATACCTCGACATCCGGCAGTATGGCGAGGAGTACGGCCTGCCCATCGAGAGCGACTACGCGCCGCTCGATGTCACCTCGCTGCGCATGCAGATGGACTACACCTTCTGACCGGGAGAACGTGACGATGACTTGCAAGTTCAGCCACGACCGCCGCCTGACCGTCCTCGCGTCGGTGGTGTTGCTGCTGGCGGGGGCGGGCCTCGCCGCCGCCGGCCAGGTGCCCGACGTCCGCTACGGCCAGGCGGAGTCGTTCCTCCACCCCGAGATCGACGGCATGGCCGCCACCGGCGCGGCCCTCTACCGGGGCGGCTTCTCCACGGTCATGAACCCGGCCGAGCTGGGCGAGGCCACCGGCTGGCGGCTGGACGGCGGCGCCGCCCTGAGCCAGGACCACGAGGACCGCTTCCAGCCCCTCTACGACAGCTTCAACAGCTACGTGACCGACACGGCCATCGCCAGCAACCGGCACCACTTCTTCGATTCCGGCTTCGGTGTGGCCCGGTCGCTGACGGACCGGCTGGGGGTGGGGGCGTCGCTGACGACGGCCTACGCCTTCGACTACGAGTTCAGCGAGGAGCTGCGCAATCCCGACCCCTTCGCCGACCCGCGCGACGGGATCCTGGAGGAGCGCGAGTGGCGGCTGGACGGCAGCCTGCGCGACCTGGGACTGGGCGCCGCGCTGGAACTGAGCCGGTACGTGACCATCGGCGCCGCGGCGCACTACGTCTTCGGGACGATCGAGGACCAGCGGCACCGCCGGTTCTTCCTCACCCCCGACGACAGCTACAGCGAGGAGTCGAGCTGGGACGCCGACGGGGTGCGGGCCGTCTACGGCATCAGGATCCGTCCCGGCGAGCGGATCACCATCGGGGCCTCCTTCACGACACCCCTGGACGTGACCGGCGACGTGACGACGCTCACCGCCACGGCCTCGCCCGGCACGATCACCGGTGTCGTCCGCCACGGCAAGATCCGCTATCCCCACCAGATCCGCGCCGGCATCGCCTACTTCCCCCGGTCGAAGCCGCGGACGGTCTTCGCCGCCGACGTCGTCTACACCGAGTGGAGCGACCTGGAGGACAACGCCGATCCCGAGATGGGGCCGCTGGAGGACACCGTCGACGTGCGGATCGGCGTCCAGCACACCTTCTACAACGGGATGCCGGTCAGCTTCGGTGGGATCCCCGGGTACCGAGCTCGAATTCGCCCTATAGTGAGTCGTATTACAATTCACTGGCCGTCGTTTTACAACGTCGTGACTGGGAAAACCCTGGCGTTACCCAACTTAATCGCCTTGCAGCACATCCCCCTTKCCAGCTGGCGTAATAGCGAAGAGGCCCGCACCGATCGCCCTTCCAACAGTTGCGCAGCTGAATGGC
>AMFO01002270.1_pt1 | contig 31111 bp, 30 predicted proteins | sample 552608 | NCBI WGS metagenome assembly AMFO01 (sample SAMN01893955, study PRJNA167987) | microbial mat metagenome | biome: hydrothermal vent | place: USA: Loihi, Hawai'I | collected 2003-05-01
GCCGCGGCCTTCAGGTAGGCCTGGATGGCTTTGCTGTACTCGCCGCGAACCTCGAGCACGTACCCGTAATCGCGCCAGACGAACGGATCCTGGTCGTCCAAAGCAACCGCAGCTTTTGCCTCTTGCAAGGCCCGGTCCCAGTTCCCCATGTCCGCGTAGACTTCGGCCAGATAAGCGTGCGCCTGCGCGTTGTTGGGGTCCAGGTCAACGGCCTCGAGTGCTTTGGTGATGGCCTCGTCGTACTTCCCATTCCAGTCCAGGGCCATGGCCAGTACAGCCACGTACGTGGCGTTGTTCGGCTCCAACTTCGCTGCTTTGCGCGCCATGACGAGGGCCTCCTCGGTGTGTCCCTGGATGGTGAGCAGGCGTGCCAGCCAGGCATAAGCGTCGGCACTGTCGGGCTCCAGTTCGGTCACGTGGCGATACGCTGCGATGGCCTTGTCCAGGTGACCGGCCTGGAACGCGTCTTCGGCTTCCGCCAGCCAGGCCAGGGTCGTGCGTGTGGGCGTGGGGGAGGGGGCCGGGGTGACGAAGGGGTTGCGAAGGAGGTCCGGGCGCTGTTGTCGAGCCCAATACAACGCGCCTGCGGCCAACACGATTAGGATCAGATAACGCAGCCAGCGCCGTCGTCGACGCCGTGGTTTCCAGTCTCGATTAATGTACATGGCCGTTTGCTGCTCCAGCATGGGAGGCGCTCAAGACGAGCGCCCTGTCCAGTCACATCTTATTCTTTTCGAGAATCCTCGTCGCGGTCAGGACCTCCAGCATGGCCGTGTGGAGTCGGCCATTGCTGGCGACGATGTTCGTGCATGCCGGATGCCAGGGGGCTCCCCGGTTGTCGCTTACTTTCCCGCCGGCTTCCTGGACGAGGAGCGCCCCTGCGGCCCAGTCCCAGGGCTTGAGCTTTTGCTCCCAATAGCCATCCAGACGCCCTTCTGCCACCCAGGCCATGTCTATCGTGGCCGCACCGGCGCGGCGCACCCCTTGTGAGCGCACGAGGAAGGCCGCAAATTCGGCCACATTATTGTCGGGGCTGTCTGCCTTGTCGTAGGGAAATCCGGTGGCCAGCAGAGCATCTTGCAGGATCGGGGTCGATGACACGTGCAAGGGGCGAGGGTCCTTCTCCTCTTCCCCGCGAGTCCAGGCACCGTGCCCGCGCGTGGCCCAGTAGAGTTGCCGCCGCACCACGTCGTACGTGACCCCCAACACCACCGCGTTCTCGACGACCAGGGCCATGGAGACGCCAAAGACGGGAAACCGGTGCGCGAAATTGGTGGTCCCGTCCAGGGGGTCGAAAATCCACAGGCGTTTGCCCACCCCGTGGACGCCGGTTTCCTCCCCCAGGCGGGCGTCATGTGGAAAGTGCTGTCGTAAGCGTTCGGCGATCAGACGTTCTGAGGCCAGGTCGGCTTCGGTGACCAGGTCAATGAGGCTGCTCTTGTGCTCGACATGCCGCGGCCCGGTGCGGTAAATGTCTCGAAGGATCTCGGCAGCCGCGCTCACAATTTCTATCGCCACTTGCAGTTCCCTTTCCAGCATGCCGCTCTCTCCCTGGATAGCCATTTCCTGCCCTGGGGCAGAAATCCTTCCGAATCCGGTGGACGTCGACCGGAGGCCCTCTCGCCTCCGTCCATCCCTGTAACCCCACGGGAGGACGGGCGTCAACCGAACTGCCCGCAATATTGACCCATCCCATGGATTATAGTGGGGGGAGACGGTCAGGACCAAGGTCAGCCCCCATGCTGGAGGGCCAGGGCCAGCGCACCCAGCACACCGGCATCATCCCCGAGACGGGGCGGAACAATGTAACTTTCCATGCCGGCCGGCGGCGGGATGACAGCAATGTAGCCGGAGAGAACCTTGAGGACGGTCTTGCGGATTCGGGGGAAGAGGTGGCGCTGGTGCATGACCCCGCCGCCAAGAATAATCCGTTGCGGGGAGAGCAAGTAGAGAAGGTTGGCGACGGCCAAGCCCAGATAGTACGCCTCCAGGTCCCAGGCGGGATGGTCAGGCGGGAGACGGGCAGGATCTTTTTGCCAGCGCTTGCTCAAGGCCGGCCCGGAGGCCAGGCCTTCCAGGCAGTCCCCGTGGTACGGACATATTCCCGGGAAGGGATCACGTTCCCGATCGTGAGGGATTTGCATGTGCCCCATTTCCGGGTGCATCAGGCCGTGCAGAAGTTGACCTTCCACCATCGCGCCTCCACCGATGCCTGTGCCCACGGTGATGTAGACGAACGTGTGCAGGCCCTGGGCCGCTCCCCACAGGTGTTCGCCCAGCGCGGCCGCGTTCACGTCTGTGTCGATAACGACGGGGATGTCCAGAGCTGCCATCAGCCCTTGGCGCAAGTTCACCTGTTGCCAGCCGGGTTTGGGGGTGGAGGTGATGGTCCCGTACGTGGGGGAAGAAGGGTGGACGTCTACCGGGCCGAAGGTCCCAACGCCGATGGCTTTCAGAGTACGCCGGTAAGGACGGAAAAAATCGGCGACGCGCGCCAGGGTCTCTCCTGGTGTGGTGGTTGGGAAACGCTGACGTGCCCGGATGTGCCCCGGCCCGGTGCCGACCGCGCAGATGAACTTCGTCCCTCCGGCCTCTACGGCTCCGTACACGGGGGTCCTCCTTCACTCGCCCAGACGATAGCTCTCCTTGGCCAGCGTGTAAGCCATTTGTGTCACCATCTCCTCGGCCTCTTCCAGGTCGATGATTCCCCGCACGACCAGTCCGGCCAGCCAGTTGCTGCTGGCCCGTCGCCACACATCGTGTCGCGCCGGGATGGAGGGAAAGGCCCGGGTGTCGTCGTTGAAGCCAACGGTGTTGTAGATACCGGCCGTCTCCATGACGCGGTCGAAATAACGCCGCATCCCGTTCAGGCTGTCGTAAAACCACCACGGCGGCCCCAATCGCAGGGCCGGGTAATGGCCGACGAGGGGGGCCAGTTCTCGGGAGTAGGTGGATTCGTCCAATGTGAACAGGATGAGCCGCAATCGGGTGTCGTTGCCGTAGGCGTCGAGCAGGGGGCGCATGTGGCGCGTCCACTCTGTGGCCACAGGAATGTCTGCGCCCTTGTCCGGGCCGAAGCGTTCGTAGATGAGGGGATTGTGGTTGCGGTAAGCGCCCACGTGCCACTGCATGACGAGGCCGTCCTCGATGCTCATGCGCGCGTTTTCGACGATCATGTGGCCCGCGAATCGGCGGGCGTCCTCCGCGCTGGCTTCCCCGCGCAAGGCTCGCTGGAAGATCGCCTCGGCTTCCCGATCGGAAAGCCGTTCGCAATAGGGCGTTCGTGTGGCGTGGTCGGTGGCCCGGGCCCCCATGCGTTTGAAGAAGGCTCGCTGCTGCTCCAGGGCTTGAATGTATGTCCGATAATCGTGAATGTCCAGACCGGTTCGTTCGGCGAGTAGAGCAATGTTCTGCCGCCAGTCCGGGCGGTCGATCAGGGTGACGTCGTCGGGTCGGAAGGTGGGAAGCACTCGGCCCGACCAACCGGATTCGCGAATGGCCTGATGATGTTCCAGGGAGGAGGTGGCTTTGTCGGTCGTGCACAGCACTTCGATATTGAAGCGTTCGAAAAGTGTGCGGGGGCGATATTCCGGCCTGGACAGCCGCGCCATGATGTGGTCGTAGATATCCTGGGCGGTCTCACCGTCCAACATGACGTCCACTCCGAAGACATCGCGAAATTCCTGTTTGAGCCAGATGCCTGTGGGCGTGCCTCGGAAGAGGTAGAAGTTCTCGGCAAAGCGTTGCCAGATGCGGCGATGATCGTTCTCCACCGGTCCCCCGTCCCGTCGCGGGATCCCCAACTCTTCCAGGGGAATGCCCTGGGAGTAGAGCATGCGGAAGACATAGTGGTCGGGGATGATGAACAGGTCGGCGGGGGAGCCGAAGGAATAGTCCGGGTCGGCAAACATACGGGGATCCACGTGGCCGTGAGGGGAGATGAGAGGTAAGTGGGCGACCAGGCTGTAAAGGTGTCGGGCCACATCGCGTTGTCGGGGGTTGGGATCGAAGAACCTATCCTCTGAGAGGACGAGTTTTTGGGCCGCCATTGTGCGCCTCCTCGATTGTCGGTGATTTTGTGCTGTCGCCGGATGGGACCATGCTGCCGTTGTCTGGTCCCCTTGTCGTGGCGATAAGGTGATGGCCGGGCTGTCGTTGGGCATGAACACGACCGAATGCCGGGCCGTCCCCAGGCCTGAACGTGAGGCGCCGGGAAGGGACATCGACCGACATTTTTATTATGGCACAAGGGGAAAGGTCGGTCAATGTGGATCAGGACATTGAAATAAGACTCGAATGGCCGATCGGGGGGCGAACGGCCCGGCTGTGCAGGCGGAAGATGAATCGGGGCCGGGGCGAGGAAGTCCCCACCCCGGCAGATGGCCTAAATGAAAACGATTTGTGCGCCTTCGGTCATGTCGATGAACTCGCTGGCCGTCACAATGTCTTGAATCCCTTCAACGAAGTCTTCTTTGGTCAGCCCCATCATGTCCACCGTCATCTTGCAGGCGTAAAGGTTCGCCCCGGCATCGGCCAGCATTTCGATGAATTCCGATACCGGAGGTACGTCCAGTTCCTCCATTTTCTTTTTCATCAGCGAAGTGGCCAGCGCGGTCATCCCCGGAAGGATGCCTATGATTTGAGGAATCCCCATGTCGATGGGGAACCCCATCATGCCCGTTTTCATGCTGGCGTTGCCCACAGGCGGTAGCTGCAGGTGGTCAATGCGTTTCTTGGTGATGAGGTCGAGTCCCCAAAACGTGAAGAAGATGGTCACGTCGACTCCGTTGCCCAGAGCTGCCCAACCCATGATAAGAGCGGGGTAAGCCATGTCCAGGTTGCCCTTGGAGCAGATGAAAGCGATATGGCGGTTTTCTTCGGCCATGGTCCTTTTTCCCTCCTCGATGGCTGAAATAGATCCTCCAGCCACCCCCTATGCTGCGAGTGGTAGGGCGTACACAGCCCGCCGGAGCCGATGAGGCCCGGTTCTCGACGGACGGACGGCCCTCCTTCTCGATTCGCGACGACGGATGTTCGTCCGGGTTCCGGAATGCCCTTATACGCACCCCGCGGGCTTGGGAATTCCGGCGATGCGGGCCACCTTTTTGCCCGGTCCTTTGGGAAAGAGGCGGAAGAGTTCCTTCGTGGGCACGCCCGCCCCTTTGCTGATCTGGCGCAGGGTGGGGGAGACGCCGTTCTCCTTGTAGTACTGGCGGGCAAAGTTGATGACCTCCCAGTGTCGGTCTGTGAGTTCAATGCCTTCGGCTTTGGCCAGGACGCGGGCCATTTCAGGAGTCCAGTCCTCTGGATGAAGCAGGTATCCTTCGGCATCCACTTCGACTTGCTTGTCAGCAATCGTTTGTACGGCCATGATACTTCCTCCTTTCAAGTTCTCCCTTGGGCTTTCCTGTTGGAACACCCCTGTGTCTTCGTTAACGAGCTGGCGTCGATGTTCCTTTCCCATCGTATCCGTTCCCGTTCGGGCGGTCGAACCCCGCGGGCATGCGGCTACGGTTGAGCGAGATCAAACGTAGCATTTGCATGGTCAGGGCCAGCCCCCGACGGACCTCTGGATCTCGGATCTGGCGCAGCAGGCCCAGAGTGGAGATGTCCAGGGCCTCGGGGCGCTGCTCCACTTCCCGGTATGTGTCGGTGAGTTCTTGCAGCATGTGCATGATGTCCGGCTGCGTGAGTTGCTTGACGGTGTTCAAGATGAGGACGATGTTGTCGGCCAGGTCACGCACATCCTGCGGAGAGAAATTCGTGACGATGTTGTCCACGATCCGCATTGTCTCCTGGAAGAAGGAGAAGTAGCCCGCCTTGTCCAGGGCGTCCATTTTTTCGATCATCACCTGAAAAGCATCATGGGTGATGGGCGATACGTCGTGCATCAGATCTTGCAGGTTTTCCAGCTCGCTAAGGAGCTGGTCGAGCATGCGCACGCTGCGCAACAGCCGGGTGCCGAACCGGACCAGGTCTTCCAACTGGACGTAAGGGCTGGCCTCCTCCAGTTGCTGGACGGCCAACATGTACATATCGTTGACCACAGGACCTAGATCGTGGCCCAGATCTTCCCACTGCTCTCTGCGTCGTCGTTCTTCTTCTGCCAACTGAGCCAGCGCTGCCACCTGTTCGCTGAGCGTGTCCAGCTTGGCGTTGATGGCTTCTAATGTGATATCCGTACTTCGTTCTTCACCTGTCGACGCCATGATCTTCCCTCCTTAGCTCCACTTGCCGGCCATCATCATCTGCGCCGGGATGGGCAGGGTCCGTCCCTTCATCAGGATGTGCCAGTACATCCAGCGGAAGATCATCTTGCCCCAGTGGTTGGTGACACTTTCCTGGAGTAACGAGAAGGGACCCAAACCTGGCAGCGGGAATTTTCCGGGTAAGGGTTCCACATCGTAGTTGAAGTCGATGAGGATGCCTTTGCCGAAGCCGGATTCGATGTAGCAGTTGGCGTGACCGTCGAAGGTGGGTTTCAGGTCGAGTCCATCGATGTAGCGCAGGAAATTGGGGATGAAGACATCCACCATGAAGTGCGCAACGGATCCTGCCTTGGACGTGGGCAGGTTCGTGGCGTCACCCAGGACGAAGACGTTGTCGAAAGCCTTTGCCTTCAGCGTGTACTTGTCCGTGGGCACGTAGTTTAGGTCGTCTCCAATGCCGGAACGGGCGATCACATCGCTTCCCATGTTGAGCGGAATGGTGATGAGCAGGTCGTACGGGACTTCGCGTTCGTCGTAAGAGACGATGACCTTTTTCTCCGGGTCCGCTCGTTCGATCAGGTAGTCTGTCACCAGCTCGATATTCCGTTCTTCCAGCATGCCTCCTAGAACCCCGGCCGCTTTGGGCTTGGTGAAAGCCCCGGGAAGGGGGGTCACGAACGTGAGTTTGACTTTGTCCCGAATGCCCTGTTCATGGAAGAACCAGTCGGCCAGGAAAATAAATTCCAGCGGAGCTACGGGGCACTTGATGGGCATGTCCACGATGTTCAGGACCAGGCGTCCTCCTTCCCACGTGCGCAAGCGACGGGAGAGGTTTACAGCTCCATTAATCGTGTAGAAATCAAAGATGCTCTTGTGCCATTCGGGGCCGAGGAATCCAGGGGTCTCCTTCGGCCGCGGTGAGGTGCCGGTGGCGATGATCAGGTAATCGTAGGTCAGCCAGCGGTTTCCTTCTCGGATGCGGACCCGGTTTTTGTCCGGCTCGATAACCTCGATCTCGGAGAAGATCACCCGGACGCCGGGTGCCAGATAGTCCCGTCTAGGCTTGATCACGTCGCGTTTTTTGTAAATGCCGAAGGGAATAAAGAGAAAGCCGGGTTGGTAGTAGTGGACCTTGCTCTGGTCCACCACGGTGATCTCCCATTCATCCACGTCCAATTCCTGGCGCAGCCGGTTGGCTGCCATGGTTCCTGCCGTACCGCCGCCAAGAATGAGCAGTTTCTTCATGATGGTTCGTCCTCCTTGACTATGAGAGTGTTGCCAGTTCGGCGATGTGTTGCAGGCGCTGCATGAGGCTGTAGTGCTCGTTGGCAATGTGCGACAAAATGTCGGCCACACGCTGGACAAAGGGCAGGATACGCTGTTGTTCCTCGTGAGAGAGGCGGTAGACATCTTGCATGTGCGCTTTGTACACCTCAGGGAGTACGCCCAAGGATTCGGCGATGGTCTTGATGCGTTCCTCCGAGGGAGGCCAGGTATCGGGCGTGATGCCGCCGACGATCACCATGGCTTTGAGTTCGCTGCCCACCCGGACCAATCCACGAGCACAGAGGAGGCCGATGTGACTGGGAACGAAGCGGGGACGCAGGGTGGGCGTGTGCGCCATCTTCAGCCACAGCTCGATGCAACGTTTGTGAGCGCTGGGATAGGCATCGAGCGCGGCGTAGAGACCACAGGGGTTGCTGGGACGAGTGATCAACTCCCCGTTGAGATCGACGAACAAGAGCATGACGCCGAAGGCGTCGGCAAAGGCATCGAGGATCTGCTGGACGCACTCGAGGGGGAAGAGCTGGTGCATATCCAAAGGAGCTTGCTCCTCGAAGCCGGGGAGGGGGGATCCCGTCTCGGTCGCGCCGTGCACGGCACGACCTTCCAGCCATTGGACCACAGCCTCCCGGGGGAAACGCCATTGGTTGCCCACGCGTACGGCGGGCAATTCACCCCGATTGACCATGCGATAGATGGTTGTGCGGTCGACATTCAAAAGTTCTTGCAACTCACGAGTGGTCAACAGGTCTGTCATATTTGCCTCCCATTTCCTCAACCCGTAAACACTGTACTCCTTCCTTCATCGTTTGCACATGATCTGCATCACAAACCAGAGCATAAGATGCATTAGATGCATTCCCATCAAAATGGGGATAGAACAGTCATTCATACGAGCATAAGATGAATAAGTCACCAGATTCATCATTAGTAGAAAATACGTGCGTTCACCAATTATCCATGCACAATGAATTATTTGATGTTCTGATGAAAGACGTGATCTAAATCATGGTGACTTATTATGAGTAAGGTGTATGCTCTGGATTGAGAAGGAATATTTGTAGTCGAGTCGGGTGTCCACTTCTTCATATAGATCTGCGCACAGGAGGAGTTATGGGCCGGAAAATGTGGATGTTCGTCTTTTTGGCTTTCTCCATTCTTGCTCTTGTTATTGCCGGGAATGGAGGTCGAGCGGAGGCTCAGTGTGGTTCGTCCATGTCCTCGTGTAAGAACTGCCATGAGGTTCAGGGGCAGGATCCTGTGAGTAACAAGGGGGCCTGGCATCAGCAACATGCATTTGGCGATTTTTGCGAGTTTTGTCATGCAGGCAACGCGCAGGCGAAGGACAAGGACGCCGCCCATCAGGGAATGGTCGATCCCATGGCCGATGTCAAAGCCAGTTGTCAGGGGTGTCATCCCGACGATTACATGAAACGCGCCAAGTCGTACGCGACCACCCTTGGTGTTGAGCTCAAGGCCGGCGGAGGGGGGGCGGCTCCTTCTGCAGGCGCGGGAAAGGGCGGTGGAACTGCACCTCCTGCCGGGAAGAAAGGGGGGACGGCGGTAACACCCTCTACAACAACGGGAGTGGTGGTTCCCAAGGGCGGAAAACTCATCGACTATAACAAGCTCTATCAGGTGTACCTGGAGAACCGGGAAGGAAAGCGGACACCTGGACGCGGAAACCTTGTTCTGCTGGCCATTGATATTCTCTTACTCTTCGTTTTCATCGGTGTGGTATGGCGTTTGGAAGGATGGGGACCGCGGCTTCTTGCCTGGTGGCAACAGGAGGTCGTCATGGTCACTCCAGGCGCCGGTGCTGTGGAGCGCGTTCCCGGACGTGTGCCGATGCCATCGTGGAGCGAACTGGCGGAACGACCAAAGACCGTGGAACCCTCTCTCCCTACCGAGTTAGAAGCGTTGTTCCGTCGTCGTCCGGAATTGCAGCGGCTATGGCCGGAGTTGGTGCGCGCCGATGCGCCAACACTGGAAGCCGTGGCCCGGGTATTGCAGAACAAGGAAACTCGCGAGGCCTTGCGACGTCTTTCCCAGATCGATCCGACCTTGATTGTGGCCCTGCGAGGGCTCAATGACAAGGAGCGAGCGCTGTTGTTCGCCATGCTCCAGTAGTGCCTATCAAGGGGAACTGTTTGAGGAGGAAAGTGACATGTCTGGACGGATAACGCATATCATCCGAGAGCCATGGTCCCCGTATGTGGCAGGAGCGCTGTTTGGCTTCATTACCGCTCTAAGCGGGGTGATTGCCCATCAGATGTTGGGGGCCTCCGCCTCGTTTGTCACAGAGGCGGGGATTATTCTCAAGTCTGTTGCTCCTCGCCTCACGAACAACATTTACTACAAATATGTGATGCCTCCCCAGTTGAGCTGGCAGATGCTCTTGATGGCAGGTGCCCTCATCGGTGCGTTTACCGCGTCGAAACTGTCGGGAGATTTCGGCTGGCGGTGGGTCCCAGAGCCGGATCCTCAGTGGCGTCTGGTCTTTGGCCCCAGTCGCCTGAAGCGGGCGCTGGTCGTGTTCATCAGCGGCATCCTGATCGAATTTGGTGCCCGCATCGCCGGAGGCTGTACCAGTGGTTTGGCCGTCTCCGGTGGCGTGCAGCTCTCTCCGGCAGCATTCCTTTTCGTGGCCGCGGTTTTCGCCACCGGCATTCCGACCATCATGCTTTTGTACCGGGACAAGTTCTAAAGTGAGAAGAAATAAGCGAGGCCCGCTTGGGTGGATAAACCGGAAGGAGGAAGGATCATGGGTGTCGGAGATGTGGTCTCAGCCCTGGTGTTGGGCTTCTTTTTCGGATGGCTGTTGCAAAAAGCTCATCTGACCCATTACGAAAAGATCGCCAACGTTTTTCGCTTCACCGATCTGGCTGTGTTGAAGTTCATGCTGGCTGCTCTGGCGACCGGCATGGTTTTCGTGCGCTTGTTCATCGATCTGGGGTGGTTCGACCCTGCCTTGGTGAACCCCACGTACATCGCCGGGAATCTGGTTGGAGGCGCCATTTTCGGCATCGGTATGGCCGCCGCCGGCCTTTGCCCCGGGACAACGGTGGCAGGGGCCGGACGGGGCAACCTGGACTATTTGATTCCCGGATTTCTCGGCTTTCTCACGGGTGGTGCGCTGTTTGGCATCACTTATCCCTACTTTTTCCCCAAACTCTCCGGGATACTCAAAGTGGGAAGTGTCAACCTGGCCCAGGTCATCGGGGTAAGTCCCTGGTTGCTTATCCTGTTCCTGGTGGAATTCACACTACTGCTCTTCTACGTGATCGAACGGCTGGATTTGAGGCGAGCCGACAAACTTCGGGGTGAGACTCCTGCACGGGGACGTCGTGAATCGGCCCTGGCTCCCGGTGCGGCAGGACGCTAACGGCAACCAAGAGAGGTGAGAGCAATGAGCGAGAAGACGTACGAGAAACTCCGTGTGTTGGATACGCCTGTCACGCGACGGCGTTTCCTGACACTGATGGGGGGAACACTGGCCGTAGGGACCGCACTCAGCCAGTTGCCCGAGGTGCTCCCGAATGCTCCAGCCCGTGTGCTGCCGAAAGTGCGCCCCCAACCCCCCGTGGTATTCGACCGGGAGGTGTACTCCCTCTGCGAGCAGTGTGTCTGGCGCTGTGGCTTGGTCGCGAAAGTGAAAAACGGCAAAATTTACAAACTGGATGGCAACCCCCAACATCCCCATTCCAATGGCATGCTCTGCCCCAGAGGACAGGCAGGAGTGGCGACCGTGTACGACCCCAACCGCCTGCTTCACCCCTTGATTCGGGCCGGGAAGCGGGGAGAAGGCCGGTGGAAGCAAGTGTCCTGGAACGACGCTCTGGACTATGTGGCGCAGCGCCTGTTGGAGATCAAGAAGAAATATGGTCCTCAGGCCATGATTTTCAGCACGACCCACAACTTGTTGCAGCCGGTCTTCGAAAATCTGCTCAAGGCCTATGGATCGCCCAACTATGGGACTCAACGCTCTCTGTGCTTCAATGCCATGATTGTGGCCCATCAGTTGACGTATGGCATTCAAGAGCCTGGACGTGACTACAGTGCAGCCCAGTATATCATCCTGACCGGCCGTAATCTCTTAGATGCCATCTCCAATTCGGAAACTCAGGAACTGGTTGGAGCAATTGCCCGAGGGGCCAAGCTGGTCGTGCTGGACCCACGTTTTACGAAGACGGCGGCCAAGGCACATGAATGGGCTCCCGGTGAAGCCGGGGACAGATCTGGCTTTCTATTTGGCCCTTCTGCAGGAGATCATTTACAAAGGGCTGTACGACAAGGCTTTCGTGGCCCAGTATACCGTTGGATTCGACGAATTGAAGCAGGCAGTGCGGGATTACACACCGGAGTGGGCTGCGACTAAGACCGGCATTCCAGCCTCGACCATCCGTCGGATTGCCCACGAGTTTGCTCTGGCGGCCCCGCACGCCTTTGCCCATCCGAATTGGCGGACGAGCAACTTCTTGAACTCCTTCCATACGGAGCGGGCCATTGCCGTCCTCAACGCCATTGTCGGGAATTGGGCTCAACCCGGCGGGTTACAACCGCCGGCGGGAGGAGGTGAACTCCCTACGCCGCCCCATCCGCCGTATCCCCGAGTGACCGCGTTGCGCCTGGACGGTGTTCCCTGGAAGTACCCACTGGTTCCGCTGAAATTGGGGGTCTTCCAGGAAATCCGGGACAACGTCTTGCGCGGCAAGCCTTATCAGGCCAAGGGGTGGCTTATCTACCGGCAGAATCCGGTGGACTCGCTTCCCGAGCGTAAAAAGACTTTGGAAGCCTTTAGTAAACTGGATTTCATCGTGACCATCGACATCAGCATGAACGACACCGCTTGGCTGAGCGACGTGGTCCTGCCCGAGGCCGCCTATCTGGAGCGCTACGATCCTTTGATCGCTGTAGGAGGGCGTGTGTTCCTACGTCAACCCGTCGTTGACCCGCCGGGGGAGGCCCGATCGGGGCTGTGGATTTTCAAGCAATTGGGGGAACGCCTGGGCCTGGGGGATTACTTCCAGTACAAGGACGAGGAGGATTTCATCCGGCAACAGTTGAAACCCTACGGAATTTCCCTGGAAACCTTGAAAGCTCAAGGATACTTCGAGCTTCCGGAAGAGAAGCCCGCCAATCCGTTCCAGTTTAACACGCCCAGTGGCAAGATCGAACTGGCCAGTGAGACGCTGCGCAAGGCCGGTTTTCCGGCGGTGCCCACGTGGAAGCCTCCGGTGGAACCTCCCAAGGAGCATTTCTACTTGCTCACCGGTAAGGTGGCCCAGCACACGCAGTTTGCCACCCAGAACAATGCGCTTTTGCACGAGCGTGTCCCGGACAACCCTCTCTGGATTCACCCAGATGAAGCTGCCAAACGGGGCATCAAGGATGGAGACTGGGTGTGGGTGGAAAGTGCGGCCGGCAAGGTCAAAGTACGGGCCCATGTAACCGATCGCATTCGTCCTGATTGTGTCTACCTGACGCCGGGCTTTGGCAAGCTGAGCAAGGGCCTGTTCGTGGCTTACGGATCGGGTGTGAGCGATTCTGACCTTCACCTGACCTTTACCGATCCCATTAGCGGGTCACAGGCCCTCAGCCAGACCATGGTCAAAGTCACAAAGGCCGATTGACATGACCGACCTGTTGTCCGGGCCGATTTGGTCCGAGCAAGTGAGGAGAAGGAGGTCCTTGCAGAATGCCTCGAGCTGAAGGGGGCGTGTTGGAAACGAGAACTGGCAGATCGTGATGTTTCGTTGGTGATCCTGATCGGCGAGGTGATGTCTTATGAGTGATGCACAAGCGGCAGTAAACGCACCGACCCAAGAAAAGACCAGGCACGTGCCTCGCTGGGTATTTGTCATGGAACCCAAGCGATGTATCGATTGTGAAGCCTGTATGATCGCCTGTGAGGTGGAAAACAATGTGCCCTTAGGGCACCACCGCAACTGGATCGATCATCGACAGAAGGGCACGTTCCCGGATGTCAGCCTGTATTTTGCTCCTGAAAATTGCCACCATTGCACAAATCCACCTTGCGAGCGAGTATGCCCAACGGGGGCTACATACCGCCGAGAGGACGGCATTGTCCTGATCGATTATGATTTGTGCATCGGCTGCCGGTACTGTATGCAGGCATGCCCCTACGACGCGCGCTACTTCGATGAAGAGCGCGGGGTGGTGGATAAGTGCACCTTCTGCGTCCATCGGCTTGACGTGGGACGACCGCCCGCGTGTGTGGAGACGTGTGTAGGAGGGGCCCGCCATTTTGGTGATTTGAATGATCCGAACAGCGAAGTGTCCAGGTTGCTGGCCGAGCACGAGTTCTACACGGTCTATCCTGAGGCCGGAACCGGTCCGGCTATTTTCTACATCATCGATTAGATGGCGGATTAGCGTGTATGTGCAAAGAAGTGAGTGATGTGAGAACATCCAGCGAATGTATGGTCAGGAGGAGTAGTGATGCCTACGACATACGATCCCTTCTTGAAGAACTACGTCTACACCCCTGAGAAGTTCGTCTGGGGGGTGTTGGTCGTGATCTACCTCTACACGGCCGGTATCAGCGCCGGTATGTTTGCCACGTCTGGCTTGGCGACTTACGTGGGGGGCGAGCGTTACCGACGCCTGGCGCGTCTGGGAGCACTCCTGGCCCCATGGCCTCTGATGCTGGGACTTTTTATGCTCATTTTTGACCTGGGACGGCCTCTTTTCTTCTGGCATTTGATGACAACCGTTCAATGGACGTCCCCTATGTCTATCGGTAGCTGGTTGCTCACCTTTTTCGTTCTCTTGTCCCTCATCTATTTGATCGTCTGGCTCCCGTTCCCCTTCCGCAATCTGGTACGGGTGCCCACTCGACGAGAGGAACTTTTCCATCCCCGGCGTTGGCCGGTCCTCTCTGATGCCTGGACGAGACGGGCACGAGGGGTGTTGGCTGCCATCGGTTTCCCTGTTTCCATCGGAGTTGCCATGTACACAGGAGTACTCTTGGGGGCCATACCGTCCCGGCCGTTTTGGAACACCCCCCTGGTGGCCCAGCTCTTCCTTTTCTCGGCGATGTCCACCGGTGTGGCCTTTCTTCTCCTGGCGGCTGCCCTTATTGGAGGCTGGATGGACCCGGAGGCCATGCACGAGGAACGACATCTGCTGGTCTCCCTGGATGCAGTGCTCATTATTTTTGAGATTTTCATGATCATTCCCTTCTTCCTGCACCAGGCGCTGAACACCTGGAGTTCAGCCGTTTCGGTCCGTCTAATTTTGGGAGGGCCTTATACCGGCTTGTTTTGGATAGGGGTCATATTCATCGGACTTCTCATTCCCCTTGCCATCGAAGGATATGAGCTCTTCCCCGTTGTATTGAAAGAAGGGGCTGTGAAGTATAGCCGTGAACTGGGCATTGTAAGCGCACTCTTCGTTTTGATCGGCGGGTTTATCCTACGCTATGTGTTTGTCTACGCAGGGCAAATGTCCCACTTGTTGCCGATTATAGCCCGCTAAAGGAGGAGAGGATGATCGGGGGGCACAAAGTCGTCCAAGGGATAGGTATCCTTTTCCTGCTGGCCGGCCTTTTGGTGCTGGGGGGATGTGGACCTCAGGTGAGGCCAGCCCCGACGCGGCCGGCCTCATCACCGACCGTCGATCTGAGTATGTTGGCCACGCCCGATGTGGCGCGCGGCGCGAAAGTATGGCACAATAAGCACTGTGATTCCTGTCATGGAAAACATGCGTTGGGAGGAGTCGGGCCCAGGCTGGCGCAGACCGATCTAACGTTCAGCAAGTTCCTGGATATTGTGCGGCATGCCCTGCCACCGAAACCGGCCTTCTCCGAAGAGGAGCTCTCGACGCAAGACGCGTACAATATCTACGCCTGGCTGCATACGCTGGAGCCGACCGGGCAAGCCCAACCCCGCCCACCGTTGCGCATCGTTAAGGTAAAGCCGGGGCAGGAAAAACTCCCGGATGCCCCTATCCTGGGCATGAGCCTGTGGACAGGATTTCACTGTGACCGCTGCCATGGAGCCTTTGCGCAGGGCACGAGCAGAGGTCCGGCCTTGGTGAACTACTCATATCCGTACGAGGTGATGCGCGCGAACATGCGTCGTACCGCAGATAAGATCCCTGAACACGCCCAGTCGTATATGCGGGATACGGTGCTCAAGCGCTTGTACAAGTGGCTGCATGAAGGGGCACATCCCGAAGGGGGATGCTAAAAGTCATATGACCCACCGGAAACGCGAGCGGCCGCAGGCGCGACCGGATATCCAATTCATCCCACTTTCAACCGATGTGGGCAAGATCCGTTTCTTTGGGAACTTAATGCCTGCACTGTTGCTGTTGTACCAATCACCGCGGACCTTCTTGCGCTTCCAGATTTTCCGCCACATCACCCCGCGACGCGATGTGGCGGATTTTATTGCCACCGAGGCTGACGATGTTGCGCAGGTGGAGGATACAGTGGTCTTTGTGCATCGGTGGCATTCGACTTCTTTCGACCCTCTGGCATTTGCCCGGGCCAGGCTCTTCCTGGCTCAACTCACTCGTCTCCTTCGTCGCGCTGGATACCGGGCCGATCCCCTGGATCCGCTCTCACCTCACGTGAATCTGCCGCGTCTGGCAGCCAGGAGCGGTCTCGGCAATCTAAGCCCTTATGGGTTGCTTGTCCACCCCATCTTTGGTCCTCGTCTGATTCTGACGGCTCTGCAGACGGATTACCCCATAGTACTGGCACCGCGCTTTGCTGGCCCAGGCTGTAACGATTGCATGGCCTGCATCCTCCTCTGCCCTCAACGTCCTGATTTGACCGGCGTTGTCGACCTGGCTCAGTGCAAGACGTGCGCCCGTTGCTTGGTCGTCTGTCCGGTGGGAAAGGGGCGCCGGGCTCGCGAGGCCTGGGCCCGGCATGCGAACGTTTCTTCGTCGCGTGGGGGATAATGGAACGGGCACATCACCGCCGGCATCATCTCTGGCGAAAGGAGCAATCCCTCATCCTCGCTCTGCACCCGCGGGAGATCCCGGCGGCGAGCGTCCGTTTTTTGTACACATGGGGGTTGGGAGGGATCACCGTGTTGGCCGGTGTCGTGGCCATGGTCACCGGCGTGTTGCTCATGTTCTACTATGTCCCCGTTCCCCAACAGGCCTATGCGTCGGTCGTGTTCATCGAGGACGTGGTCGCCTGGGGAAGCACTGTCCGTGCCCTTCACTATTGGTCTGCCCAGTTGATGGTCGGCGGCGCCACACTGCACCTGTTACGTGTCCTCTTCACCAACGCTTTTGGACGGCCCCGTCGGTTCAACTGGTTGCTGGGCCTGGCGTTACTCGTTTTTGTCCTCCTATGGGATTTCAGCGGCTATGTGTTGCGTTGGGATGATGCCGCTTATTGGGCTCTGCTCGTGGGCACGAATCTGGTGCGCTTGTTGCCTGCCGTGGGGAATCAGATCTACTTGATTCTCGTGGGTGATGTGGCTGTGGGCCCGGCGGCGCTTCTGCGCTTTTACAGCTGGCACGTCCTCGGCCTGACTGCGGTTGTGACTTTCGGCGTGGTCTATCATCTCTTCCGGATCCGGGTAGACGGGGGCATTTCCCATCCACCCGGGGAACGGCACCCCCTGGTTTCTCGGGAGCTCCTCCTCTACAAAGAGGCTGTGGCGGTATTGGGAGTCCTGGCCCTCCTCGTCCTGGTAGCCGTTCTGTCGCCAGCTCCTCTGGGATCGGCCGCAAATTTGCAGCAACCTCCGAGCCGTGCAGAGGCACCGTGGATCTTCCTCTGGGTGCAATATCTATTACGCTGGCTTCCCCCCTTGTGGGCAGGCGTCATTATCCCGTTGGGCGTTTTGGCCTTCCTCGCCCTTATACCGTGGCTAAATCCCCATGTGCGAGCGGGCCACTGGTTTAGAAGGGAACAGCGTCTCCTTCATGTGACCGTGTTGCTAATAGCTCTGATCTTGCTTGTCTTATCCTTGCTGGAAGCGGGTTGAAGGGGGAGAGATGCTGTCGGAGAGGGGGACTGTAAAGATCAAATCTTCAAAGGAAGTTGCGTTCCTGCTGGTCACTCTGGCTTTCTTGCTCACCCTGGGCATTGCCTCCTGGCACCAGGCCCATTTGGAGTGGCGACAATGGCAAATACGCTATAACTCCCTACACCCTCGTGCAACCATTCCCCTAAAGGTGCGTGTCATCGTCCCCACCCTGACCGGTAAGCCAGAACTTTGCCCGACCTGCCATGTGGGCCTCTCCGAGATCAGTCCCAGCCACCCGGTGGCCGTTTTCGGCTGCACGATTTGCCATGGCGGCAACGGTCAATCCTTGAACCGAGCCCGGGCACATGCCGGACTGTTGGGCGGCCGAAACCCTTCGGATTTTTCAGTGGTCAGGCAGACGTGTGGTCGAACCGGATGCCATGCCGGTTTTGACGTTCGCCACGCTGACCGCAATCAGGTCGATCGGGTGATGCGTCATCTCATGACGACTTATGCCGGAGGCATTGCCTATGTCCGCTTTTCCTTCGGGGCTCAGCCCGACTTGCGAGGGCGTTATGGCGTACTTCCTGCCCGAGATCCCAATCCGCCGCCGGGCTTTGTGTCCGAGCTTCAGGTGTTGCCCGTCTCCCAGCCTGGGGACCTGACGCCGGCACTGAAAGCCGCCGGTGTGACCGTTTCCGGGCAGCCGATCGACACGCGTATGCGGACCTCTTGTCTGCAAGGGGGGTGCCATCTCTCCGAACCGGCTGCTCGCAAGCCATATCGATATCGAAGTACCGGATGTGCGGCCTGTCATGTGCTGTACGCCAATGACGGTCTCTATCGGGGGGATGACCCCACTATTTCGCACAAACAGCCCGGTCATGGCATTCATCATCGCCTGACAACGGCCATCCCCTTTAGCCAGTGCAACCACTGTCACAACCGCGGAAATTATTCCCTGCGCAGGATGCGTTTCGTGTCCCGGCCAGATCTGCCTCCGGCTGGTCCTTCCCTCTCGGAGTTCACCCCTCCTCGGGCGCGTCGCCTTATTGAGTACTACCAACCCATTGGCCAGTTTACCCGCTGTGAGTGGGAACTGGATTGCATCGATTGTCACACGAGTGAAGAGGTCATGGGGAACGGCCATATCCCCGATGCCATCAAGGACGTTCAGGTCACGGAATGCCGTACCTGCCATGGCACCATACAATCCCCGCCGTCTACGGCTCTTATTACATCGGAGGAAGAGCCGGCCATGCGTCAGGCCCGGCTGAATCCTTTTGCCGACGTCCATGTGGGCGACCGGGTCGTGGTAACCCGGACTGGCGAAAAACTTTGGGCCATCAAAGAAGTCAGTCCTGGCCACTTTGTGGAGACCCTCAAAGTCACCGGACAACGTCTTGATGTTCCGCTGGCCTATGGCAGTGCCTGCCTGCAAAAACCCGACCAGCAGGCGGCCCGATACTGCCATCGCTGTCACGCGTTTGACCGGGATCGGGTGTTGAAGCAGTGGGGCATACGGAGATGAGAAAATGAACGTCAGCCGTCGATCCGTCTTGCGCTGGCTTGTGGGAGGAATGCTGACCCTCGCGGGAAGTCTAATTGCTCGGGCGACCAAACACTTCCTGACGCCGCCCATCTCCCAGATCACCTTGGCGGCGGCTCCCGTGCCTAATGCTCGTCTCATGCGTCCCGGGGACGTGCGCTATGTCCCTCAGGCGCGAGCCTACGTCCTGCGGGATGAACAGGGTTATTACGCGGTGTCTGCGGTGTGCACCCACCTGGGATGCCTTGTAAGGAAGACCGACGGTGAATTCCGTTGCCCCTGCCATGGCAGCCGTTTTAGCCTGGAGGGCACCAACGAAGCGGGACCTGCGCCCCGACCCCTGGCCCACCTGGCACTGCGCTGGGACGCCTCTAAAACCTTGATAGTGGACCCTGGGCGAAAAGTCGCTCCGGACACGCGGGTGTGACCGTCCCGCCTTCTGATCTCTTACGCAATCGGCGCGCCCAGCTCGGATTCCCCGTCAGGCTGCAAGAGGACAATCCGTCCGTCAGACTGGGTGGCTCCCAGCACCAGCACCTCGGACATGAAGGGTCCGATTTGTTTGCGCGGGAAATTGGTCACGGCAACGACGAGACGACCGACGAGGACATCCTTGTTGGGGTACCACAGGGGTAATTGAGCAGAACTTTTCTTGATGCCGTAAGGGCCAAAGTCAATCCAAAGCTTGTACGCGGGCTTGCGCGCCTCTGGAAACTCCTCGACGTGGATGATACGACCTACCCGCATGGACACTTTATCAAAATCCGCCCATCTGATGGTTGCTTTCTCCTCGCTCATTCTCCTCCTCCGCCTCTTTTTTTGACAACCCGTCCGCCAGACGACGCTCCAATGTCGCCATCTCGCCCTACACCCAGCAACACGGGGATTTCCTCCAGGTGGGCTACCGCCGGAACGCCTGGGATGTCGAAAATGCCCCGATCGTTGACGAGGATGACATCCATGCCTGCTGCTCTTGCTCCCTGCACGTCCGCATAGTAATTGTCGCCGATGTACACGGCGCGTTCAGGAGCGATGCCCCCAGCCCGCTCCAGCGCAGCATGAAAAATGCCGGGATTTGGCTTCCAGAGGCCCACTTCCCCTGCGGCCAGAGTGAAATCGAAGTACTCCGCAATGCCCAGGTGCTGCAGCTCCTCGTCAAAAGGTTCCCTGCGATTAGAGAGGATCCCCAAGGGAATGCGCGTCGGCCGCAATGCCTCCAACATCTCCCTTGCTCCGGGCATCAGCACAGATTGGGGATGGTAGTCCTCGGCAAAGGCGTCAACAACCCGTTGGGTGTCTGCCGGCGATGTCTCACAACCGCTGGCCTGCAGGAGCCGCCGAATGAAGTTGAGCCAGAGTTGCTCCTCGCCTTCTGCCTCCAGGTCGGCCTGGAGCTCCGGACTGCGGGCCCAGTAGTAATGAACCCATGGCTCCGCCCGGCGCCAGTCCCGGCGAGTGACGGTGAACCCCAGCCTGAGGACGGTATCGTAAAGGGCGTCCATGAAGCGCGGCTGCGAGACGCGCAACGTCCCGTCCAGATCGAAAATGATACTCTCATAAGGTCGTGGTGACATCCCCTCTCTTTCCTCCCCGGCCTGCCCAACTTCCCTGATGACTTGCCCATACCATACACAGCCTCCCGTGGTTGTCAAACCGACGGGAGGCTGTGTATGCGGTTGGGAGGTGGTAACCTCTCAGCCCGCGGTTGTCGGGGTGGCGGTGGGGGTCGGCGTTGGCAGAGGAGAGGCCGGACTTGTCGGTGTCGCGGTAGGGGTAGGCAACGGTGAGCCCGCGGTTGTCGGGGTGGCGGTGGGGGTCGGCGTTGGGAGGGGAGAGACCGGACTTGTCGGTGTCGCGGTAGGGGTAGGCGTCGGGGTCGGGGTCGGCGAAGGAGTTGGGGTGGGTGTCGGCGTCGGGGTCGGCGTTGGGGATGGCGTGGGCGTCGGCGTCGGGGTCGGCGTGGGCGTGGGTGTGGGCGTCGGGGTGTCGGTGGGCGTTGGGGTCGGCGTTTCTGTCGGGGTCGGAGTGGGAACAGGCGTTCCGCTGGACTGCCCGTACTTCCGCAAGAACATGGGAATGTACATTTGCTGCTGTGTGGGCACACAGGCCGTCAAGGTGACCAAATCCACGTATTGGGCGCTCACGCCATCGTGTCCATCGTTGAACGTCTCAAAATGGATAAACAGGGTGTGCCCCGCGTAGGCGCTCAGGTCGAACGTGAAGTGACGCCAGGTCGGGTCGTTGTCGGCCAGCGTGAAGACCAGCGTGCGCACCACCCGGTAGTAGCGGTCCAAGAGCAACACATACTGGGCATCTGTGGAGAGGGGCATTTCTCGCGGGTCTACGTATTGCCAGTTGGCCGGCAGGCGGCCACGTCGGTTGGCCCCGGAGGTCCGGTAAAGGTAGAAACTCAGCGTCACACTCGTCGCGTGGGCCGGAACGACAAATTCTTGCTGGGCAGATGAATAGGCATATCGGTTCTGCCCCGCGTCCGCGATGCCCGTCTGCAAGGCCCAATCCCCGTCGAAGACCGGTGCCTGGACGTAGCGGGCTCGGTAGGCGGTGACGGGACGTATCCAGGCCGCGTCATTTCGTCCTTCGAAGGAAGGATCCGCGAGAATTTGGTTGCAAAGAGGGGAGAGAGCCGAGGAAGGCGTATCCTGGACTCCAACAGCGTGGTCCCCCGGCATGGATCTGGCCAGGAGACTCGATGCAATCACACTGGTCAACAGGACCAGTAGAATGAGCACCAACGTGCCGGGCGCACGCACACGGGCCATCATAGCAGCGGACGGGCGACGATGAAAGTGCATAAACGGCCTCCTGCTTTGCGAGAAATGAACCATCCTCCTGCTAATTAGAGACGCAAGAAGGGGCAAAAGGATACGGGGAATTAGGGCCAATTTGGGAATTGCAGGTAAAATTGCCGTAACCTTTGACGGTTTGTTTCGTCATTACTCTCGAGGCCCCAGAAGCTTATAACGTCGATGGAGATAATCATGCCCGAGATCGAAACACGTACATCCCAACGTCTCAATCGCAATGGACTCAACATTATCAAAGTCTCTTCCTCTTCTCGTTCCACTGCTGTGGCGGGAGCCATTGCCGGAGTCATTCGCGAGCACGGCCGGGCAGAAGTCCAGGCCATTGGGGCCAGTGCCGTCAACCAGGCTGTCAAAGCCATTGCCATCGCGCGTGGATATCTGGAAGAGGATGGGCTGGATATCGCCTGCATTCCGACATTTACAGAGGTGGAGATCAACGGCCAAGAGCGCACAGCGGTCCGTTTCCACGTTGAATCCCACAAAAGGGTGGTCCCGTCTAAATGACCAATTCCGGGCCTCAAGGGGCGAGAAAAATTAGCGCCCGGGGCCCCTTCATCCCCCTCCGTTCGGACGGCCGACCACGCTGCAGCCGGTGCAGCCCGGAGCGTGTGTTCCCGTGTCAGAGCGTTTGGTGTACAACGCGTCTAGCCCTAACTCCATGATCTCTCCCTCTTCCCCGTCTTCCAGGATGAGGTGGACGAGTATCGTCTCCTTGAGTGCATTGACGCGCAATACCTTGCCTTTGCCGTACAGGGTGGTCACCTTGCTGCCCACACGGGGGAGTTTCTTTCGAGCTTCTTCGTACGTGATAAGTTCATACGAGAGGCAACAGAGCAGCTTGCCACACACCCCCGTAATTTCCGACGGGTTCAGCGGTAAATTTTGCTTCTTGGCCATCTTGATAGAAACTGGCTTGAACTCGCGTAGCCAGCCGGCACAACACAATTCTCGACCGCAGCGGCCAATGCCGGAGAGCATCTTCGCCTCGTCCCGTTCCCCAATTTGACGCATCTCGATACGAGTGTGAAATGTCTTGGCCAGATCGCGCACCAGGGCCCGGAAATCGACCCGTTTTTCCGCGGTGAAGTACACCATCAGCCGGCCGCCGTCGAAGTTGTACTCACAGCGGACAAGCTTCATCTTGAGCCCGTGTTCCTGGATTTTTTGCTTGCAGATGGCCTGAGCCTCCTCCTCCTTGTGGGCCCACAGGTCCTTAGAGACCAGATCCCAGGCCGTAGCCCGCCGCAGGATGGGCTTCAGGGGCTCGGACAGGGTGTCCTTGGAGACTGTATGCGGGGGACGGACGACCTCTCCCAGCTCCTTGCCTCGGGCGGTCTCTACGATGACGTAATCTCCCACCTTGAGTTGGAACCCGTTGGGGTCGAAAAAGTAGATCTTACTTGTCGGTCGAAACGAAACACTCACCACCCATGTCATAATTATCCTCGCGCCACTTACGACGTGGTCTTTCCTTCGCCTTCGCGATCACGCGCCCGGGATCCGGTTCGGCCTCCCGGTATGTGCAAAAAGAGAACATCCAGCGCCAGGCGAGTGTTGACGTGAGCGCGCACATAATGCTCTGTAAGAATCGCCTGGCGAAGCAGGGATCGAATCTCGTCGCCGGAAAATTGGGCCGCCCATTTTTCCAGCTCCGCCCGCCGATCCACATGGCGGACAGCCTCTTCCCGCCCTATTTGGACCATCAGAATGTCCCGGAACACACTTTCCAGCAACGCCAGTCGGCCCAGAAGCGCCTCCGTATCCAGCTTGGCCCAGGACTCGGCCATCTCCAATCGTACCCAACGACTCCTGTTTTGGGCAAATGTGTCCACTTGCCGAAACCAGGCCTCTCGTTCCTGCCAGTAGGTCTCGTCTTGCTGCATGCGTAACGCCAGGCCCGGACGCCCGCGGGACACGCGCGCGAGCAATCGGGCGCGCTCCGGGTCCAGCTCCCGGCGTTGTTGCAACGCGGCCTCCAGCACCTCCTCTTTCACCGGTCGCAGGTGCATCACCTGGCAACGAGACGTAATCGTCGGCAGAATATCCTCCTCCGACCGGGCGGTGAGGAGGAGAATGACGTGGGCAGGAGGTTCCTCCAGAGTCTTCAGCAGTGCATTGGCCGCGGCCGGGTGAGCGCGTTCGACATGAGTCAGGATGAACAGGCGATGGTCTGCCTCCAGAGGGCGTCGGCTGGCCTCCCGGGTGATGCCGCGTACCTGCTCGACCCGCAAGATGCCTCCTTCGGGCTCGACCAGGCGAACATCCGGGTGCACGCCGGCCGCAATACGACGGCAGACGCGACAGACCCCACAGGGGGCATTCTCCTCCTGGCAGAGAAGCGCCTGGGCGAATGTGATGGCCAGCGTGGTTTTGCCCACCCCCTCGGGACCGGTCAACAGATAGGCGTGGCTCAACTGTTCGTTCTCCATGGCCCGTCGAAGAAAGCCGACGGCCCACTCATGACCGATGACGGGCCAGGAACTCATCCGCCTGCCCTTTCGACCAAAGCTCCCCCGGCCTTGATGACCGCCTCTAGCAGAGCCAGATTTTCCTGGGCAATGGCCGGCCGTTGGGTGCGCCGGATGGCTTCGGCCAGAGCGTCGGTCGGGTAGAGGTTGAGAAATTTCATGGCCGCGAACAGGGCCAGAGCCGTCTCGTTGGTCCGGGTGACGCGAACACCGGCAGCCCGGGGTTGGATGATGATTTTTCGGGCCCGCGTGGGGACATCGCTAAACCGCGGGGTCACAAAGACGGTGTCATCCTCCTCCATCTTCGTCAGGAAATGGCTCACCTTGTTCAGCCCCTCCTCCGCGACGATGATCAGGGCGTCGGGCCGCTCGATGCCGGTGTAGAGGATCTCCTCCGGGCTGAGGATGATCTCGCTGATACTGTGGCCGGATTTGACGGTCACGGGATAGTCGTCTCGCTGTGTGGCCCAAAGGCCGCTCAACACCCCTGCAGCCGCAACCGTGCGCGCGTTGGAACGCACTTTTCCGCCCGCCTTCCCTGCCACGATTAGTTGAAAGGGATGCTGGAGCGAGGAGGAAAACTGAGGTTTCAGGGGGCGGTGGGGGAGCGGCCTCCCTCCTTGGAGTTCTGCCGCCCTCTCGTGGAGCACACGGCTGTACTCGGGACGCTCGGCCACTCGGATGAGACCCGTTTCCAGGCCCAGAGCCTGTTGGGTATCCAGCAATAACTTTTTGCTAAAGTGATTGTTGGGCACAAAGTAGGCTGTGCACAACTCCCAGATGTCCAACAGGGCGAAGCCGGGGTGCTCAATGGCTTCGACAATCCGGTCGGGCAGATCCTTATCGAAAGTGCTCCCGCGCCAGACATAGCTGGCGCCGTTCACGGCCACACTTTGGGCAATGTCCAACGGGTGCTCCGGGTTCCCGCTCCGGGTGGTGGCCGTGTACGCGCCCTCCGGCGTGGTCACGGAGTGTTCTCCCCCGGTCATGCCGAAGTTCATGTTGTTGAAGACGAGGACGGTGACATCGACATTGCGCCGCGCCGCGTTGATCAGGTGGTGCCCGCCAATACCCGTTCCTCCGTCCCCGATGAGGACGATGACCTTGAGCTCCGGGTTGGCCAGTTTGATGCCGGTCGCGTAGGCCACACTGCGCCCGTGCAGCCCGTGAAACGCGTTGGTCGCAAAGTATTGATCGCTCAGGCCCACGCAGCCAATGTCGCTCACCAGCACCACCTTGTGCGGGTCCAGGGACAGTCTGCTGAGGGCTAGATTGAGTTGATTGAGAATCAACGTATGGCCGCATCCCGGACAGAAGGGGTACGGACGTTCGTTGCGGTAGACGTGTGAGGTTGCGGATTCCAGTATGATGGTGCTCATAACCCGATCTCCTTCAAAGGCGTGTGTTCGCCCTTACGATTCCACGGTCTCCGGCCCGGCTTCCAGGGCCTGAAGGATATCGTCCGGTGAGATTTGTTCGCCGTTGACCCGGTGGAGGCCGACAATAGCCGGGGGCAGGGTCCGGTTCCGGGCGGCCATCCGGTAGACCAGACGCTCGATCTCCCGGGTGTACAGGCCCAGGTTCAACTCGGCGACGACGATGCGCTCCATGCCTCGCGCCGCGTCGCTGATGATTCCTTCCGGTACGGGCCAAAGCGTGTGCAACGTCAGGGTGCTGACCGCGCGCCCGGCCTTGCGAGCGCGCGTCGCTGCCTCTCGCACGGCGCGTGCCGGCGTCCCGTAGGAGATGACCAGCGTGTCGGCTCCCTCTTGAGGGTCGTAACGCGCGTATTCTGTCTCCCGGCGGTGGTCCATGATCTTCCGCCAAAGGTGGTGATTCAACCGCCCGACCTTGGATGGGTCCTTCGTCAGAAATCCATGTTCGTCATGGCTGGACGTGGTGACCCGAAGGATGTGGGGACCTCCGTAGTGGCTCATGGGCGGTACCGCGTCGATGGGATCGAACGCCCAGGGGAGGAACGTCTCCTCGGGCCGCCAGCGCGGATCCCGGTATCCCGGAGGCGCGGGCGGTGCCAGAACGCGGTCGCGCACCGGGACGCGTTCGTAGTCGGCCATGTCCACCGTGGCCATGCTGGTCACCATCTCCTTGTCCGTGGCTAGAATGACCGGACAGCGGAACCGTTCCGCCAGGTCGAAGGCACGCATGGTCAGAGTGTAGCATTCAGCCACCGAGGAGGGCGTCAGGACGATGAGAGGATAGCCACCTGAGGTCCCCCAACGGAGGAACTGGATGTCTCCTTGCGCTCCGGTGGTGGCTCCGCCAGTGGCCGGTCCCATGCGTTGTGCGTCGACGATGACGAGCGGGACTTCGGCCATGATGGCCAGGCCGATGTTCTCCGAGTAAAGGGAGATTCCAGGTCCTGACGTGGCCGTCATGGCTCGAGCCCCACCGAAGGTCGCTCCAATGCACATGCTGATGGCCGCGATCTCATCCTCGGCCTCGACGCCGATGCCGCCGACCTTGGGCAGTTCGCGCACCATGTGCAACAAGATGGGCGTCGCGGGGGTGATAGGATAGCCGGCAAAAAAGGTACAACCTGCATCAATCGCGCCACGAGCAATCGCCGTGGCTCCGTCTACATATTCTCGTGTCATGCGTTGGGCCTCCTTACCCTTTGCACGGGGTTTTATGCTGGCTGTAACGTCTTCCCAAACGCTCTGAATAGACCGATTTAGGACGTTGCGTACGTGCGCACCACATTGTACAAAACGGGCAGCCCGAAAGCCAAAGCACTGATGGGGATGCGTTCATCGTGACCGTGGATGAGCTTGAGAAAATCAAGACCGGGCGGGAATTGCATGGGGGCAAAGCCGTAACAAGGGATGCTCAGTCGGGCCAGTGACTTGGCGTCCGTAGCGCCTGTCACCATCAAAGGCAGTACAGCAGCGGCAGGATCTCGGTTCTGGAGTGCCTGCACCATCAGGTGCCACATGGGGGTATCCATCGGCTGCTGGAGGGCGGGTTCGTAAAGGTATGGTTCCATCTCTAGCTCGTCCCCGATGATCCGACGGACCTGGGCAAAGAAATGCTCCTGGTCGTCACCGGGCAGGATGCGGGCGTCGATCAAGGCCTCTGCCCGGGAGGGGATGACGTTTACTTTCTCGCCCCCGCGCAGGACGGTGGGAGAGAGGGTGTTGTGGAACATGGCGTAGAACGTGCGGCGACTCCCCTCGTCCAGAGGCCCGTGTTGCAGGAACCACTCACCCGTCCGAGGGTGGAGCAAGGCCCGCATGACCAGTCCGGTCAGCCCTCCGCTGTGGCGAACGATGCCCCGTACGAATGCTTCGGTGGTCAGAGTGAGCCGATAGGGCAGGCGGGCGTGACCCAGCCGGGCGACTGCATCGGCCAGTTTGACCAGTGCGTTGTCCGGGTGTGGAATAGACCCATGTCCCGGTGTGCCACGCGCTTGAAGCCGAAACTGGCAAATGCCCTTTTCCGCGCTTTGGATCAGGTAGAACCGCTTGCCGGCAATGGTCATATTGAAACCGCCGAACTCGCTCAGGGCCACCTCGGCCCGTATCAACTCTGGATGGTTCTCGACCAGGTAGCGAGCTCCGTACGTGCCGCCGGCCTCCTCGTCGGCTGTTGCGGCAAAGATGACGTCTCGCGTCAGGGGCACTCCCCGGCGATGCAGGAGCAAGAAGGTCATCAGTTGCATGGCCACGATGCCCTTCATGTCCAGGGCGCCGCGCCCCCACACCATGCCCTGGTCGACTTCCCCGCCGAAGGGATCGTGTGTCCACTGGTCGGGCTCGACGGGCACCACGTCCAGATGAGAGATGAGCAATAGGGGTGGGGCTTTTCCCTCTCCTCGCAGGCGGGCGATGACGTTGCCTCGCGAAGGGGCCGATTCGATCAAGACGGGATCCAGCCCCTCGGCGCGCAGGAGGTCGGCGATGTACGTGGCGGCCTCGATTTCGTTGCCGGGCGGGTTGACCGTGGGGAAGCGAATGAGCGTTTGCAAGTGATGGACCGTTTCATCGACCGCGGCGGACCAGTCGATCTCCGCAGAATGGTTTGCCATGTGTGCCTCCATGGTCGAGTTGTGTGCAAGCGCCCTGAGGGGTTACAGGGGCTGCACCACGCGCATCGCCGTCATAGCGAGCGGTTGATATTCTCCGTCCGCTGTCTCGGGAGTTCTACCGGGATAGGAGGCGCCGGGCGCCGTTCGAAGCGCAACCCCGAGCCGTCGTCGTTCACGTGAACGACAATCGTGTCCCCGGTGCGGTACTCTCCCCGCAAGACGGCCCTGGAGAGGGGACTTTCCAGGTAGCGTTGGATGGCTCGACGCATGGGGCGGGCGCCGTAAATGGGGTCGAAGCCCTTCTCGGCCAGCCAATCGCGCGCTTCCTCGGTCAGTTCGATGCCCAACCCCTGTTCGTCCATGCGTTTGGACAGGCGGTCGACCTGCAGCTCGACAATGCGACGCACGTGCTCTGGTCGGAGGGTGTGGAAGATGATGATCTCGTCGATGCGGTTGATGAATTCCGGCCGGAAGGTGTGTTTGAGTTCTCGTTGGATGGTCTCTCGCAGTTCTTCCTCTCGGATGCCGCCGGTTTGGGCACGGCGGTCTGTGGGGAAGCTCAGGCCGGTGGCCTTGCGCACGAATTCCGTGCCGATGTTCGACGTCATGATCAGCACACAATTGCGAAAGTCCACCGTCCGCCCCTGGCCGTCGGTCAGACGGCCGTCCTCCAGAATCTGCAAGAGGGCGTTCCACACATCCGGATGGGCCTTTTCGATCTCGTCGAAGAGGATCACGCGAAACGGGCGCCGACGCACCGCCTCGGTGAGTTGCCCCCCCTCCTCATAGCCCACATAGCCCGGAGGGGCCCCGAAGAGGCGGCTGACGGTGTGCTGTTCCCGATATTCGCTCATATCGATGCGGATCAGGGCGTCTTCGTCGTCGAACAGGAACTCGGCCAGCGCACGCGCCAGTTCGGTCTTGCCCACTCCGGAGGTGCCCAGGAAAATGAACGACCCGATGGGACGCCGAGGGTCTTTCAGGCCTGAGCGCGCGCGGCGGATGGCATCACTGAGGGCGGCAATAGCCTCATCCTGGCCGACAACGCGACGAGACAACTCTTCTTCCATCCGCAGCAGACGCTGGCTCTCCGATTCCAGCATGCTCGTCACCGGGATGCCCGTCCAACTGGCCACAATGTGAGCGATATCCTCGGCGTCGATGAGATCGCTCAACCCTGCTTCTTGCTGCCAGGTGGCCTTGGCGACCTGAAATTGTTGCTCCAGGCGTAAGCGTTCGACTTTGTACTGGGCGGCCTGCTCCCATTCTCGGTTTTGCCAGGCTTCTTCCTCCTTTATGCGGATTTCTTCCGTCTGTGCTTCCAGTTCACGTAAGTGGTCGGGCAAGGAGTGGATGGCCACACGGCGTCGCGCCGCGGCTTCGTCGATGAGGTCGATGGCTTTGTCGGGCAGGCGGCGTTCGGTAATGTAACGATGGGCAAATCGTACTGCAGCCTCCAGGGCGTCGTCGGTGAACCGAACTTGATGGAAGGTTTCGTACCGCTCACGAATGCCTCGTAAGATGTCGATAGCCTGCTCGATGGAGGGTTCGTCCACCCAAATGGGGGCAAAGCGACGTTCCAGTGCGCTGTCCTTCTCGATGTACTGCCGGTACTCGTCTGGCGTAGTGGCGCCAATGCAGCGAAGTTCCCCACGGGCCAGGGCCGGTTTCAGCAGGTTGGCCGCATCGATGGCCCCGGATGCGGCGCCTGCACCGACCACCGTGTGCAGTTCGTCGATGAAAACAATGACTTTGCCCTCAGACTGCTTCACCTCTTCCACGAACGCTTTGAGTCGTTCCTCGAACTCCCCGCGAAATCGGGTGCCCGCGATCATCGCCCCCAGGTCCAGCGAAACGATGTGCCGTCCCTGGAGAAGATCGGGAACATTGCGCTCCACGATGCGTTGGGCCAAGCCCTCGACAATGGCAGTTTTGCCTACTCCGGCCTCACCGATTAGGACCGGGTTGTTCTTGGTGCGCCGACAGAGCACCTGGATCAGGCGCTGGATTTCCTGGTCGCGACCGATGGTCGGGTCGAGTTTGCCTTCGGCCGCAAGTTGCGTCAGGTCGTGACTATACTTCTCCAGGGCTCCGAACTGGCTTTCGGCAGAGGGACTGGTCACCCGTCGTCCACCGCGCACCCGCTGGATCATCTCGTAAATTCGCTCCTTGGTGATATTCTGGCGGCGCAGCACTTCGGAGGCGGGGGTATTGCGTTCGCTGGCGATGGCCAGGAGCAGGTGCTCAGTGCTGATGTACTCGTCGTGCAGGCGTTTGGCCTCTTCCTGGGCGGTGTCGATTACGCGTTTGAGGCGTGGGGTAATGTAAACCTGGCCCATAGGGACCCCGGACATCATGGGCATGGGGCCACGGGGAACCCGGCGCAGGATATCTTCCACCTGTTGGCGCATGGTTTCGACGGAGGCGCCAAGCTCACCAAGAATGTGAGGGACGACCCCGTCCGACTGTTCCAGCATGGCAAGGAAAATGTGCTCCGTATCCACCTGGGCGTGCTGGTAGCGCTGCAGGATCTCGTAGGCTCGCATGGCTACGTCCTGAGCTCGTTCCGTAAATCGGTCAAATCTCATCATGAGTCATCGCTCCGTGTGGGGCCTCGCTTCAGGCTCCTCGTTTTCTCTTTCCCGCAGGGCTTTCCACCGGCGGATCAAGTGTTCTTCTGTCTCTGTTATACGCCGGGGAAGGGCCACCTGGACGTGGATGACCAGGTCTCCCCGATGATTTGGTCGCTCGAAGAGAGGCAAGCCCAGGCCC
>AMFO01002387.1_pt1 | contig 30925 bp, 26 predicted proteins | sample 552608 | NCBI WGS metagenome assembly AMFO01 (sample SAMN01893955, study PRJNA167987) | microbial mat metagenome | biome: hydrothermal vent | place: USA: Loihi, Hawai'I | collected 2003-05-01
TGGAAAGCCCGTCTCTGACTCTCGTCGAGCATGCCGGCCAGATCGTCTTCCAGGATTTCGGTGTACCCGCGCACGAACGTCAAAGCATTCTTCATCTCGTGGGTCAGGTTCTCGATGAATTCGTCCTTCTGCTGGTCCCGGCGCAGGAGCTCGGTCAACGCTTGTTGGCGCTGTTCGATGAGGTGTTCCAGGTCGGCGTAGAGGTAAGCGTTTTCCAGAGCCTCGCCGTAGGTAGCAGCCACCGTCTCCACCCAGCGGCGCACCGGGGCCGGAAATGCCGCCTGCACTTGACTTTCGATGTTGATGGCCCCGACCACCTCACCTCGCGCCAACAAGGGAACGACCAGCTCCGAACGAATTTTAGGGAAAAAGGGGACAAAACGAGGATCCCTGGAAACATCTTCCGCGTACTGCGTTTGACCCGTCTGCAAGGCCGCGGAGACGAGTCCCCCCTCCAGTTCCTCAACCCAGCCAACCTTCAAGAGCGCATCTGCATACTCTTGCGCTCGTCCCCCAATCTCCAGAACCTCCGTCTGGTCGCTGTAGGGATTGAGGCGATAAATGACAATGTAATCCTCGACAAAATAGACTTCCAGCTCCTTCACCACGCGTCGGATGATCTGCCGGGGATTGTGGAGCGTCATGAGGTCGACGGCAAGGGTGTGGAGTCGTTCCAGGTCTTCGGCGCGGCGCAGAGCGGTGGTATGAACTCGCGCGTACTGAATGGCCAGGGCGATGTAACGCGCCAGGTTACGGGCATGAGCCACCTCATCCGCAGAAAAGGACCGATATGTCCGGCTCTCGCCCAGCAGGATCGCGCCTAGCGGCCGGTTGCCGCCGACAAGGGGAACGGCCAGCATGGAACGGGTGGGGAACATGTGGGCAATGGGCCGAGCGATGTAAGGACATGTGTCCACGTCCCGCACGTTCTCAGGTTCTCCGGTCTCCATGACGTGACGCGTAATCGAGGGGGTGTCCCGTGTGACATCCAGCTTCAGCCGTCGGTAGGTCTCGTGTAGCGGGTCGGAGGCAGCCGCGGGGACCAGCATGTCCCGTTCCCGATCATAAAGGACGATGTAGACCTCGGTGACGTCGAAGAAAGATTTGAGGGCGTTGGCAAAGCGGTGCAACATCTCGTCCAAGGGGATATTCGAGAGCAAGATCTCCGAAAGAGCTATAACCTGACGCAATTGTGCCGGCGTCATCGCCTGGTTGTCCATGCAATTCCTCCCTCAGGGCATTTCGTAGACCACCACCTTGGGAGATCCGGATGCCAGCCAGATCTCGTTGAGTTTTCCCCCCGGGTAAGCGCGGGCGATGAGTTCGATGAGGGAGCGTTCCTCCGGCGGGCCGATCACAACCCCGTGCCGGTCTGCGCAGACAGCCGCGGTTTCCTTCCAATGCCCTGGACGAATTTCCAGGGCCGGCCGCCCGTGGAGCAAAAACTGGAATTCTCGTTCTTTCAGGCTGTGAGAACCTCGTACATAACAGGTCAGTCGGTCCGGGAAAGATAACATGACCCGGGCCGCAAAATCGTTTAGCCCCGCGTGGGTAGAAACGCTTTGCCGGTACGTGGTCCAATTCTGCCAACCCACGCCGAGGAGGAGCAGGACGAGCAAGGACGACCACAGGACCGCCCCCTGTCGCTTCCACACCCGTTTCAGCACTTCGCCCAGCCAGACCATGCCCAGGCCAATGGCCAGAGCGTTGGCCGGGGTGAGCACAACCAACCGGGGCCAGAAGGGGGCGTCGGTCGTCAGGACCGAGCCGCCCACCAGGCCCAGAAGCCACCAGGTGCTGAGCAAGAAATTTCCGGGATGGCGCAGCTTGCCGGTGGCCACGCCAATTCCCAGGAGGAAGAAGGGGACAATCCAGGGATTCAACATCGGGTGCGTGTACCCGAACTGGGTGGACGTGTCGCCATAATACTGGTAAGTGAGAAACGTGCGCTGAACTTGCTCCAACAAGATCTCGCGCAAGGAGCCGGCCTGATACTTGTTCAACAGGTGGTGGTAGACGCCCGGATCGGTGACGAGCACGAACCGGGCTCGGGAGAAGTACAGGGAGCTGTGCTCGGCAATGACCAGAAGCATCGGGCCCAGGGCAAACAGGGCGCCCAGGAAGAGAGCCACGACCCCCTCCCGGTTCTCCTTGAGGAGTCCCCGGTGAAAGAGCGCCAGATAGATCAGGAAAAGTCCAATGACCGGGAGGATGACCCGGCCGGAGAAGTACATGTTGGCAGCCCCCATCGCGGTCATGCCGGCCAATGCCCAGTGGATGGGAGATCGACGGTGGTACCCTCGCAGGAGGAAGTACATACTCCAGACCACCCAGGGCACCGGGTCCATGTAGGAAGGAATCCGGCTGAAATGGATGTGGACCACATCCACCACCAGCGCGGCCAGCGCCCACAGCCCCACCCGCTGAATCCATCCTTCCTTTCCCAGAAAATACACACCCAGGAGGCTGAACATCCCCCCCATGACGGCGCTCATGCGCAGGCCGTATAGGGAATCTCCCCAGAGGCGCAGGCTCAGAGCCTCGGGGGCGTAGCCCCACATGGGAATAGTCGCCCACCCCAGGGAAAACCAGCCGGACGAGCGGCCGTTCAAGATCTCACGGGCCTGCAGGCCGACGGAAGCCATGTCCCCGTGGACCTTTAAGGGAAGCTCGGTGAGATGATAGAGGCGAAGCGCCAGGCCTACGCCGAGCAGGAGCAGGACGAGGAAGACCTCGCGCCAGGCCACGTGCAGACTCGGTCGGCGGATGGGCGCATAGGCCAACAGCAGCAGGAGCACGCTGCCCAGCCAGCCGACATACGTCACCGGATGTTCCCCCCAGAGAACGAACGTTCCTAAAGCGACGCCGTACAGGGCTGTGGCCAGGAGCAGGAGTCCGTATCGCCACCCTGCACCGTACCAAACGACCCGCACCGGGCTGGTCGGCCCGCGAAGGACGCGCACCCGCAACGTCGCACCGACCTCGGGAAGGTGCAAGGTGAAGGGGCCGCGCTCCTCTTCAGCTTGCAACCACCAGGGGAGGCCAAGCATCACCGCCTGCCAGACGAGGAAAATCGTCAGCAGGTCCAGGGCGATAGCCAGGCTAAATAGGGTATCGCGCAGGGGATCGACCGGCCCGGCCGTAGCGAAGAAGGCCGTCGCCCCACCGGCACTGATCAACGCCAGCACACTCAGTCCTACCTGCCGTCGCGAAGCGATGTATTTCTGAAACCGCGCCAAAGCTATCGGCTCTTTCCTATCCACATTTCCCTCGTATGGAGTTCAAGATGGTGGGACCTCGGCCTTTCTGCCCACGCAAACCAGGGACAACCCGGGCATTTGTGGCCATAGGGCCCGAACAGCAGTCTCAGCAGGCCGCAGCAAAGGTATCAGCATTTCGAACAACGCAATCTGCCAGGGAGGGATAGCGGTGTACCCCCTCAATCGTCCATCCACCCACCAGGCGACCAGGCCCAGGGTGTTCATCGGCCGGCAGAAGACCGGCGTAAACCCTGAACGACGGACACGGGTCAGCAGCATCTCTCGGCTATACCGTCGTCTGTGTCCCAACGCCCCGTCCATCCGGTTGAATACTCGCGGGGAAGCCGGCACGTAGATCAGCACGTGCCCCGGAGTATGTAAAAGAGCATACGCATGTCGCAAGGCCTGGACATCGTCCTCCAGGTGTTCCAGAACATTGATGAAAGCGACCGTGTCGAAACGATATCCGGCCAGTTCAGCAACCAGGCGCTGATGGGTCAGGTCCCCCTGGTAGAAGTGCACCTGGGGCCGGCCGGCCCAGCGTTGCGCCGCAATGGACAGGAACTCGTCCAGCACGTCCAGGCCTACGACCAGGGCCGCGTCCAGAAAAGCACCAATCATGCTGCCCGTACCACAGCCGGCGTCCAGCACCCGATTTCCGATGTACGCCCGAAACGGGGCCATAATCCAGCGGTGGTAGCGAGGGGTATGAGCCAAAAGCTCCAGACTCCGGTACAAGGCATCCGACCCGGAAACACGTTCCATGAGGTCTCTTCTCGTTTCTCATCCATCGTCACCCATCCTGGCAGCACCGAGCCGGAGACGCTCCTCCGTCCGCGTGCATCTTGGCAGCCGGTCTGGGCCTCAATCCACAAAGCGATATTTGACGAGCGTCCACAACGCGCGTAGTCCGTCCTTCCAGGGATGGATTTTCTTCCCCTCTTCGAAATCACGACCACTGTAGGAGATGGGGACCTCGAACACCCGATACCCCCGCTTGAGCACTTTGGCCGTCACTTCGGGCTCAAACTCGAACCCCCGAGCGTGCAGGGGAAGCCCCTGGATGACGTCCGCCCGGAACATCTTGTAGCAAGTTTCCATGTCTGTAAGAATTGTATCATACAATATGTTTGTCATCAAGTTCAGGAACTTGTTGCCCAGGTAGTGAAGAAAGAGGAAGGCACGATGGGGACCCAGGAATCGGGAGCCGTAGACCACGTCGGCTTTCCCTTCCAGGAGAGGGCGGAGGAGAACGCCGAACTCCCGAGGATCGTATTCCAGGTCAGCGTCCTGGATGACGACGTAATCCCCACGAGCGTGCTGAAGAGCCGTGCGAATGGCCGCCCCTTTGCCCTGGTTGCGTTCATGCGTCAGGATTGTAATGTCGGGGTATTGGTCTCCCAGGCGTTGCAGAATTTCCCGGGTACCGTCGGTGGACCCGTCATCGACCACGATGATTTCCTTTTCGACGTCGACCGGGGCCTCCACCGGGGCCTCTCGGACCCGCTCGACAATGGCCTCGATCGTCTGATGTTCGTTGTACGCCGGGATGATCACGGAAAGTTTCACCATAGCATGACTCTCTCCTGGTTCACGAAGTGAGAGCAAACGCGGTCACGGGCTGCCATGACAGCCCATTATACGCAGAGGCAGAAGCGTGTGAAAAATGCGGTCCGGCGGGAGAGCGCCATGAGCTCAGGCCGGGCAACATCTCCATTTGGTTCCATCCGGCCGACGAGAACCGAAACGGGGCGAGTCGGCTCATCCTTCCCGGACGTGGCTGGGAACGTTATCGAGAAGCCACGTCCAGGCGGGCCGATGCCGACCGCCCCTCGCTGGCGGGAGGGAGGCGTCCTCCTCCTGCACGTTCATGGCCACCGCGATCTCGTCGCAGCGATGAAATTTCGGACAGTACACACACTCGCTCCAAATCTTGGGGGAGAGGGCCCAGCGATCGACCACCTGGAAGCCCTGATGTTCGAAAAAAGAGCGACGCAACGTCAACGCAGCGACCTGACGGATCCCCAACTCGCGCGCCTTTTCCACGAGATGGCGGACCAGGCGGCTGCCGATGCCCTGGCCTGCCCGATCCGGCGCAACGGCCAGAGACCGGATCTCGGCCAGCTCCGCCGAGAGCAAGGAGAGCGCGCCGCAGGCAACGACGCGGCCGTCGGCCTCAGCAACAAGCCAATCTTTCAACGTGCGTCGCACCTCTCTTTCGCTGCGCGGGAGCATCAAGTTCTCGGCCGCATAGGCGTTGACCAGGGCTGTGATCGCTGAGACATCTTCTTCTCGCGCCGATCGGATATGGACCGGCGCTGCTTCGCCCGGGCTCATCATAAAACCTCCTTCAGGACGGCCGCGAACACATCAACGGCCTGATCGATTTCCTCCTCGCTGATGATCAAAGGAGGCACCATGCGGATGACCCGCGGTCCGGCGTTGATGACGAGCAACCCATGGGCCGGGGCCTGCTTCACAATGGGCGTAACATCCCGATCGAACTCGATGCCCACCATCAACCCGCGGCCCCGCACGTCCACCATGTGAGGCAGGGAGAGGTCGCGCAGCCGGGCCATGAGGTGGGCGCCGCGGGCCTGTACTTGAGCCAGAAATTCCGGTTCGGCCAGGCGAGACACCACGTACTCGGCCACCGCGCTGACCACGGCGCCGCCGCCAAAGGTCGTCGCGTGATCTCCGGGAGCCAGAGTGTCTGCCACGGCCTGCGTGACCAGGGTCGCGCCCATGGGCAACCCCCCGGCCAGGGGTTTGGCTATCGTCAAGATGTCGGGTTGGACTCCATATTGTTCATACGCCCAGAGCGTTCCGGTGCGCCCCAGCCCACACTGAACCTCGTCGAAGATCAGCAGGGCGTCCACGGCCCGGGTTGCTTCCCGCAGAGTGCGCAGAAACTCCACGTTAGCCGGCCGAATTCCCCCTTCCCCCTGGACAGGTTCGACAATAACCGCACAAACGTCGGTGTCGATAGCCGCACGCGCCGCGTCAGGGTCGTTGTAGGGGACGATGCGAACGTCAGGCATCAGGGGGCGGAACGGATCCTGATAGTGAGGCCGCGGCGTGAGCGCCAATGCGCCCATAGTACGGCCGTGGAAGGCTCCCTCGAAGGCAATTATGGTCGTCTTGCCCTCACCGTGGCGCACATACGCGTACTTGCGGGCAAACTTGATCGCGGCCTCGTTTGCTTCAGCCCCGGAATTGGCGTAGAACACTTTGTCCGCGAAGGAATGCTCGCACAGGAGCCGCCCCAGGCGCGCTTGCGGCGCGGTGTGGTAGAGGTTGGAGACGTGGATGAGTTTCTGCGCCTGCTCTGCCATGATGCGCGGAATTTCAGGATCGCCATATCCCAGAGCGTTGACGGCGATGCCTGCAACCAGGTCCAGGTAACGATTCCCCTCCGTGTCGTAGAGCCACACCCCTTCCCCGCGCTCGAAGACCACAGGCGGACGTCTGTACACTCCCAGAATGTAGGTCTGTTCCCACGCCATGATCTGTGCTGCATCCATCATCTTCCCTCCCTTGAGTTGTGATGTTCGTCCTTATGCCCGCACAACGGCCGTCCCTTCCCCCCGGCGCACGCCCTCCAGGTTGGTAATCACGGCCTGTCCAACGCCGCGTTCGACCGCACGAACAGCGGAACGCAGTTTGGGAATCATGCCTCCTTGAATGAAGCCCTGCACAATCCACCGCTCTGCCTCAGGGACGGTAATGGCCCGTAGAGGACGTCCTGCAATGAGCACGCCGGGGACGTCGCTGATGAAGTAGAGCCGCTCGGCCCGCAGGGCGACGGCCACAGCCTGGGCGACATGATCCGCGTTGACGTTGTAGGTGAGCCCGTCGTAACCTACGGAGATGGGAGAGATGACGGGGACAAGGTGTGCCTCGAGCAAAGTGTAGATGAGCTCCGGTGACACGCCCCTCACATCCCCCACGCGTCCCAGATCCCCCTCGGGGTGCTGCATCGGGTCCACTCGAATCAGGCCCGCGTCCACGCCGCTGATGCCCACGGCCTGGATGTCGGCCCGCAGCAACAAGGCCACGAGGCGCTTGTTTACCAGGCCCGAAAGCACGGCTTCAGCCACTTCCAGAGACGCCTCGTCTGTGACTCGAAGTCCTTCCACATAGGCGGCCTCCAGCCCCAGACGCTCCTGCCATTGCTGAATAGTCTTGCCTCCCCCGTGCACCAGAACGACCCGATGGTCCCGATTCAGGACCTGAACCGCCTGGGGCAAGCGCTCTAAGAACTCAGGGTCATCCAACTGCCGCCCGCCGATCTTCAGGACGTAGACGTTCGTCGCTTCGATGGGGCTCCCCGTGATGATCGTCTCCTGCATGGTCTCTTTCCCTCCCTACAGGCCGGTTTCCAACCCGGCCGTCTCCACCAATCCCAGGGCGATGTTCATGTTCTGGACAGCCTGCCCCGACGCGCCCTTGATCAGGTTGTCGATGCTGCTGGTAATGATCCAGCGACGCGCGTCGACAGGAGTGAGCCCGATGACACAACGGTTGCTGTATTGGCTATGGCGCAGGGTGGCGACCTGCCCCAGCGGCAGCACGTGGACAAAAGGTTCGTGAGCGTAATGAACCTGGTACACCTCCCATACCTGCTCCGGACGAGTGTCCTGGGCCAGGGTGACGTAGATCGTCGATAGAATGCCGCGACTTACCGGCAGCAAATGAGGAGCGAAGAGGATGTCCGGCGTCCCGGGCCCCTGCCAGGCCTCCCCCAGCACCCGTTCCATCTCCGCGATGTGCCGATGCTGACGTCCAATGGCGTAGGGACTCAGGTTCTCGTTGGCTTCGACGAAGTGGGTGTTGAGTTTGGGCTTACGGCCCGCGCCGGAGACTCCGGACTTGCTGTCCACGATGATCGGGGCAGAGAGGAGGCCCGTACGCGCCAGGGGATAGAGGGCCAGGTTGACGGAGGTCGGGTAGCAGCCGGGGTTGGCGATCAGTCGGGCCCCGCGAACACGCTCCCGGTAGACCTCCGGCAGTCCATACACGGCCTTCGTCAACAGCTCGGGCTCCTGGTGGGGGTGACCGTACCATCGTTCGTAGAGGGCAGGCGTAGGCAAACGGAAGTCCGCGCTCAAGTCGATGACATAACACCCGGCATCGTAAGCACGACGCACGGCCGCCATAGAGGCGCCGTGGGGCAGGCAGAGGAAGACTACGTCTTCTCTGTGGAGCGAGACTTCTTGCCAGGAGAGCAACCGGGTCTCGACGGTGGTTGGGTACACCTCTGCCAGCCGTTGTCCGGCATGGGTTTCCGAGGTCAGCCAGGCCAGCTCCACGTCCGGGTGAGAGGACAACAAGCGAATCAACTCCAACCCGGTATACCCGGTCGCACCGACAATCCCCACTCGAACCATCTCGTTACCCCTTTCTACGCTCTTGTTCTGCTGGAGCCTATTGTCAGATTCTTCTCAACGGGCCGGCAAAGGCCATGCCTTCCCTTCTCCTTCGCCCTGTCCCTCGCTGAGCCATACAGACCACAGATGCTCCCTGGGGGGTGAAAAGAAAACCCCCTCCGTCTGGAGGGGGTGTTGGTGATTTCGTCATGGAACGAACCCGCGTACACTCCGCCAGACGTCAAGCGTCCGGAATCCTCCGCGGGCTCCTAGGGGCGGGTTGCGCCACACACTTGGGTTGCGTCATGATCACTTCACCGGTTGCCGAAAGGCTTTTCAAAGTGTCTCCTGCGCTTAATCAGCACGCCTCAGGGTCAGAAAACTCATTGGATGCTCGCTACCGCACGCACCCTTTCCAGAAGTGTACACATTTATCCCGTTCTGTCAAATGAACGCTCGGACGGGGAGTGAGGTGAGCCCCCGGAGGACGCAGGCTCCAACGGGCGACCGGACGATGCTCCAGTGCGCAAGTTCGTTGAAGCCCAAGGAATCCCGGGGCGACAAACGAGGGCCCTCCACGCCCGCTGCGATCGTTCACTCCTTCTTCTCTTTCTTCAAACCGGCCCGGGAGCGCAAGCCCTCAAACTCCTCCTGAGAACGCTCCTTCGTTCCCAGCCAGGCAGCCAGGACCCGCCGCAGCCCACGCCGCCAGGCCGATCGAGCTCGATGGAAGGGGTACCAGGCCTGGTGCCACCAGCGCTGCCAGCGGGGCAACAGAGGAATCGGTGGTCCCCACTGGATGAGGGCCGCGGCCCAGGTCAGCCCGGCCCCGAACCCCACCAGCACCACATGGTCGCCCTGCTTGAGTCGGCCCGTCTCCACCGCCTCTGTCAGGGCCATAGGAATGGAAGCTGTGGACGTATTCCCATATCGTTCCAGGTTCACAAACACCTTTTCCCGGGGGAATTTGAGCTGTCTGACGACGGAAGACTCGATGATGCGCACATTGGCCTGATGGGGTACGATAAGTTCCACATCGTCCAGGGTCAATCCTGCTTTTTCCACCACCTGACGGGTGGCATTGGCCATCACGCGCGTGGCGAAACGGAAAACCGCCTTCCCGTCCATCTTAATGTAATGATCGCCGCGACGCACCGTCTCCACACTGGCCGGAAGACGACTGCCTCCTGCGGGCAAGGTCAGCAGGCCGGCCCCGGAGCCATCCGCCCCCAAAACCGAGGCCAGAAACCCTCCCGGCTCTTCCCGTCCCTGCAGGATGACCGCGCCGGCCCCATCCCCAAACAGCACACACGTGTTCCGGTCCGACCAGTCGACCAGTCGCGAGAGTGTTTCCGCGCCGATGACCATGACCGTGTTCGCCTGGCCACTGACGATAAGGCCGTGAGCCATGGCCATGCCGTACACGAACCCGGAACAGGCGGCACTCAGGTCGTAAGCGCCCGCGTTTGTGGCGCCAATGGCGTCCTGAACGATGCAGGCGGTAGCCGGAAAAAGGTGATCGGGCGAGGATGTGGCCAGGATGATCATGTCCAGGGCGGTTGGTGGCAGCCCGGCCCTTTCCAGCGCCGCGCGTGCGGCGCGCGCAGCCAGGGTTGATGAGGACTCTTGAGGGTTATCCACAAGATGCCGTTCTCGGATGCCCGTCCGACTGCGTATCCAGGCATCGTTCGTCTCGACAATCTTCGCCAGGTCCTCGTTGGTCACAACGTGTTCAGGGGTGTACATGCCCCAGCCCACGATATGAGAATAGCGAGCCATACGTCCCTCCTCCATCTCGCATGTCGACCGCAATACGCTGTTGTACCCCAGTTAAGTGGGGAGGTCAAGTCCTCGTGCCGGAATAGTTGCACGTGTCGAAGGAATGCCGGGCGTCGTCGGCCAGGGGTGGGAAAGATCGCGACCTGATCAGACACTATTTCTCTTGGCGTGAACCATCGCTCTCGTCCCAGGCACATCCTAAAAAGGGAATACACGTCAGCAGCTCGATGGATGCGCCTCCATCTGACCGGGAATTAAAAAGGACGCGGGACAAAGGTGATGATGAAGAGAAGAACAGCCAGGACGAAAACAACCTGCCGTTTCCGGTCCAAGGGGGTAATGTCATTAAGCGGAGGGGGATGGTTGACCCCTACCAGGCCCACGAACGCGGCCCAGAAAAACCACCCTTCCCACAGCGTCAGGCCCAGGAAGATCATGCTGACAAACATTGCCCAGGCCACATAACGGAACCGGGCTCCGAACATCCCGTACGCCACATGTCCACCGTCCAACTGGCCGATGGGCAGCAAATTCATGGCTGTAACCCACAACCCAATGTAAGCGGCAAAGGCGATGGGGTGTATTCCGGTCACGGTGCCGGGGCGCAGCAAAGCGGCGGCCCAACGCATCAACAATGGCAGGTGGGAGAGCTGAATGCCCGACACATTCGAGGCGGGGAGGGTCAGCCCCAGGGTGAGGAAGGGCAAGGCGACGATAAAGCCGGCAACCGGTCCGGCCAGTCCCACATCGAAAAGGGCCTTGCGGTCTTCCACAGGAGAGCGTAATTGAATGAACGCCCCGAACGTTCCCAAGCCGAAGGGAACCGGGATGAAGTAAGGGGGGGTCACATCCACCCCGTGGTGCCGCGCCATGAAGTAGTGTCCCAGCTCGTGAATGCCCAAAATGCTCAGCAGGGCAATCGCGAAGGGCAAGCCGGACAACAGGCGGACCGGGCTCAACCATTCCCACGCGGATGTGGGCGGATGGCTGAGAAAGCTTCCCGCCCACACGGTCGTCCCCAGGGTCGCCAGGAACAGGAGAACATTCAGTGTTGGGTTCACCGGCTTCGGTTGAACCACTCCAGGAGCAAGGATGACCACATCCCGTCCTTGCAAACGGCGCAGCATAGGCGTGTACCCTTCCCGCTCGCACCGGTGTCGGATAAGCGGAAACACGTCTTCCGCGTCCTGACGCAAGTGGCCAAAGAGCATGATGACATTCCCCTCATGGCGGACGAATTCCGTCACGAAGACATCCTCCAGAAGGAGTTGCAGCCGCTCTGCAGGGGCCGACACCGGCGTTTGCCACAAACGCAAGAAAGGAAGCAGGGAACGGTACATGATTATTTGACCTGTATGTCGTAATCCAGGGGGACAAACTGGATCCACGTCCGGCCCGGCTTGAAGGGGAAGGGATGACCGTTCATGTCCAGATACTCTGTCATCTGGAAACGATGATTGTGTCGCCAGCGGGCCCGGTACATCTTGCCGTCCCGGAAAATCCAGGCTTCTCCTTCACCGTCCAGGTAAATGCGAATGCCTCGTGAGCCCAGTGTGTCCTCAATCATATCGGTGTTCTCGTGGCGAGCAAAATGAATGATCACGTTGCTAACGGCAATGATCCGATTGTCCTTCCTGTCCACGTGGGGCTGTCCCCGCACATACCGCTCGTACAGTCCGGTTTTGGCGTTATAGCGCCAGGTCACACTACAGCACGCGGGGTAAGGAATGTGCACTTCCACACCGCTGACCCCGCCCACGGGAGGCGTGGCCTGGAAGTAGAAACCCCGCAGGTGAACGGGCTTCTCCCAGCCATGGGCCCGCAAGTACTCTCGCACTTTACGCAAATTGACAGACTTCCTGCCCCGCCAGTCATACTCGTTGTGCGTCGTGAAGATACTGGGATGATAAAACTCGTCCAGATCGATGAAATCCTCACCGGCCTGCCGGGCCTGGGCCAGACGGTAGCGGATGCCGTCGCTGGCTCCAGAGTGAACCAATGCTGCATGATATTCCCGGGCCAGGGCGATGCTCACCAGGCGAGCGCTGCGGACCGGCCATACCTTGACCGGATCCCGGCTGAGAAAGACGGCCGTGATGCGCGTCATGAAGGGGTGAATCTTCTTGGGCTGCCGTGGGTCCATCTGGCTGTCGACCAGTTCCTCGTAGATCACGTCGGCCTGGTTCAGACCGATCTGGGGCCGGATGCTCGGATCATTGCCGATGCGGACGTGAATGGGACGACGTCGCAGGACAGCAGGATTGGGCACAACCAGGCCCGTTAGGGGATTCACGTTGTCCGGACGGCTCGGCAAAGGAGCCAGAGTCGGCGTCGGGGAAACCGCCGGTGTGGGGGTCACCATTGGTGTGGCTGTCGAAGTCGGTGTTGGCGTAGCCGTGGGAGCCGATGTCGGTGTGGCCGTGGCCACGATAATCGTCGGTTGGTGGACCACGGCTGTGGATGCAGGCGTTATCGCGGCCGGCGTGGGTGTTTTGGTCGGTGTGGGCGTCGGCGCCGGCTGGGATTGGCATCCAACCGTGGCCAACGCCAGGGCAAGGATCGTCAGGCTGCCGAGCAGCGAGCCGATGGAGATGTGAACGCGTCTTGCCATCATGCTTTTCCCTCTCTCACTTCGAAATGTCCGACCGGAAGGGCTCGGAATCCGGCGTCGTCTTTTTCGTCCTCCCTCTCACCTTCCCGTTTCCCGGGCCCTAGCTCCGGCTATTCTAATAGACGGCCGTCGGCCCTCCAGGTTCCCCGAGGGGACAACGCGACGGGTCGGAAGCCCCCGCCGGACGATTGCATTATACATGCTCCCAGAGCGGAGGCCGAACCCGGAGAAGGCCTTTGGCCGAGATGTCGGCTGCAGGTACAATGAGGCCCGAAGGACGCTGCCCAGGCTTCCCGGGGGCCTGACTGAAAACCCCGCGAGCACCACGAAACCGAGGAGGCGAGCATGGCCATCCGCCGAAGGCGACGCAAAGATTGGACCTGGCTATGGCTTTTCCTGCTGGCCCTGATCGTGCGCTTCCCTTTCCTGCATCTGACCCGCGTTCTGCAAACCGAGGGAACCACTTATGTAACGCTGGCTCACAACTTGCTGACAGGCCACGGTTATGTGGGTATTCTGGGGGAACGAGAACTGGTCATGGTTTCCATCTTCCCTCACCTCATCGCAGGACTGGGCCTCCTTACCGGAGATCTCATCAGTGCCGGTCGGATCCTGGCCCTGCTTACCAGCGCCGCGCTTGTCATTCCGGTCACCTTGCTGGCCCGTGAGATGTTCTGGGGACGAGCCGGGCTTTGGGCCGGCCTGCTGGTGGCTTTCCACCCCTATCTGGCCGAATACGCCCCTCTGGTGCGGGTAGAATCCCCCTTCCTTTTCGTCTGGATGTTTGGCATCTACGCGACTTGGCGGGCCGCCAAAAAGGGGCCGCGAACTCGCTGGACCTGGGCCGTGCCGGTGTTCTTCGGGCTGGCCTATCTCTTGAAAAGTGAGGGCGCGGTTTACTTTGCTCTCAGCATGATGATCCTGATCGTCGCCTGGTGGCGACGCTTTTCCTGGCCGACTTGGGTCTCTACCGCGGTCTTGCAGGGCCTGATTTTTGTGCTTCTGGCGCTCCCCATGATTCTCTGGTTGAGCACGCAAACAGGCCGTCTGACGTTCGAGACCAAAGGCATCGTCAATTACGGCATCGCGGCCCGCATTGCTCGGGGCATGGATTATTATCATGCGGCCTACGGCCTGGGGCCGGAGGGCACCCCGGCCGGTCCTTTGCTGGACCGAAATCGTCTGGTCCTCGGCGGCATCGGCCCCAAGCGGCCAGCGCTGGAACGTCCTGCGTATCGGGCCGCCATGGTTCGAGTGCTGAGAGATGAGTGGCATCTCCTCCAATGGCCTTTGCTGGGCCGGTTCTGGATTCTCTTCGCCGTAGTCGGGTTCATCTCTGCCTTCGCCCGCGGCTACTGGCGTGAGGTCTTCTTTCCCCTGTGGTACCTTATTCCGGCGCTGTTGGGCGTAGCAACCATCCTCTTCGTGTGGACGCGCTACCTGCTTCCGGTGATCCCCCTCGCCGCTCTGTGGATCTCTTACGGAATCGAAATCTTGCTGGAGGTGTTCATCACGGCCATTGCCCAATCTCCCCGACGGGCCTGGCGGTTGCACACGCTTCTCGGCCTTGGCATGGTGGCCGGCTTGATCTTGACGCACCCTTACGTCCCGGTCGTGCGCGCCCACTGGAAGCACGTCCCTGATCTGGAACAGCAGGCCGCCGGACAATGGCTGCGGCGACACGATCCCAGACCGGAGAAGCGCATTATGTCCACCACCAGCCAAGTTCCCTTCTACGCCGGGGGCATCCACGTCCCCATGCCCGTGGACGATCCGGCGCGCATTCCGGCCTATGTTCAACTGCGACAGGTGAACTATGTCGTCATCAGCGAGGTCAAGGATAGAAGCCGCCCGGTGCGAGTCTGGCTGGACCCCAAACGCGTGCCCGCGGGCTGGTCGTTGATCTACGATGGGGGATCCCAGGGGCGGAAGATACGGATCTACCGGGTACCGGTAAAAGATTGCGGCTGCGGCGGCTAGCCCTGCAGGGAGAGATGGCCGGCCGGTCCCTCGACGATGCGGCCTACGACCGCTGCCGCGGGGGTATGACGGGCTTCCAGAGCCGATATCAGGGTCTGGACTTTCTCCGGAGCCACGGCCATAAGCAATCCTCCGGACGTTTGGGCGTCGCACAGGAGCATTTCTAGCGGCCGCGGAAAACCCGCCGGCAGGTGCAGGTAATGATGGCCCAACAGGTAGACTCGATTCGCACGGCTTCCCCCCGGGAAGATGTCCTCCTCTGCGTAAGTCCAGGCCGCGTCGAGAATGGGCACCTCCCGGGCATAGACATCAGCAGCGACATTGCTGGCCAGAAGCATCTCGTGCAGGTGCCCCAACAAGCCGTAACCGGTAATGTCGGTGCAGGCATGAACGCCCACCTCCAGCATGGCCTCCATGGCATCTCGGTTCAGGGCCGCCATAATAGCCACCGCCTCTCGGACATGAGCAGGCGCGGCCCGGCCTTGCTTGAGAGCCGTGGTCAGCGTGCCCATGCCCAGAGGCTTGGTCAGCAGTAGATAGTCCCCGGGTCGCGCGCCCACATTCGTCACAATTCGCTGCGGATGGACAACGCCGGTCACGGCCAGGCCATACTTGGGTTCCTCATCCTCGATCGTGTGTCCCCCCACGATGGCCACTCCGGCCTCCGCGGCCTTCTCGGCCGCTCCTTGCAAAATACGCACCATGACGTCGAGCGGGATTTTCCCGATGGGGAAGGCCAGGATGTTCAAGGCCACGATGGGCCGGGCGCCCATGGCATAAAGGTCACTCAGAGCGTTGGCCGCGGCAATGCGCCCGTAGTCGTAGGCATCGTCAACTACGGGTGTGAACACGTCCACGCTCTGGGCGATGGCCATCTCAGGCGAGAGACGGTATACGCCGGCATCGTCAGGCAACGCCGTGCCCACAAGCACCTGTGGATTGTCCATGAGCGGCAGTTGATGCAGCACCTGCATCAGGTCCGAAATGTGGACCTTACTGGCTCAACCGGCGCAGTGAACCCATTCGGTCAGGCGAATGTCTTCCACGGTCGAATCCCTCGACAGAAAATCACGCCTTGCAAAGAACGGACGCCTTGGGCGTTCCCCCAAACGGCATTGGACAGCAACACCAGGTTAGGATATGATAGGCGCGTAAACTCCGCAAATCTCACGGAAGCTCGGACGGGAGCCTGAGGGGGCTTCCGTCGTGAGGGAATGACGATCATGCGACATATCGCTCAGCGCCTTCATGCCTTGCAGGAATCCAGTATTCGTGAGATGACGCGCCTGGCTCTTCGCTACGATGCCATCAACCTCTCCCAGGGACTTCCCGACTTTTCAGCCCCGGAGGAGGTCAAAGAGGCCGCCGCTCGCGCTATCCTCGAAGATAACAACCAGTATTCTATCACCTGGGGCCTGCCGGAGACTCGACAAGCCGTCGCCGAGAAAATGGCCTCCCTCTACGGCCTCTCCGTCGACCCTGAACGCGATGTCACCATCACCTGTGGTGTTAGTGAGGCCATCGTGGACGCGGTCCTGGCCACCGTCGACCCGGGGGATGAGGTCATCATCATGGAGCCCTTCCACGAAAACTACGTCCCCGCGGTCCGTTTCGCCGGCGGGGTGCCTCAGTTCGTCACCCTCTCTCCTCCCGACTTCCGCCTGAACCCGGACGAACTGCGGAAAGTATTTGGCCCACGCACTCGCGCTCTTATCATCAATACCCCCCATAACCCCACCGGCCACGTGTTTACCCGGGAAGAGCTGACTTTGATCGGCGAGCTGGCCACAGAATGGGACACCATCATCATCTCGGATGAAATTTACGAGCACATTCTCTACGATGGACGAACTCATGTTCCTCCTATGACCCTGCCCGGCCTGGCCGAACGAGTCATCACCCTGGGCGGATTGTCGAAGACGTACGCGGTCACGGGATGGCGTTTGGGATATGCGGTCGTATTGAACGAGGCAATCGGGCGGGCCCTGCGCACGGTGCACGACTACGCCACCATTTGTGCGCCCACTCCCCTGCAAAAAGCTGCGGTCGCAGCCCTTCACCTGCCTGCTGAATACTACAAGCAACAGATCCGGGCCTATACTCACCGACGGGCGCTCATCATGGAAGCCTTGCAAAGAGCTGGGTTCCAGGCCCGCCCTCCGGAAGGCGCATATTACGTGCTGGCGGACTTCGGGGCCCTGGGTTGGAAAGGGGATGACGTCGCGTTTGCCCATTGGTTGACAAAAGAGGTGGGCGTCGCGGTGGTCCCCGGCTCCGCGTTCTACGAACACACAGCTCTCGGCCGCACTCAGGTGCGCTTTGCCTTTGCCAAACAACCGGCCACTCTGAAGGAGGCCGGTCGACGTCTGTTGCGGGTTCGCGAACGCATGCGTGAGGCCTCCCATGGATCTGGATAGTTTGATGAAACGCATGGCCCTCCTCCATAAATCCTTCGACAAGATCTTCGGTGGAAGGGCCGAGGTGAGCGTCATGGCTCCCGGACGTGTGGTTTTGCTGGGAGGACATACTGATTACAACCGGGGTTGTGTCCTGTCCCTGGCCATTGATCTGAACACCATCCTCATTACACGCCGGCGCGCGGATACCCAGGTCGTTCTTCACTCATTGAACACGCGCAAGACCACGCGCTTCTTCTTGTCAGAGTTACGTCCAGGCAGCAGCCCTCTTTGGGAAAAAACGTTACAAGGGGGTGCTTGGGCCCTCCAGAAGGCCGGATACGCGTTGAAGGGAATAGAGGGTGTTTTCCACGGCACATTGCCCCTGGACGCGGGTCTGGGAGCGTCCACGACTATGGCGGTGGCCCTGGCCTGGGCCTGGAATGTCCAGGATGATCTGGGAATTTCACGACCCGAGCTGGCCCGTCTGTGCTGGAACGCGGAATCACAGTTTGTGGGAAGTCCGGTGAGCGAAGTGGACGCGTTCACGGCCACTTTAGGAAGAGACCGACAGCTCCTGTGTGTGGATTGCCGTGCTGAATCGGTTTCATATTGGCCCCTCCCGCCCACGGCCCGTGTGGTCGTGTGTGACACCGGCGTCCGTCGCACCCAGGTACAGACCATCTCCTTGCTCCGTCGTCGGGAGTGCGAATCGGCCACAGGAAAACTACAAGGCCACGTTCCTTCAATCCATTCCCTGCGAGATGTGACGCCACAAGACCTGATTCACTACCGTCAGTTTTTGCCTTCCGATCTCTACCGGCGGGTTCTACACGTGGTGACAGAACATCAGCGCGTTCTCCAGGCCACACAAGCCCTCGTTGCTGGCGACCTGGACGCTCTGGGACGTCTGATGAATACATCTCATCGCAGCTTACGGGACGATTACGAGATTTCCTCGCCGGAATTAGACGCCATGTGGTTGGCAGCCAATGAGGTCCCCGGATGTTATGGGGCCTGTATGACAGGCACCGGGTTGGGAGGCAATGTGGTCGCTCTGGTGAATAGACGGGCCCTGCGACGGTTCGAGGCGCATGTGGTCGAACGATATCGAGAGTTGACCGGCAAGGAGGCCACTGTACGGCCGGTCCGCGCGGCTGACGGCGTGATGACCCTTTGAAGGCCACGTCGGCGAAGGGAGAAACCAAGAGGATCCGGAAGATGCCCCGATATCGAGCGGATATCGTGATCTGCGGCGCTGGCATTGCCGGCCTGGCTGCCGCCTACTTCCTCAGTGTCCACCATCACTTGCAGGATGTGGTGCTCGTGGACCCTTTGCCTCCCCTGAGCCTGACGAGCGACAAGTCCACAGAGGCCTACCGGAACTGGTGGCCCGGCCCCGATGCCAGCATGGTGGCATTCATGAACCGGAGTATCGATCTCCTGGAAACGCTGGCCGAGCACACGCACAACCGTTTCTTGCTCAACCGCCGGGGATACGTGTATGCCACAGCGCGAGAGGATATCGCCGATCGTCTGGTGGCCGCGGCCGAGCGCGCCGCGGCTCTGGGCGCCGGCCCGGTGCGTGTCCACACTTCCCCTCATTCTGGCTATCTTCCTTCACCCGCGGAAGGCGACCATCAGGCGCCGACCGGTGTGGATCTCATCACCCACCCTCAACTTCTACGAACATATTTTCCTTACCTGAACCCGGCCATCCGCCTCTTAGTACATGTCCGCCGGGCCGGCTGGTTGAGCGCTCAGCAACTGGGCATGTATCTGTTGGAAAGGGCCCGCGCCCACGGTGTCCGCCTGCTCTCGGGAGAGGTCATCGGGGTGGAACAGCGGGCCGGCCGGGTGAGCACCGTGTGGGTACGGGGAAAGTCGGGAGAGCAGAGCGTGGAGACGGGAGTTTTCATCGACGCGGCCGGCCCCTTCGTGGGCCGAGTAGCATCGCTAATGGGTGTCCATTTGCCTATCCTGCACGAACGGCATGCCAAGGTGGCTTTCAATGATTATTTGCACCGGGTCCCTCGAGACGCGCCTCTTCTGGTCTGGGCCGACCCTCAACGACTGCCCTGGACGGAAGAGGAACGAGAATTTATCGTCGAGGAGGGCCAGGAAGACCTCCTGCGCCTCTTTCCCTCGGGCGCCCACCTGCGTCCGGAGGGCGCCGGGGCGAATCCGACCCTGTTGATGTTGTGGGCCTACGAGACCCGGCCGGTCGAGCCGGCCTTTCCGCCCTCCTTCGACCCCCTCTTTCCGGAGATCGTGTTGCGAGGTCTCTCGACAATGGTTCCTCGCCTGGAGGACTACTGGGAGCGCGCGACCCGTCCGCGCGTGGACGGCGGTTATTACACCAAGACGCCGGAGAACCTGCCTCTAATCGGTCCCCTGGGCGTGGAAGGCGCGTACGTCAGCGGGGCCTTCTCCGGATTCGGCATCATGGCTTCCCTGGCCGCGGGGGAACTGCTGGCTGCACACGTCACGGGAACGGCCCTGCCGGACTATGCGCCTGCATTTTCGCCCCGCCGTTACACGGATCCTCATGTGTACCCATTGCTCCCTCGCTGGACCGAGAGCTGGCAATTATAGGGGAAGGGCGCCGAAACAACACAGGCTTCGACGCCCTTATCACGCATGGAAAAGGGGGAGATGCCCCCTGTGTGCACTTTATGATCCCGTGCCCAGGCGTTTCCGGGCTTCCTCCGTCAGTGCCGGGACGATCTTGAAGAGGTCGTCCACGACGCCGTAGTCCGCGATCTGGAAAATGGGCGCTTCAGGATCCTTGTTGATGGCAACGATGATCTTGGACTCGCGCATGCCCGCCTGGTGCTGGATGGCGCCGGAAATACCGCAGGCAATGTAGACGTCAGGGCGCACGGTTTTGCCGGTCTGCCCCACCTGATGATCGTAGGAAATCCACCCCGCGTCCACCGCCGCGCGGGAAGCGCCGACAGCCGCTCCCAACACTGCTGCCAGCTCGCGAATGGGCTCGAACCCCTCGGGCCCCTTGACGCCACGCCCCCCAGAGACAATGATGCGAGCGTCTGTCAGACTGACTTCGCCAGCGCCGGTTTCTTCGAACTTCTCCACCCGGGACCGAATGTCCTCTTCTGCCATGACCGCTCCCTTGCGGATGATCTCGCCGGTACGGGAGGCATCTGCTTCCGGCATAGGGGTGGAGCGGGGCCGCAACGAGATCACTGCCGGCGTTGTCGCTATCTCCAGGGTGGCCACCATGTTGCCGGAGTACACGGGCCGAACGGCGACGACCTTGCCCGCCTCGATGCGCACATCCATAACATCGGGGGCCAGACCCAGGTCCGCGCTGCAGGCGTAGTAAGCGCTCAAGTCACGGCCACGCGTTGTCCCCGGAAAGAGAACCAGTGCCGGATTTTCGGTCGATGTGGCATCGCGCATGGCCACTGCGTAGGGCTGGAAGCGAAAATCCGCGTAGATGGGATCATCGTACAGCAGCACCGCGTCCGCGCCATACTGAATAGCCTGTTGCGCCACCTCTTCGACACCCTCTCCCATCACGACGGCCGCCACCCGGTCGGCCAGCTTCCGGGCCTTGCCAATCGTCTCCCATGACGTGGGCTGCACCCGCCCTCGATGATGGTCGATGTACACGAGTACACTCATGGTTTTTCTCTCCTCATTTTTGGACTTCTCTGTGCGTCTCCTCAGAGGACCTTTTCCTCATTCATCAAACTATACAGCAATTTGGCCGCGATCTCTTGGGGCGTCTCGCCTTCGATGATCTTCACCTGGCGTTTCTTGGACTCCGGTTTCACCAGAGAAGTCCACCGAACTTTGGCCCCGTGAGCACCCACCTGCCCGGTGTCGATGCCGAGATCACTCGCGCTCAGGACGGGAATCTTGGCCCGAGAGGCCTTACGAATACGAATGAACGTGGGATAGCGAGGCTCGTTGATCTCCTTGACAACAGAGACAACGGCGGGCAGGGAAGCCGTGACCGTCTCCCGGCCTTCTTCCAGGAGCCGCTCGACCGTGATCGCATTCTCGGAGACGTCCACAATTTTCGCCACTTGCGTCAGCAGGGAAATCCCCAACTTGCAGGCCAAACCTTGAGCCACTGCACCGGCATTGCCGTCTACCGACATCTTCCCGGTAAGCACGATATCGGCACCCATCTCATGCTCTACCCCTTTGGCCAGGATAAGGGCAGTCCCCCACACGTCGCTGTCCACGAAAGCGGGATCCCACAGCCGGACGGCGCGGTCACAGCCCATGGCCAGTGCGGATTTCAGGGCCTCGTTCACAGCGTCGGGCCCCATGCTCATGGCAACCGTTTCCCCGCCGAACCGTTCCTTCAGCCGAATGCCCTCCTCCACCGCGTACTCGTCCCATGGGTTGAGCACCCTGGTGACGCCTTCGTTGCCGGCCAGGGCCTGTTCCGGAGTGATCTTGGGCAATTCGGCGGTATCGGGTGTTTGTTTGAGACAGACGATGTATTTCAAGGTGCACCTCCTGAGTCAAGATTCAGGTACTGGGCATCAGGCCGCAAGTTCCACGGACTGATGCCTGATACCTCATATCCGACACACGTTCTGTCCGTGTTCAGACCTGGTTAGGCCTCACGAGTCCACTCGTCGAAATCATAAGCGGGCAGCTCCTTGCGCAAGGGCTTGTCCTTGCGGTAGCCCAGGGCATATTGGGCTTGCAGCAACGTGTGAATCTCCGACGTTCCCTCGTAAATCACCGCCCCCTTGGTATTGCGCAGGTAACGTTCCACGTTGTATTCCTTGGAGTACCCGTAGGCGCCATGAATCTGGATCGCGTCGTTGGCGGAGGCGAACGCGGCCTCCGTCGCGTACCACTTGGCCACAGAAGTCTGCCGGGTGTTGCGAATGCCCTGATTCTTCAACCAGCCGGCATGATAGGTGAGCAGCGTGGCAATATCCAGGCGCTGTTGCATCAACGCGATCTTCTGCTGGACGAGCTGAAACTTGGCGATGGGCTGGCCGAACGCGACGCGCTGTTGAGCGTAGGCCACACTCTCCTCCAGGCAGGCTCGGATGACGCCGACCGCACCCGCGGCCACGGTGAAGCGAGCATTATCCAGCGCGCTCATGGCGATCTTGAACCCTTCACCCTCTTCTCCCAAACGGTTCTCCACCGGCACTGGGGTATCTTCGAACACGATCCAGCCGGTATTCGACGCCCGAGCGCCAAGCTTGCCATGGATCGTCCCCGTCCGCAGGCCGGGCATGCCTCGTTCCACAATGAAGGCTGTAATACCCCGGTGCCGGGCCTCGGGGTCCGTCTTGGCAAAAACCAGGAAGTGGTCGGCCACGTCGGCCAACGTAATCCACATTTTCTCCCCGTTCAAGATGTAGACATCTCCCTTGCGCACCGCCCGTGTACGCATCCCCGCCACATCGGACCCGGCGTTGGGTTCGGTCAGCCCGTAGCAAGCGATTTTCTCCCCCCGAGCCTGGGGAACCAGCCAGCGCTGCTTTTGCTCTTCTGTGCCCCACTGCAACTAAGGCCAGGCTGTTCAAGGCGACATGGACGGCCACCGTCTCACGGAAAGCCGTGTCTCCCCATTCCAGCATTTCGGAAACGATGCCCAGAGAAATGTAATCCATTCCCACACCGCCGTAGCGGACGGGGATGCAGACGCCGAGAAAACCCAGCTCGGCCATCTTCTCCAGGATGTCCCGATCGAACTCCTCTTTCTCGTCCAACTCCCGGATCTTGGGACGAATTTCCTTTTCGGAAAACTCGCGAACCGTCTGACGAAGCATCTCGTGTTCTTCGGTGAACCAGTAATGCATCCTCGCCTCCTTCTAATCGTTGCACGAAGGTCGGGCGCCTGAGAGCGCCGGAAGAATAAAAGTTTTCGAAGGGGCCCCTGACATACTCGAGCCGACATGTCCCCACTCGAGTTTACCACTATACCGGCACCCCGGCCACGCTCAATCCTCCTTTTGGAGAGCGTCACAAGGTAGGGGCATGAGACACCCCCTGGCCAAGGACATCCACGAAACGGATCGCAAATCAGAGCCATGGCGCGTGGCATTCCATCCCAAGGCCGGACGCGACGCTCATCGCTCCCGGCATGTGTTGGTTAACGCTCCAATCTTCTCGATCTCCACGGTGACCCTGTCGCCGTCCTGGAGCAAGAGGGGGGGCTTCCGGAAAATACCCACACCCGCAGGCGTTCCGGTCAGGATGATGTCTCCCGGCAAGAGGGTAAAAGACTGGGAGAGAAACTCGATGAGCTCTCCCACGCCGAAGATCATCTGACTTGTGTTGCTCTCCTGACGGACTTCACCGTTGACCAGGCCGCGGATACCCAGGCTCATCGGATCGCCAATTTCGTCCTGGGTGACAATCCACGGACCCAAGGGACAAAATGTGTCCAGGCTCTTGCCCCGCACCCATTGTTTGTCCCCGAATTGCAGGTCCCGGGCGGACACATCATTGGCCGCGGTGTATCCGAAGACGTAGTAATACGCCTCCGCGGCGGTGACCTGCCGGGTCACGCGACCGATGACGACCGCCAGCTCGGCCTCGTAGTCCACCTGCTGAGTCAACGCCCGTTCCCACTGGATGTTTCCCCCGGGCCGGAGCAAAGATGATGGAAATTTGGCGAAGACCGTGGGTCGCGTCGGGGGTTCGATCCCTTGCTCTTCGCAGTGGTCCCGATAGTTGAGACCAATACCGATAATCTTGGAAGGAGCCAGAACGGGTTGCAGGAGGGGAGCTGCGTCCCGGTCATAGGCCAGGTCAGGGAACCGCACATGGACATAGTCCAGCCCGCTGACGGCCTTGTCCAGGGCAGAGACCGCGTCGCGCAGCAGGGCCACCCCATTGGCGCGCAGGATCGTGTCCAATCCCATGCCCAGGACCAACCGGTACTCTTCCTCTCGTTCTCCCCAGATTCGGTCGGCCAGCGCGGCCAGGTCGACAATCCAGCGTTCTCCCACCCAACCGAGGCGTGCTTGATTGTCCACCAACAACATTGCCAGTTTCATTGTGTCGCCTCCTTGCCGGATGTGGCTCAAATCACATCTCACGCAGCCGCCTTGAAACATCGGAGCGGCCACAATGCGCCTTTCGCGATTGTACTTGCAGGAGAAGTGACGAAGCAAACCTGTCGCCAGGATAGTTTGCCTCTCCTCCTCAGTGGGGATAGAATGAGTTGCTTGCACATCCAGGTCTTGTGCCCGGCTCCGGTGGCACTGCCAGCGTTGCGGTGGCCGTCTGCGAGGGAATCGGTCCGGGGCTATGGTCCATCACCTGGCCGGGGCATCCATCACCGTCGACTTCCGGCGTTAGCCGACGTAAGAAACAAAGGGGTTACCATGAGCAAAGCAAAGGGCCTCCAGGTCAACGATCCGGCGCTGCTCCCCATTGCGGAGAAAGTGCTTGCCGGTGAGCGTCTCTCTGCGGAGGACGGACTTACCTTGTTCCGCTCCTTCGACCTGCTGACCATCGGCCAGCTTGCGGACCGGGTCAACCGCCGTCTCAACGGCGGCGAGTACGTTTATTTCAACCAGAATCGCCACATCAACCCGACCAATATTTGTGCCTTCCACTGCAATTTTTGCTCTTTCCGGCGAGATCCCGGCGAAGCAGGCGCGTACGCCTGGAGTCCTGAAGAGATCGTGGAGCGCATCCGGCCAACGGTTACGAACCGGGTGACGGAATTCCACATTGTGGGCGGGCTGCACACTGAGTACGGCTTCGACTACTACCTCAACGTCCTGAGAGCACTCAAGGACGCGTACCCTAAGGTCCATTTGAAGGCTTTTACTGCCGTGGAAATCGACTTCTTCAGCCAGATGACGGGTCTGAGCCACGAGAAGGTGTTGCGTCAGCTCATGGACGCGGGCCTGGGCTCCATGCCCGGCGGCGGTGCTGAGATCTTCCATCCCGAGATCCGTCGACGTATCTGCCCGGAAAAAGCCGATGCCGACACCTGGCTGGCCGTCCACCGCACCGCCCATCGGCTGGGATTGCGGACCAATGCCACCATGCTCTACGGTCACATCGAGCGCTACGAGCACCGTGTCGATCACATGCTGCGACTGCGAGAACTCCAGGACGAAACGGGCGGCTTCCAGACGTTCATCCCCCTTCGCTACCATCCGGAAAACAACCAGCTCGGCAAACGGGCCACGTGGACGACCGCCCATGATACCCTGAAAACCATCGCCGTCAGTCGCTTGATGTTGGACAACTTTCCCCACATCAAAGCGTACTGGATCATGCTCACCCCTCCCATTGCCCAACTGGCCCTGCACTTCGGCGCCGATGACATCGACGGCACGGTAGTGGAAGAGAAAATCTACCACGAGGCCGGGGCCACCACCGAAGAGCAACTGGATAAGCTGGACCTGATCCGCCTGGTCCGGGCTACGGGCAAAGTCCCCGTTGAGCGGGATACGCTCTACCACATCATCGAGATCTACGACCGCCCGCTGGAAGACATCGAGGCCGAAGTCATTGCCCGTCGCAAACAGCGTATCATCGCCCAGGCCCGAGCGCGACGACGTCAGCAGGCGGACCTGCTCTCTTAGGGAATCGGAGCAGGACAAGAGGACGGGGGGGAATGGACAGGGACGAATCGACCGGACGCTATGCCGTCGTGATGACCACGTGTGGAAATCGGGAGGAAGCCCGCAAACTCGCTCGTGGTCTGGTCGACGCGCGTCTGGCCGCGTGTGTTCAAATGCTGGATATCGAGAGCGTCTACCGCTGGGAAGGAACGATCCACGAGGACGCGGAAGTCCTCTTGTTGATCAAGACGCGCCGGGCCCTGTACTCGCGGCTGGAGGCATTCTTGCGCCAACATCATCCGTATCAAGTGCCCGAGATCGTGCTCCTTCCCGTCGAGGCAGGGTGGCCTCCCTATCTAGCCTGGGTGGACGAAGAGACCGCAGAGAGGCGTCGATGATGACGGTACGTGTCGGGGTGATCGATTATCTGAACGTCCAGCCCTTGTACTATCGCATGCAGGAACGGCTGGCCGGCCAGGATGTGACCTATGTGTACGGCGTCCCCACCCAACTCAATCGCATGTTGGTACAGGGAGAGATCGATATTGCCCCTATTTCCGCAGTCGAGAGTGTCCGCCATGCCCAGGACTTGGCCGTAGTTCCTCATTTGGGAATTGCCACTCTGGGCGCGGTGAAGACCGTCCTGCTTTTCTCCTGGTTCCCTGACCCGACGGAACTGGACGGGGTGCGGATCGCGCTCACCGACCATTCGGCCACCAGCGTCGCCCTTTTGAAAGTGCTCTGCCGGGACGACTATCATGTCTCTCCTCGCTACGTTGTCCGCCCGCAGAATCTGGAGGCGATGATGAAGGAGGCCGGAGGCGCTCTGCTCATCGGGGATGACGCTCTCATTGAGGGAACCTTGCGACGTCCCCTGGGGCCCCGGGGCGTGCCCTATGTGTTCGACCTGGGAGACGAATGGCTGAAGTGGACGGGCCTTCCTTTTGTGTTCGCGCTCTGGAGCGTGCGCAAAGACCGGCTGGAAGCCATACGGAAGGCCGGGATCATCGAGGCCCTATACGAGAGCAAGGCAGAGGGTCTGGCCCACCTGGACGTGATTGCCCAGGCCTACGCGCCGCGGCTCGACCTGGAACCGGGCGTCTGCCTGAAATACTTGCGGGACTTGCGCTATGATCTAACCGCCAGCGACCTGGAGGGGCTGTTGACGTTCCTGCGCCACACCGCCCTCGAGGCCCAGATTCCGCAAATGACGCTCTGGAGGCCCCCCTGGGAGACTCCTGTGCCCATAGAAGAAATCATGGCCGAGTACGTGCCTTAGCTTGCTTCCTCCCTCGGTGCGCCTGGGGAAGAAGGGGAGGCTTCCAGGCCCGCATCGGAGGAGGGACTCAGCGTCGCCTCCAGGGCCTGCAGGCCTCGGTGCAACGCGGCAACATCCTCGGGAGAGAGCTGGGCCAAGCGCCGGCTCACGGCCCGATGGATGAAGTCCTCGACCCGACGCTGAACGGCCCGACCTTCGGGCGTGATGTACAGGTGAATGCGGCGGCGGTCTTCACTGTCCGGCCGACGCTCAATCCAGCCGCGCTGGACCAGCCCGTCGACCAAGCGGGTGGCCGTGGGGCGAGTCACCCGGAGCGCCTTGGCCACGTCGGACAGGGTGGGCGAGCCACTCAGAGACATGTGAAGCACCCGAATCTGGGGCATAGTCACACGCGGCTCTTCACACTCGTGACGCAAATGCTGGCGAAGTTCCCGGCTAAAACGGTTAGCCACTCGGGTGAGAAGTCGAGCAACCTCTTCCGGGGACGGCGTTTCCTGGCTCATGAACTTTGTCCTATTCATTCCCGATTATCCATGTGGGTACAGTTTAGACGAACACGATCGGCCATCAGCATCTCTGCGAGTCGGACAACCCGGCTCCCGAGACGTGCCAGCGGCCGGGGGATGGGAGATGCTACACACGGGTGAAACGATTAGGCCGACTAATGGCTATCGCCAGTGTAAACGCGAACAAGAGGACTGTCAAGCCCAATGTGGAGGACCGGGCACAGGGAAACTTGTTCATCCCCGGAGCGCCCGGCAACACTTGGCTTCCCAGCCCAAGTTCGCCATTTCCAACTCAAGCAGGAGGGCACACGCAGACAATGCCGTACATCACGATTGGAGATGAGAGGATCTTCTACAGTGAGCACATCGAGGAAGTGTCTTCGATGCCATTGGTCCTCATTCATGGCGCCGGCGGCACCCACCTTCACTGGCCGCCCGAGCTGCGCCGGCTGAGAGGATACACAGTATATGCCCTGGACCTTCCCGGTCACGGTCGGTCCTCGGGCCAGGGGTGCAGAGATATCCCTTGCTATCGCGATTTTCTCCTGGCCTGGGCCGACGCGGTCGGGCTGTCCACATTCGTGCCCATGGGGCACTCCATGGGCGGCGCCATCGCCCAAGAGTTGGCCCTGACCGCACCGGACCGCCTGGCCGGCCTGATCCTGGTGGCCACCGGCGCCCGGCTACGAGTCCACCCCAAGATCCTTCAGGGACTCCTCGAGGACCCGGAGGGGACCGCCCGTCTGCTCGCCGATTGGGCCTATGGCGAGACACCAGACCCCCACATGCTGGAAATCTACGTCCGCCGCACCCTGGGGATCCCACCTGCTGTCGCCCATGACGACTTCGCGGCCTGCGACCAATGGGACCGAATGCGGGACATCCATGCCATTCGCGTCCCCACCCTGATCATCGGGGGGGAGGCCGATCGCCTGACCCCACCCAAGTACCTGCGTTATCTGCATGAACAGATCCCAGAATCGCGGCTCGTCCTCATCCCGCACGCCGGCCACATGGTGATGCTGGAGGCCCCTGAGGTGGTTTCTGGAACCGTACGCGAATTCCTGACGGAATTACGCGCCGCAAGGAGGAAAGATGCCCGATAAGCACCGGGTAGAAGCCAACGTCATCGTCGTCGGAACCGGCCCCGGGGGGGCCATTGTGGCCCGAGAGCTGGCGCGCGCGGGCAAGCAAGTCCTTATTCTGGAGAAGGGCCAGGATTACCGCACTCACTCTCTGTTCGGCACCTCCTGGACACCCTTAATCGCGCTGGAGGGGCACAAACCGACCTTCACCGACGACGGCGTCATGTTCCTCCGCCCCCACCTGGTGGGTGGACTTTCCGCCTTCTCCGCGGGCAGCGCCGATGAACCGCCGGCATGGCTGGCGCGCCGCTACGGCATCGATATCCACGCAGAAGTTCAAGAAACCATTGAGGAACTGGGAATCGCCCCGTTGCCCGAATCGCTGCGAGGGCGGGCTTCGACTCGCATTGCGGAGGCAGCAGGCGAACTGGGCTACACCTGGACCCCACAGGCAAAATTCATGACCCCCAAACGTGGCCCTGTAGAGCAATGCGGAGCGCACTGTTTGCTGGGATGTACTTGTGGAGCCCGCTGGACAGCCGCGAACGCCGTGGACGACGCTGTCCAGGCCGGCGCTCGCCTGCTGACGGGGGTGCACATCTCACGCGTTCTGGTCGAAGACGGCCACGTGATCGGCGTGCAAGGACATCGGGGAGGACGCCCATTCCATGCTTACAGTCCGGTGGTGGTCCTGGCCGCGGGGGCGGTGGGAACCCCGCGTATCTTGCACGAGTCGGGCTTTCCTGAAGCGGGACTGGCCTTCTCTGCCGGCCTCTCTGTGGCCGTATACGGCGAGACGAGCGAAGAGGTGCACATGGAGCAAGACCCTCCCATGACCTGGACCTGGCGAGGGCCGGACGAACGCTACGCGTTGACCACGTTCATCGAACCCCGCGTGTACTACCTGTTCCACGCCTGGCATCAGGGGCCAGGTCACCTCCTGCACATGCCCGACTGGCATCGCATGTTGGGGATCCTGCTCATTTTGAAGGACGACCTCTCCGGCGGCATCTATCCAGATGGCCGCGTTTTGAAGCCTCTCACCCTGGCCGACCGGGAACGGTTGCAGACGGGCGTTCGGTTGGCCAGTCGCATCCTGTTACAGGCGGGCGCTCGTGAGGGGACACTGCGGGCGAGCATCCCGCGCGCGATTTTCCCCGGGGCCAGTGTGCGGGTGGATTTTCTCGTCAACTCTCGCCTGGAGACGGAGATCGAGGAACTTTATGTCTGCGATGCCAGCGTTTTTCCAGAGGGCCTCGCCCGTGCCCCCATACTGACGATCATCGGCCTGGGAAAACGCCTGGCCCGCCAGCTTCTGACATCATTGTGACGGAGGGACCTCCTCTTCCTGAATCGGGGCCGGGGTATCGAGGATGAGCCCTACGCCAAGGAGAGCGAAGGGAGCCATGGCGAAGAAGCCGGCCACGGCCGGACCGTGCAAGCCCATCTCCCAGGCAGCCAACACATTTGCCAACCAGGTCACTACGTAGGCCCAAACAGGCCAACGCCAGAAAGGACGGAAAGCCGCGAAAGCTCGAGCACTTCGTTCTGTCCGCAGCAGGCGGAAGAGCCCGTACGTGGTCAACGTGGTTGCCATCCAGCCCGCGTAGTTGTGTGCCGGAATGCCAAAATAAGCCCCTTTGACCTCCCAAATCCAGTGCCCGTTGTGCACCATCATCGGATCCATGACTACGTCCCAGGCGGTCATGGCCAGGGCGGCCAGCAAAGTCACCCCCAGGTGCCAGCGTGCATCCCGGCGGCGGAGCAAGCGATGCCCCAAAAGTTCCGCCAGGGCATAGGCCGTGTAGACCATCATGAACCAGGCCAGGGGAATGAGCACAGGCACCAGCCCGAAGATCTTCAGCCCCAATGTGTTGCTGTAGTGATAGGGACCGTACACCCAGCCGGTGAGGACCCCTACACTCTCGAACGCCAGGCTGACCACGAACGTCAGGACCAGGAAAAGCAGTGTATCTCGGTACCCCAGGGCGTACCAGGCATGTCCTACCGCGAAGGCAAAGAAGGAAAGCGTGGAGAGGAAAAGGAGCAAGGGAAAGAGAGGCCACCCCAACAAGGGTCGCACCAGAGCATACCCCAACAAGAGTGTGTAGAGGCTCAGAAGT
>AMFO01001257.1_pt1 | contig 30816 bp, 24 predicted proteins | sample 552608 | NCBI WGS metagenome assembly AMFO01 (sample SAMN01893955, study PRJNA167987) | microbial mat metagenome | biome: hydrothermal vent | place: USA: Loihi, Hawai'I | collected 2003-05-01
CGTGGGCGACGGTTGTTCGGCGAGCGCCAGAATGATGCGCGCCCGGACCACCTCGTGGTGCGGCCTCCGCTGGCTCGCAGCGCGCCGTTCAAGCTCGGCGCGACTACTCGTGCTGAGTTCGACGGGGCAGGGCTTCGGACCAGGAAGTGCCATCAAGGCAGCCAGTTACCCGCGCACATTGACGTGTCAATGTGCTACGCATAATTCGGGTAAGACTTCTGGCCCGTAGGCACTAGCAGAGACCGGGGGAGCTCGGACCGGGGCGCGCCAGGTCCGCCACAGGAGAGCCCCCCGAGGTCTGCCAGCGCAATCGACGGGACCTGCCGCTACGGCAGGTCGGGCCCCAGGCTGGCCAGCGCGGCCAGGTCGTGCAGGTCGCGGTCGTGCTCGGGGACCGTCCAGCAAGGCGTGCCGGGGGCCGCCGCCGAGCGCAGGTGCTCGATGCTGCGGGCGTGGTCGGCGGCCAGGCGACGGCGGAGCTCGGGCGCTCGGGCGACCTCGTCGCAGACGACCTGCCAGCGGTCGTCGGGGAGGGGACCATGGGCAGGGAGGCGCTCGCGGTCCAGCTCGTGGAGCGGCGCGCTCACCACGCGGTTGACGACGAACCCACCGAACGGCAGGTTGCGCTCGAAGAGCAGGTCGAGGAAGAAGAACGCCTCGCTCCGCGCGGCCGGCGCGGGCGTGGTCACCAGCACGAAGCGCGTCCGGGGCCCGCGGAGCAGGCGGTTGACCTGCAGCGAGCGCTCGCGGAAGCCATCCCAGAGGTCGCGGAAGACCTCGAAGAACTCGGCGATTTCCTGGACGGTGCTCCGGCCGATGACGCGCTTGAGCACCCGGGCGACGGCCTCGCTGCCGAGCTCCAGCGCTCGCCAGCCGCTCGAGGTGGCGGGCATGACGAGCCAGCGGAGCACACCCTGGTCCATCAGCCGGGCCATCCGGTCGGGGGCGCGGAGGAAGTCGAGCGCGTGGCGGGTGGGCGGCGTGTCGAGGACGATCACGTCGTAGGGGCCCTCGTCGGCGAGCTGGAGGAGCTTCTCCATCGCCATGTACTCGTGGGTCCCGCCGAGCCGCCCGCTGGCGAACCGGTAGTAGCGGTTCGAGAGGATGCGCTCGGCCAGGTCCGGGCTGGAGGCGTAGCGCTGGACCAGCTCGCGGAAGGTAGCCTCGGCGTCGAGCATCATCGCATCGAGTTCCCCACCGGGTGCGGGCTCGAGGCCGTCGAGCGGCACCGTTCGTGCGGTGTTCCCAAGCTCCCCCACGCTCAGGCTGTCCGCCAGGCGCCGAGCGGGGTCTACGGTGAGCACCGCGACCCGCCGGCCGGACAGGGCCAGCTTCAGCGCCAGCGCGGCGCTCACCGTGGTCTTGCCCACGCCGCCCGACCCGCAGCAGACGATGATCTCGGCGCTCATCGCGCCTCCAGGTCGCCCATGAGCCCGCGGCCCAGGTCGGCCAGCTCGTCCACGGCCAGGTCCCGGTGGAAGCGGAATGGCATGTCCACCACCGGCAGGCCCAGCTCGCCCGCCAGGCGTCGACGGCACTCGTCCTGGCGGGCCACGCGCTCCATCCAACGGTCGGTCAGCGCCGTCGCCTCGCGCACCGCGTCGTCACCGTCGAAGGCCGGCCGCGCCGCCTGCCACTCGCCCGGCTCGAAGCGGGGCCGCTCGTGCACCTCGTTGAGCACGCAGCCGCGCACCTGGGCCTGGGAGTCACCGAGTCGGTGCCACAGGTCGAGCGTCTCCTTGACCGGCATCTCCTCCGGCAGCGCCACCAGCACCAGGCCGGTCACGTCGGGCTGGTCGAGCACGTCGTGGACGAGCTTCACGCCCTCGTACATGGGACCCGAGCGGGTGAGCTCCATGAAGCTGCGGGTCGAGCCCAGCATGGTGAGCCCGTGCCCGGTGGCCGGGGCGTCGACCACGATCCGGTCCCACTCGGGCTGGCCGTCGGACCGTGTCCGGCGGGCGAGATCGTAGACCTTGCCCAGGGTGACCGCGTCGTGGAGCCCGGGCACCGCATCGACGAAGGCCGACATGATCCTGTTGCCGAAGACCAGCTTGTAGAGGCGGCGGATGCGGATCTGCTGGACGATGTAGTCTTCCATCGCCTCCTCGGGCGTGATCGACATCGTCCAGAGGCTCGGCCGCAGCTCGGTGAGGGTGTAGCCCTGCCCATCGACACCGAAGGCCTCGGGCACCCGGGTGCTGCCGGCGGTCTCGCAGATCACCGTGCGCAGCCCGCACTCGACGAACGCCAGGCCGAGCGCCATGCTCACGGTGGTCTTGCCGACGCCACCCTTGCCGGTGACGATCAGCACCCGGGGGCTTTGACCCTTCACGCGCTCTCCGCCTCGGGCTTCCGGGCCTTGTCGTCGGCGCCGGCTTCCACGGCGTCGGCGCTCGCCTCGGCGCCGGCCTCCGGCTGCACCTCGCTCGTGGCGAGCGCGTCGGCCACCAGTCGCCACACGCGTGCGCTCAGCAGCATCTCCATGTGGCCCGCGTGCGCCAGCTCGATCGCCTCCACGCCGTCGCAGACGGAGTGCTCCGGCGGTATCACGATCTGGTCGGACCGGCTCCAGATGGCCGTCACCGGCACGGCGGGCTGCTGGATGCCGGCGATCACGTCGGACTCGGGGGCCATGTCCCGTGCCTGGCGGAGCAGGCCCCACACGTGCATCATCGTCCCACGCCAGGGTGTCGCCACCGTGACCATCCGCCGCACCCGCCGCGCCCCGTCCATCCGGTTGACGTACCAGCCGGCGATGACGCCGCCCATCGAGTGCGCGACCAGGTCGACCTGCTCGGCGCCGGTGCGCTGACACAGCTCCTCGACCGCCTCGGCGAGCTTGCGGGCGTAGACCGGGATCGGGGCCGAGGCGGGGCGGTTGTTGATCGGCCAGACCCACCGCCAGCCCTGGCGGCGCAGGAAGAGCGCCAGCGGGCTCATGTAGCCGCGATTCATGGCGTAGCCGGGTACCAGGATCACCGGAAGGCGGGCGTCCACACCGTCGTCCGCTTCGCCACTCGGCATCGGCGGGCGACGCCACCAGCCGACGGCGTGCAGCGGCACCAGGAGCACGTGGACGGCCCACTCGCGCAGGAAGCAGCTCACCCCGGCGCGGCTGGGCCGGAGCGGCTCGCCCCGCCAGGTCAGGTTGATCGCCGTCCCCAGGGCGCCCGGCAGCAGGGCGCCGAGCCACACGAGCAGGAGCAGGGCGAGGAGGACGTTCATGCGAGCGGTTCATAGCCGGCAGGGCAGCGGCCGTCAGCCGCCGCCGGACGCCGTCGCGCCCCTTGGCAATCCCGTCGCCGTGCTTAAAGGGGACCGCGGGCCCCCCCGGAGGACTCACGATGCCCATCTACGAGTACCGCTGCCAGGCATGCGGCCACGAGTTCGAGCGCTTCCAGAAGATCTCCGACGACCCGGTCAAGGTCTGCCCGGAGTGCGAGGCCGAGGCCGTGAAGAAGCTCATCTCCCGGACCTCGTTCGTGCTCAAGGGCGGTGGCTGGTACAAGGACGGCTATGGCCTGAGCTCCAGTGGCAGCTCGTCCAGCGGCTCGTCCGAGTCGGCCAGCACCTCCGAGTCGGCCAGCACGTCGTCCGATGGTGGCTCGACCGGCGCCTGTGCCTCGTGCACCTGCGGTGCCAGTGGCGACACGGCAGCTTGACGTGAGTGCACGGCTGATCGAGGGCCGCGTCGTCGCTCGGACGCGGCTCAAGGCCCTCCGCTCGCGGATCGACGCCCTGCCGCGGCCGCCGGGGCTGGTGGTGGTGCGCGTGGGCGAGGACCCGGCCAGCGTCGTCTACGTCGGCAAGAAGACCGAGCGCGCCCGCCGGCTGGGCTACTTCCAGCGCCAGATCCACCTCGACGCCGACATCACCACCGAGCGGCTGCTCGGGGTCGTCGACGAGCTGAACGCCGACGACCGGGTGGACGGCATCCTGGTCCAGCTCCCGCTGCCGCCGCAGGTCGACGCCACCCGCGTGCTCGACCGGGTCGACCCGACCAAGGACGTCGACGGCTTCCACCCCACCAACGCCGGGCTCCTCTTTCAGGGCCGGCCGCGCTTCGTGCCCTGCACCGCCATCGGCGTGATGCACCTGCTGGCCCACGCGGGCGCCGAGCTCTCGGGTGCCCGGGCCACCGTGGTCGGTCGGAGCAACATCGTCGGTCGGCCAGTGGCGGCCCTGCTGGAGCACGCCGGCGCCACGGTCACCGTGTGCCACAGCCGCACCCGCGACCTGGCGGCCGAGGTCGCCCGGGCCGAGGTGCTGGTGGTCGCGGTGGGCAAGCCGGCGGTCATCCGCGGCGAGTGGGTCCGACCGGGCGCGACGGTGATCGACGTGGGCATGAACCGGCTCGACGATGGACGTCTCGTGGGTGACGTCGCGTTCGACGCCGCCGCCGAGCGGGCCGGCGCGATCACACCGGTGCCGGGCGGCGTCGGGCCGCTCACCATCACCATGCTGATGGAGAACACGCTCATGGCCGCCGAGGCGCGCCTGGGCGGCTGATCCCGGACAGGACGTCGCCGCGCGCGGCGGCCGGCTGCCGGATGATCGGCGGACACCTGCGGTTCTCTGTCTTTCGTCGGGGATGTTCCAAGATAGGATCCGGTTGGGTCCCGTCCCCCCGGGAGACGAACATGCCCACCTGTTTCTCTGCGCTCATGTGCCATGCGCCCATCGTGGTGCCCGGCGTTGCCGGACCGGGCGAGGCCGCTCGCTGCCAGTCCACCACCGGCGCCATGCGCGAGGTGGCCGCGCGTGCGGTGGCCACCAATCCCGACCGGCTGGTGGTGATCTCGCCCCACTCGCCCCGCCGACGGCGCGAGTGGGGGGCCTGGAGCGGGCGGCACATCGGCGACCTGAGTCGCTTCGGCGCGCCTCGGGTGCGCGTCGACCTGCCAGACGCGCCGGAGGTGGCCGAGGCCCTCGACCTGCCGGTGATCCCCCACCCCGAACACCCCTTCGATCACGGGGCGGTGGTGCCCCTGGCGTTCCTCTGGGCGGCCGGCTGGCGGGGGCCGACCGCGATCCTGGCGCTCCCCTGGGAAGACCCGGACAGCGAGGCGGTCGGCCGCGCGCTGGCGGCGCTCCCGGGCCGTACGGCGGTCATCGCGTCGGGCGACATGAGCCACCGTCTGCTCCCGGGCGCGCCCTCGGGCTACCACCCCGTTGCGGCGAGCTTCGACCGGAGCTTCGTCCAGGTCCTCGAGGCTGGTGAGTGGGCGCGCGTCCGCCACCTGCCGAACCGCGACCTCGCGGCCGAGGACGTGGTCGACTCCACCCGGGTGGCGCTGGCGGCCGCGGGTCGGCCGCTGCACGCCGAGGTGCTGTCCTACGAGGGCCCCTGGGGCGTCGGCTACACCGAGGCCGTCTTCCTCGACCCGGCGCCGCCGCTCTACGTCGTGGCCCGGCAGGCGATCGGCGCGCACCTGGCCGGTGCGCCCTTCTCCCCGCCCGATGGCGGTCCGGCCTCGGCCGGCGTCTTCGTCACCCTGCATCGCGACGGCCGGCTGCGGGGCTGCATCGGGCACATCGAGCCCGTGCACGACCGGCTCTACGCGGAGATCGCCGACGTGGCGGTGGCCGCGGCCACCGGCGACCCGCGCTTCGCGCCGCTCTCGGCCCGCGAGCTGGAAGACGTCGACCTGGAGGTGAGCGTGCTCGAGCCACCGGAGCCGATCGACGGCCTCGATGAGCTCGACCCGCGCGTGTACGGCGTCGTGGTCTCGAACGGGCGCCGGCGCGGGCTGCTGCTCCCCGACGTGGACGGGGTCGAGACCGCGGAGGACCAGGTCGCGATTGCGCGGCGGAAGGCCGGGATCGGGTCACGCGAGCCAGTGCGCCTGGAGCGCTTCCGGGTGCGCAAGGTGGCCAGGCCATGAGCGAGGACGCCCTGCACCCGGGCCGGTGGTGGCACCGCGACCAGGACCGGATCGTCTGCGACCTGTGTCCCCGCCGCTGCAAGGTCCGTCCGGGCCAGCGGGGCTTCTGCTTCGTGCGCCAGGGCACCGACGAGGGAATGGCGCTCACCACCTGGGGGCGCTCGTCGGGCTTCTGCATCGATCCGATCGAGAAGAAGCCGCTCGACCACTTCCTGCCCGGGACCCCCGTGCTCAGCTTCGGTACCGCCGGCTGCAACCTGGGCTGCCGGTTCTGCCAGAACTGGGATATCTCCAAGGCCCGGCAGATGGACCGCCTCATGGACCGAGCGGGGCCCGAGGACCTGGCCGCGGCGGCGCGGCGGACCGGATCGCGCAGCGTGGCGTTCACCTACAACGACCCGGTGATCTTCGCCGAGTACGCCATCGACGTGGCCCGAGCCTGCCACGCCGCCGGCGTGAAGACCGTCGCCGTCACCGCCGGCTACATCACCGACGAGGCCCGGCCCGAGTTCTTCGCGGCCATGGACGCCGCCAACGTCGACCTCAAGGCCTTCACCGAGCGCTTCTACCGCAAGCTCTGCGCCGGCGAGCTGGCGCCGGTGAAGGACACGCTGGTCTACCTGGTCCACGAGACCGACGTGTGGGTGGAGATCACCACCCTGCTCATCCCGGGCGAGAACGACTCCGAGGCCGAGCTGCACGCGCTTTGCGCCTGGGTGCGCGAGGCGCTGGGGCCGGGTGTGCCGCTGCACTTCACCGCCTACCACCCCGACTATCGCCTCGACCGCCCGGCCACCCCGATGGCGACGGTGGCCCGGTCCCGCCGGATTGCCCTGGAGGAGGGGCTGCACTTCGTCTACACGGGCAACGTCCACGACCCGGCGGGAGGGAGCACCTGGTGCCCGGACTGCGGGCGCCTGCTGATCGGGCGCGACGGCTATCGCCTGGGGGCCTGGAACCTCGTGGTCGAGCACGGCGTGGCCCGCTGCGACCGCTGCGGGACCGTCGTGCCCGGCCTCTTCGAACCCGAGCCCGGCACCTGGGGCGCGCGGCGGCAGCCGGTTCGCCTCGCATGAGCCCCAGCGAGCGGCCGGAATCGGGGGGGAACGAAGCCAGCGGTGGCCCAGGGTGTCAGGAGCGGTTTCGGATGCGGTAACATCGGCCCCTTCGCGAATTTCCGAGCCGGGTCCGGTCGTCCATGTCGTCGCTGCCAACACAGACCGCGCTGCAGGCGGAGCGGTTCGGTGACTACCAGGTCACGGGGGTGATCGCGCGCGGTGGCATGGGCATCGTCTACCGGGGCGAGCACGAGGCCACCGGGGCGCGGGTCGCGATCAAGACCGTGCGGGCACCCCATGGAGACCTGGTGACCTCGATGCGCCGCGAGGTGAGCGCGCTCGTGGAGCTCGACCACCCGGGCATCGTCAGCGTCGTGGACCACGGCACTCACGGGGGGATTCCCTGGTACGCGATGGAGCTCCTGGAGGGGGACACCCTGGCCGATCTGCTCGGCCGCGTCGGGCTCGGTGACCCGACCCCGGGGGGAGAGGCGACCCTCGACTACCTGCGCAGCGACGCGCCTGCGCCCGCACGCGCGGAAGGGACGGCCCGGCCTGGCATCTCGCTCGAGCAGGGCGTGCACTTGATCCGGCGGCTGTGCGCGCCGCTCGCCTGGCTGCACGGCGAGGGCATCGTCCACCGTGACCTCAAGCCGGCCAACGTGTTCGTCCGCGACGGGTGGCCGGTGCTGGTGGACTTCGGCCTCGTGCAGCACTTCGCCGGCGCCGACAGCCGCGAGCGGATCGACGGGTCGGACGGGCCGATGGCCGGCTCGCCGAGCTACCTCTCGCCCGAGCAGATCCGCGGAGGTGGGGTCGACCCGCGTGCCGACATCTACGCGCTGGGCTGCATCCTCTACGAGGTGCTCACGGGAGCGCCGCCCTTCCGCGGCGCGACGATGCACGTCATCAACCAGCACCTTCGCGCTGCGCCCGATCCGCCGTCGCTTCGCGTCCCCGGCATCCCGTCGTCGCTCGACGACCTCGTGCTCCGCCTGCTCGCCAAGGAGCCGCGCGTCCGGGTCGGGCACGCGGTCGACGTCGCCCGCGCGCTGGCGGCCATCGTCCCGCCGCCGCCCGACGAGGTACCGCCGTCGTCCGGGGCGCCGCGGACCTGGCTGTACCGCCCCAGCCTGGTCGGCCGAGAGGCCGCGATGGCGCGGTTGGACGACGGCCTGGTCGCCGACCGGGTGCTCGGCCAGCCGCTGCTGCTGGTCGAGGGCCCGAGCGGGATCGGGAAGACGCGCCTGCTGAGCGAATTCGCGCGGAATGCACGGTCCTTCGGCTACCGGGTGGTCAAGGGCGCGTGCGAGCCCCGGGTCGGCCAGACGGTCGGTCGGCCGCTCCACCCGCTGAAGCCGGTCCTCGACGCCGTCGCCGATCACTGCCGCGAGTCCGGTGGCGACGAGACCCGGCGCGTGGTCGGCCCTCGGGGCAGCCTGCTGCGCGAGTACGCCCCGGCGCTCGGCGACCTCCCGGGCGTTCCGCGCAACCCCGCGGCGCACCTCGACTCGCCGGAGGCGGCTCGGCTCAGGCTCGTGCACTGGCTCGCCGAGACCCTGGTGGCGTTCGCGCGGCACAGGCCGCTCCTGGTGCTGCTGGACGACGTCCAGTGGGCCGACGAGCTGTCGATCGCCTTCCTGCGGGCGGTGGCCGACGGAGAGGTCTGCCTGCCAGGCGTGGTGCTCGCTTGCGCCACCCGCGCCGAGGGCACCGCGCTCGACCCCGTCCGGTCGGCCCCCAGCACGCGCACCATCGAGATCGGGCCACTCGGGCGGCCCGCCATCGAGCAGATCGTGGCCGAGATGCTCGCGGTGGACGTGCCGCCGCAGCCCCTGGTGGACCGGCTGGTGGCCGAGAGCGAGGGCAACCCGTTCTACGTGGGCGAGTTCCTGCACGCCGCGGTCGTGCTCGGCAGGATGACGCGGGACGAGGCCGGCCGCTGGCACTACGGGGAGGGCGGGCTCGCCGCGGCGCTCGACGGCGGGGCGGAGGTGCCGCGCACCGCCGGGGAGCTGGTGGCGCTGCGCCTGGACGCGCTCGACCGGGCGGACCGGGAGCTGGCGGCGGCCGCGGCGATCCTGGGCGCTACCTTCGACTTCGGGCCGGTGCCGGAGATCGCCGGCGTGGACGAGGACGCTGCGCTGGCCTCGCTGGCCCACCTGGTGGTGCGGGGGGTGGTCGCCGAGGCCGAGGGCGGGCGGTATCGCTTCGCCCACGCCAAGGTCCAGGCCGCGGTCATCGACGGCATGCCCCGCGAGCGACGAGTGGCGCTCCATGTGCGAGCCGCCGAGGTCCTCGCCGCGGGCGCGGCCCCGGACGCCCGGGCGATCGCCGCCCACTGGGAGGCTGCGGGCGAGCCCGGCCGCGCGTGGCCGTGGCTCCTTCGGGCGGGCCACGAGGCGCACGCCATGTGCGCCTACGACGACGCCCGGAAGCTCCTGGCGGCCGCCTTCGAGGCCGAGGCTCAGGCGCCTGCGGGGGCCCGCCTGGGGGCGATCGACCGAGCCCGGGCGGCGCTGGCCCGGGCCGAGGCGGTGTTCGGCGCGGGGGAGAACGCGCGGGCCGAGGCGCTCGCCCTGCCGGTGCTCGCGGACATGGGGGTCACGGTGCCCGCGAGCCGGTGGGGATGGGCGAGCCGGGTGGCGATCGAGCTGCTCCGCCAGGGCGTCCACCTGGTGATTGGACCCGCACGGTGGACCGGCGAGCGGCTGGAGCGGGCGCTCCTGGTCGTGCGAGGCTTCGACCTGCTGAGCCTGGTCTACCTGACCGCCGCCCGCCAGCTCGAGCAGCTCGGCGCCGCCGCCATCGCCGTGAACCTGCTCGACCGGGCGGGAGACGCCGCGCCGACCGCGCTGCCCTACGCGAGCCTGGGGCTGTTGGTGGGCATGTTCGGCCTGGATCGCCTGGGCCGGCGCTACTTCGATCGGGCGCTGGCCAACCCGGCGGCTCGGGCCGAGGCCGGCCGGGTACGCTCGCACCGGGCGCTGGTCTGGCTCTGCCGCGGCGAGTGGGCGGTGCTGGAGCAGGACCGGGACGAGATGCTCGCGTCATGCCGGGAGACCGGCGACGTCTACGCGCTGTCCGTCTGCGGGATCTACCTGGCGGGCGCCGCGGCGGTCCGTGGGCGGCCGAGCGACGGCATCGGCGACGCCGCACGGGCCCGCGAGGTCGCCGAGCGGTACGGCTTCGCCACCGAGCGGCAACATGGCGCGCTCAGCGAGGCGGGGCTCTACGGCTACGCGCGTCGCCCGGATCGCATGCGCAGCCTGCTGGGTGCGATCGCCAAGCAGGTGGACGAGGGTGGCGATCCGGTCGGCCGGGCGCTCTTCCATGCCTGCGACGCGGTGGCGCGTCGGCTGGAGGGCCAGCCTGAGCAGGCCCTCGCCGCGCTCGATCGGACCTGGTCGCTCCTCCGCACCCAGCCCTCGGGCAGCCCGGGCTACCTGGTGCCACTCGTCCACTCGGCCTGGGTGGCGCTCTGGCTCTTCGCGCTCGGCCATGCCGACGCGCTGGACCGGGTCGACGAGGCCGCCGTCCGGCTCCGGCGCGGCGCCCTCCTCCAGCCGGCCTGCCGACAATTCTCGCTCCTGCTGACGGGATGTGCCGCCGCGCGGCGCGGCCGTCGCGCCAGGGCCCGGCGTCTGCTGCGCCGCGCCACCAGGGGCGCCCGCGCCCAGCAGCTCACCGTCGTCGAGGCCGTGGCCATGTCCGAGCTCGCCGACCTCGACGGCTCCGACGACCTACGCGAACAGGCCCGTGCCCTCCTCGAGGAGGGAGGTGCTGCCTGGCCACCCTTGCACCACCCGGAGACGCACCCATGAGCACACCTCTCGACGCCGCATTGGACCTTGGCCTCCAGGCCCTGTGGTCAACCCAGGGCGAAGACGGCGCGGTCGACGGCACGAACCACGGCGGGCCCCTCTACGCCGGCCTGGCGCTGGTCGCCGAGAAGGTGGCCGGCACCATCACCGACGAGGACCGGGACGCCGTGGTCGCGTGGATTCGGACCACCCAGGCCACCGACGGATCGTTTCCGTCGAGCCAGGGCTTCGGTGCCGGCTCGCTCGACGCCACGGCGGTGGTCGCCGCCGGGCTGGTGGCCGCCGGCCTCGCCTCCGACGACCCGACGCTGTCCGCCGCTCGACGCTTCGTCGAGGCCCACGGCGGCTTCGGCAAGGTCAACCCGATGTACCTGCCCACGCTCGCCGCGGCCGGGGTGGCGCCGCAGCAGGACGTGCCGCCCCCCTGGCTGTTCTTCGCCCTGGTGCCCTTCCAGCAGCGGCTGATGGGCCGGCTGTTCAACCAGTGGACGGGGATGAGCGCCGAGCTGATCCCCCTGGTCGAGCGCGGGGTCCTCGACCACGGACACCGGGCATCCTGGCTGCGTCACCCGCTCCGTCGCATCGAGGAGGAGCGGACCCTCGACCTGCTCGAGCACCTCCAGAACCCCTCGGGCAGCTTCTCGGGCGTGCTGCTCTACACGGCCCAGCTCCTCATGGCGCTGGCGCTGATGGAGGTGCCCCCGGACGACCCGCACCGGGTCGCCTGCGCCCGGGCGCTGGCCAGCTTCCGCCGTGAGAACGCCGAGGGCGCCGAGTACATGCCGTTCACCGCCGAGGTCTGGAACACCGCCATCGCGGTGCGGGCCTCGATGCGCGCCGGCGTGGCGCCGTCCGACCAGCGGGTGGGCAACGCCGTCCGCTGGCTGCTCTCGCACCAGACCACCCAGGACGCCCCCGAGGCGTGGCAGAACCCGGCGCCCGGCGCGCCGCGGCACGGCGGCTGGCCCTTCGAGTCCACCAACGTCAACAACCCCGACTGTGACACCACCGGGGCGGTCCTCGACGCGCTCGGGCACGTGCTCGCCTCCAGGGCTGCCGCCGCCGGCAACACCGCCGAGGTCCGCGGTGCGGTCGAGAAGGGCGTGCGCTGGCTGCTTCCGATGCAGAACCGGGACGGGGGCTGGCCCTCGATGAACCGCGACGTGGGCCACAAGGCGCCGGGGCCCATGTTCTCGCAGCCGTTCCGGCCGCCGGCGCGCCTGCGCGACATGATCGCCATGTCGCTGAACCCGCCGCCGGAGGTGCAGGACCCGTCGACGGCGGCCATGTCGGCTCGGATCATGGCCGGCCTCGTGACCTGCGGCGTCTCGCCGAACCACCCGGCGCTCCAGGCGGGGCGCGCCTTCCTGCGCGAGCAGCAGTGGCACGACCGCTGGTGGGGGCGGTGGGAGGTGAACTATGTCGCCGGCACGGCGTTCGGGCTCGTGGGCATGCGGGCGGCGGGCACCCGGGCGGACGACCCGGGCGTGCGGGCGGCGATCGCCTGGCTGCGCGCTCGCCAGAACGAAGATGGCGGCTGGGGCGAGGGCGCCGAGACCTACGCCGACTGGCAGGCGCAGGGCCCGTGGCCATCCCAGCCGCAGCTCACCGCGAAGGTGGTGCTCGGCCTGCTCGACTTCGTGGGCCCCGACGACCCTTCCGTGACGCGCGCCGTCGACTACCTCGTCGACAGCCAGCGCCAGGACGGAACCTGGGACAACGCTTCGCCCGCGTTCGTCATCCTGCCGCCGGACCTCTTCTACACCAACCCGACCGAGGGCCAGGCGTTGGTGGTCGAGGCGCTTGCGGCGGTGCGCGAGGCGCGGGCCGGTCGCACCGTGGTGCCCGGGCCGCGGGCCGATCGCTGGTCCGACGCCCGGCTCGACCGGATGCGCCAGGAGGGCGATCCCGTGGCCGACCGGGTGATCGCCGACCTCTTCGCCCAGGGCGACCCGGACATCGTCTCCAGCCTCTTCCAGCGCCTGGTCCGCACCGACCAGGGGGTGCCCCCGGGCATGCCCGAGCCGGCGGCCAGCTACTTCGAGGACACGGCGGCGCTGCCTGACAGCGCCGACCCCGAGGTGATCCGCGTGGGCGAGGGCGTCTTCGGCACCTACGGCCCGAGTGCCATCACCAGCCTGTTCTGCGCCTCGCTGCCCGACGCCTACTGCGCGGCCAAGGGGGCCAACGTGCTGATGGAGACCGGGCGGATGGCGAACGACTTCACCCGGCGCATCACCGAGACCGCCCAGTTCGTGATCGACGTGATGGACGAGGGGGGGCTGGGTCCGGAGGGGCGCGGCGTCCGGGCGGCCCAGAAGGTGCGGCTGATGCACGCCGCCATCCGGCACATGGTCACCACCCGGCGCCAGTGGCCCGAGGCGGACCTGGGTGTTCCCATCAACCAGGAGGACCTGGCGGGCACGCTGCTCACGTTCTCGCTCGTGGTCCTCGAATCCGTCGGTAGGCTTGGAGTAACGCTGACTCACGAGGAGAAGTCGAGCTACCTGCACGCCTGGCGGTGCGCGGGCCACCTGCTCGGCATCCGACCTGACATGATCCCGGTGGACCTCGACGACGCCCGCGCGCAGTACGCGGCCATCCGGCGCCGCCAGTTTCGAGCCTCCGAGCAGGGTCGCATCCTCGCCGGGGCACTGGTGGACACCATGGACTCGTGGATTCCCGGTCACGTCTTCGACGGCTTCGTCCCGGTCCTCATCCGCCACCTCTGCGGCGACGACGTGGCCCGCATGCTGGCGATTCCCGACCCCGACTGGACGGAGATCCTGCTGCGCTTCCAGCAGGTCCAGGACCACCTCTTCACCGACGTGGCCCACCACCACACCTTCATCGCCGCCGCCGTCGGCCGCTTCAACCAGGTCCTGATCCAGACCCTCGACGGCGTGGAGCGCAAGGGCAAGCCGGTCGGCTTCCGCATCCCCGACCACCTCAAGGCGAAGTGGCGACCGCAGGAGGTGTAGCTACCCCTCGTCCTCCACCAGGTCCCAGCCCTCGCACGAGCAGAAGAGGTGACGGTCGCCCCACGGGTTGTCGATGCGGCCCACGGGCGGCCAGTACTTCTGGTCGGCGAGCCAGGGGGCGGGCCAGGCGGCCTGCGAGCGCGGGTAGGCGTGCGGCCAGTCGTCGGCGGTGACGGCGCGGGCGGTGTGAGGGGCGTGCTTGAGCGGGTTGTCGTCCCGGTCGGCGGTGCCGTCCTCGACCGCCCGGACCTCGCCGCGGATGGCGCTGAGCGCGTCGCAGAACCGGTCGAGCTCGGCCTTGGACTCGCTCTCGGTGGGCTCGACCATCAGCGTGCCCGGGACCGGGAAGCTCATGGTGGGCGCGTGGAAGCCGTAGTCCATCAGCCGCTTGGCGATGTCGTCGACCTCGACGCCGGCCGCCTTGAAGGGCCGGCACTCCAGGATGCACTCGTGGGCGACGCTGCCCTCGCGGCCGGTGTAGAGCACGTCGAAGTCGCCGTCCAGGCGGCGAGCCACGTAGTTGGCGTTCAAGATGGCGATCTTGGTGGCCAGCGTGAGCCCGTCGCCGCCCATCATGGCGATGTAGGCCCAGGAGATGGGCAGGATGCTCGGGCTCCCCCAGGGCGCCGCGGCCACGGCGCCGAGCGCCTGGTCGCCGCCGGTGTGGACGACCGGGTGGTCGGGCAGGAAGGGCGCCAGGTGGGCGGCCACGCCGATGGGGCCCATGCCGGGCCCGCCGCCGCCGTGGGGGATGCAGAACGTCTTGTGCAGGTTGAGGTGGGCCACGTCGGCGCCCAGCTCGCCCGGTCGGGCCAGGCCGACCAGCGCGTTCATGTTGGCGCCGTCCATGTAGACGAGGCCCCCGGCGTCGTGGACGATGCGGCAGATCTCCTTGATGCCTTCTTCGAAGACGCCGTGGGTCGAGGGGTAGGTGACCATCAGCGCGGCGAGCTGGGGCGCGTGCTTGTCGGCCTTGGCGCGCAGGTCGTCGAGGTCGATGTTACCCCGCTCGTCGCAGGCGACCGTCACCACGCGGAGCCCGGCCATCACCGCGCTGGCCGGGTTCGTGCCGTGGGCCGACGTGGGGATGAGGCAGACGGCGCGGTGGCTCTCGCCACGCGCACGGTGGTACTCGCCGATGGTGAGAAGCCCGGTGTACTCGCCCTGGGAGCCGGCGTTGGGCTGGAGCGAGACAGCCGCGAAGCCGGTGATCTCGGCCAGCCAGCCCTCGAGCTGCTCGAAGATGCGCCGGTAGCCGCGGGCCTGCTCGCTCGGAGCGAACGGGTGCAGGCCGCCGAACTCCCGCCAGGTGATCGGGATCATCTCGGCGGTGGCGTTGAGCTTCATCGTGCAGGAGCCGAGCGGGATCATCGAGGTGTCGAGCGCGAGATCGCGTGCCTGCAGCCGGTGCAGGTAGCGGAGCATCTCGGTCTCGGAGCGATGGGCGTGGAAGACCTCGTGCTCGAGAAAGGGGCTGGTGCGGGCGAACGGCGCCGGGATCTCGGCCGCCGTCTCCACGGCGGACGCCTCGAAGACCTCGAGCAGGTCGGCCAGGTCCTGGTCCGTGACGGTCTCGTCGAGCGCGATCGCGATCCGACCGTCACGCAGGTCGCGGAGGTTGATCCGCTTGTCGCGCGCGCGGGCGAGCACGTGCTCGGGGTGGTCCGGGCGCGCCCAGACGGTATCGAAGAACGCGTCGGGTCCGACCTCGAGGCCGGCGGCCGCCAGCGAGGCCCGGAGCCGAGCCGCCTGGCCGTGCACCCGCCGGGCGATGCGGACCAGGCCCTCGGGACCGTGCCAGGCGGCGTACATCCCGGCGATCACGGCCAGCAGCACCTGGGCGGTGCAGACGTTGCTGGTCGCCTTCTGGCGGCGGATGTGCTGCTCGCGGGTCTGGAGCGCCATGCGCAGCGCCGGCTGCCCGCGGGCGTCGCGGCTCACGCCGATGATCCGGCCGGGGACCTGCCGGCGGTGCTGCGCCTGGGTGGCGAGGAAGGCGGCGTGGGGCCCGCCGTAGCCCATGGGCACCCCGAAGCGCTGGGAGCTGCCGACCACGATGTCGGCGCCGAGCTCGCCTGGCGGCCGGAGGAGGGTGAGCGCCAGCAGGTCGGCGGCCACTGCGACGAGCGCGCCCTGGTCGTGGGCGGCCGCACACAACCCCTCCAGGTCGCGGACGGTGCCGTCGGTGGCCGGGTACTGCACCAGGACGCCGAAGACGGCAGGGCCGGTCGCGAGGTCCCAGGTGAGGGGATCGGCCTCGATCACCTCGATGCCGAGCGGCCGGGCTCGGGTGCGCACCACGGCGAGCGTCTGCGGGTGGCAGGCCGGGTCGACCAGGAAGACGTCGGCCTGGCCCTTGCACAGGCGGTGGCTCATCGTCATCGCCTCGGCCGCGGCGGTCGCCTCGTCGAGGAGCGACGCGTTGGCGATCTCCATCGCCGTCAGGTCCTCCACCATCGTCTGGAAGACCAGCAGCGCCTCGAGGCGGCCCTGGGAGATCTCGGCCTGGTAGGGCGTGTACGCGGTGTACCAGCCCGGGTTCTCCAGGATGTTCCGCAGGATCACCGGCGGGGTGTGGGTGTCGTGGTAGCCCATGCCGATGTAGGACCGCCAGACCTGGTTCTCGTCGGCGATCGCGCGCAGCGCGGCCAGGGCCTCGGCCTCGCTGAGCGCCGGGGGCAGGTCGAGGGGGCGCTCGGTGCGGATCGCGGGCGGGACGACCCGATCGACCAGGGCGTCGAGCGAGTCGGCGCCGAGCGTCGCGACCATCTCGTCGATCTCGTGGGGGCGGGGGCCGAGGTGCCGCCAGGCGAAGGCGTCGGGGGAGGGAAGGGACATGGGCTCTCCGGCATGGACGGGCGCCGCACTTAACCCGCTGGAGCAGTCTTCGGCCACGGCTGACGCGCCCGCGTTCATGCGCCGCGATAGGCTCCGCACGACGTCGCACCCGGAGCCCCAGATGTCCTCGTCCTCACCCCCTTCGGCCCTCCGCCGAACCCCGTTCTTCCGCTTCCATGCCGAGGCGGGTGCTCGCCTGATCGACTTCGGCGGCTGGGAGCTGCCTGTCCAGTACACCGGCATCATCGCCGAGCACAAGCAGGTGCGCGAGAGCGTGGGGCTCTTCGACGTCTCGCACATGGGCGAGGTGCGCCTGCGTGGCGCCCGCGCTCTCGAGGCGGCCCGCTACCTGGTGAGCAACGACCTCGACGTCCCGCCGAGCAACGCCCAGTACACCTGCCTGCTCAACGAGCACGGCGGCATCGTCGACGACCTCATCGTGTACCGCATTGCCGACGACGAGGTCTTCATCTGCGTCAACGCCGCCAACCGGGCCAAGGACTACGCCTGGATGGTCGACCACAACCCGTTCCCGGGCGAGGTCGAGGTGGTCCAGGAGTCCGATGACTGGGCGCAGGTCGCCGTCCAGGGGCGGAACGCGGTCGCCACCCTGGCCCGGCTGGTGCGACTGGCCGGCGACGAGCCGCTCGCCGACCTGCCCGCCTTCGGCTTCCGCCGTGCCGACGTGGCCGGCGTGGCGGGCTGCATCGTCGCCCGCACCGGGTACACCGGCGAGGACGGGTTCGAGATCTTCCTTCCGGTCGACGGCGCCGAGGTGGTCTGGCCGGCCATCGTCGCGGCGGGCGAACCCTACGGCCTGCTCCCCATCGGCCTCGGCGCCCGCGACACGCTGCGCTTGGAGGCGAAGCTCTGCCTCTACGGAAACGACATCACCGACGACACCACCCCGCTGGAGGCCGGCCTGGCCTGGACCATCGGCTGGAACAAGCCCGACTTCGTGGGCAAGGGCCCGCTGGTTCGCCAGAAGGAGGAGCGGGCCGTCCGCCGTCGGCTGGTGGGCATGTTCGTCGAGGGGCGCATCGCCCGGCCGCACTGCAAGCTGCTCTCGGAGGCGGGGGACGTGATCGGCGAGGTGACCAGCGGGACGCGCTCGCCCAGTCTTGAGCGCAACATCGCCCTCGGTTACGTCGGCCGCTGCTTCGCCCGGCCGGGCACGAAGATTGTCGTCGACGTGCGCGGCCGCGCTGCCGCTGCCGAGGTCCACAAGGGCGCCTTCTACAAGCGCCCGTACTGAGTTGGAGCATCCCGATGGCTGATCTGTCGAACTACCGGTTCACGAAGTCCCACGAGTGGGTTCGCGTCGAGGGCGACCAGGCGGTGATCGGGATCACCGACCACGCCCAGGAGCAGCTCGGCGACGTCGTCCACGTCGAGTTCCCCGAGGTGGGTGACCAGGCCACGGCCGGCGAGACCATCGCCGAGATCGAGAGCGTCAAGGCGGTGAGCGACATCTACGCGCCGGTGAGCGGCGAGGTCGTGGCGATCAACGAGGAGATCGACGACGACACCGCGGGCGTGATCAACGACGACCCGTACCAGGGCGGCTGGCTGTTCCGCGTCGCGCTGTCGGAACCGGGCCAGGTCGAGGCGCTGATGGACGAGGCGGCCTACGAGGCGTTCGCCGAGAGCGAGTAACCTACTCCCGGGCTCCGAACTCGATCTCGCCGCCGGGCAGGAAGTAGAGGATCGCCATCGTGCCGCCGCGCACGGTGGGCACGTGCCACGATCCCGGCGGGTAGACCGTCCAGCCGGGCGCGTGGCCGTCGAAGGTGGGATCGCCGTCGAGCGCGAAGCAGAGGTCGATCTCGCCCTTGGGGTGGGTGTGGCCCGGGCCGGGGGCGTCCATCTTCACGGCGTCGATGCTCATCCCGAAGGTTGCGGGGTGGTCCGGCTTCGCCAGGCGACCGAAGCGCACGCCGGCGTTCTCGCGCGGGCAGAGCCAGCCCTCGTCCAGGCCGCGTCGCATGCCAGCGGCCACCGCGGTGAGCACCGGGCCGTCGAGCGGGAAGCGCTCCGACAGTCGCCGGGCGAGGTCGCGATCGGTCGGTTCGGCGCTCCGTAGCGCCTCGAGGATCGGGGCGAGGGCGGCGAACAGGGCATCACGGCCGTCGGACGTCGGAGAAGCAGGCGACATGGAGGCTCCCGTCACGTTAGGTTGAGGCGACGTCCCCCCGGCACCGGGGTCGCGCGCCAGGATTGCTCTATCATCGCGCCGCGGCCCGACGGCCCACCTCTCGTCGAGGCAACCATGATCGCCTGGCTCGTCGTCGCCGCAGCCCACGCGGCCCCCGCACCCGGCACGCCGGCACCAGCGACCTCGCACGTGTCGGCGACCGCCCCCCAGAGCGAGCTGGCGCGTGACTTCGACGCGGCCGCCAGTGAGTTCCAGGTTCCGGAGAAGATTCTCCTGGCGCTGGCCTACGAGGCCAGTCACTGGCAGCCGGACCTCACCAGCGCCTGGGGCGGCTACGGCCTGTTCGACTTCCGCGAGCCCCAGGACCGCTCCAACCCGGTCGACGGCTCGCCATTGGGCCCCGACATCGAGGACGCCGCCGACATCCTCGGCCTCAGCCCCGACACCATCATCCGCGACCCGCGCCAGCAGATTCGCGCCGCCGCGGCGATCCTCGCTCGCGAGGGGCGTCGGAACGACGATGGCGTCGCGCCGGACCCGGACGACCTCATCGCCTGGTGGGACGCCGTCGAGGCGTTCTCGGGGCACGACTCGCCCGACCGGCAGGCGATGTATGCCCGCTACATCTACGAGCTGATCAACTTCGGCGTGGCCGGCCGGCCTGGTGGCCTGGCCATCGCCGCCGAGCCCGTCGACTCCTGGTCGCACTACTCGCCGCCCCCGCCCACCTCGTGCGACTACTCCGGCTGCGCGCAGTTCTACGCTGCGGACCCGTCGAACTACTCCGACTACTCGCGCGGGCCGGGCGACATCGACTACATCATCATACACACCGTCCAAGGAAGCTACGACGGCGCCATCTCGTGGTTCGCCAACCCCGCCTCGGACGTGAGCGCCCACTACGTGGTCCGCTCCAGCGATGGCGCGGTCACCCAGTGCGTCAAGGAAGAGGACGTCGCCTGGCACGCGGGCAACTGGGACTACAACCTGGCCGCGGTGGGCATCGAGCACGAGGGCTACGTCGAGGACCCCGGCACCTGGTACACCGACGCGATGTACCAGGGCTCGGCGAAGCTGTCGGCGGACATCGCCGCCCGCGAGAGCGTGCCGATCGACCGCGACCACATCATCGGTCACTCCGAGGTGCCGGGCTGCCCGGACGGCTCCGGCGGCGGGTCGGGGTGTCACACCGACCCCGGGAGCGGCTGGGACTGGGACTACTACATGAGCCTGGTGTCGGGCGGTGACGTCACCGGTAACATCATCGGGGTGGTGGCCGACACCGACATCTACGACAGCAACGCCCGGCTGGCCGGTGCCACGGTCACCATCGCCGAGACGGGCGAGACCACGACAACCGATTCCACCGGTTACTATTACTTCTACGACGAGCCGCTCGACACCTACACCATGCATGCGACCATGGACGGGTACCTCGAGGGCACCTGCACGAAGTCGCTCAGCACGGGCGACAACTGGTGCTCGATCGCACTCACACCCGACACCTCCACCGGTGGTGGCGACGACACCGCCGTGACCAGCGGCGACGACACTGCGGCCGACACGGGCACCACCGCGGGGCCCGGCGACACCGGGCCGGGCTGGGATGGCCCGTCTCAGGGGCCGGGCAAGGCGGTGGCGATGAGCGACGTGGGTGGGTGCGGCTGTGCTACGGGTGGCCGCTCGCCCTGGCCGGGCGTGGCGTGGCTGGTGGTGGCCGGGCTCGCGATTGGCGTGCGTCGAAGAGAATAGCACGGTATAACGGGCTATTTTGCCTGTATGGCCGAAGGACGCTTCCAGGCACGCCTGCGCGCTCGGGCCCGCCGCTCGCTCGTCGCCCGTGCCGCTCTCCTTCCGGCCTTCCAGTTCATCCGGGTCGAGGAGATCGCGGGCCTGCCGCTGGTGATCGCCGCACTGGTGGCGGTGGTCTGGGCCAGCTCGCCGTGGGGAGACAGCTACCGCGCGTTCTGGGACGCGAAGCTCCAGCTTCAGCTCGGTCCGTTCGCGCGCAGCGAGAGCCTGCGGCATTGGATCGACGACGTGCTGCTGCCGGCGTTCTTCCTGGTCGCCGGCATGGAGATCAAGCGCGAGCTGGTCCGCGGTGAGCTGGCCGGGCTGCGCCGGGCGGCGATCCCGCTGGCCACGGCGCTCGGCGGGATGGTGGTGCCGGCGCTCCTCTACCTGGCGCTCAACGCCGGGCTCCCGACGGCGCGTGGTTGGGGCATCCCCATGGCCACCGACGTGGCCTTCGCCCTGGCCGTGCTCGGGCTGGCGGGCAAGCGTGTCCCGGCGGCGCTCCGGGTGCTGGTGCTCGCCTTCGCCGCCGTCGACGACCTGGGCGCCGTGCTCGTCATCGGCCTGGTCTACGCAGGGAACGTGCGGTGGGTCGCGCTCGCCGTGGCTGGCGGGTTCCTGGTCGGCATCCTGGGGGCGCGCTGGCTCGGGCTGCGGGGCCCGGTGACCTACGCGGTGCTGGGCCTCGGATGCTGGGGCGCGTTCCTGGTGTCGGGCCTCCACCCGACGATCGCCGGCGTCGCGGTGGGGCTGGTGGTGGCCGCGCAGCCGGACGAGCGACGTCCCCAGGTGTGCGAGCGCATCGCCGAGCTGTCGGGCCAGCTCCGCCGGTCGTGCGCCGCCCAGGACGGGGAGCGCCAGGACGCGCTCCTGGGTCAGCTCGAGGAGCTCGTGCACGGCACCGAGGCGCCGGTCGATCGCCTGGTCAAGGCCTTCAACCCGTGGGTCAGCTACGCGATCCTGCCGCTCTTCGCGCTGGCCAACGCCGGGGTCGCCGTGAGCCCGTCGACGCTGGCCCGCGCCGCCACCGACCCGGCCGCCCAGGGGGTGGTGCTCGGGCTCGTCGTCGGCAAGCCGCTCGGCTTTGGCCTGGCCGCCTGGCTGATGACCCGGCTCGGCCTGGGCCGCCTGCCGTCGTCGGTGCGCGCTCGGCACGTCGTCGGCGGCGGCCTGGTGGCCGGCATCGGCTTCACCGTCTCGCTGTTCATGGCCGAGCTGGCCTTCGGCGAGAGCGCCGTGGCCGACGATGTCCGCATGGGTGTCCTCGTGGCCTCGGTGCTCGCCGGCGCCCTGGCCTGGAGCTGGCTGAAGCTACGCGGATAGACGGCGGAGGTCACTAGCAGACGAAGGCCTCGAGGCTCTTCGAGCGGTTGGTGTGCCGCAGCTTGCGCAGCGCCTTCAGCTCGATCTGCCGGATGCGCTCGCGGGTGAGGTTGAAGCGGCTGCCGATCTCCTCGAGCGAGTACTGGGCCGGCTCGCCGATGCCGTAGCGCATGCGGACGACCTTCTCCTCGCGGGGCGACAGCGTCGCCAGGGCCTGCTCGATCTCGTCGCGGAGCGAGATGCCGTCGAGCGAGTCGTCCGGGCACTCGAGGTCGGGGCTCTCGATGAAGTCGCCGACGCTGCTGTCCGAGTCGTCGGTGACCGGCGCGTCGAGGCTGGTCGGCTCACGGGTGAGCTTCATGAGCGCTTCGAGCTTGCGCGGGTCGAGGTCGAGCCGCCTGGCCACCTCGCTGAGCGTCGCCTCGCGGCCCATCTCCTGGAACATGGCGCGCTGGGTGTAGTGCACCTGGTTGACGATCTCGAGCTTGTAGATGGGGATGCGGATCGTCCGGATCTGGCTCTCGATCGCCCGGATGATGCTCTGGCGGATCCACCAGGACGCGTAGGTGGAGAACTTGAACCCGCGAGTCCAGTCGAACTTCTCGACCGCCTTGATGAGGCCGAGGTTGCCTTCCTGGATGAGGTCTGCCAGCGGCAGGCCCCGGTAGGTGTACTGCTTGGCGATGCTGACCACCAACCTCAGGTTGGCGTTGACGAGCACCTGCTGCGCCAGCTCGGCGTCAGGGCCCATCTCGGCGACCCGGCGGGCCACCTCGATCTCGTCCTCGCGCGACAGGAGCGGGATCTCGCCCATGCGCTTGAGGTACTTGTTCAGAAGCGGATTGCCCTGGCCGGTGGTGGTGGCCGAGCGCTTGCGGGTCGCGGCGAATGCCATGCGCGTGGTCTCCTCGCGGGGCGTTCACCGGTTTGACAAAGCAAGACCTGTGCCATGAGGCGCCGGCGCCTCTGGAAGTTGTGTGTTTCCGCCCACGTCCGCCAGATCACGGGCTTTCAGGGGTGTCGGAAGAGGCCGTCGATTCTGGGTGTCCGGATCGTGGGACATCCGAATGTCGAACGGTGTCAAAAAATCTGTACGACTGTCGCCCAAAGCTGGAACGCGTGCCGCTGAGCCCCCCAGTGTAGCCCCGGTCGAGGCGACCCGCGCCAGCTACTGCGTGCCGGACGCCTGCGGCACGTCGCCCCCGTCGGCATCGACCGCCTGGTGGAGCGCCTCGAAGGGGTCGTCCGCGCCAGCGACGATCTTCTGGATATCGTGCATGAAGGCCAGCAGATCGCCGTTGTCGCGCTTCAGCACTTGGGCGAACCAGGCCCGGTTGTCGTTGTAGGTCCGGAACTGCACCAGCCGGGCGTTGTTCCAGGTTCCCCGCTCGACCGCCCGGTGGAAGCGCTCGGGGTCGGCGAAGCCCTCGGCGTCGACGCGCTGGTCGAGCGAGGCGAAGATCGCCTGCTTCTTCGACAGCTTGTCGGCGTCGCTGAGCGAGGGGTCTTCGTAGACGCCGTCGAGGTCCGCGTAGACGCCGTGCTCCAGGTCGCGCCAGCGGTCGAGATCGTCCTGGTCGGCCCGCGCCTGCTTCACCTCGTCGCTGTCCGGGCCGTAGCGATGGGCCAGGTAGCGGAAGGCGGCCTCTTCGCCGACGAAGTTGGCGAAGCTCTCGTTGAACTGGACGCTCCCGGGAATCCAGACCGTGGCGTGCGTCAGCTCGTGCAGCACCGTCTCGGCCAGGTCGTAGGTGCTCCACCGGAGCATGGGCATCAGGATCGGGTCCCTGAACCAGCCCAGCGTCGAGTAGGCCCCAGCGGTGCGCACGTAGACGTCGTAGCCGTGGTTCCGCAGCTTCTCGGCCTCGTGGTCGGCGTCCTTCTCGCGGAAGTAGCCGAGGTAGGGCACGCGCCCCACGACCGGAAACCACCAGGTCCGGGGCTGGAAGGCGATCGGATCGCAGGCCGAGAGGTTCCAGATGCGCCGCTTCCACTTCCACGCGATCGTCTGGTAGTTGTCGGTGGAGGACAGCCCGATGCTGGCGCCGAACTTCTTGACGTCGTCGATCGTGTCGACCGCCTGCTCCTGCTCGGGCGTGAGCTTGCCCTGGGCGCGGAGCTTCGCCACCGGGCGGCGCGAGAGGAGGAGGCCGGCCTGGAACCAGGCCGAGCGGATGACGTAGCCGACCTGGGAGTCGGGGAATGCCACGGTGCTCACCCCGAGGAGCACCGGGACGCTCAGCATCAGCATGGCCAGGCGGCGGCCGAGTCGGCCGCGGAACAGCCGGTGCTTGCGAGGTGCTGGAAGGGAAGCTCTGTTCACGCCGTGCTTCTAACCCTCGTGTGCTGCGGTGCCGTCCGTAGCGTCGGGTCGATTCACCTCGTGGCCATTGCGCGCTGCCGCTGCAACGACGCCTCGTTGCAGCGACCCCTCGTGATAGCAGGGTTCGTGGACCCGGCACCGGTGTTCCCGTAGGAGGCTCTCGTTGACGGACCTGTACGCGTTCCTGGCGTCCGGCGGACCGGTCATGATCCCCATCGCGATCGCCAGCCTGATCGGGCTGGCGGCGCTCCTCGAGCGGGTGGCCTCGCTCCGGCGCGGGCGCGTGGTGCCGTCGGGGTTCGCGGTCGAGGTCGTGGAGCTCCTCAAGCAGGGGCGGGCGGGTGACGCGCTCACGCTCTGCCGCAAGAACGACACGGCAGCCTCGCGGGTCGTCGAGGTGGGGCTGATGGCCGAGGGCGAGCCGCGCTCGCGGCTCAAGGAGCGGCTCGAGGAGGTCGGCCGGCGTGAGGCGGCGGAGCTCGAGCGCTACAGCGAGGTGCTGGGCACCGTGGCCAGCGTCGCCCCGCTGCTCGGCCTGCTCGGCACCGTCTGGGGCATGATCCTCACCTTCGAGGTCATCCAGAAGCAGGGCCTCGGCCACGTGAGCAGCCTCGCTGGCGGCATCTCCCAGGCGCTCATCACCACATTGGCCGGCCTCAGCGTCGGCATCCCGGCGCTGGTCGCCTACCGGTGGGTGCTGTCCCGGGCCGACGAGCTGGTGCTCGACCTGGAGGACGTCGCGCTCCAGGTGCTCGATCTGCTGGCCGGTGACCGCCGGTCGCCCTCGGAGTCGCCCGACCCGGTGCCCGAGCGGGCGCCCGCGTCCAGTGGGGCCAAGTAGCCCATGAACTTCACGGCTCGCCGCCGCAGCCCGCTCAACGTGGACGTCACGCCGCTCATCGACATCATCTTCCAGCTCGTGCTGTTCTTCATGGTGTCGACGACCTTCGTGTCCGCCCCGGGCATCCAGGTCGACCTGCCGCGGAGCTCGTCGCAGACCATCCTGCGCGACAAGCAGGAGATCAAGGTATGGATCACCAAGAAGGGCTCGGTCTTCGTCGACGAGCAGCCGGTGAGCTGGCAGGAGCTGTCGGACGACTTCGCCCGGCGGGCGGCCAAGGACCCCAGCACGCTGGTGATCATCAAGGCCGACAAGGAAGTCGAGCACGGCCGCGTGGTCGCCATCATGGACCTGGCCCGCACCCAGGGGCTCAACCGCCTGGCGATCGCCACCGAGGTCAACGGTGGCGGTGGGTCTGGGGCAGCCGCGCCGAGCGGAGGGGCGTCAGGCTCCGGGAGACGAGGCGACACCGACGAGCAATGAATTTCCGTGCGGCACGGCCGGGTCGCATCTGGTATACTGCTTGAACCGATTTCGGATCCACGTCTTGCCTCGTCAATAGCCCAGGAGGCTCCGCCGAATGTCGCTGCTCCGGCCGGCCTGGCTCAGCCCTGCACCCACCGTGCGCCCTGCGGTGCGCCGCGTCGACGCCCCGGCGGGCGAGCGGGCGCGCGTGCGCACCCGGCCGCTGGTGTGGACGCTGGTGAACGGGGCGCTGCTGGTGGTGGTCGTCGGCGCGACCTGGTCGCTGGTGGCTGGCGACTCGGGACTGTGGCGGCGGCACGACGTGCGGCAGCGGCTGCTGGCGACCCAGGCGCGGGTCGAGGTGCTCGAGCAGGAGAACAGTCACCTGCGCGCCCAGGTGCATCGCCTCCAGAGCGATCCCGAGGCCGTGCGCCGCGCCGCCGCCGAGCGGCTGCTGGCTGCGCCCACGGGGAGCACCATCTACCGGTTCGACGGCGACTGATCCCCGACGCTGCGGCACAGGCGGAAGCCCAGGTTGGCCGCCCTGCGGTCGGATGCATGACCCGTGCGTGAGGCGGCTCGGCAGGCCCTGGCGGGCAGGTCCCATGCACCGCCGCGCACGACCCGCCGCGCGTCGTGCGCGTGGGCACGGGTGTCGTGGCGCGTGGGGGGCTCCGGCGTGATGGCTCGCGAGCCCTTCCGGGGCGGCCCCTCGGAGCGCATGGGGTCGGCGCACCACTCGGTGACGCCGCCGGCCAGGCCCAGGATGCCGTACGGGCTCTCGTCCACTGGGAAGCGATCCGGGGGCGGAGGCCCGGGCTCCTCCAGGGCGGACTGCTGCATGCAGTGGAAGGCCGGGTCGGCCAGGTCTCCCCAGGGGAAGGCGCGACCGTCTACACCTCGGGCGGCCTTCTCGCGCTCCAGCTCGCCCGGGAGCCGCCAGGGGAGACCGGTGCGCTCGCCCAGCCATAGGCAGTAGGCCTGGGCGTCGTACCAGGTGACGTGGACGACCGGCGCGTCGGGCAGGAGCGCCACCTCGCCGACGCGCTCGGGGAGGGTCCACGTGCCGCCGCGGAAGGCGAAGGCGGGCACGGCGGCGTCCATACCGGGGGGCACCACGCGCGGTACGTGGAGCGCCGCTCGCTGGGGGCGCCCGCGCTTCACGAGGTCGTCGAGGAAGGCCAGGTACTCGCGGTTGGTGACCGGGCGGACTGCCATGGAGAAGGCGTCGACCCACACCCGCTGGCGGGGGAGCGCGCCGCTTGCCTCCGGATCGCCCCCGGAGACGAACCAGCCGGCCGGCACCAGGCGCTCGCCGGCGCCGACCTGGGTGGGGCGGGGCATGACGACCGGTTCGGCACTCCGGCTGCCCGGCGGGGTCTGGCTCCATCCATCCGTTCGAATGATACGAATGGGGTAACGTAGTGTTACGTGCGATTCGGCCGTGAGTCGGAGCAGGTATGACCCGACCGGCAGCCGCATCCCGCGGATGGGGGTGGGGCCGGTGGTGGCCCACGGCTGGGGCACCAGTCGCCTGGATTTCTGCGTGTAACGCAGGATCTCGACCGTCGCGCCTGGCGGATCGGTGACCAGCTCGAGTGGCGCCTCGGCTTGCAGGTAGTCGGCGTGCCGTCCGTCGTCGTGCTCGGCGAGCAGGGCCCGGTAGACCTGGGCGGCCTTGTGGTCGCCGGTGGCCTCGGCGGCCTCCGCTCGCTCCCGGTAGAGGTCGGCCAGCAGCGCCCGTGCCTCGGGCAGACCGGGCGCCTGCGCGAGTGCGAGCCGCAGCCGCGTGGCGACCTCCAGGGTGCGACCCTCGACCTCCTCCTGCAGTCGTGCCGCTTCGTCCTCGGCGGCCCAGGCTGCCTCCTTCACCTCGAGCGGGTCGGTGCGCCGCAGTGAGAGGACGGCGCCGCGCGAGCGCTCGCGGTGTCGGGCTGCGCTTTCCTGCACCGTTCGCAGGTCGGGGATCGCCGCCCGGGCCTCCTCGACCAGCGCGAGCGCGCGGTCGCGGTTCCGCGAGCCCTCGATCCAGGCGTCGATGTCGTCGGCGATCGCGTCGGCGCGCGGGTAGCGGTCCCAAGGGTCCATCTGCATGGCCCGCTGGCAGACGTCGACCAGTGGCTCGGGGACCGGCAGCCCGGCCACCGGCTTCGGAGGCGCCCTGCGGACCTGGTCCAGCACCATGTCGGCGTCACCTGCATAGGGCGGTCGCCCATAGAGGATGGCGTAGAGGATGCCACCCAGCGACCACACGTCGGACCAGGGGCCGAGCCGCGCCGCGTCTCCCTCTGCCTGCTCGGAAGCCATGTAGGCGGGGGTGCCGACGACGGTGCCCTGGAGGGTGTGCGGCGCTCGTTCGGCCACCAGGGTCCACGGGTCGACCAGCGCCTCGCCGCCCTCGCCGGCGTGCATCAGCTTCGCGAGGCCCCAGTCGAGGACGAGTACTTCGCCGAAGTCGCCGACCATGATGTTGTCGGGCTTCAGGTCCCGGTGCAGCACGCCTCGCGCGTGGGCGAAGCCCACCGCCGCGCAGACGGTGCGGAAGGCGTCGATGACGCGCCGGAACGTCCAGCCGTCTTGGAGCGGCACGAATCCCAGCGAGCTGTCGTCGGCAGCCCGCGCGGCGTCGAGGCGCGCCGTGTGCAGCTCGCTCACCAGCTCGCGGAGCGTGCGCCCCTGGATCTCCTTCATCGTCAGGAACCAGCGCCCGTCCGGGAGCTGGCCCAGGTCGTGCACCGGCACGATCGCCGGGTGCTGGAGCTGGGCGACCACCTGGGCCTCGTGTAGGAACCGGGTGATCATCCCGTTGTTGGTGGCGTACTCCGGGCGGAGCGTCTTCATCACCACCACCCGGTTCAGGATGCGGTCGTGCACCCGGTAGATCACGCCCGCGCCGCCCTTGGCCAGCGGGCCGAGGTTCTCGTACCGGGCTTCGTCGCCCTGGGCGCGAGGCGGCGGGGTTCGCACCTGGCTGGCGAGCTGGGCGCTCGGCAGCCGGGTGGACACCAGGGGCGCGTTGGCGGAGGAGGGCGGGTCGGGGCGACGGGCCATGGGGGGATGATAGCCGGCAGCCGGCCATGGGCAGTGTGCCAGCCCCCCGTGATACCCCTCCCGGGAGGCCGGCCGGCGCCGGTCCGCGGAGCGCGTCGTGTACGTCTACCGCTGGGACCTCGACAAGACCTACCTGGTCACCGACTTCGACTCCATCCGCGGGCTCCTGCGCAGCGCCACCGAGCCGGCCGAGGCCAAGCGGGCGGTGCCGGGTGCCAAGGCGCTCCTGCGTGCGCTGAGCCATCGGCCCGGGGCGCGGGTGGAGATCGTGTCGGGTTCGCCGGTGCAGCTCCGCTCGAAGCTCGAGGAGAAGCTCCGGCTGGATGGCATCCGCTTCGAGTGCCTCACGCTCAAGGACACCTTCGGCCACCTCAAGCGCGGGCAGGTGCGCGCGGTGAAGGGGCAGCTCGGCTACAAGGTGCCGATCCTGCTCCAGTCGCGGGTGGGTCTCGAGCACGGCGTGCGCGAGACGCTCTTCGGCGACGATGCCGAGGTCGACGCCCTTGCGTACACGCTCTACGCCGACGCCGTCGCGGGTCGGGTGACGGCGGGCACGCTGGCCCGGGTGCTCGAAGCGGGCGGCGCCTACCCCGAGATGGTGGACGAGGCGCTGGATGCCCTTCGGCGCCTGTACGTGGCCGAGGCCCAGCCCGAGGCCAGTTCTCGCCCTCCCACAGAGGGGGCCCGGGGTGGTGAAGACGGTTCACGCCCCCCCTCACGGGGGGAGGACATCGTCGACCGGGTCTTCATCCGCCTGGAGCGGCGGGTGCCCGACGCTCGCTTCGAGCCGCTGGGTGGGCGGGTCGTGCCGGTCCACTCGTACTGGCAGGCAGCGCTGGTGCTGGTTTCGGATGGCCAGCTCGACGGGGCCGCGGCCGGTCGGGTGCTGGGCGAGGTGGCCCGAGGCGAGGGGCTCGACGCCTGGTCAGTGGCCGGCCTCACCCAGGACCTGGTCCGGCGGGGCCACGTGCGTCCGGATGTGCTCGACCAGGTCGAGCTTCCCGAGGCGCTGTCCCAGGCCTGCCGCCGAGGGCTGAGTCGGCTCCACCACCTCAGGGCGCCGCCACCGAGGCAACCAGCGACGCCGATCGACTGGCTCCGGGTCGTGCAGCGTTGGCGATAGCGGCGCGGTCAGCGTTTCCCGATGGCGCATGGCCTACATGGCGATTGCGGGGTGTCTACGATACGTAGACCACCGCCTCGATCGGGGCCCCCCCGGCGTTGGCATGGTCCCTGCATGACAGGTGGAGCATGATCGCTACCCTGCTCGCGCTAGCGCTCACGGCCCAGGCCGACGTATCCGCGCCCCCGATCGGCGCCGACGCGACCCTGGCGGCCGACGGGTACTACACCCTGGTCCTTCGGCCCGACGTGGACTGGGCTCGCGCCGAAGTGCTGGTCGACGGCGACGTCGCCCACGAGGTCGGCGCCAGCCCGGCCGGCAAAGCGGTCCACGTCGAGGGCACAGTCGACCAGGACGGCCCGTTCCCCGTCACCATCACGGCGGTCAGGCCGAATGGTGTAGGCGTAACGTGGATGTTCGACGTTACGCCGGAGCGCGTGCCGGTCACGCCACCTGCCCCCACGCCGCACCGTCGTCGCCGGCGCGGCATCGCCGCGTTGCTGCACGACTGGTTCCACCCGACGGCGCGTCCGGTCGCCGGCGACGACGGTGGCGCCGTCGACCCCGACGGTGACGGTGCTGGCGACGCGGGCGACCAGGCGCAGGTCCCGTGAGGCTCGAAGACCTGCCGGTCGACCGCCTGGAAGCACTCCTCCCGAGGCTGGAGGACCTGCGGCACGACCTGGGAAAGTACGTCTGCTTCGAGGTGCGCTTCGCCGGCGGCCCCGACGCCCCGCCGGACCAGCTCCGCGACGCGCTTCACCGCGACCTGCGCGCGACCCGCCGGGGTCCCGACGGCGAGGAGGCCGCCTGGGCGCTGTGGGCCCGGCTGCGACCGGCCGAGCTCGACGGAGATACCGACGTGGCCGCGATCGATGCCCTGCTCGCCGATCTGCGGGACCTCGATCCCGGCACGTGGGATCCCCGGGTACCGAGCTCGAATTCGCCCTATAGTGAGTCGTATTACAATTCACTGGCCGTCGTTTTACAACGTCGTGACTGGGAAAACCCTGGCGTTACCCAACTTAATCGCCTTGCAGCACATCCCCCTTTCGCCAGCTGGCGTAATAGCGAAGAGGCCCGCACCGATCGCCCTTCCCAACAGTTGCGCAGCTGAATGGCGAATGGCGCCTGATGCGGTATTTTCTCCTT
>AMFO01001681.1_pt1 | contig 30574 bp, 28 predicted proteins | sample 552608 | NCBI WGS metagenome assembly AMFO01 (sample SAMN01893955, study PRJNA167987) | microbial mat metagenome | biome: hydrothermal vent | place: USA: Loihi, Hawai'I | collected 2003-05-01
ACCATATGCGGTGTGAAATACCGCACAGATGCGTAAGGAGAAAATACCGCATCAGGCGCCATTCGCCATTCAGCTGCGCAACTGTTGGGAAGGGCGATCGGTGCGGGCCTCTTCGCTATTACGCCAGCTGGCGAAAGGGGGATGTGCTGCAAGGCGATTAAGTTGGGTAACGCCAGGGTTTTCCCAGTCACGACGTTGTAAAACGACGGCCAGTGAATTGTAATACGACTCACTATAGGGCGAATTCGAGCTCGGTACCCGGGGATCCCACTATATTGCCCCCTCAATCCTGTGAAAGGGAGAGGTGGCCGAGTGGTTTAAGGCGCACGCCTGGAAAGCGTGTTGGGCGCAAGCTCTCGAGGGTTCGAATCCCTTCCTCTCCTCCATAAACCCGCGAAACCATTGCACAGCTCAGACGGCTTCACCGTCCTTGACGACCCCGGCACAGGCTCTGCCGCCGAGCCAGTAGGACAGTTCTGCGGGGTGGGTTATGTCCCACAAGGCGAAATCGGCTTTTTTGCCGACCGCGAGCATTCCCCGGTCAGTCAGCCCGAGGGCGCGGGCCGCGTTGCGGGTCACCCCGGCGAGAGATTCTTCCGGGGTCAGACCAAACAGGGTTGAGGCCATGTTGATCATCAGGGTGAGCGACAATACCGGCGACGAGCCGGGGTTGCTGTCGCTCGCCACCGCCATCGGCACATGATATTTCCGGAACAGGTCAACCGGCGGCAGGTGATCATCACGCAGGCTGTAAAAGGCACCGGGCAACAACACCGCGACCGTGCCCGCCGCCGCCATGGCCCGCACCGCGTCCTCGTCAATATATTCCAGATGATCCGCCGACAAGGCCTGATATTCCGCCGCAAGCTGCGCCCCGCCGCTATCTGTCAATTGTTCCGCATGGAGTTTGATCTCAAGCCCGGCTTCCCGCGCCCGGGCGAACAGCGGCTCAAGCTGATCGGCGCTGAAAGCAATATCCTCGCAGAAGGCATCAACCGCCGTTGCAAGATTATCCCGGACCACGGCGTCGAGCATTTCCGTCCTGACATAATCGAGATAGCCCTCCGGATCGCCGTCATATTCCGGCGGCAAGGCGTGCGCGCCAAGGAAAGTCGCCACCACATCAATATCCGGCTTCTCGCCAAGCTTCCGCGCCACCCGCAGCATTTTAAGTTCGCTGTCAAGATCAAGCCCGTAGCCGGATTTTATCTCAACCGTGGTCACGCCGCTTTTTTGCAGCTGCCCCAGGTGTTTTTCGGCAAGGTCATATAGCTCTGCCTCACCCGCCGCCCGGGTCGCCCGGACTGTCGCGAGAATGCCGCCACCATCCCGGGCTATTTCCGCATAGCTCCTGCCCTGCAAACGCTGTTCAAATTCCGCCACCCGGCTGCCGCCGTAAATCAGATGGGTGTGGCAGTCAATCAGCCCGGGGGTCAGATAGCGGCCGTTGCCTGAAATAACCTCGGCATTGTCCGACAGATCGGGCAGGTCCCGCATGGGGCCAAGCCAGTCGATTTTGCCGCGCCGCACGATGATCGCCCCGTCTTTGATAAGGCCGTAAGGGACATCTCCCGGCACCATGGTCAGCAGGGTAACGTCTGTCCAGACCCGATCTTTATTTTCCTTCGGCACTGTCATGCTCCCTGCCTATAAAGGCTCTCCTTTTAGCAACCGGGGCAGCTTGCCCACCGTCCCCCGGGCGTGACGCATGAAAAACCTTTTCAGCGGCGGAATTTCGCCAACGATGGCAAGCCCGGCCTCGCGGGCAAGGCGGACCGGGGTGATGTCGTTGGAAAACAGCCGGGTCAGGGCATCCATGCCAAAGGCCAGTATATTATTGTCGGTCCGGCGCCAGCGCCGGTAGCGTTCGAGGGTCAGCGGTGCGCCAATATCCGCCCCGAGACGCCGGGCATCAACCAGAACTTCTGCCAGCGCCGCAATATCGCGCAGGCCAAGGTTGAAACCCTGCCCGGCTATTGGATGAATGCCATGGGCCGCATCGCCGATCAGGCAAAAACGCTCCGCCAGATAATCGTCCGCCAGCTGCGAGCTTAGCGGATAGGACCAGCGCTGGCCGTGATGGGTTACTTTCCCGAGAAAATCACCGAATTTCTTGCCAAGCTCCGCATCAAATCCCCGGTCGGACAGGGTCATAATTGCCTGTGCAAGGTCAGGCGGCTCGCACCAGACAATAGATGAGCGCCTGCCGCGCAATGGCAGGATGGCAAACGGCCCGCCCGGGTAAAAACGCTCACAGGCCGTGCCGCCATGATCAATCTCGTGACTGACGGTGGTGACAATCGCGGTCTGATGATAATCCCAGCTCCGGGTCCTAATCCCCATCATATCCCGCAGGGGCGACCGCCGTCCCTCGGCACAGATCACCAGCGCACAAGTGATTTTTCTGCCGCTGTCAAAGGTAAGGTGGCTGGCCCCGGTCATGGCGTCAACGGCGGTGATATGGTCCGGGGTGATCAGGGTGATATTCTTCTGTGCCGTGATCGCCTCATAAAGCCCACGGCGCAGGTGACGCACCTCCACCATCTGGCCGAGTGGCCCGTCATCGCCGATCTCACGCTGATCAAAATGCAGGAACAGCGGCGAATGACTATCGGTAATATGAATTTCCGTGATCGGCTGGGCCTTTGCACCGACCCGGTCCCACAGCCCGAGGGCCTTGAGCATCTGACAGGGGGCATAGGATATGGCGTAGGCGCGGCCATCAAAACCGTCATTTAAATCCGCCGCAATATCACTATGGTCAATCAGCGCGACAGAGAAGCCGTGTTGCGCCAGTGCTGCGGCCATCGTCATCCCGACGACCCCGGCCCCGGAAATCACCATATCAAATTTTTCAGTATGCGTTTCTGTCATGTCTCTTTCTACCTGTCCTGCCCCGCAACGGCAAATAAAATAGATGCCTAAATAATAGTCATTAAATATATATGGCTAAATATTAGTCATTTTAGCCCGGTGAATTTTTATTGCTGATCTGTAAATATCTTTATTTTTCAATAGATTAAATAAAATATATCAAAGTGGCACGACTCTTGAAAGACAGCAGATATTGTTTGAGGTAGAAGAGGAAAAGCTCATGAAAATGATAACTGCAATAATCAAGCCCTTCAAGCTTGATGACGTCCGCCTGGCATTGAATGACGTCGGGGTGAATGGTCTTACCGTCAGTGAGGTCAAAGGCTATGGCCGCCAGAAAGGCCATTCGGAAATATATCGCGGTGCCGAGTATGAAGTGGCCTTTGTGCCAAAAATCAGGCTGGAGCTTGCCATCCGCGACGACATGGTTGAGGCGGTGCGTGAGGCCCTGCGACAGGCGGCCCATACCGGCGAATTCGGCGACGGCAAGATCTTTGAAGTTGATCTGGAACAGGCATTGAGAATAAGAACAGGCGAAATGGGCGACGAGGCCCTTTGAGGAGTAAAATGATGAAAAAAAGAATTATGGCAATTGGTCTTGTGGCCGCAATTATGAGTATGGGTATCACCGCCCCGGCAGAGGCCGCCGTGGACCCGGAAGTGGCCTATATCCTGAACAGCCTGCTGTTCCTGATCGGCGGGTTTCTGGTGATGTGGATGGCGGCGGGCTTCTGCCTGCTGGAGGCCGGGCTGGTCCGGACCAAGAATGTCGCCACCATGTGTCTGAAAAATATCGGCCTTTATGCGGTGGCGGGGATACTCTATTTCCTTGTCGGCTATAACCTGATGTATTCCGGGGTTGATGGCGGATTTATCGGCTCCTTTTCCCTGTGGAGTGCCGGGGAAACTGCGGCGAATGAGGCGATCAAGCTTGACGGCGGCTATGCCTCGGCATCGGACTGGTTTTTCCAGATGGTATTTGTCGCTACAGCGGCCTCGATCGTTTCAGGCACGGTGGCCGAAAGAATCAAGCTGTTTCCCTTCTTTGCCTTTATCGTCGTTCTGACCGGATTGATTTACCCGATTGAAGGGGCGTGGACATGGGGACAGGGCTGGCTGAATGTCCGGGGATTTTCCGATTTTGCCGGGTCAACCATCGTCCATTCGGTCGGCGGCTGGGCCGCCCTCACCGGGGCGATTATCCTTGGCGCACGTCGGGGCAAATATGGCCCGAACGGCGAAACCCGTCCCATTCCAGGCTCGTCCCTGACCTTTGCCACCCTCGGCACCTTTATCCTGTGGCTCGGCTGGTTCGGCTTTAACGGTGCGTCGCAGCTTGCCCTTGGCAGTGCGATAGATGCCGTGGCGGTCTCGCAGATTTTTGCCAATACCAATATGGCTGCTGCCGGCGGGGTGGTGATGGCGATGTGCCTGACCAAATTCCTCTATAAGAAAGTCGATCTGACCATGGTGCTGAACGGGGCGCTGGCCGGGCTGGTGTCAATTACCGCAGAACCGCTGACCCCGACTGTCGGACAGGCGATATTGATCGGTGCCGCCGGGGCGACGCTGGTTGTGTTTGTCGTCCCGCTGCTCGACAAGCTGCATATTGATGATGTGGTCGGGGCGATCCCGGTTCATCTGGTCTGCGGCATATGGGGGACGATGGCGGTTCCGCTGACCAATGACAGCACCAGCTTTGCCGCGCAGGCCCTCGGGGTTGTCTCGGTCGGGGCGTTTGTCTCGGCGGCCAGCATCATTGTCTGGCTCACGCTGAAACATACCGTGGGCATCCGGGTCAGTGCCGAAGATGAAGACCGGGGCGGCGACCTGTCGGAGCTGGGCATGGAGGCCTATCCCGAGTTCGGTCACGGCTCGCAGAAGATTTAGTCAGGAACAGGTGTAATCCTCACCTGAACCGCCAAGCCGTTATAATCTCCGCCCCTCACCTCAGGGGCGGGGAATTTCTGTTGCCTTGTTTTTAGGCATTTGCCTGCCTGAATATCGTTCACTGACTATTTTTTAGCCATATTGGCAAAAAATTTCTTGTACAGACCCCATAAATCCGCTGATTCTGCCTTTGGCATGTTTCTTGAGTGAAGAATGATAGATTTTAGCAATTTACACTTAGGGAAACAGGATCATGAACGCCTTGAACAGCGGAGCGGATGTATTTTTTGTCTTGATGGGGGCCATACTGGTTTTTGCCATGCATGCGGGCTTTGCCTTTCTTGAGGCCGGGACCGTACGCAAGAAAAACCAGGTTAATGCACTGGTCAAGATCATTACCGATTTTGCCATCTCGACTCTGGCCTATTTTTTCATTGGCTATACCATCGCCTATGGCACGAGCTTTTTAACCGGTGCGGGGAATTTAACCGCCGATAACGGGTTTGGTCTGGTCAGGTTTTTCTTTCTGATGACCTTTGCCGCCGCAGTGCCGGCGATTATTTCCGGCGGTATTGCCGAACGCGCCCGATTTAATCCGCAACTCATCGCCACGGCGGTCTTTGTCGGGCTGGTCTATCCGGTCTTTGAAGGCATGGTCTGGGGGACCAGATTTGGCTTTCAGGACATGATGACAGAGGTTTTCGGCGCGCCTTTTCACGATTTTGCCGGCTCAATCGTCGTCCATGCCATGGGCGGCTGGCTGGCGCTTGGTGCGGTCATCATGCTTGGCGCGCGCAAGGGTCATTACCGGGCCGACGGCACCATTATCGGCATTCCGCCGTCCAATATTCCCTTTCTTGCCCTTGGCTCATGGATATTATGTATCGGCTGGTTCGGCTTTAATGTCATGAGCGCCCAGTCGGTGGCCGGGGCCAGCGGTCTGGTCGCGGTCAACAGCCTTCTGGCGCTGGTTGGCGGTCTGCTGTCGGCGTCGATTGCCGGGCGCAATGATCCGGGCTTTGTCCATAACGGGGCCTTGGCCGGGCTGGTCGCGGTCTGTGCCGGGTCGGACATCATGCATCCGCTCGGCGCGCTGGTCACCGGGGCGGTTGCCGGGGTGATCTTTGTCAAGGCCTTCCTGTTTGTCCAGAACCGGCTGAAGATTGATGATGTCCTTGGCGTCTGGCCGTTGCATGGATTATGCGGGTTATGGGGCGGAATTGCCGCCGGTATTTTCGGCATGAAAAGCCTGTGGGGTCTTGGCGGCGTGTCTTTCCTCGGGCAATTGACCGGCTCTCTGGTCGGGGTAGCGATCGGCGGGCTGTTTGGTTTTGTCGTTTACGGCCTGCTTAAAAAGACCATCGGTATCCGGCTCAGCGAAGAAGAGGAATATCTTGGGGCCGATCTGTCAATTCACAAGATTTCGGCCTACCCCGAGGATGATTTTGGCCGGGTGTAAAATTATCAGCAGTCTTTACAGTCTGGATCAAATAGCCTAAAATTTGAGCCTGATGACTGGAAGATTGAGTGAAATTTACCCGATTTAAAAATTTACCGCCCTATCCCTTTCCCCGCATGCGCCGCCTGCTTGAGGGCATAATCCCGCAGGATATGTCGGCGGCACTCAATATGTCTGTGGGCGAGCCACAGCATGATATTCCGTCCTTTGTCAGCGATATTCTGCATCGCGAGCGCATGAGCTATCACAAATATCCGCCTTTGCAGGGCACAGAAGACTGGCAGCGGTCCGTGACGGGCTGGCTGCTACGTCGCAATAACCTGGCCCCGGGGATGGTCGGGCCGGATAATATCCTGCCGCTGTCCGGCAGCCGTGAGGGGTTGTTTTCCATCGGCTCTGTTGTCATCAACCGCGAGGCGCACGGACAGACCCCGCTGGTGCTAAGCCCCAATCCATTCTATCAGCCCTATGCCGGGGCGGGAATCAATGCCGGGGCGGACATGATATATATCCCGGACAATCGCGACGGCATGCCGGATTATAGCGCATTGCCCGCAGAAATCCTGAACAGAACCGCGCTGGCCTTTATCTGTAATCCGTCAAACCCCGGCGGTCACCTGGCCAGCAAACCCTATCTGAAACAGATGATCCTGCTGGCGCGACAGTATGATTTCACCCTTGTCGGCGATGAATGCTATTCGGAAATATATGACAGTGCGCCCCCGGTCGGCATGCTGGAGGTCTGTTGCGATCTGGCACAGGAAGGCCCGGGGGACAGCGATAACCCGTTCCGCAATATTGTCATATTCAATTCCCTGTCCAAACGCTCAAATCTCGCGGGCCTGCGTTCGGGATTTATGGCCGGGGACCCGGACATCATCGCCGAAAGCCTGCGGGTGCGGGCTTACGGTGCCGCGTCAATGCCACTGCCGGTACAGGCCGCATCGGCGGCGGCGTGGAATGACGAAGACCATGTGAAACAGAACCGGGGGCGCTACCGGCAGAAATTTGATCTGGCGGAGACATATCTCGCCGGGCGCTTTTCCTTTCAGCGCCCGGCGGGCGGTTTCTGCCTGTGGCTTGATGTCGGCAACGGCGAGGCGGCCTGCCGGGCATTATGGCAACAGGCCGGGATCAGGGTCCTGCCCGGGGCCTATCTGGCGCGGACCGACATGCAAGGCATCAATATCGGCGCGCCCTATATTCGCCTTGTTCTTGTGCATGATGAAGCGCTTCTGGAACCGGCGCTTGAGAAGATTGCCAATACACTGTAAAGTAACGGGAATACAGGGATAACCGATTGACAAGCAGACGTAAGAAAATAACCGGGAAGAACAAACGTACCCTCCTGCCCGAAGCCGTTTACAGCTTTATGGTCAGTGGCAGCACGCGCCTGTGGGGTATTTTCCTGATTATAGTCTGCCTGCTGTCCTTTGTCGCGATGGTCTCCTATCACAGCAATGACCCGAGCTGGCGGGTCGCGGGACAGGATGAGGTCAGGAACTGGCTCGGCATTCCAGGGGCTTACGGGGCTGATTTCCTGATACAGTCACTCGGTCTTGGTGCCGTGGTGCTGATGTTTCCCTTTGCCACATGGGGCTGGCGCATTATGACCCTGAAAGGCTTGCCGCATCTGTGGCGTAACCTGATTGTCTGGATTGTCGGGGTTCTGTTGGCCGCGCTTTTTGCCGCCTTTCTGCCGGTAGCGGATTTCTGGACGGAGGGCTGGCAGGTCGGCAACCTGAAAATGGGCGGCATTATCGGCGACCGGATGTTCGGTCTTGTCGTGCAGTTCCTGTCTGATTACGGGTTCGGCTTTTATCCCCTGCTGTACGGGGCCGGGCTTTTCATCCTTTTGGTCGCGACAATTCCGGCCTTTCTCGGCCTTGACCGCCGGGAATGGCAGGCCATGGGCCGGGGGATTGTCTGGTGCTGTGCCAAGGTCTGGCGCGGCGGGCGGGCCTTCTGGTTATTCCTGCGGGAGAAAATGAACGGCGACCCCGGCGACTCAGGCGTGATCAATGTCCGGCGCAAAAAGAAATCTGCCCGGAAAGAACCTGCCCTCAAGGACAGTGACACATCCGGCCCGAGAAAATCAATCCCGGTCATTGACCGCAAGACCGCAGACAAAAGCAAAAGCCGCCGCGAGGACAAGGAACGTCAACCGATGTTTGACCTTGGCGACGGCGACGAATTCATCCTGCCGCCGCTTAATCTGCTGAGCAATGCCAAACCGCTGTCCGCCGCCGACCGCCTGAGCAAGGATGCGCTTGAGCAGAATGCCCGCATGCTCGAATCCGTGCTGGATGATTTCGGCGTCAAGGGGGAGATTGTCAAGGTCCGGCCCGGCCCGGTCGTCACCCTCTATGAGCTTGAACCCGCCCCCGGCACCAAATCGACCCGGGTGATTAATCTGGCCGACGATATTGCCCGCTCGATGTGTGCGGACAGCGCGCGGGTCGCGGTGGTGCCGGGCAAAAATGCCATCGGTATTGAACTGCCCAACAGCAAGCGTGAGCTGGTGGTGCTGCGCGAACAATTTGCGACTGCGGCATATGAGGAAAGCAAGGCGATATTGCCGCTGTGTATGGGCAAGGATATCGGCGGCGCACCGGTGGTCGCCGACCTTGCCGCGATGCCGCATCTGCTGGTTGCCGGCACCACGGGGTCCGGAAAATCCGTTGCGATCAATGTGATGATTCTGTCACTGCTTTATAAAAAGACCCCGGCGGAATGCCGCCTGATCATGGTTGATCCAAAGATGCTGGAATTATCGGTTTATGACGATATACCCCATCTGCTGACCCCGGTTGTCACCGATCCCCAGCGTGCGGTTGTCGCCCTGAAATGGGCGGTCCGGGAGATGGAGCAGCGCTATAAATCGCTGGCCAAATTACAGGTCAGGAACATCGGCGCCTATAACAAGCGGCTGGCCGAGGCGCGCAACAGGGACGAAAAGATCATTCACAAGGTCCAGACCGGCTTTGACCATGAAAGCGGTGATCCGATCTATGAAGAGGAGGAAATTGACCTCACCCCCCTGCCAATGATTGTGGTGATCGTCGATGAAATGGCCGACCTTATGCTGGTGGCGGGCAAGGATATCGAGGCCCTGATTCAGCGGCTGGCCCAGATGGCCCGCGCCGCCGGAATCCACCTGATCATGGCGACCCAGCGGCCCTCGGTCGATGTGATCACCGGCACGATCAAGGCCAATTTCCCGACCCGGGTCAGCTTTCAGGTCACGTCAAAAATAGACAGCCGGACCATTCTTGGCGAACAGGGGGCGGAACAGCTGCTCGGCATGGGGGATATGCTCTATATGGCCGGTGGCGGGCGCATCCGGCGGGTTCACGGCCCGTTTGTCAGTGACAGCGAGGTCGAGCGGGTGGTCAAGGAGTTAAAGAAACAGGGCAAGCCTGATTATCTCAATAATATTACCGAGGAACCGGAGGATGGCTTTGACAGTCCGTTTCTGCAGAATGCCCAGATGACGGCGGGCGGCGGCAAAGCGGCCGGCGATGACCTTTATGATCAGGCGGTGGCGATTGTCGCCCGGGACCGCAAGGCCTCGACCAGCTATATCCAGCGCCAGCTGTCGATCGGCTATAACCGGGCGGCCAATATTATCGAAAAAATGGAACGGCAGGGGGTGGTCAGCGCCGCCAACCGGGTCGGCAAACGCGACGTGTTGATCGAAGATCACGGCGGGGATTATTGAATGAAACATATATTGATTGCCTTTCTTCTGCTGTCCTCTTTTGGTGGCCGGGTGGCGCTTGCGGCGGATGCTCCTGTGGCTCCGACAGCGCAGGATACAAAAAAGGCTTTGCAGGAAAAACAGAATGCCGCGCTGCTTGACAGGATCGAAAAGCATCTCAACAGCATCCATTCGATGAAATCGGCCTTTATCCAGCGGGCGCCGGACGGCACCACAATGGAGGGGACGCTTTATATGGAACGGCCCGGCAAGCTCCGGTTTGATTTTGGCAAGGATGCGCCGTTCCTGCTGGTCAGCAACGGCAGTCTGCTGACCTTCGTTGATTATGACGTCAAGCAGGTCAGCCGCTGGCCGATCAAGAAAACCCCGCTCGGTATTCTGGTCGACAAGGAGATCAAATTTGACAAGTCGGTGGAAATTCCCGACATCATCCGTTTTGCCGGGCTGATCAAGCTGCCGGTGATCGACCCGAAACGCCGGGAATATGGCTATATCGTGCTGATATTCGAGGAAAGCACCCTTGATCTCCGGGCATGGGAAAGCGTCGATGCCCAGGGCTATGTCACCCGGGTCGCGCTGGTCAATCCGGAATATAATATAGCCATAGATAAAAAACGCTTCACCTATCGCGACCCGCGCCCCAAAAGACACGGCCCCCGCAGACGCTAGCCATAACGGAAAAAACAGCGATGAATTATATGCCCGTAATAATCAGGAAATCTGTCTGTGAATAAAGCGCGCGGCTATGGCTTGGTCATTGGACTTGTTCTGCTCATAATCCCGCTGCTTGTCCCGCCACCTGCGGGGATGAGCGATCCGGCGTGGCGCACGGCGGGAATTGCCCTGCTGCTCGCCACATGGTGGGCGACAGAGGTCCTGCCGATTCCGGTGACCTCGCTGCTGCCGCTGCTGCTGTTTCCCGCCCTTGGCATTATGTCGATGGCCCAGAGTGCCGCGCCCTTTGCCCGGCCAACGATTTTTCTGCTGCTTGGCGGATTTATCATCGCGACCGCGCTGGCACGCTGGAATCTGCACCGCAGACTGGCGCTGACCATTCTGGTCCGGGTTGGCAACCGGCCTTCTGCCCTGATCGGCGGTTTTATGGCGGCGACTGCGCTGATCTCCATGTGGATCAGCAATACGGCCAGCACCATCATGATGATCCCGATCGCCCTGTCACTGGCGGGCGAGATCGTCCAGGGCCGGGACAGCAAACATCGGGGGTTTGTTCTGTGTCTGGTGCTCGGCATTGCCTATGCCGCCAGTATCGGCGGGCTGGGCACGCCGATTGGCACCCCGCCCAACCTGTTTGTCGTCAGCTTTATGAAGGACAGCTACGGCATTGAAATAAGCTTTCTGACCTGGATGATGTTCGGCCTGCCGACCGTTCTTATTCTGGTGCCGGTGGCGTGGGTCGTGCTGACAAAATGGGCCTTTCCCTTCGCCCTGCCCGATGCCCCGGACGCCCATAGGAGGCTTGCGGGGGAGCTTCAATCCCTCGGCCCCGTAAGCCGGCCCGAAAAGCGGGTGGCGCTGGTTTTCCTGCTGGTGGCGCTGGCGTGGATATTCCGTCTGCCGATCCAGAAAAATCTCGACATATTGCCGTGGCTGAATGATGCCATGATTGCCGTCGGCGGGGCAACCCTGCTGTTTATCATCCCGTCCGGCTGCCAGAAAGAAAAGGCCACGGCGCTGCTTGACTGGGACACTGCCAACCGCATTCCGTGGGGCGTGCTGCTGTTGTTCGGCGGCGGGCTTAGTCTGGCTGCCGGGGTAAAAATATCGGGCCTTGCCCTGTGGCTTGGCACCAGTCTCGCCGCACTTGGCACCCTGCCGCTGATCATTATGGTGCTGGCGCTGGTGACCATGGTGATTTTCCTGACCGAGCTTACCAGTAACACCGCGACCGTCGCGACCCTGCTGCCGGTCCTTGGCGCACTTGCCGCCTCTACCGGGATTGCGCCGATGATGCTGTTCGCGCCGGTCGCCCTGTCGGCAAGCTGCGCCTTTATGCTGCCGGTGGCGACCGCCCCCAATGCGGTGATCTATTCCACCGGCGAAGTCACCATCCCCGAGATGGCCGGGGCAGGTTTCCGGCTCAATCTGGTCGCCATCATCGCCGTCACCGCCCTGTCCTACACTCTGGTTCCGGTTATATTTGGCTGAAATACCGCAAGATTTTTGTGGACTTTTTTTCTATTCAACCCATATAAGACCCTATGACTCATAAGATGGCAGGCCGGATGCACCCTTTTCGCAAAATGCACGGGCTGGGCAATGATTTTGTGATATTTGATGGCCGGGCGGATCAGCGTGATCTGACCGGGGATCAGTTATGCCTTATCGCCGACCGCAGGAGGGGCATTGGCTGTGACCAGATCATTACCCTGCGGCCAAGTGACAAAGCCGATATTTTCATGCAAATTCACAATGCCGACGGCAGCGAGGTCATGGCCTGCGGCAATGCCAGCCGCTGTGTTGGTGATATTCTGATGGCGGAGAAGGGCTGCGACAAGATTACCATCGAAACCGGGGCCGGGATATTGACGGCGGACCGGCAGGGTGATCTGGTCCGGGTCGATATGGGCATGCCCCGCTGGAAATGGACAGACATCCCCCTGTCACAGGATATGGATACCGGCCATCTTGACCTGACTGTCGGCCCATTGTCGGACCCGGTCGCGGTCAATATCGGCAATCCCCATGTGGTCTTTTTCGTCGATGATGTTGAGGGGATTGACCTTGAAACCCTCGGCCCGGAGATTGAACATCACCCGCTGTTTCCCGAACGGGTCAATGTCAGCATCGTTGAAAAAACCGGGCCTGACAGCTTTCGCCACCGGGTGTGGGAACGCGGGGCCGGAATCACCAGAGCCTGCGGCTCTGCGGCCTGTGCAGTGATTGTTGCGGCCACCCTGCGCGGTCTTGCCAACCGCAAAGCGACAATTCAGCTCGACGGCGGGGAGCTGTTTATGGTCTGGGACAGGAATGATCATATCCTGATGACCGGCGGCGTCACCCATGTCTTTGACGGCGAGATTATGTTATGACGTCTGATAAAAACAGCCCGCAGGTCATAACCTTCGGCTGTCGGCTCAACACATACGAATCAGAGGTCATGAAGGGTCATGCGGACAAGGCCGGGCTGAATAATACCGTTATTTTCAACACCTGCGCCGTCACCGCAGAAGCCACCCGGCAGGCGCGGCAGGCCATCCGCCGCACCCGCAAACAGAACCCCGACAGCCGGATTATCGTCACCGGTTGCGCCGCCCAGATCAGCCCGGAAAAATTCACCGCCATGGAGGAGGTCGATCAGGTTCTGGGCAATCAGGAAAAACTGCAATTTGACAGCTATCGTGATTTTGGCCTCGGACAGGCGGAGAAGCTTAAAGTCAACGATATTATGGCGGTGAAGGAAACTGCAAACCACCTGATTGACGGCTATGCCGAACGCACCCGGGCCTTTGTTCAGGTGCAGAATGGCTGCGATCATCGCTGCACCTTCTGCATCATCCCCTATGGCCGCGGCAACAGCCGGTCAGTACCGGTCGGCGAGGTCATTACGCAAGTGCAACGATTGGTCGAAAACGGCTATCAGGAAGTGATTATTACCGGGGTTGATATCACCTCTTACGGTCCTGATCTGCCCGGAAACCCCAGCCTTGGCACGCTGTGCCAGAAGATATTAAAATTTGTTCCGGACCTGAAACGATTACGGTTAAGCTCAATAGATTCTATCGAAACTGATGAAGCACTTTTCGAGGTCATTACGCAAGAAGAACGATTAATGCCGCATCTTCACCTGAGCCTTCAGGCCGGGGACAATATGATATTAAAGCGCATGAAACGCCGCCATAGCCGCGAAGACAGCATCGAATTCTGTCGGCGGGTGCGCGCCGCGCGTCCGGATGTGGTTTTCGGCGCCGATATTATCGCCGGCTTTCCGACCGAGAGCGCGGAAATGTTCCAGAACAGCCTGAGACTGGTTGAGGAATGCGACCTGACTTATCTTCATGTTTTTCCCTTCAGCGCCCGGCACGGCACCCCGGCGGCAAAGATGCCCGCAGTCAGAAAACAGGTCCGTAAAGAACGGGCCGCACGGCTCAGAGAGTTGGGCGCGGCACAATTTGACCGCTATATGACGGCGCAGATTGGCCAAACAGTCTCTATTCTGGTGGAAAAACCGATTGTGGGCGCCGTTATCGGCCATACGGAATATTTCGCCCCGGCAAAAGTTAATACGGCGATTAATACGGCAATCCCGGCGGGAGATATTGTCACAGCCCGGGTAACCGGTTATGAAAACGGGATATTAATCACGGACACTAATGAGTTATGACTGAACAGCAGAAAAAAGGCTGGTTTCGCCGCCTGAAAGATGGCTTGAGACGCAGTACAGCAGCGCTCGGCGGCGGTATCAGTGATATTTTTGTCCGGAAAAAACTTGATGCCACCACGCTGGAGGAGCTTGAGGACCTGTTGATCATGTCCGACCTCGGGGTGACGGTCAGCCATGCGGTCTGCGACAAGCTGGCCAGGAACCGTTTTGACCGTGAAATCTCTCCTGAAGAAGTACAGCAGGCGCTTGCTGAAGAAGTCGCCGGAATATTACGCCCTGTTGCCCGGCCTCTCACCATTGACGGTGACCACAGGCCGCATATTATCCTGATGGTCGGGGTCAATGGCTCCGGCAAGACCACAACTATCGGCAAGCTGGCGAGAAAATTTCTCGGCGAGGGTAAATCAGTCATGCTGGCGGCGGGCGACACGTTCCGCGCGGCGGCGATAGAGCAGCTTCAGGTCTGGGGCAACCGCAATAATGTGCCGGTTATTTCGGGCAAAATCGGCGGCGATGCGGCGGGGCTGGTCTATGACGCAGTGCAACAGGCAACAGAACAGAATAGCGATATATTATTGATTGATACTGCCGGACGGTTACAGAATAAGGATCATCTTATGGCGGAGCTTGCCAAAATTATCCGGGTGATTAAAAAACAGGACCCCACCGCCCCCCATTCGACCCTGCTGGTGCTGGATGCCACCACCGGGCAAAATGCGGTGCTGCAGGCCGGGGTTTTTCAACGCGCCGCAGAGGTGACGGGGCTGATCATGACCAAGCTTGACGGCACGGCCAAGGGCGGGGTACTGGTGGCCATTGCCGAGAAATTTGCCCTGCCGATCCATGCCATCGGGGTCGGCGAATCCATAGACGATCTGCAGGCCTTTAATGCAGATGATTTTTCCAGAATGCTGACAGGACTTGAGACATGACCGATACCCAAAAACAACTGCTCAAGCTTTTTATCGAGATGTTTCCGATTATTGTGTTTTTCTACGCCTATGACGCCAAGGATATGGAAAGCGTCTATCTTGCGACCGAGGTTTTCATGGCGGCCATGGCGGTCTCTCTGGTGGCCTCCAAACTGGTATTTGGCAAAATAGGTCTTATCCTGTGGATTTCCGGTGGTCTGGTCGGGGTGATGGGTGGCGCGACCATCTATTTCCATAATGCGCTTTTTATCAAGCTGAAACCGACTATCCTCTACAGCTTTTTTGCCCTTTCCCTGCTCGGCGGTATGTATTTTAAAAAATACTTCCTGAAGAATATCTTTGAGGCCGGGTTTCCGCCGATGCCGGACGAAGCCTGGCGCAAGCTTACCTTCCGCTTTGGATTATTTTATATTTTCAATGCCATTCTCAATGAGATTATCCACCGGAATTTTTCCTTTGACACCTGGATTGCCACCAAATTATGGCTGTTTATGCCCATGAGCATCCTGTTTATGATGGCCCAAACCCCGATGTTGATGAAATATATGGATGATAAAGAGGGGGAATAATCCGTCACACCCGGATATCAATAATCTGTCCGGGGCGGCTGTTGGTGTTGGTAACCCTGTTGCTGGTGCCCGGGCTTTCCCGCAGGTTGCGACGCGCTGACTGACCCGTACCCCCGTTGCCCTGCTGTGTGGCGAGGTCCGTTTTAAGTTTGGCCAGATTATCGGCTTTCAGGCGGGCCTGAAGCTCCCTCAAGGCATTACGGTTGGCATCAATCCGGTTTTGGCGGTCAGTATTTTCGGCAATTTTACTGGTCTGCTCTGCCGCTTTCTGTTGCTGACGCAGATTCTGCTGGTCCTGCAGGGTCTGTTGCTGTTGGCGCACATTGGGGTCAAGCAACGACGTCAGGGAGGTCAGCAGGGATGGATTCGATGTAATATTCATTATAATACCAAATAAAATCAGCAACAACCGGCATACTGTCACCAGCCTGCCATGAATACACCCGATCTTTCTGAGGGGAAGAAGTTACCATTCTGCAACCACAATCAACTGGGGTATATTACTCCTGTTTCAACAGAATTTCCAGCTGTTTTTTTACCCGGGGTTTCATGTCGTCCGGCGCGTATTTCAAAGCCTGCCTCAGGGATTTAATCACATCGTCCCGCTGGCCCAGCACCATATAGGCCTTGGCAAGACGGAACCAGCCTTCGATATTCTCCGGATTTTTGGCCATTTTATCGGCAAGCCGCCCAACCATGCCCTTAATCATCGCCTTCTGCTGTTCTGGCGACATATCGGCGATCGCCTTGCGTTCCTTGTCATTCAGGCGCGGGGCGGGCATTTTGCTGTCTTCGGCCTTGAGACCCAGATCAGCCCGTGCCTGATTAATCCAGCGCCTGAGCGGCCCAAGCCACGGCGCACCGGGCGGGCTGTCGGCCTCAAGCGCGGTCCAGCTGGCCAGTGCCTGCTTGACATCGCCGGCCTGATACTGGGCCAGCGCCAGATAATGCCGCACCCCCGGATTGTCGGGATGGCTTTTCCGGGCGCGTTGCAATATTAACAAGGCCGCCGGTCCGACCCGGCCCTCACTCAATACAATCAGGCTTTCACCGAAAATCACCGCCGCATTGATATTGTCAGGGTCGAGCTGATACCAGTGCTGAAAGGCCTTGGCGGCCTTGTCCGGATGATGCAGTTCCATCTGATACTGGCCAAGAAGACGCCAGGCCTTGATATCATCCGGATGATCCCCGAGCCGGGTCTTCAGGCTGGCGACCTTGGCAAGCATGTCCTGTGAAGCCCGGGAATTCACTGCCCGTTGCCCCCCAGAAGTCTGCCGGTCTTTCAGGCGGTCTTTGAGGGGGAAATCCGGCATACCCGGCATGCCGATATCAAGATATAATCCCACAGAAAGCAACAGGATAACCGCCATTCCTGCCGCCAGCAGGGGTCGTGACAATAAAGTGGATGACGGGGCATCCGCTTTATCACTACCGGCGGCTTTTAACAGCCGCCGCTCGATCTCAAGCCGGGCAGAGGTGGCCTCGGCCTCACTCAACATACCGTTATTCAGGTCACTGTCCAGTTCCTGTAACTGCGCCTTGTAAACGGTAATATCCTGACCCTTTACCTGCCCCCCTTCGCTATCGTTACGGTATCGCAACAATAGCACCAGCATAATCCCGAAGGCCAGCAGGAAAAACCCTGTTAATAGCAGCCAGATCACGGCATGTTTCCTTCCTGCTCATTCTTGTCGCCGAGAATTTTCTTCAGGCGTTCTTTCTCATCCGCGTCAAGTGGCCGGGCAATAGCCGTTTCCGGGCGTTGCCTGACGAAACGGAACACCATAAATCCGCCAATCACCAACAGGATCAACGGACCAAACCACAGGATAACTGTCGCCGGCCTGAGCGGTGGTTTCAGCAAGACCCAGTCACCATATCGACTGGTCATAAAGCCAATGATTTCGGCATCCGGCTTACCGGCCCTGACCTGTTGCCGGACGATGGCCCGAAGGTCTTCGGCGAGCGAGGCATCGGAAACCGCGATTGATTCATTCTGACATACCAGACAGCGCAACTGCTTCATGATCTTAAAGGCCCGGGCTTCCTGCTGCGGATCGGCAAGACGGTCCTTGTCAACGCCAATGGCATTGACGTCAAGGGTGAATGCAAATAAAAAGGCCGCAAAGATCAGCAATCTCATGACGGGCCTTCCTGCCGAAGCTTTTCAACAAGCGGCAGAAACAGCTCGCCCACCTGCACATCATAGATCGGGCCGATATGCTGATAGCGGATGATACCATTCTTGACGACAAAGGTTTCCGGCGTGCCGGTCACCCCCCAGTCAATGGCGTTACGGCCTTTCTGATCCACACCAATTTTAGCATAGGGATTGCCGAGTTTTTTGAGAAAGCTCAGGCTGTTTTCCGGCTTGTCCTTGTAGGAAATTCCGTATAATTTCACCCCGTCAAGCTTGGCGAGTTTCATAAGGGAGGGATGCTCAAGCCGGCACGGGCCGCACCATGAGGCGAAGAAATTAACGATAATGATATTGTCCCCGCTGGCCATATCTGCCGTGCTTAACCCGACACCATCGCCCTCGAGAGGCGGCAGAGAAAAATCCGGCACCGGCTTGTCTATCCGGGCCGAGGGAATTTCCCGTGGATTGAGAGTCAGGCCAACCATGAAGGCGACAAAAAGCCCGATAAAGATTAATAACGGCAGGAATCTTCTAATGAGCATGAAGCGCATCCTTTATAATTCTGGTGGCTTTCCCCGGTGTGCCAATGCGGTAGCGGCGGTCGCTGAGGGAGATAAAACCACCCAGCACCATAATCGCCGCACCAATCCATAACCAGACCTGCATCGGTTTGTAATAAACCCGCATCCCCCACTGATCCAGTCCCTGTGCTTCACCGATCACGATGAACAGGTCACCGGACAGCGTGGTCGCGACAGCGCCCTCTGTCGTTGTCATCGGGGAGGATACATAGGTCCTGCTTTCAGGATAGGCGATATAGGATTTCCCGTCTTTTGCGGTCACGGCGACGACACCCCGGACGGCGCTGTAATTCGGCCCGGCCACCGGTATGACATCCTTTAACATCACCGTATGATCGCCGATGGTCAGGCTTTCGCCGATTTTAACCACTTTCTGAACCTCGAGATTCCACGAAGAGGTCACGACAATCCCGATCAGGGCAATGGCAAAACCGATATGACCGAGGCTCATGCCCCAGCTTGACCGGGGTTGGCGCATAAGCCGGTGCAGGCTGTCGCGTAACGGCACCCGGAACAGCTTGATCCGGTGGCCCAGTTCCTGAAACATTGACAGCAACAGCCACAGGGCAAGCCCGACCCAGATTGCCGGCATGATCGTCCCGCCATAAGCGACATAAAGCGTCATCAGCACCGCAAGCAGCGACAGGCCGGTAATCGCCGCAAGCCGCTGAATGATCCCCCTTATATCGGCCCGCTTCCATTTGAAATGTACCCCCAGCCCCATCATCATCACCACCGGAATCATCAGAAAGCCGAAAACCAGATTGAAAAACGGCGCGCCCACCGATGATTTCACCCCGAACAGCGCATCACTGAGCAACGGATGCAGCGTGCCATACAACACCACCGCCGCCGCCACCGACAGGAACAGGTTATTGATCACCAGGCCGCTTTCGCGGCTGATGGGCGCGAACAGGCCGCCGGCCTGCAACCTGTCGGACCTGAGGGCGAACAGCAGGAAACTGCCGCCAATCACCAGCCCGAGGAACAGCAGGATAAACATGCCGCGCTCAGGGTCGGTGGCAAAGGCATGAACCGATGTGATGATGCCGGACCGGACAATGAATGTCCCGAGCAGGCTGAAGGAAAAGGCAACAATCGCCAGCAGAACCGTCCAGCTTTTCAGGCTGTTGCGTTTCTCCACCACAATCGCCGAATGCAGCAGGGCAGTTGCCGCGAGCCACGGCATGAGACTGGCATTTTCAACCGGGTCCCAACCCCACCAGCCGCCCCAGCCCAGCTCGTAATAGGCCCACCATGAGCCAAGCGTAATACCGATGGTCAGGAACACCCAGGCCAGCAGGGTCCACGGCCTGACCCATCTCGCCCAGGCCGGATCGACCCGGCCCTCAATCAGGGCGGCAATGGCAAAGGAAAAGGCCACCGACAGGCCGACATAGCCCAGATAGAGGAACGGCGGATGAAAGGCCAGCCCCGGGTCCTGCAACAGCGGATTCATCCCGTTGCCTTCAAAGGGGACATTTGCCAGCCGGTCAAAGGGATTGGAGGTCAGCAGCATAAACAGATAGAAACCAACCCCGATTATCGCCTGTATCGACAATACCCGGGCCTGCAAACTCTGCGGCAGGTTGCGGCCAAAGAACGCCACCAGCGCCCCGTACAGGGCCAGAAACGTCACCCAGAGCAGAATCGAGCCTTCATGATTGCCCCATACTCCGGAGATTTTATAAAGTAGCGGCTTCAGCGAATGGCTGTTGCGGGCGACGACCGCCACGGAAAAATCCGAAATGATATAGCAGTAGGTCAGAGCGAGAAAAGCCAGCAGGCAGAACAGAAACTGGCCGTAAGCCGCAGGCCGGGCCAGCATCATCATGCGGCCATCATCACGGGCCGCGCCGACCATCGGCACGATGACCTGAAGGACGGCCAGACCCAGCGCCAGCACCAGAGAGAAATGGCCCAGTTCAGCAATCATGAGCCACTATCCCGGTTTTTGGTATATTCCTTCCACTGACCGCGTTTTTTCAGGCTGTCAACCACTTCTTTGGGCATATAATTCTCATCATGCTTGGCCAGAACTTCCGAGGCGACAAAAACCCCGGCCTTATTCATCACCCCTTCGGCCACCACGCCCTGTCCTTCGCGGAACAGGTCGGGCAGCAGGCCCTGGAAAATAACCGGAACCGATTCGTTGCCGTCGGTTATGATGAATTTATTGACCGTATGCCCGTCTGAAACCTGACTTTTAAAGCTGTCCATCGCCACCAGACCGCCCAGCCGGAAATCTCTGCCCGGCGCAATGCCCTTTTCGACAATCTCGGTCGGGTCATAAAACAGCCGGATATTATCCTTCAGGGCGTTCAGAACCAGCCCCACCGCAAGGCCCAGCACCACAAGGGACGTCACCATAAAATACAGGCGGCGTTTTTTGCGCGCCCCTGCCCTTGATTTCTTTTTCAGGGATTTCTTTTTCAGGCCGGATTTTGTCATTCTCTCATACCCTGTTCTGCGATATGCTGTTCCAGTTTACGCAGATCAGCCTCGTCTTTCTTTTTCGCCCGCCAGCTTGCGGCCATCATGCCAGCCAGAATAACCGCCCCGGCGATATAACTGAACAGAAGAAAAATATTATTCCCTTCAAACAAATCCGCCATCAGCCCAGCCCCCCGCCAAGTTGCAGTCGGAGCGACCGTAGCCGCCGCCTGATGATAAGGCTCTGTATCCGCCAGATCAGCAGGGTGACAAAGAACATGTTAAAGGCAGCAATCATCAGCAACAGGGCCGCCAGCATATCCCCGTGAATACTTGGCCCATTCATCCGTATCAGACTTGCGGGCTGATGCAGTGTGTTCCACCAGTCAACGGAAAATTTGATGATCACCACATTGATAATCCCGACCATTGCAACAATCGCGGCAATCTTTGCCGCCCGGGCCTGATCCTCAATAGTCTGCCAGACCGCGATATAGCCGAGATAAACGAAAAACAATATCAGCATCGAGGTCAGCCGGGCATCCCATATCCAGTAGGTCCCCCACATCGGTTTGCCCCACAGACTGCCGGTGATCAGCGCAAGGGCGGTGAAAGCCGCCCCGAGAGGTGCCGTCGCCCGCGCCGCCTGATCTGCCAGCGGATGTTTCCAGATAAAGCCGACCGCACTTGACACGGCAATCACCCCGTAAGCAAATTGTGCCATATAGGCCGCCGGCACATGAATGAACATGATCCGATAGGTATTGCCCATCTGATAGTCCGCCGGGGCGAGATAGAGGCTGTAATACAGGCCGAGGGCAAACAGCAACAGCGTTATCCCCATGGTCCAGGGCAGAAGCAAATTACTTAACCGCATAAAGCGGGCGGGGTTGGCGAATTTATGCATAGCAAAGGGTCTACCGTTTACCAGAGTGTTTATCAAGTTAAATAGATCAGTTTCCCCCTGCTTTTAGTAAAGTTTTTGTGCTTTTAAATTGATATTGATCAAGTGAATGCATTATTGAAACGCCCGGCAAAACCCCGCAGTCTATTCAAGACCGGCACGGATTGCGGCGGCGGCGGCCCACGGGGCGATGGCGGCGCTGAACAGGGTAAAGGCACCCAGAAGCAGGATATGCTCTGTCGCCGGTTGCCCCGCGACAGAGGCCTGTACTGCCAGCACCCCGAAAATCAGCACCGGAATATAGAGCGGCAGAATAAGCAGCGACAGCAAAACCCCGCCCCGGCGCAGGGTAACGGTCAGCGATGCACCAATGCCACCGATAAAGCTTAAGGCCGGGGTGCCGACCAACATGGTCAGGATCAGTGGCAAATAGCCCCGCTCCGGCAAATTCATCAATATACCGAGCAGCGGGGTAATGAGGATCAGCGGCAGGGAGCTGGTCAGCCAGTGAGCAATAAATTTCGCCATCACCACCAGTTCCAGCGGCACCGGGCTTAAGACAAACTGATCGAGCGAGCCATCCTCGTAATCCCCCTGAAACATATTATCCAGCGACAGCAGACATGACAGTAGCGCCGCGACCCAGATCACCCCGACCGACATCCTTTGCAGGATATTCTGTTCAGGGCCGATGGCAAAGGGGAACATGATCACCACAATAACAAAGAAGGCAACCACCATGGTCACACTGCTGCCATGGCGCAGGGCCAGACGCAGGTCACGGGCAATGATCAGCAGGGCCAGCCTCACCATAACGGAGCCTCCTGCGGTGAGGTCTGTCGCCTCGACCTGAAATCCTGCATATTCAGCTGTCCGGTTTTTTGCGGATCAAGGCCAAGGCCGATATGGGTTGCGGCGAGTATCCGCCCGCCGCCGCACAGATGCCCGTCCATCAGCTCCGCCAACAGGCCAACCCCGGCGCTGTCCAGCCCGACCGTCGGCTCATCAAGCAGCCAGATTTTCCCCGGATGACACAATACCCGGGCGAGCGCCGCCCGCCGCGCCTGCCCGGACGACAGATAGCAGACCGGCAGGTCAAGACAATGATCAATGCCGATCAGGGCGGCTTTCTCGCCGATATCGCCGTCAAAATGCTCCAGACTGGCCCAGAAAGCGAGATTTTCCGCCACCGTCATTTCCGCCTTCAGGCTGTTCTTATGGGCAAGATAACAGATATTCTGGCTGATCCAGTCCCTGTCACCCAGAATATTATCCAGAATATCATCATGACAAGAGGTGATACTGCCCTGCTGTGCGGGCAGCAGTCCGGCAATAATTTTCATCAGGCTGGATTTTCCGGAACCGTTCGGGCCGCTCAGGACAAGCGCCCGGCCCGGCGGCAGATCAAATGCAAGGTCGGAAAAAACCGGGCGGTCCCCCCGGATACAGGTTAGATTATCGCCCCGCAATATGTCGCTCACTGAAAAATCCACTCTCTCTTTTCAGTGAGCTATAGCATTTATTCACCGGTGTTGGAACCGGGCTGTCAGATATTTTTCGGCATCATCCGTCTGGCCCAGATCAACAGGGCGGAGGCCAGACTGAACAACGCGGTTCCGGCGATAATGTCACCGGCATGGCCGGTCCAGCTCGCGACCGTCTCGGCCCCGCTGGTGCCGGTCGTGGCAAAAATCAGAAATGTGCTGATCATCAGAAATGACAGGATGAATTTCGACCACGGAAATGACTGCCGGGCAGATTTATATGAAAAAGATGACGGGGGTAAAAGGTAAGTATGCCGGGCCATGTCTGTTATCTCCTCTGAGGTGATTTAATAGAACAAACATAAAATCCCAATAAGGTGTCAGCATGACTGAAAAAAGGTAATTTATGGGCAGATTATGGCAGATATGCCCCATTCCGCATCAGCCGAATAATTCGACATCCTCCATGGCATCCTCCTGACCATTATCACCGCTCTGGCTGTGCAGATAGCTGTTAAACATCTGGATCAATTCCTCTTCATCATCAAACTGGGCGTTGATAATGTCATTCTGCATATTATGGATAATGAAATTGATCTCCGAGCCTGAATCTCCGGTCGAAATTCTGCCTCTTGCCGCTGTGCCGGGGGATGGCGGGTCAAGTAATTTTATCTTCATCCCGCCCGATGAATAATCCATTATCTGAACGGCGAGTATGTCATCATATCCGTCAAGCATAATTGTCGAGGTGACAGACGTCATGAAACGTTCGGCACTGCGCCGTTCATTTTCATTCAGCGCGCACTGGACAATATCCATCATATGAGTGCGGATTGACAGAACCTGTATCGCGAGCTTTTCCGAAATCTGGTTTATTTCTTCCACTATGGAGACATTGCTGTTGGCCTCTCGGGAAATATCGCGGGCGCCGTCAGTCACTGTCTGGACGCTGATCCGGGCCTCCGCCACACTGTCGGCTATTCTCATCGTCGCCTCACCCTGACGGGATACTTCCGCCCGGATAATATCCGAAGATGACTGGACATCGTCAATGCTTGCCTTGATCTGCTCTATATCTTTTACCGCATCGCCGACCCGGGCCTGAATGCCATCGACATGTTTGGTGATATCTTCAATCGACCGGGTTGTCTGATTGGCCAGCGCCTTGACCTCCGAAGCCACGACCGCAAACCCCTTGCCGGCATCTCCCGCACGGGCGGCCTCGATTGTCGCATTGAGGGCCAGAAGATTGGTCTGGCGGGCTATCTGATTGATCAGACTGATAATCTCGCCGATTCCCTGTGCGGCATCCTCAAGCCCGGATATGGTTTGCCGGGTATCGGTACTGATGGCCACCGCCTTTCGGGTCAATTCTGTTGTCTGTTCCATCTGGCGGGTGATTTCCTCGACGGCCGACCGCAAGCCTTCCGCAGATTGTTGGACATTGGTGGTGTTTTCAAGGGCCTGGGCCGCCCCGTCGGCGACAATATCGGTTTTGTCGCCGACGGTTTTGGCCGATTGCGTCAACTGGGCGGCAATGTCATTGGCCTTTTCCGCCTCTATGGTAATATTCTGGATATTTTCCTGAAGCTCTATATCAATTGAATCCGCCATTTTAAACAGGCTGGTTTTGGTCTGCCCGGCAAATTCCTTGAGATATTTCAGCTCATCCTCGACCTGATTCTTGATATGCCCTGCCAGATTGGCCTTGAGGGTCATTTTGCGAACTTCTTTTTTCTGCTGGCATATTTCATCTTTTTCTTTTGCCAGTTGATCGCGGGCCTCCTCCAATTCGGATTTTATGCCCGTGCTGACAATGCCATTCGCCGCAATATTATAAAATAATTGCCGCCAGACCAGTAGTCCTGCGGCCAGAATTATGGAGCCAACCCCCGGAATAATCAGGACCGTGAACAGGGCACCAGGCATAAGAAGCAGCAGGCCAGTAACCATCAAGACCATATTTGCCCAGAGGGCAGCAAAAATAATCCACATATTTTTCCGGTCTGAAAAATGCCTGGTTATGTTCGCCAGATTGCCTGCTGATATTTTCATCGGGACTCCCCCTGTTAATTTCAAGATTTTACTTCTTCAAGATATAGGCGCTATTTATTAATAAATTGTATATCTTAAATAAAGAATATTAATACCATAATATATACTTTAGGATGTATATAAAAATATCCCCCGATCCATACCGGGCTTGCAAGATTCCGGGCAATACCTATATTAGGGATTATGTCTGGGAGCAGGAATAATATGACAAGAAGCAATAACTTTATCCGCGAGTTTTTTCGTCAGGAATCTTTCGCCGGATTGCTGCTGATGACAACTGCATTTTTGGCGATTTTAATATCAAACTCGCCGTTGCGTTTTTCCTATGATGCGCTGCTTGATACCCCTGTCGCCATACAGGTCGGGGCGCTGGTTATCGCCAAACCTCTGCTGTTGTGGGTCAATGACGGTCTTATGGCGATCTTCTTTTTTCTCATTGGCCTTGAACTTAAAAGAGAATTTCTGACCGGTGAATTAAGCAAACCACAGAATATCATCCTGCCCGCCGTCGGGGCCATCGGCGGCATGTCTGTGCCGGCGCTGTTCTATCTGTTTTTTAACCAGCATGACCCGATAGCCCTGAAAGGATGGGCAATCCCGACCGCAACCGATATTGCCTTTGTTCTGGGGATACTCGGGTTGCTGGGCAGCCGGATACCGGCAAGTTTGAAAATTTTTCTGACATCGCTGGCAATCTTCGACGATATTGGCGCGATCGTTATTATCGCTCTTTTCTACACCGGCAATATTTCACTTGGCGCATTGATCATTGTGGCCGGGGCCATAATTTTACTTGCCGTCCTGAACAGATATGGTGTGGTGACCAAAAGCATATATATAGCCATTGGCGTCGTTATGTGGGTCGCCATGCTGAAATCCGGGGTCCATGCAACATTGGCCGGTGTGGTTCTGGCCTTCTTCATTCCGATAAAAGACCGGCGCAACCCGGACAAGTCACCGCTAAAGGAACTTGAACAGGATCTTCATGCTGTTGTTGCCTTCGTTATCCTGCCGCTTTTCGCCTTCTGCAATGCTGGAATTTATTTTGGCAATGTCAGTATTGGTGACATCACCCATCCGATTACGCTCGGCATTGCCGCCGGTCTGTTTCTTGGCAAGCAGGTTGGGGTTTTCGGCCTGTGCTGGGTGGCGATAAAAAGCGGGCTGTGCCGCCTGCCCGAAGATTTCGGCTGGCGACAGCTTTACGGCGCATCCCTTCTGTGCGGGGTCGGTTTTACCATGAGTCTGTTCATTGGCTCGCTGGCCTTTGAGGAGACCGGCGTGAACCTGATCTTTGATGAGCGGCTTGGCATTCTGATCGGGTCAATCCTGTCAGGCCTGCTCGGCTATTTTTTACTGAAATACAGCCGGAGAGAACAAAAGCGGAAATTATGAATTTTTCCTTGAGGATTGCCGGATTTTAGTGCAGAAAGCAGGGAGAAAACGTCACCCTTTAACCTCACAAGGAGAACCCCCGTGGCAACTGTAGGTCAGGACAGCCTGAACACCCGTCAGACATTAAACGTGAATGGCAGGGAATATGACTATTATTCCCTTGAGAAAGCGGCGGAAAAGCTCGGCGATATTTCCCGCCTGCCCTATACCCTGAAGGTTCTGCTGGAAAATCTGCTGCGCTATGAGGATGGCCAGACCGTCACCACTGATGATATTCAGGCGATTGTTGACTGGCAGGATAATCTCGGTGCCAAAACCCGGGAAATTCAATATCGCCCGACCCGGGTGCTGATGCAGGATTTTACCGGGGTACCGGCCGTGGTTGACCTCGCCGCGATGCGTAACGCCATGAAGGATATGGGCGGCGACCCCCAGAAAATCAACCCGCTCAGCCCGGTCGATCTGGTGATTGACCATTCTGTTATGGTTGACAAGGCCGGAACAGCAAGTGCGGTGAAGGAAAATGTTGATCTCGAAATGCATCGCAATGCCGAACGCTACCAGTTCCTGAAATGGGGACAGGGCAGTTTTGATAATTTTTCCGCCGTGCCGCCCGGAACCGGCATCTGTCATCAGGTAAATCTGGAATATATCGCCAAAACCGTCTGGAGTTCAGACATCGGCGGGCGCAAAGTTGCCTATCCCGATACCTGTGTCGGCACCGATTCCCACACCACCATGATCGGCGGCCTTGCGGTGCTGGGCTGGGGCGTCGGCGGGATTGAGGCCGAGGCCGCCATGCTCGGACAACCGATTTCCATGCTGATCCCCGAAGTGGTCGGCTTCAAGCTCACCGGGAAATTATCCGAAGGCATCACCGCGACCGACCTTGTGCTGCGCGTCGTTGAAATGCTGCGCGAACTGGGTGTCGTTGGCAAATTCGTCGAATTTTACGGCAGCGCACTCAGCGAACTCACCCTTGCCGATCAGGCGACTATTGCCAATATGGCGCCGGAATATGGGGCCACCTGCGGCTTTTTTCCGGTCTCGACCCAGACACTGGATTACCTGCGCCTGACCGGGCGGGACGAAGACAATATAGCCCTGGTCGAAGCCTATGCCAAAGAGCAGGGCATGTGGCTTGACAATGGGTCAGCCGAGCCGGCCTATACCAGCAGGCTCGAGCTTGATATTTCCACCATTGAGCCAAATATTTCCGGCCCGAAACGGCCTCAGGACCGGGTGGCGCTGAAAAATGCTGCCACCGCCTTTGACACGGTTCTGGCCGATTTTGGCAAGGCCGCTGAAAAAGATACCGCCTTTGACGTGGCCGGCACCGATCACGGCATCCGCAATGGTGATGTGGTGATTGCGGCGATTACCTCCTGTACCAATACCTCCAATCCGGGCGTATTGGTGGCGGCGGGACTGGTCGCCAAAAAGGCCCACGCGCTGGGCCTGACCAGCAAACCATGGGTCAAGACCTCCCTCGCCCCCGGCTCGCAGGTGGTAACCGACTATCTGGTCAAGGCCGGGTTGCAGCAGCATCTTGACGCGATGGGCTTTAATCTGGTCGGTTATGGCTGCACCTCCTGTATCGGTAATTCTGGCCCGCTGGCCGCGCCGATATCAGAAGCAATCAATGCCAATGATCTGGTCTGCACCGCCGTCCTGTCGGGCAACCGTAATTTCGAGGGACGCATATCACCGGATGTCAAGGCCAACTATCTCGCCTCGCCGCCGCTGGTGGTCGCCTATGCCATCGCCGGGTCCCTGACCGTCGACATTGCCAATGCCCCGCTGGCTCAGGACAAGCATGGCAATGATGTCTATCTGCGGGATCTCTGGCCGACCAATCAGGAAATCTCCGAGGTGATTGCCGCCTCGCTCACCCGCGAGATGTTTATTGACCGTTACAGTAATGTCTATGCCGGAACCGACGCATGGCAGGCCATTGAGGTGGATGAGGGCGAAACCTATGCCTGGGACACGGCCTCAACCTATATTCAGCATCCGCCCTATTTTCAGGGCATGAGCAAGACACTTGACGGCGGCTTTGCCGATATTGCGGGCGCACGGTTGCTCGCCCTGCTCGGCGACAGCATCACCACCGATCATATTTCTCCGGCAGGGGCGATCAAGGCCGACAGTCCGGCCGGCAAATATCTTCAGGAGCATGGGATAGAACGCAGGGATTTCAACAGCTATGGCTCGCGGCGCGGCAATCACGAGGTGATGATGCGCGGTACATTTGCCAATATCCGCCTGCGTAACCTGATGGCGCCGGGGACCGAGGGCGGCTGGACCACCCATTATCCCTCCGGCGAGGTGATCAGTATTTATGATGCCGCCATGCGTTACCAGAATGACAGCACGGCACTGGTCGTGGTCGGGGGCAAGGAATATGGCACCGGCTCGAGCCGCGACTGGGCGGCCAAGGGCGTGAGCCTGCTGGGTGTCAAGGCGGTGCTGGTGGAAAGTTTCGAGCGTATTCACCGCTCCAACCTTGTCGGCATGGGCGTGCTGCCGTTGCAGTTCAAGGCGGGCGATGATCGCACGACCCTTAATCTGACCGGAACGGAAATATTTGACATCAGCGGCATTGCCGACGGCATCACCCCCCAGCAGGATGTCGATGTCAAAATCACCTATGCCGATGGCTCAACAAGGGAGATTACAGTTCTGTGCCGGATTGATACGGTAGGCGAAGTTGATTATTACGCCAATGGCGGCATCCTCCACTATGTCCTGCGTAACCTCGCGGCGGAATAGGGGACGGATTATTCCGTCTGCGGGGCAATTCTTTTATTGAGGGCGGGAGGGACTTGTGTCCTCTCTTCAGGAGACTTCTCCCGTCTGGCCCGATGCGGGACGTCGCCGTCACGGACACCGACCAGAATACGGAAGGCTTCGGCATTGGCCGCCACCACAATGGCCAGCATCATAAAGGTCAGAAAGCCGGTTACCGTTTCAATGAATAATGTCGAAATAATATAATTGACCGACATTTCCTCGGCCAGTCTTTTCAGCAACCAGGACAGGGTATAGCTGTATATGCCAAGCGGCAGAAACCCCCTGAGCGCCACCCACCAGAGCGTCACGGTATAGCCCCGGGTGCGCTGCCAGACCTCCCTGAAGCCGAGCGATGACCGCCCGAGGGCAAAGCCCGCCGTGAAAAGCGACAGCCGCACCAGTAATGGCGAGAAGATCAGCATAACGACAAAAGTACTTTTTACCGCGAGCTGCTGAATAACCGCATCGGAAAACAGAACCCCCTGCCCCTGATAATAGATCATCATGCCAATGGAAATCATCAGGGTCGGCACCAGTAGGGCCATGGAAATCACAATGATCCTGAGGGCGGTCCGCAACAGCCGGATCACGGAAAGCCGTTTGCCGCTAAAGCCGGTTTTCAGCATCTGGCGGTAGCTGGCATATTTTGACCCGAGCAGAAACTGCCGGTACCAGACAATGGCGAAGGCCGCCGTGACCAGATTGAGGATATAATTCCCATGCAGCTCAATATGATAATCCCTTGCCAGAGTCTTTTCGGCAATCCCGACCCCGACCCACAGAATGAGCGGCCCGTAAATCAGCCGGAAAAAATGCGGCAGATGGGTGCTGAGGAAATGGTAACTTTCTCCTATTGATGTCCCCACAGTTAGTTTCTGTTCCGGCAAAATTTATTTTCCCTGCGTTATATATTTTGCACAGCCTATCACAGCTGCTGTAAAATCACTATAGTGTGATTGGCAGTTTATCCTGTGTTAAGTTACGCTACAGACATGAAAA
>AMFO01001404.1_pt1 | contig 30538 bp, 28 predicted proteins | sample 552608 | NCBI WGS metagenome assembly AMFO01 (sample SAMN01893955, study PRJNA167987) | microbial mat metagenome | biome: hydrothermal vent | place: USA: Loihi, Hawai'I | collected 2003-05-01
CCCCCTTCATTTTGACCGTTGGCACCTGGGAGAACGCCGTAAGGGGAAGCGCCACAAAGGCAAGGAATACTACGGCAAAGAGTACCGATACCCTACGAACCATGGTGATTACCTCCTTCCTCGCTCGGCGTTAGTTGACTTTGCTCGAGCCGGTTTCGCCACCCTGCGGGAACGCCAAGCCTAAACCCGCGGGCGCGCCGTGGCCATCTGTTCATGGCACCGGCCCGAGAGACAGGTGGCTGCCTATCGTACTACCCGCCGCAGCCGGCCGTCAAACGCAACGCAGAACCCGAACGCAGCAGCTTGCAAGCCCAACCGGTCGCCGCCGGCGGCACGGAGTACTAGGCCCTGGTACCTTCGAGCGCGAAGACGGTGGCAGCGAGACGGAAGCCGAGTGTGCGCAGCGCGTCCCCAAAGCTCGCTCAGAAACCCAAAACGTGGGGTTCACGGAATGCCCGCCAGCGGCCGGCGCCTGGGAAGCCAGGAGGGCGGACGACGGCCTAGCCTAAGGACGCAACCTTCAACTCTAGGCGTCGGTTGCCGTGGCTGGTCTAGTCCCCAAAGCACCGGGGTAGTTGCTCGCGGCAGCGGACAGTGGCCACAAAGTGCGGCGGGACGGATAGTCCGGCCACCTTTACTATTCTACGCTAACAGGAGGACCTGGAGGTGAAAAAGACAAGGGCCGCCAAATTCAAGGAGCGGTGCCTTGCGCTCGTAGACCGGCTTGGCCTGGATGGGATCGTCATCACCAAGCACTGAAAGCCGGTTACCAAACTGATTCCAATCGAGACGGAATCTGCCGCGCTAATCGGGGCCCTGAACGGAAAAATCAAGCCACGGAGAGATTTTTACCACCGGCCTGCGCTGGAATGCCGGCTCCTGACGCCCATCCTCTGCTTTACGCGCTATCGGAGCCCTAACCGGCGATCTGGCGCCAGGCGAAACGAAGATTCGCTGTAGCGATTCCTGGAGCATCTCGGCGCTCTCACTCCGGCAGATCGCCAAGCTGACCCAACCTGGCTGGATGGGGCTAGATCTCGACCACGCCAAGCTCAGCCTCCTGCTGCCGCGCATCCACACGTGGCCAATAACGCTCGAGATCTGCCGGACGATCCCGAAGCTTGGCCTCAAAGTCGATACCGCAGACTAGATCGCTGCCGCGACCAGCGTCGTACGCCGCTTGCCGCTCGCGACGCGAGAGGGCAGGGTCGGGAGGCCACCAAAGGTGCCGCGAGCGGCGGCTGCACGCCGTCGACGAGTCAGACGTAGAAGAACGAAAGCGCGAAGGAGAATTTCCCGCTTGGAAGCTTATGCCAGAGGTGCGGATCTCTCGTCTTCCCCGCCGGCACAATCCCTGGGCCAGGGAGCGCACCCTCGCTTTGCGGCGCGCGCTACCTGCCGGGGACTTCGCTAATCTTCCGCGCAGGACCGAAGGTGCTGTTTTGAGCAGGCTCCGCAAGGCAGGCAAGCTTTGCTGAGCGCGCCAGCTCTTACCGGCGCCACCGCCGACCGAAGCGGCGTTTGATACAAGAGAGGGGTGAGTGGGTGGGGGCGTCTCCCCTTCAGAGGCGGGCACACGGAATTTGCCAACGCCAACCTGGGATAGGGCGGGACATCCGCCCTGGCACAGCGAAAAATGGAGGCGGGGGGAATCGAACCCCCGTCCGAAGGTGGTCGGCCTAGGATCAACTACATGCTTAGCTTGTGTTTTGCTCTCGCCCTGGCGGCCCCCACAAGCAGGGTCCGCCCGGACCAGCCGGCTAAAGTTTCGGCTGCCGCCCCGCCGGCAATGTGGCTAGCAGCCTAGCCCGATTTCCGACGCCCTGGCCAGCCCTACGGGCTCGGGCTGGTAGGACGTGGCTGCGCTTTAAGCAGCCAGTGCTAGAGGTTCGTCTGCGTTTATTTTGCAGCCTGCCTGTTTAACGAGGCGGCAGGACCTCGGCATGCTATCCCGGCTTTCCAGCCTCCGTCGAACCCAAATCGCCCCCATGCGTTTATCATTATAATACAGCCACCGGGAAAGCACACCCGCCGCAAAAAGGCCGCCCAAGCCACTTTTGCCGGGATGACGGCCCCGTGTTGATGGCAAACTAAGATTGCATTCTTTGGCAAGGGGAAATTGCGCGCTCCTGTCGGCACCGGGGACCCAGGTTCTGTTTCTGCCACCGTCGCACCACAAACGCGTGCCGGGCGCGTCGAGGTGCGCCTTGCGGCACCTGCGGCCATGCTCGCCATGAGGAATAGCCACCGCGAGACCGCGTTTGATCGTTCCCACGTGGGAACTCCATGTTCCGGCGCTGGCAGCGGCGGTTGCCAGCCGGGTGACCAAGGCACCTCGATAATTGGCGCGAGGGCTGCCGCGGAGATGGGCGGTGGCATCGAGTCTATCGCGGTGCCAGCGATCGTGAGACTGTCCGCGATAGTTCCCACGTGGGAACTCCATGTTTTGGTGAAGCCAGAAGGTGGATACCGGCTAGGGTAAGGAGGGCGGTTCAGGAAAGAGATGGAAGAAGGGGTCAGGTGGAGGGTTGTGAGAACTGGAAGTGGACGCAGGTGCATCATGTAAAGTTTTTTGCCAAAGGTGGTAGGCACCGGATTGGGAATCTTCTAACGCTTTGCACGGAGCATCACCGGCAGCTTCACGAGGGGACTCTTCCTTTGCTCGAGGATCCAAAGAAGCTTCTTGGGTATTAGCTCCTGGTGCGCTGCTTGACAGCAGCGGCGCGCTTTTTGTACCGTTTGGCGTAGCCAGGCGCCGGCCGTGGCAACCAAGGAGGATAAAGAGGATGCGCTACGCTGCCCTTTTCGTGACGATTGCCCTTTCGGCGGCTCTGCTGCTTGCCACAGGGCCTGCTGCCCAAGAAGCACGCGCAGCAGGTTTTAAAAATTGGGCAGCAGTTTACGGGGGCGCGGGCGCCGAAGAAATGGAAGGACTGGCCCTTACAGCCGACGGCGGTTTGATAGTCACTGGAACCACCGACTCTTTCGGAGACACGAGCGCCGGCGATGCGTGGATCGTAAAGCTTGACGCCTACGGCAATATCCAATGGCAAAAGACCTACGGCGGGCTTGGCGACGAGGAACTAACAGATGTCAGGCAAACCGCCGACGGTGGCTACATCACTGTCGGGTGGACCACGTCCTTCGGCGTATCCAAAACGGATATGTGGGTGGTAAAGCTCGACGCCTTGGGGAACATCCAATGGGAGAAAAGCTACGGGGGGCCTGGGAAAGAGCAGGCGTGGTCGGTGGAAATCACTAGCGACGGGGGCTACCTGGTCGCCGGTGCCACCACCTCCTTCGGTGCCGGCCGAGCGGACTACTGGGTGCTAAAGCTCGATGCGTCCGGAAACATACAGTGGCAAAAGACCTACGGCGGGCCAAGAAACGACGGTGGCGGGCAGCCGTACGACGAAATGGTGGTACAGGCGATCGTCGACAGGGACGGAAACTACGTGGTCGGCAGCGTAACCTGGTCCTTCGGCAATGGCGCCTCCGACATATGGGTGCTCAAGCTCGATCCAAATGGGAACATCATCTGGCAAAAGGCTTACGGCGGATTCGACGAAGATAGTATGTGGCACTTGGTAGAAGCTGCGGACGGCGGCTACATCGTGCCCGGCAACACCGTCTCCTTCAGCCCAGACTATAGCGGCGACATGTGGGTTCTGAAACTCGATACCTCCGGCAACATCGTCTGGCAGAAACGCTTCGCGGTGCCAAACCAGTGGGACGAAGTGCTCGCGGTAGGTTCGACCTCCGATGGGGGAGCGCTGATAGCCGGCTACCGCGACGAGGCCAATCAGGACTGGGACATGCTGCTTCTTAGACTCGATGCGGCTGGAAATTCCCTCTGGCAAAGGCGCTACGAGTACGGCTGGGACTGGCCAAACGCAGTGCGCCAAACCTCCGACGGAGGCATCGCAATCTGCGCCGTCGGCTGGCCTAAACCCGCGGACCTGGAACTTTGGGTGCTAAGACTTGCAGCCGATGGCACCATAGGCACATCCTGCCAGGCAGTCCAAAGCATTTCGCTCGATGTAGCTGCCACCAACGCGACTCCGACCCTCACCAACGGCGTAGCCCAGGCGACAAGCGTCGTCCCCAAGGCAACCAGCGCCATCGTGCAAACGAGCTCCGCCACCCCAAACTTCCTCTGCCAAGCCCAGCCAGCCGAAAACTGCGCAAACGGCATAGACGACGATGGAGATGGGCTTGTCGACTGCAACGATCCAGACTGCCTGCTAGATGGCGATGGCGATGGGTTCATAGAAGCCCCTTGCGGCCCCGACTGTGACGACACGGACCCAGCGGTAAATCCTAGCGCAACCGAAATCTGCGACAACGGCAAAGACGACGAATGCGATGGGCTTACCGATTGCGACGACCCTGACTGTAGCCCCACTGTCGACAGCGATGGCGATGGCTACTTCGCCCCACCCTGCGGAACCGACTGTGACGATGGCGACCCTGCCGTAAACCCAGGACAGTCGGAGATCTGCGACAACGCCAAGGACGACGATTGCGACGGACTTCAAGACTGCCAGGACTCCCAGTGCATGCCGCTTCCCGTCTGCACCGTCCCTACTGCCTACTGCAAGAACCGCTCGAGCGCGTCGTTCAACAGTAGAAAGCAGGCAAGCGACAGGGCAGTGATAAGAATGTGCGTGAACCAAGGCTTCTGCGACGCCCTGGCGGCCATTAAAGGCGATGCAACGAAAAGTCTGCGAATCACAGTCGATGGCTGTCAGGCGGTGGTGGTAGCGGGTTCAGAGCTTCGATCCAACAGGGCGCAGACGAGCTTCAAGGCCAAGTCCGCACCGGGACAGCTTCCATCTTACCTGCTAAAGGTAAACTGCCCGAAGCTAAAGGCCATCTTCAAGCTTCGCCATGCAGATCTAAAGGGATGCGTTACGAATCCTCTGGCCACCACGCTTCTTGCCGATGGGGCGCGGCCACTCAAGGCCGAGGAGCAGTTTAGTGAGATCCGAGACCGAAATGGCAACCTGAAGAGACTTTTATTTTTCTCCTCCGCCACCTGCACGAACTGAAAGGCGAAATCCGCCGGCCGCCATTGCAGGCAAAGGGGGTGCAAGGTGCCCCTCTCATCTCCTCAGGGGCCCCTTCGCCCAAGCCGCCGCCTTCCGCCCCTAAGTGCCTGCTCCGCCTCGCGTCTTGCCTCCCTGGCCTTTATGGCAGCGCGCTTGTCGTAGAGGCGCTTTCCCCTGGCCAGCGCAACTTCCACCTTGGCGCGCCCGCGATCGGTAAAGTATACGCTAAGGGGAATAAGAGTGAGCCCCTTCTCCTTGACCTTCCCGGAAAGGCGCTGGATCTCCTTTTTGTGCAGCAGCAGTTTCCTGGAACGCTTGGGATCGTGGTTCTCGCGGCTTGCCGGACCGTAGGGGCTTATGTGCATGTTTACGAGAAATGCCTCGCCCCCCTGGATGCGAACATACGAATCCTTCAGGTTTCCCCTGCCCTCCCTGAGCGACTTGACCTCGCTTCCCGCAAGCACCATGCCGGCCTCGAATGTCTCCTCTATGAAATAGTCGTGGCGGGCCTTGCGATTTAGGCAGGCTATCTTCAACGAGACTCACCGAGCGAAGGCCGCGGCGCTGCCGCCACTTTAAGCCGCTACGACTTCCTCTTCCGAGAGGGGCTTGTTCCTGCCGGTAACCTTAACTATCCTAGGCTTCCACTTCCTGGCCTTCGCCTCTTCCAGCCAACAGAAGCTTGCAACGATCAGGAGGTCCCCCCTGGCAACCTTCCTTGCCGCGGCGCCATTTACGCAGATCACTCCCGACCCGCGCCTTCCGGGGATCGCGTAGGTCTCAAACCTCTCCCCATTCGTTATATTCCACACCTTCACCTGCTCGTAGGGCACGATGTCGGCGGCCTTCATGAGCGCCGAATCTATCGTTATGCTCCCCTCGTATTCGAGGTTGGCGTCGGTAACGACGACCCGATGAAGCTTGGACTTTAGTACGTTCCTAAGCATCTCTTGCGACTCCTTCCTGCTTTTCTCCCGCGCCGCGGCTGCCCGCCACCGCCGCGGGGGCTACGACCCTGCTGTCAATAAGCCGCACACTGCCGAACCAGACCGCAAGCGCAACGAGAACCGGCCCCTCGATCTTCGAGACCGCCCGCAGGCCCTCCGGCTCGCAAACCTCGGCATACTCCAGCCTGGCAAGTGGCTCACTCGATATCTCCCCCTTTACCGCGTCGAGCAAAGCCGAAGCCGACTTTTCTCCTTCGGCAACCCTCCGCTCGGCAACCTCCAGCGCCCTGGCCAGACACCTTGCCGCAGACCTCTGCTCGGGCGTCAATCTGGCGTTTCGGCTGGAAAGCGCAAGGCCGTCCGCCTCCCTCACCGTCGGCACCGACTTTATCTCGACGGCGAAATCCAGGTCACGGACCATGCGGCGCACGATCTGAAGCTGCTGGAAGTCCTTCTCGCCGAAGAATGCGAGGTCCGGCTCGACTATGTTGAAGAGCTTGGCCACTACCGTGGCGACCCCCCTGAAATGCCCAGGCCTGCCCGCCCCGCAAAGGGGCCGGCTCAATTGCTCGACCGTAACGAAGCTCTGGAAACCAGCCGGGTACATGTCGGCAACGCGCGGGCAAAATACAGCCTGCACCCCCTCGGCCTCGAGCATCTCAAGGTCCCTCGTCAAATCCCGCGGATAGTTCTCCAAATCATCCGGCCTGTCGAACTGGGTCGGATTGACGAAGATGGAAACCATTACTACATCGGCCTCTTTTTTCGCCGCCCGTACGAGTGCCAGGTGGCCATCGTGGAGAAAGCCCATGGTCGGAACGAGCGCCACCTTGCGGCCCGCTGCCCTGGCGCTTCGGCTAAACTCCCTTGCCTCCTTTGGGCTTTGTATCTTGAGCACGGTCCCCTACGCGCTCTTAAGCTTTTGTCCCTGCCCCTCGCCGCCGCCGCCACCCTCAAAACAGTGCTCGGGAGCCGGGAAGGCGCCTGTCCTTACCTCGTCGGCGTAGCTCGAAAGCGCCTTTTTGGCCAGTTTGCCGAGCTCCGCGTAGCGCTTTACGAACTTCGGCTTGAACCTCTCGAAAAGCCCTAGCACGTCGTGCAGCACCAGGATCTGGCCGTCGCACTCCGGCCCAGCACCTATGCCAATGGTAGGGATGGAAAGCCTGGAGGTTATCTCCGCGGCAAGCTGCCTAGGAATGCCCTCTAGCACGAGGGCGAAAGCGCCGGCGTCTTCTACCGCAAGCGCATCTTCTATCACCCTATCGCGCTCGCCGGGCCCCCTGCCCTCTTTCCTTCCCTGCACGCGGTTTCCGCCCATGCGGTGCACCGCCTGGGGTGTGAGCCCCACATGGCCCATCACAGGGATCTCGGCCGCCACGATGTGGCTTATCGTCGCGGCGACGTTCAAGCCCCCCTCGAGCTTCACAGCCTCTGCACCCGCCTCCTTTAGCAGCCTCCCGGCATTGGTTACCGCGTCAGCGATGTCCGCCTGGTAGGACATGAAGGGCATATCGGCTACGAGAAGCGCGCGCTGCCTGGCCCTAGCTACCATCTTTACGTGGTAGACCATCTCGTCCATCGTCACCGGCAGCGTGGACTCCAGCCCCTGAACCACCATCCCGAGCGAGTCTCCAACCAGGATGACGTCGATTCCAGCCTCGTCGGCAATCCGCCCGAAGGGGAAGTCGTAAGCGGTGATCGCGGTGATTTTCTGCCCGCGCGCTTTGAGGGCCTTTAGCGCCGGTACCGTAACCTTCCCTTCCATCAAAAAACCTCCCGGACCGAGTCCGAGAGGCCAATACCTCTGGCGCCGCAAACGCGCCGCGCCAATCCTCCCGTCTCGGTCCCGCCGGCCACCGAGCTTTTAAGCCGGCTACCTGGATCCAAGCGGTATATAGTGCTGCACGCCTTGCTTGACGCTCCTTATCTCGCGGATCAGGTCAGCCAAGTCGCTGCCTTGCTCGACGAAATCGATCTCCGAGCAATTGACCACGAGAAGAGGAGCCAGCCGGAAGCGGTGGAAGAATCTGCGGTAAGCCTCTATCAGAGCCTCCAGGTACTTGCGCGAGATTCTTCGCTCGTAGCTCCGGGCCCTCTTGTGCAGCCTGCGAACGAGTATATCAGGGCGCGCCTCTAAGTAAACAACCAGGTCGGGGCGCACCGGCTCGAGGGAAGCCAGCCCGCTAATTTCATCGTATAACTGTAGCTCCTCGTCGTTGAGATTCAGCTCAGCGAAGATCCGATCCTTGGCAAGCAGATAGTCCGCAACGAGTCCCCTTCTGGGTACTCCCTGCTTGGCAAGCTTTCGCTGCTGCCGGCAGCGGGAAAGCAGGAAATAAAGCTGCGTTGGCAAGGCGAACCTCTCGGGATCGGCGTAAAAGCGCGCCAGAAAGGGGCAGCCCTCGGCGTCTTCCAGAAGCACGGAAGAACCGAACTCCTCGGCAAGCCTGCGGGCAAGGCTGGTCTTTCCAACCCCGATCGGGCCCTCGACGACTATGTACCTGCCGCGCTGCCCGGCCACCACTCGAACTGCTACCACAGCTTGGGCCGGATGTCCACGACGTGCGCGGCAAGCGGCTTGGGCCGAAACGGCAAGTAGCCTTGGCGAAGCCCCTGGTATATCTTAATGAGGAGCGGCAAGGTGGCGGCAAGAAGCGTACGAGAGGAAGTGGCTGGCCTTTTCATGATCGGGATTCCCGGCCCCGAGCTCGATCCGGAAACCGTCGCCCTGCACCGCGACTTCCCCTTCGCCGGCGTCGTCCTGTTCGCGAGAAACTATGTTTCCAGAGCCGCTCTAATCGAGCTTACCCGAAAAATACATGCCCTGCGGCGCCAAAGCCCCCCTCTTGTCGCCATAGACCACGAGGGAGGTAGCGTGGTAAGGCTCGGCAAGCCCTTCACCTCTTTTCCCGCAGCGCGCCAGATGGCGGCAAGGGGGGAAGGCTTCGTGCGGGCCGCCGCGCGCAAGATGGGATCGGAGCTCAGAGAAGCCGGCATAGACTTGAACTTCGCCCCCGTCCTAGACATAGATACCAATAGGAGAAACCCGATCATAGGCAAGAGAGCCTTTGGCTCGCGCCCGAAGGATGCCGCTTCGGCGGGCCTCGCCTTCTTCGAGGGGCTAAAGGAAAGCGGCATTGTCGCCTGCGGCAAGCACTTTCCCGGCCACGGCGATACCTCGGCCGACTCGCACCTTTGCCTGCCGGTGGTGAGACGAAGCAGGCTTGCGCTTTCGCGCCGCGAGCTCGTTCCATTCAGGAAGGCGATAGAGGCTGGCATTCCGATGCTGATGACCGCCCATGTCCTCTACCCCTCGCTGGATGCGAAAAACCCGGCGACACTTTCGAAAAAGATCGTGGGGGAACTTTTGAGAAGGCGCCTTGGCTTTGGCGGGGTGGTCTGTTCGGACGATCTGGAGATGAAAGCCGTGGCATCGCGCTTCGGGCCGGCGGAACTTTCGGTAAGAGCGGCTTTGGCAGGCATAGACCTGCTTCTGTTTTGTAAGAGCCAAAAGAAGGCCCTTATGGCCGCAAGGGGGCTTTGCCGTGCGGTCGAAGAAGGGAGAATCGAGCGAAAGGACCTTCTTCGATCCCTAGAGCGGATAGAGAAACTTAAGGAGCAGAGGAGCGCTTAGGGCGCGCCAGGCTCAGGCGGATGGCTTTAGCCTTATGTCGGTGATCAAGCCTAGGTTCGTCCAGCGCGAGAACCAGTTCATGACCGACGTGGTACTGAGCCCCTCCAGGGAGAGCTCCTCCAGTACCTCTCCTAGCCTCTGCCCGGCCGCAAGGCGCTCCACCGCCTTACTCTCGAGCTTTCCAATCCTTTCCACCATGACGTCGAAGCGGCACCGGTAGACGATAAGCTGCTCCGGTCTGCCCTCCAGTTCTATGTCGATCTCCTCCACCGGTGTACTTCGCGCCTTGTGGATCTCGAGGATGGGCCACTTGGAGGCTATGACGCGAAGCGATGGCTGGAAGCCGACCACCGAATTCTGCCAGTCGGCAAGCTCGTAGCCGGCGCAAACCGTCATCTCGAAAGGGCGAAGCAGCGGGGCGTGAAAAGCTTCCGCCATGTGCCACTCGAGCCCGGCAAGATCGGGCAGGAAAGGCAGGCTCTCGGCCAGCGGATCTGTCCTCAAGAAGGCAGGAAGGTTCCTGCCCGCTTCGTTAAGGTTGTAGTTGTCCTCGGGCAGGGCCTGAAGGTAGCGGAAGACGAGGTCGGTAAAGCACTCCTCGCCCACCACGTGATGCACCGCTGGATATGCCTCGAGCAGCGCTTCGCGCACCCTGGCCGGATAGCCTTCGGTGTACACACCGACTCTGGCCGCCTTTGCCAGGATATCGGCCCCTTCGACCAGCTCATCCAGCGCAAGCCCGCCAGGACGCTTGGGCCCGAGCTCGACCTGGTTCATGATGGCCTCGGCCATCCACCTTTGGATTTCAAGCAACGATAGCCCGCTTTTCCGTCTTTGCGCCATGAACCCCCTCCGCTATGGCCCTCGCCTTCTCGGCTTCGCGGGCGACGACATCGAAGGCCGGGATGTCGGCATCCCACTCCACCAGTGTCGCCACCCTGCCAAAGCGCCGGCAGGCGTGTTCGTAAAGGGCCCAGACCTTCTCGTACACGGGCTTACTGTGCGTGTCGAAAAGATAAGTACCCATGTCCGTGAAGCCTGCCAGGTGGAACTGCGCCACGTGCTCCTTCGATACCCCGTCTATGTAGCGGTAAGGGTCGAGGCCGAGGTTCGTGGCGGTCACGTAGACATTGTTCACGTCGAGCAGTATGCCGCAGTCGGCCGCTTTCGCGACCTCGGATATGAACTCCCACTCCGGAATCGACGAAGCCTTGTAAGAAAGGTAAGTAGCCGGATTCTCGAGCAGGATCTGCCTGCCCAGGAAATCCTGCACGGCCTTCACCCTCTCTATCACGTGCCTTAGCGCTTCTTCGGTGTAAGGAACCGGCAGGAGATCGAAGAAGTGCCTCCTATCTACGCCGCACCAGCAGAGGTGGTCGGTAATGAGAACCGGCTCGATTCTTTGAGCCAGTTCCCTGAGTCTCCCCAGGTACCTCCGGTTGAGCGGGTCGGCGGACCCTATCGACAGCGCCACCCCGTGAAGCGCCACGGCATAGTCCTGTCTTACCTGCTCCAGGACCCAAAGGGGTCTGCCGCGTGTATCCATGTAGTTCTCGCTTATCGCCTCGAACCAATCCACCGCCGGCTTTTCCTCGAGCACCACCTGATAGTGCTCGGCCCGAAGGCCCACTCCGAAACCGAGCTCTGGCCACCGGCCGGTGGTAGGTACACGCGGCCCCATCACCGACTCAACCCTGCCGGCCGGGCTTAGGCGTAAGCCTGCCGCCCTGGATCTTTAGGCAGGTATCCTTGTCCAACTTGAGATAACCGTGGCCCTTGCAGGAGTTCTTGCCGGCGCAGGAGTGTCCCTTTCCGCCGCAGTCTCCCATCCCCTTGCACTTGTTGATGCCGTAGCAGCGTACCTGCTCGGCGCTTGCCGTGTGCACGCCGGGACCCACGACTCCCATTGTAAGCATGCCGGCCACGGCCGAAGCCAAAAGAAGCTTCTTGTTGTTCCCTATCTTTGCCATTCGTTCCTCCAAATCGCCTTTGTGTTGTTTCTGCCCTGGGGCTCCTTTCGAGGCCCCGCCCAAGCCAGCCTGAGCCGAAAGGCCAAGCCGGCAACCTCCCAACTCTCCTCTTGCCTACTTGGCAACGATTCCCTCTACGTCGAGCTCGATCGACACCAAGTCCCCGACCAGCACGCCGCCGGTCTCGAGAACCTCGTTCCAAGTAAGGCCGTAGTCCTTGCGGTTTATCGTCAGGGTGGCGGAAAAACCAGCCTTCTCGTTGCCCCAGGGATCCTTGCCGGCCCCGAGATAGGTGGCATCCAGCACCACCGGCCGCCTCACTCCGTGGATCGTAAGGAAGCCGTGGACCTTTGCCGTCTTGGTCCTGCGATCTATGTCGGTCACCGCGGTACTCTTGAACGTTATCTTCGGAAACTTCTTGACGTCGAAAAAGTGATTGGAGCGCAGATCCTTGTCGCGCTTCGGCTCGTTTGTGTTGACGCTTGCGGCCTCTATCGATCCCCAAACCTTCGCCTGCTCGGGATGCTTCGGGTCGAAGATTATCGTTCCCTCGAATTTGTCGAACCGGCCGTGGACGCGGGTGAAGAGGTGGCGAACGGTGAAGTTCACGCTGGTATGCTCCGGATCGACTTTGTAGGTCGTAGCAAGTGCGGTGGAAGCCGAAAGAACAAGGAAAGTAGAGCAAAGAAGCGCAAAGCCAAAGGCCTCAAGGCGCCTTGACCGCCGCGGTCGCGCCAAGGGCTCTGGCCCGGGCGAGGACGCCCGCATCGTATCCAACCGAACCTTTCGCATCTTCCTCCTGTCTCCTTTCCAGATCTTACTGAACTTGGTCGCCCGTCCCGCTCCTTTCCCATCCTCGCCTTAGATGCCGGGCGGGGCCATCTCGTTGCAGCGCGGAGGCTGCGGCGAAAAGAAGCTCGCAACGGCTAGCTCCTGGCGGCATCAAAAAATTGCGGGGCGGCATGCAACCAGCAGCTAAAAAGACACCAAAGGGATGCCCGAGCTCGGGGTGATGGCAAGCGGACTGCAAAGAGGCCGAGCGGGGGTAAAGCCGAAAGATCCCTTTGCCGCGGCCGCGGCCTTTACTGTTTGTGGCTTTGCCAAGCTTGCGCGCAACGGAGATCTCCACCATAACATCTCTTGGACGCCGTGCAGTCGGTTGAGCTTTCGAAAATGGGGAGTTTGCATGCAGCGCCGTGACGAGGCAGTGCTCATCGAGCGCGTAAAGCGCGGGGAGCTCGAAGCCTTCGAGGAACTGCTGCGTCCTTACGAAGGGCGTGTCTACCAAACTATCCTGAGAATAGTAAAGGAACCAGCGGAAGCAGCCGATATGTATCAAGAGGCGGTGCTTGCCGCCTTCGAAAAGATTCGGGACTTCTGCGGCCAAAGCGGGTTTGGCACGTGGCTGCACCGCATTGCCGTAAACAGGGCGCTAATGAGCCTTCGCGCAGCTTCTAGGAACCCGACGGTTTCCGAAGAAGAGCTACCGAAGTTCAATTGGCTCGGCATGCACAAGGAACGTGTAAGCGACTGGGCGTCGCAGCCGGAAGTCATGGCCGAGCGCTCGCAGCTTCGCCGCCTTTTGTCCGAAGCCTTGGACGAACTGCCGCCGCTAGACAGGGCTGTGGTCGTGCTAAAGGACCTCGAGGGGCTCAGCCATCGAGATATAGCCGAGGCAACCGGCCTTAGCGTAGCCGCGGCCAGAAGCCGCCTTCACAGGGCACGGCTGTGGCTTAGGGGAAGGCTAGAGAAGTCGCTCGGGAGCTTCAAATGAGAAGGTTTTTGAGAGGCTTCATGCGCCTTCTCGGAAAGAGAAGCTGCGAGGAAGTAGTGGAGGCCCTTTGCGAGTACGCAGACGGCACGCTCGATCCGAAGCTCAAAGAGATCCTCGAGCGCCACTTCGCGGACTGCCCCGACTGCAGAGCCTTTGCCGCGCAATACCGCGAGGTCATAAGACTAGGCGGTGAGCTGGCAGGCGACGAGATTCCAGAGGAAGTAGTGTCGAGGGTTCACCGCGCCCTAAAGGAACACTCTAAGGTAAAGCCGTAACCACCTCTATCGGATGGATAATCAGCTCAACCAGCAGGCTCGAACAAGGGCGTGACCCGGTTTTTCTCGCCGGCTGCCCTGGCCTGCTCGCGCCGAAACTTGTGCGAGGGGACAAGCAGCCCTGGCTGGCGGGACAGCGCCGCGATCAGCCCGAGCACCATCATGAGGAGAAAGAGGTTGCTTGGAATCTGGAGGTTGAAATCCACGAGCCCGTGAAGCGCAATGGAGAACACGGCGGTAAAGAGCGAAGCCGCCAGAACCCGAGCCCTCCTGCTCCTTCTCTCATCCAGAAGGGTGCGCCTGGCCTCGCGATAAGCGCCGGCAAAGAGGGCCAGCAGGATGCCGGCCCCCACTATTCCCCCTTCGGCCAGCGCCTCGACGTAGTCGTTGTGCGCGTGAGAAAAGGTAAGCTGCTCAGTCGTGCTCTTTACCACTGGGTAGAGACTCGCCCAGCTTCCGACTCCTGAGCCCAAAAGCGGCGAGAAACTTGCAAGCCTAAGCCCATCCCGCCAGATGTCGACCCTCGACATCGCCTCTACCTTGTTCAGGCTCTTGAATCTTTCTATGACCGGGTCGAGGCCGATCACCGCACCGTAGGAAACGACCGCCAGGGCGGCGGCCAGAACCGCTGCGCGCCCGAGCGTTGCCCCCCGCCCCTGCCTCACGAGCAAGACGAAAAATACTAGCGCAAGGGCGAAGCAGACGGTGCCGGCGCGCGAGCGCGAAAAGACGAGCGCAAGCGCCATGATAAGGGCGGCGAAAAGGAGCAGAAACTGCTTTCCCTGCCGCTGCTCGGCCGCCAGAGGCCTTAGAAACGCAAGATAGTATCCGAGCGCGGCGGGCAGGCAGAGCTCCATCAACCCGGCGAAGTGGTTCTTGCAAATCAGCGTGCCGGTGGCGGAACCGGGGTAGAGCTGCGGCTGGACCGCAAGGATGGTGGGGCTCTTCAGCAGGTAGCCAAGAAGGCCGTAGGCCGCTTCGAGGCTGCCAAGCCACAGAAGAGACAAAAGCATCCACTTTAACTTCCTCTCGGTGTCCACGCCGCGACTGAAGATGAAGTAGACGAGCGCCGCCGCCGAAAGCCTGTGCAGGGCAAGCCAGGTCACGTACGGATAGGCTGCAAGCGGGATGAAGCTCTTCTCGGCCAGCCCAAGCTCGTGGCGAAGCCTAGCGAAGCCGGGTGAAAGCAGAAAGGTCAAGCCGTGCGGCAGCGGAATGAGCTGGATCAGCGGCAAGAGGGCAAGCGCGAAGATCGCCGCGTCGACACTGCGCGCCGCTGGCCCCCACGCAGGATGTCTCTGCGGCAGGAAAAGACAAAGGGCGCAAGCATAGATGACGAGCTCCACCGCCGCCAGGCACCCTTCGCCGGTTGCGCCGAACCAGATCGTCGCCCACCAGAGCGCGGTGACGGTGCCACCAAGCGCCACCACCCCTGCCTTCTGCCCCGTCCGCAAGCCCACCTCGCTTTTTGTTTCCCATTTACGCCGCTTCTGTCAAGCGCGCCTGCGGCCCGAAGGCAAAGCCCGCCGCGCCCCAAGCCCAGCCCTTGGAACCCTACTGCAACTGTGGTAACGGTATTTACCGCACGGCGGTACCCCGTAGCCCCGCAGGGTGGCGGTGGCGAGGAAGCTGGCAGGAAAAGGGTGGCGCGGGTGTTTCGGCAAGCGACTGCTCCGGCGGGCGAACCTCGTGTTTTCAGATGGCCCGAGGATCGAGGCGTCTTTTGCGCCCTGTGCGAGCTCGTCTCTCGCCGGGAGCTATTGCTGTTTTTCCTCTGGCGCAACTTCAAGCTTCGCTACCGCCAGACGCTGCTTGGCGTAGCCTGGGCGGCCTTGAAGCCGCTGTCGCTCGTCGTGCTCTGCACGGCAGCCCTGGGAAGGTTCTTCCACGGGCAAGCTGCAAGCCCCCCGTACCCGCTCTTCCTCTATACCGGCTACCTGCCCTGGCTTTTTCTCTCTGGCGGCCTCGCCGAGGGGGCGCAGAGTGTCACCGCCAGCGCCCAGGTCCTAACCAAGGTATACTTCCCCAGAGCCTACCTTCCCCTTTCGGGAGTGCTGAACTCGGCCGTGGAGCTGGCAATAGGATGCGTGCTGCTGGTGCCTATGGCCTTTTGGTTCGGCACCCGGCCCACAATGGATCTGCTCGCGCTGCCGGCAATCTTGTTCCTTATGGTGTTGTTCACCTTCGGGCTGGCCCTCGCCGTTGCGCCGCTAAGTGCCAGGTTCCGTGACGTGCGCCACGCGCTACCGTATTTGATACAACTTTGGTTCTTTGCCACGCCTGTCATATATCCGGGCTCGGCGCTTCCCAAAACCGCCGCGTTCCTGGTCGAGCTCAACCCAGCGGCGCATTTCGTCTCGTCCTTCCGCGGGGCGATGCTGGGGTGCGCGGGCGCTTGGGGTCACTCGATTGGGATTCTCGTCATCGCGGCGACCTGCTCGCTCACTGCCGGCTTTCTTTGCTTCAGGCATTTCGAGGAGGGGCTCTCTGAGCTGGTGTAGGCGGTGGAGGCCATAGCCGCAAGAGGTCTCGGAAAGAGGTACCTGGTTCGCAGGCCGAGGCCGACCAGCGCCGCCGAGGCGCTTTCAAGCCTCGCAAGCTGGCGCGCAAGGAGGGCAAGAGGGGAGGTCTGGGCGCTTAGGGCCGTGGATCTCTCGGTGGAACAGGGAGAGATAGTCGGCGTTCTCGGCAGGAACGGAGCCGGGAAGAGCACGCTGCTGAAACTCCTCTCGCGGGTGACGCAGCCCACCGAGGGCAGCTTCAGGGTAAGGGGAAGGGTGGCAAGTCTCCTCGATGTGGGCGTCGGCTTTCACGGCGAACTTACCGGCCGCGAGAACATCTACTTTAGCGGCGCTCTGCTCGGGATGAAGCGGGGCGAGATCAGGGAAAAGTTCGATGAAATAGTCGAGTTCGCCGCCGTCGGAAGGTTCATCGACGAGCCCGTAAAGCGCTATTCATCGGGAATGTACTTGAGACTTGGATTCGCCGTTTGCGCCCACCTGCAAAGCGAAATCCTGCTGGTCGACGAGGTGCTGTCGATCGGCGACCTGGCATTCCAGAAAAAATGTCTTGGCGCCATGAACGGCGCGAGAAAAAAGGGAAAGACGGTGCTATTCGTCTTGCACAATCTCGTTGCGCTAACCGGCATCTGCACGAGGGCAATCTGGCTCGAAGGCGGCAGGCTCATGGCAAGTGGGAGGCCGAAGGAAGTCGTCGCTCAATACTTGAAGTCGCTGGGCCAACCGGCCCGGCCGGTCAAGGGAAGGGGTGGTGGAGATGTGACCATAAAGGCGGTCAACGCATGCGGCGGCTCGGGCGAGAACCGACTGGTCCTCATGGGCGCGGAGCTTGTGGTTGAGGCCACCATACGCAGCGAGGTAAGGCTGAGGGCGGTCCTCGGCTTCTGGGTCGAGAACGAGGATGGGATAAGGGTATTCGACGTATCGAGCGAGGAGGCCGGGCTTTTGCTTTGGCTAGAGCGCGGTGAACAAAGGGTCTGCTGCAAGGTTCCCTCCCTTCCGCTTCTTCCCGGCCGCTACCACGTCGGAGCGGTGGCCACGAGCGCGGTTGGGGAGATTCTGGACGAGTTTCCGCGGGCGGCCTCCTTCGAGGTGGAGGCGGTCGCTGTTCTAGGCTGCGGCAGGAAGGCTGGGATTGGCAGGAGCTTGATCTTCACGAGGAGCACCTGGGAGATTACGGGAAAGCACAAGGAAACGGAAACTCTCGAGAAGCCGTGGGCGAAGTCGTCCGGCCCTGGCGTCCTAGAGCCAGCGTTTCCGGCCAACCATGGCGCCAAGGAGGGCTAAGGCTGCTCTAAGAAAGATCGCGACCGGTCTTAGAAGGTAGGCCAGCGGCAGGGGAATGATCGGCGCGCCCTGCGCCGCCCGCCGCAACCTAACCACCTGCACTCCGGGAAAGACTCTTTGCACGATGGCCCTTAGCCTCCGCTCGGGCGAGTCCGCCCCCAGCGCTCTCACGCCGCCTGGGAACCTGGAGCGACCTGCCAGGTTGTCGCGAGCCCAGAAAAAAAGTATCCGCGGTGCCCTGCACCAGGGCCTAAGCGGCCAGGGAAGGCCGAGGCCAGCGCAGAGCCTGGCCGCGACTGCGACGACCCGGCCGGCGCCCGCGCTGCGGACCACCATCTCGAGCCTCTCCATCTCCACCTCGTTCCCAAGCCGCGCCAGCAGTGAAGCGGCCTCCACGAGCGAGCGCAGCTTGTAGCCCTCATGATGGAGCTGCAGGAGCGCCAGAAGCAAAGCCGCAGTCGCGCCAGCGCCGGCTGGGTCTGCCCTTCGGGAAACAACCGGATAGAAAAAATCGGCCTCGAACTCGAAAAGATCCCTTGGTGCCGGCTGCCAGTGGAGGTCGATGCAAACCTGCTTCCCCTCCTCGGTCCTGGTCATAGGGAAGGCGAAGTAGGGCGCTGTCTCCAGCAGCCAGCTCGGCTCCAGGCCTGATGGAAAGGAGTACCCCAGTTTTCCGAGCTCGGAGGCTGCCCGTCGAAACTCGCCGGGCGAAACCAGTATATCGAGGTCGCTAAGATGTCGAAGCGAGGCCTCTCCGTAAAGGAGCCTGGCTACGGCGAAACCCTTGAGCGGAAAGGCCTCGATCCCCGCTTCTCCAAGCAGTGAAAGGGCCCTTTCCAGCTCGGCTTCGAGGAACACGTTTCGCGCCACGTTTTCCAGAAACAGGGAAGCAAGGCTGCCGCACTCTTCCTCCGCCCCCTCCACTCCCTCCCTTGCCTTGCAGAGAAGCCAGCAGAAATAGACCGGGTAGAGCCGGGTGGTAGTAGCTACCGAGAGGCGCGCGGCAGCCCCAGGGCGGAGCTTGGAGGATGCCGCCGGTTGAAGCGGAGAGCTCACCTGCTCTTCGCGCCGCCGAAACGCTTCCTCGATCAGCGTCTCGGCCTTGGGCTTTTCGATCCCTCCGCTTGCGACTTCGAAGCACGCCCGCGCAACGGCGCCTGCACTAGCCGGCCCAACCTCGCTCCTCCCCATGCACCACCTCCTGGCCATGGCCCCGCTCGGGCGGGATATATATCGCTACGAAAAGGGGTTCACCGGCCCACTTTGCCTAAGGATTCGCCCTTCCTCTTTTCCGCGCCGGCTTTGAACTCCAGCACTGACTGGCGCAGTGCCTGCTGCTCGAAAGTGCTTCTCAAGAAGCCGGGAAGCCAAAAGCCGAGCGACACCGATTGCATGCAAGTCGCCTCCGTCTCGTCCTCCCCCTTCGGCTCCAAGACGTAGCGGCCGCGAATTTCCTTTACGTCCCCGCCGGTGCTCTTCCACTCGAGAAGCCTGGGCGGCTGGTAGCTGTACTCGAGAACGTAGCGGATGGTTTTTATCTTGATGTTTATCTTGAACTCGACCTGCTTTGCCAAGCCGTCCGGATAGCGCTCGAGCACTCTGGCCTCGGTGATGGGCGAGGACCACTCAGGATACCTCTCGAAATCGACCAGTGTCTCGAAGCAGGTTTGGACATCCGCGTCGACAGTAGTGGAAAACTGCTGGCTGAACTCCGTTCCCATTCGCTACGGCGCACTGCGTAAAAGAGGCTCCATTCCTCCCACCGCCAGAGGACCTTATGGCAACCATACTTTGGTTGTCAAGAAACATCCACAGGTGCCATCTGAAGACACGCTCGCGCTTGGATGCGCATTGCTCGCCACCGAAGCGTAAACGACGCTTGCGCTTGGCGCCGGTGAAGCATAGTTTATAAAAGAACGAGGTCTCGAGTGGGTCTTGCAGAAGGTATAGCGCGCTGGGTTTCATGTCACGGGGCCGCCCGCGCCAGCGGCTTTCTTGAGCTTGGGAGAAGCGCCGCAAGGAACTTAGGCGAAGGTGAGAAACTTTAGGTATCCGGGGGTGATCGCCATGGGGAAGCGCCGCAACAAGGTCCGGACCATCGAGTGGAGGGATGGCCGGGTCGTGATGATCGACCAGCGACTTTTGCCTTGCCGCGAGGTCTATCGCGTCTACAGTACGCACACCGACGTGGCAAGGGCGATAAAGGAGATGGTGATCCGCGGAGCTCCGGCGATTGGCGTCGCGGCGGCAATGGGGATTGCGCTGGGGGTAAAAACTCTGAAGCGTGAAGCCCTGATGAAGGATTTCGACAGGCTGTGCAGGCTCTTTGCGGCCACGAGGCCAACGGCCGTGAATCTCTTCTGGGCCATAGGGAGAATGAGGCGCGTCTTCGCGAACAACAAGCACCGGTCCCTGGAAACCCTACGGGCGCTGATGGAGCGGGAGGCGCTTGCGATTCAGGAGGAAGACATAATCGCGAACAAGCGCCTCGGAAAATTCGGCGCCGCTCTGATAGAAGATGGCTGGACCGTGATCACCTATTGCAATGCCGGTGCTCTTGCCACGGCCGGCTACGGCACCGCCCTTGGCGTCATCCGGGCGGCGATCGAGGAAGGAAAGAGGGTAAAGGTGTATTGCAGCGAAACGAGGCCTTTCCTGCAGGGCGCTAGGCTTACGGCTTGGGAACTAAGGAAGGAGCGGATCCCCACGACGCTCATAACCGACAATATGGTCGGCCACTTCATGAAACGCGGCGAGATAAACTGCGCGGTCGTCGGTGCCGACAGGGTAGCGGCGAACGGAGACGTGGCAAACAAGATCGGTACATACACCATGGCGGTGCTGGCCAACCGCCATGGCGTACCGCTCTACGTGGCGGCGCCGACCTCCTCTATCGATCTTTCCTGCCCTAACGGCGACCGCATCCCGATCGAGGAGCGGTGCCAGCGCGAGATAACCCACATATTCGACCGCCAGATAGCCCCCTGCGGCATAAACGTGGCAAATCCCGCCTTCGACGTAACCCCTCACGAGTTGGTAACCGCTATAATAACGGAAAAGGGAGTCGCTAGGCCTCCCTACGGAAGAAGCCTCCATCGAATAGCCGGAAGCGCAAAGCCCCAGCGACGCGCGAGGGGACACGTTTAGGAAGGAAGCGGCGTGGGGAAAAAGGCCGCCCGCCGACTGGCGGTCCGGGCTGCTGAAGCTCGGGCGAACTGGCCAAGGCCCCAGGCTGCCAAGCGCAGCCCAAGCCGCGAGGAGAAGTGAAGATCACGTTTCGCCCGAAGGAAGCCGCAAACTCCTACACGCACGCCGCCGGCATCGTGCTCTCGGTTGCGGCCTGGATCGTTCTCGGCGTCCGGTCCTCGGAGCACACCGTTTTGCTGGTCGGATTTTCGGTCTACGGAGCCAGTCTCGTCCTGCTATACTCTGCAAGCACCATCTACCACTGGCTTTCCGTCTCGCCGAAGACGGAGGACCGCCTGAGACGCTTCGATCACGCCGCGATCTTCGTCCTGATCGCCGGCACGTACACGCCGGTTTGCCTAGTTACGCTCCGCGGCAAGCTTGGCTGGAGCCTGCTCGGAGTCATTTGGACCCTGGCGGTGGCAGGAGTGCTCGTGCGAACGCTTCTTAAACGTTCCCCTCGCTGGCTTACCGGCACTATCTCCCTTACGATGGGATGGCTTGCGGTCGTGGCCTTGGTACCGCTGGCGCGTGTGCTTCCCGCCTCGGGTCTCTCATGGCTTGTCGCAGGTGGAATATTGTACACGGCCGGAGCTATCGTTTACGCCACCAAAAGGCCAAATCCCCTGCCAAAGCTGATTGGCTCGCACGCTCTTTTCCACCTTCTCGTCCTGGCAGGAAGCGCCTCCCACTTCGTCTTCATGGCCCGCTACGTGCTCGGAGAAAAGGGCTTCTAAGTCAGCTTGTCCATCAGCCGGGCGGCAAGACCGCCATCGAAAGAGGGCCGGAGTCCCACGGGCGCGAAGTAGCCTCTTTCCTCGGCGCAGCGGGTGCACTTTCCTGCTTTCCCGCAGCCTTCCCGGATCGGCTTGGCCGGCTGCCGCGCGTTGTGGTAAGAGAAGGCAGAGCGCGGCAGGGGCACGAAAAAAAGGCCGTGAGAGTTCTTTTCGTCTACGAGAACCGCGAGCGAGTGCCGCTTCCCGTGGCTCCGCTCGGCATGCTAACGGTGGCCTCCGCCACCGCAAGGGCGGGCCATGAGGTAAGGGCCCTCGATCTAAGTTTCTCCAGGCGGCCTAGAGCCGAGATCGAAAGAGCGCTCAGTGGCTTCGAGCCGGACGTCGTAGCGATCTCCCTGCGCATCTTGAACCAGTGGTTCACCTCGCGCAGTGGCCGGAGGGTCTACCACATAGACCGCTGCAAGGCGCTGGTGGATCTGTTGCGGCGGCTTACGCGCAACCCGATAGTAATCGGGGGCCCCGGGTTTTCCCACACCCCGCTGGAAGCATTCCGTTTCCTAAGGCCAGACTACGGAATAGAGGGGGAAGGGGAAGAGTCGCTGCCGAAGCTTCTCTCGGCGCTGGCTACGGGTAGCTGCGTGGAGGGAATACCTGGATTGCTTTGGTGGAGGGGCGATAGCGAGATAGGAAGAAACCCGCCGTCCTTGCTCGAGGATTTGGACAGCGTGCCAGTGCAGGAGCTGGGCCTCATACCGTACGGAAGGTACTTGAGGCGCGGTGGCTACGTGAGCATCAACACAAGCAGGGGATGCAATAGAAGCTGCGTATATTGCGATGATCCGGCAAAAAGCCGCTGCAGGGTCAGGACGAGGAGCGCGGAAGCGGTAGTAGACGAAATCGCCCGGATCGAAAGGAACTACGGGTACCGCTACTACTACATAGCCGACTCGAACTTCACTGCCGCTCCTGGCCACGCGGCAGCCTTTTGCGAAGAGTTGCTCCGGCGAAACGTGCGCGTTCATTGGGAAACCGATGCCAATCCGGGCGATCTCTCCGAGGAGCTGGTAGCCCTCATGAAACAGGCAGGCTGCGGTGCCGTGACCCTTGGGATAGATTCCGGCTCTTCGCGGATGCTCAAGAACTACCGCAAGGGCTTCACGCAGGCGCAAGTCGCCAGGGTCGCCTCGTGGCTAAAGAAGTACAAACTGCCATTCATGTTCACGGTTATCGTTGGGGGGCCGGGAGAGAGCCAGGAAACGTTCAGGGAAACCGTGCGTTTTCTGGAATCGATAGACTCGCCAGACATGATCTTCTTCAACCTGGGCGTAGACGTGTACCGGGGGACCAAGATGCTAGAGGTCGCAAAAGCGGAAGGGCAGCTACCTGAAAATCCAGATTTCATGCGGGGCGTTGGTTATGTGTCGGCGCAGATTGGATGGGGGTTTAGACAGGAGATAAACAGGACATGCGCGGCCCATCCCGGGTGGGTGAACGAAAGCTTCACGAGCTCTAGAACCTGCCGCTTTTGCCAGGGCTTCCTAACGCTGCTTGGAAGGAGGCCTGCTTGGAGGGGGGCGGCTGGCGCGGTGGGGATAGTGGCGAAGATACCGCTCGCAGGTGCTCCAAAGGGAGACTAGGGAGAAGGAAAGCGGCTCGCCATTAGCGCGCGGCGGCAAGGAAAGCCGCATTGACTGAGCTGCGAACTCCTACGATACTTCCGCCAGCCTGGGAGGGACCCAAGTGGGCATCAAAGGTAAGATCAGAAAGGAAACAGCGGGCTACAGCATGCCCCCAACCGCACCCCTCTTCCAGTTGCCTCCCTTCCATTACGAGGGAGCGGAAATCGTCTCCGTGCTTTTCGAGACCGAAGCCGAGGCAGCAGCCGAGCTTTTGCCCGATGCGCTCGAGACCGCCTCGCCCCAGCTTGCAGCTCTCTCTGTGCTTCGCTACCCGTTCTCCACGCTAGGCCGCTACAACGAAGCCATCCTTTCGGTTACCGCCACCTTCGAGGGAAGGATGGTGAACTATATCGCCTACATACTGGTGACTTCGGTTCCCCCGCTAGCGGGCGGAAGAGAGATCTACGGGCTACCGAAGAAACTGGCGAAGATAGAAATCGGGGAGGCAAACGGCGTATTTTTCGGAAGCGTCGAGAGGCCAGAGGGAAATAAGCTTTGCTCGGTGGTGGTGAGGCCGGAGCGGCATACCGCCCCCGAAAGCCTTCCCCTTACCCCGGCTTTTTCATTGCGGCTAATACCAGGAGTGGAAGAAGGAAGCGGCCCGGCTTTGATGGAGCTCATAGAAGTAGGGATGGAACCGCGCTTTGAAAGCCTCTATGCGGGCAGTGGATCGATCGAGCTTACGTCACAATCGGCGCTGGACCCATGGCACCTCCTTCCGGTCGCAAGGCAGTTAAGCGGCTTTTACGGCCGGTTCGACATGACCCTTGGGTGGGGAAAGGTAAGAAAGCGCTACTGAAGCCAAAGCGGCGGAAAGACAAACGCCTATCGCCAACTCCTGTCACCCTGCGCGCTTCTCACTTTCCGTAAGAGCAAGCTTCCAGCCGAGCCGCGCAAAAGACTCGGCCATCTCTTCCCACGTGAAAAGGTCCAAAGGGGTCTTGAGCCCAGATGCCCGAAGCTCTCCCAGCTCCAGCTTCCTTGCAACAAGGACCGGAAGGTACGCTGTGCCTATAGCTCCGTCGCTTAACCTTACGGTTGTCTCGACCCTTTTCACCCTGCCCTCTGCGACGACTTTCACGAGGGCATCAGGTCCCAAACCCTTTCTTTCCGCCCTTTTGTAATCCATCCTCATTCCCCACTCGGTAAGCGCCCTGAGCAGCCTGTATGCCCGGGGGCGGCTTTGTGGCTTTAGAATCCTAATGAGCTGCAAGAACCCAGGCGGTACCGTTCCAAGGGCGAAGTAGGTCTCTAGCGAGCGCACGGAAACTTTTTCCGGCACCGTCAGGGCGTCTATCGTAGGAGCCGCAAGCATCGAGACCCTTCCCACCGGCTGCGGCAGCTCGATTCGCCTTCGCTTGGAGCCGACACGCGTTGGAGTAAGCCTTCCGCCTGAGAGGCTAAGAGGGCGCGAGCCAACCTCGAGCACACCGGTAAGGAGACTGCCCAGGCCGCTTTCGGGGCTTGGCATCCGCGCTTGAGCGTAAAAGGCCTCGAGGATCTCGGCGTCCCCTACCCTCCTGGCATTTCTCACCATAAGCAGGCTGGAAAGCCCCGGAATAAGCCCGCAGGCCGTGACAAGGAGTCTGCCATTTCGGGCGGCAAGGTCGTGAAGCAACTCGAGCCGCCGGTAGTGCGCCTGCTCGCTTGCCAGATCGAGGTAGTGGGCGCCACTGGCTAGAGCCATCCTCGCGAGCCGCGCTCCATGCGAAGTGTAAGGCCCTACGCAGTTTATGACGAGGTCCGCGGAGGCGAAGGCTTTCCAAACCGCCTTTTCGTTCGAGGCGTCGAGAAGAAGTGTCGCCAGGCGATCGCCTCGATAAAGAGTGCGAAGCGAAGAAAGCTTCTTCTCATTCCTGCCGCACGCAACGACCTTCAACTTTGTCTTCTGGAGAAGCAAGGCCGTGATTTCGCGCCCGGCAAGCCCGTAGGCACCCAGAACCACTACGGTCTTCATTTCAGAGGGTGAAAGCTCCGTGGGCTAAAATCCTGACACCGCAGTGAAGACCACCAGACGCAAGCCCGCAAGCAACGCGAAGTAACCCACTCTCGCGCGCCAAGGAGCCTGGCAGGCCTTGCCCAGCGCGATGCAAAGCTTGCTCCCGCCAGTGTGCTTGCGCGCGCTTGCCCGCGAGAAAAAAACGACTCTAAGGCTTTTAGGCCGTAAGAAGCAGCGGATATGAAAAACCGCATAGACCGCTTTCGTCATCCGCCCCACTGGCAGCCGCTTATCGCCGAAGGCCCTAGCACCTCCTTGAGCCGCTTTAGGCAATGGGCTGGAAGCCGGCAGGCCTTGAGGCTAGATGGCGGTGGCGGCTTACTTTTTCTCGCAACGCGCCCCCCAACCCATGCCCTCTTTGCGGCAAGCGCCGCCTTGAAAGACATGGTCAGAACCTTCGAGCCGCTCTTACCAGATTCGTCATCAAGCTTTTGGCCTGCTGCGGGCTACAGCGTCCAAGCCCGCAAGACGAGGAAACCAAAAGCCGCTGTGGCGGCAGCACTTCGCTTAGCGCCTTTATCTTCGCCCCAAGCTCCTCTTCGGACTGCACATCGCCCTTTACGTCGGCAATCCCTGCTATCACTTCGATCGACTCTGGCACCTCGCGAAGCAGGTAGCGCTCCTGCCACTGGCCGCTATAGGAGCATTCTAGGTGTACCCGGTCCACGTGGCCGCCAAGCTTCTTCAAAACCGGCATTAGCGCCCGCAGGTTTTGCTCCTGCGTAAAGGGCCGCCTTCCCATATCGCCAAGGCAAAAATGTATCGTGCGCCTTATCCCTTCTGCTTTGCGGAAGGGAAAAAGTAGCCAGTGCAAAATCTCCTGCGGGTCCTTTGCACCGAGTATGAGCGCCACGGCATCGGCAGGAGCGTCGAGTTGCACCTCGGCCGCGCCGGCACTCATCATATCCAGGACCTCAGCTTCCACGATCTTGGCGAGATTTTCCATCTGCTCTTCCCGCCTCGGATCGGCAAGGAAGGGAATGGTCATGGTAAGCGGCGAGGGAACGGATGCTTTGTCGAGCCTTGGCTCTATCTCTTTCTCGCGGCGGTAGGCAAGCGCATGCCCGGTTCCGCGCGGGGCGGAGATGTCGCCAATTATGCGGTAGACCGCCACACCCTCGTAGCCCGCGCGGTGGTCCCGCTTCTTAACGCACTTTAGGCCTGAGAGCCTTGGCGGCACGTGGTGAACGAAATCCGGGGCAAAGACTTCGCCTCCCATTATCTGGTCCAGGCCGCACTCGATCTGCTCGTCCATCGCGATTCTTGCCGCCGCCTGCAGCACCCCGTAAGCTTCCTCGTCGCTTAGCTCGCCGCGATAGTAGGCGGTAAGCTCGGGCTTCAACTTCCTTGGAATCGGCCAGCTTCCAACCGTCGTAGTTCGCATTACGATCCTCTAGTCCCGCTACGACCTGTGACACTAACGCAGCGGCGCCCCTAGAGGAACCCCGCGCGCATTGTCGCTTGCCGAAGCGCCTTTCCAAGCAGGGCCACAAGGCTTGTGGCATCCGAAGCGGGCAAAAAAAGAAAGCGCCAGGCACGCTTGGAGGGGAACGCCCAAGCTCTCGAGTGAAAGCCTCAGCGCTCAAGCTCCAGGGCTCATGGACCCTGGCGTCTTCCAGGCAAGCAACACGACACGAATCAGCGGGCTTAGGCCACGGCGAAGCCGCTCGAGGGCGGCAACTGCAGGTGGACCTGGCCATACCCGCAGGCTCCCGGCGTACCAAGTTAGCCTTACACCTAGGCAAGCTTCGCTTCTACCGGTGGAAAGCGAAGCGCAGTCTGGAGGCGCTGCCTTTTTACTTTCGCTGGTCGAAGCGGCGGCCGAGGATCGCAGAGGCAATGATGATCTTTTGAATCTGCAGCGTGCCTCCGGCTATCGGCCAGCCTCGGCTATCCCTTAGCATCCTCTCTACCGGATACTCCGATGAGTAGCCGTAGGCGCCCAGAATCTCGACTGCCATGTCCGTTACGGCCTTTGCCGTCTCGTTGGCGAATACCTTGGCCATCGAGGTATCGCGCATCGAAGGAACGCCTGTGCCGGCGCCAAGGGCTGCACGGTAGACCAGTAGCCTTGCAGCCTCGACCCTTGTCGCCATGTCGGCGAGCATCATCTGAATCGCCTGGCGCTCGCAGATTGGCTTGCCGAACGTCTTTCGCTCCTTGGAGTATTCGAGCGCCACCTCGAGCGCACCGGTTGCAAGGCCAAGGGCCATGGTGGCATTGCCGCAGCGCTCGATGTCGAAGCACTGCATGAGGCGGGAAAACCCTCCAGGGGCGACGATCAGGTTTTGAGCAGGCACGATGCAGTCCTCGAAGATCAAATCGCAGCTTGGAAACCCGCGCATTCCCATGAGCTCCTCTTGCTTGCCAAAGGAGAAGCCGGCCGTTCCTTTCTCCACCAAAAGCGCGCCAATTCCACGCGCCCCGGGCACCTCACCGAAGCGGGCGTAGACCAGGTAAGCTTCCGAGTGGCCCCCTCCGGTTACGAAACACTTGCGGCCGTTTATGCGGTAGCCTTGAGTACAAGGCTCGGCTTTAGTCCGAAGGTCCGTAAGCGCGCTTCCCGCCTCGGGCTCGGTCATGCCGACAGATATCTGAATCTCGCCGCGGCAAACGCGCGGTAAGAAGCGCTGCCGTTGCTCCTCGGTGCCGAAGAGCTCTATTACCCTGACTGGCCCGACGTTCGACTCGAAGACCGGAGCGGCGGCAACCGGCGAGACGCGCGCCAGCTCTTCGATGCAAAGGATGGCGTTTATGAGCGGCTGGCCACCGCCACCGTACTTTTCCGGAAGGCACATGCCGATAAAACCAAGCTCGACCATGCGCTCGAGAAGATCGCGGCCTACGGGCTTGCGGGCGCGGTCCCAGCGACTTGCAAGTGGGCGGCACTGCCGGTCTGCAAACTGGCGAGCTGTCTCCTTTAACATCCTTTGCTCATCGTTTAGCTCGAAATCCATTTGCGCCTCCTTGGATTCCACGCCATTGTGGCCTGTGCTACTTTGCTCCCGTGCTCGCTACGGAGCAAGCTTCCTCTGTCCTTCGGCCCAATGCTTGGCCAAGCGGTTAAACCGGCCCGCAAGCAGCAGCTTAAGGGAAGCGCGCTAGTCTGGTGGTTTTAAAGCCAAGGGGCGCAAGGCCGGGCCTTTTGAATTGACCCGCTTTGCTGGCGGCCGTATTATGGAGCCGTGGGTAGCAAAGTTCCGCGTTGGCTAGATAAGGTAAGCGACCTCTCGGAGACGGACCGGTGGCGCGAGATGACGCCGGATGAGAGGCTTGCTAACTTCGTTGAGGTCTGCGAGCTCGCTCGGACGATCCTCGAGAGCCGGCCGGATCGGGCAGAGGTCCTGGCTCGCGTCGATCCGCTGGCCCCCGAGATAGAGAAAAGCTGGCTTGAGCTCGTGCGCAAGGCCCGCCGTGGTAAAGAAGCCCGGTAGCCTAGTCCAAGCGCCTCCTCGAAATCCAAGGCAGGCGCATGAACGTCGACTCCATTCGCCGCTCGCTGGTGGAGATGCTCGGCGAGGACGACGAGAGAATCCGAAGCTTCGACGGTATGGTGAAGTCCGTCCTTTAGCGCCTTGCGCGCGGAGTTCCCACGTGGGAACTCGCAAACATGGTCTCAGTGCCGCAGCCGCCGTCTCATCAGTTGCGCCCGTACGAGGTCACCCGCAAGCTGTGCCCGCCAGGTGCGCTGGTCGACGCATCCTCCAGTTCCCACGTGGGAACTATCGAACGCGGTTTCATTACTCCGCAGTCCGCCACTCGTAGGGGCTCTTGCCTTTCTCGCGAGAACACCCCTCCATGAGAATGACCACCTGCGCGGCACTGACCATTCCCACGTGGGAACGATCGAACACTGTCTCAACACCGCAGCGCATCTGGCACCGCCCTGCCCATTCTACGGTTGAGGGCTCAGCTTGACGTAAGCTTACGATCAATGCTAGCCGCTCGGCCCTTGGTTCCCACGTGGGAACTATCGAATGCGGTCTCACTACTCCGACTTCCCCTTCACCAACTTGCGCGGCAGGCCGATAGATCCAGGCGAGCGGGCCAAGACCTACTGGTATACAACACCAAGGGCGACAGGGATCCGGCCGCGCAATTTCTACGCCACACCTGGATTTCGCTAGCGCTAAGCTACGGCGCCAATTCCCAAGCAAGCCCGCGAGTACTGCCCCGCTTCGGTTGCGATGATCGAGAAGCATTACGGTCGTTACATTCGGGCGGGGAGCCTCGATCCGCTGACTGCCGCGGAGTCCGTGGCAGAGGCGAAAGTGGAAATTTTTGCCGATCAGACCGGAAACGTGCACGCCAAGTTACTGAAAAATAGAGCGTCCCCGACGGGATTTGAACCCGTGTTGCCGGCGTGAAAGGCCGGTGTCCTAGGCCTGGCTAGACGACGGGGACGGCAAGTGTCGAGCACCTCCCTACCACTTCCCAGAGCCTTCAAACAAGCCGCCGCCTTGGCTGCGCGGCAACGCCCTTCTAGCAAACGAGGTGGGCCGCTGCAACGCGGGCATAAGGGGCGCGATAAGGCCTAGCCCAAGGGGGCTCTGGTGCCTCGCTGCCGCCCCCCAGGGTCCGGCAGCGCAGTTTGCGACCAGTGCGGCGAAAGCTGCGCGGGCGCCTAGCGCCAAAATGCGCGGGCGCGCGCCTAGGTGGTTGCGCCGCGGCTATCTCCGCCTGCCGGCGGCTCTACCGGCAGAGCCACGTTGAAAGCCGCCCCCTTCGGCTTTTTGTTCTCCGCCGTTATCTCGATTCCCTGAAGATCGGCTATCCGGGCGGCAACGAAAAGCCCCATGCCGAGTCCATTGGCAGCAGTGCTGAAGAAGGGTTCGAAGATCTTCTCGAGGTTTTCGGGGGGAATCCCCCGGCCCCAGTCCCTCACCGTGGCTATGACCTTGCCGCTGCCATCATCGTAGCGCGCCCTGACCTCCACCTTTCCTCCTTCCGGCGAAAACGATATGGCGTTTTGGAGAAGCGTGCTAAGCAGGCACGCCGCTGCCTGCGGCTGGACCCAGACCGCTGGCAGTCCGTTTGCAATCTTCTTCTCGATCTTGACCCCCTTGGCCTTTATCTCCCCGCAAACGGCCTTTTCGGCCAATTGCAGCAGATCCTCCACTCTTTGCGGCTTGGAACCCCCCGTTGGTATCTTTGCCGCCTCCACAATTTCACGCACCAGGCCGCGGATTCGCTCCACTTCAGAGAGCGCAAGCTCGTAATACTTCTCCCGGAAGTCGGGATCATCGTACTTTGCCGGCAAAAGCTGAAGAAAAGTGTTTATGGTCGCCAGCGGGTTGTTTATATGATGGGCGAGTCCGGAGGCCAGGTATCCCAAGATGTGGGATCCTCTAGAGTCGACCTGCAGGCATGCAAGCTTGAGTATTCTATAGTCTCACCTAAATAGCTTGGCGTAATCATGGTCATAGCTGTTTCCTGTGTGAAATTGTTATCCGCTCACAATTCCACACAACATACGAGCC